>Ga0209253_10005357_pt1 | contig 11124 bp, 9 predicted proteins | sample FrelakmetBRP12BR_FD_187145 | JGI IMG/M metagenome (GOLD analysis project Ga0209253, IMG submission 187145) | Freshwater lake sediment microbial communities from the University of Notre Dame, USA, for methane emissions studies - BRP12 BR (SPAdes)... | ecosystem: Environmental > Aquatic >... | reverse complement strand
CCTCAGCTCCGACCCTAAAGCGTGGTAACGGCCAACCCAGTTTCCGTCATATTCGGTCTTCAGGCCATATGGGACAGTTACTCCCAAACCGACTTTGATCTGATCATTCAACTCGCTGATGAAATACAGGTTGGGCACAAAGATCTCAACGCCGGCATCGGAATCGGGGCCCTGAGCAGGCGCCGTCAGAGCGCCTCGAGGGGTGCGGAAAGTCTGGGTAGAACCCGTGTTGGTAAAAGGCGCGTTGGTCGCCAAATAACTGAGCCCGGCCTGCGCCCGGTTGCCTTCCAGCAACATCATGTCGGCAGGATTGAAGAAAACCGCTGAAGCGTCATCGGCGGAGAGACTGCCGCCCGCAAAAGCTCTGCCCAAACCGGTGACGCTCAATTCGCCAACGATCTGGAAACCCTCGGCACTCGCCTGCTGCTCAAAGACCAGCAGGGCAGCCGTCAGAACAGCATACTGAAAAAATATGGAATTTTTCATTGTTATCGTTCTCTGAAGATTGTATTTCTTATTCAGCTAAAAATTTTTATTAATTATTCAAAATATTATAATGTAACCTCTTTAATATGATCAAATTCTGAATTCACCTGATGTTCGCCTACATTGTCCGCCGACTGGCGCTAATCCCTTTCACCCTGCTTGGCATCATCGCGATCAACTTCGTGATTGTGCAAATCGCCCCGGGCGGACCTGTAGAGCAACTGCTGTCCCGGATTAAGGAAACCGGCGTAGAGGCCACCGCCCGCATTTCCGGGGCGGGGGGCAGGGAAACCGCCAGCGGTTCCGCCACCAGCAGTAAGAGCGCCAGCGCCTATCGCGGCGCCCAGGGTCTGGATCCGGCGTTTATCGCCGCCATCGAGCGCCAGTTCGGTTTCGACAAACCGGCCCACGAGCGTTTTCTGACCATGCTGCGCAATTACCTGGTCTTCGATCTGGGCAACAGCTATTACCGGGATCAGGGCGTCACGGAACTGGTGATCGACAAGCTGCCGGTTTCTATATCCCTCGGTGTTTGGAGTACGCTGATCATCTATCTGGTCTCGATTCCGCTGGGCATCGCTAAGGCCGTCCGGGACGGTTCCCGGTTCGATATGGCGACCAGTTCGGCCGTGATCATCGGTTACGCCATCCCCGCGTTCCTGTTCGCCATCCTGCTCATCGTGGTGTTCGCCGGCGGCCGCTATCTGGACTGGTTTCCCTTGCGGGGCCTGGTTTCCGACAACTGGGCGGAGCTGAGCTGGCCAGCGCGCATCCTGGACTATTTCTGGCATTTAACCCTGCCGGTCACCGCCATGGTGATCGGGGGTTTCGCCGCCCTGACCATGCTGACCAAGAACTCTTTTCTGGAAGAAATCAACAAACAGTATGTCATCACCGCCCGCGCCAAGGGCCTCACTGAGCGACGCGTGCTGTACGGACACGTGTTCCGCAACGCGATGCTCATCGTGATCGCCGGTTTTCCTTCCACCTTGGTGGGCATGCTGTTCACCGGTTCGGTGCTGATCGAGGTGATCTTCTCTCTGGACGGCCTGGGCCTGCTGGGTTTTGAAGCGGTGATCAATCGCGACTATCCGGTGATGTTCGGCACCCTTTACGTCTTCGGCCTGATCGGGTTATTGCTTAATCTGGTTAATGACGTCGCCTACCATGTGGTCGATCCGCGCATTGATTTTGAAAGCCGTGAGGCGTAAAGGACCATGATTACCCCCTTAACCCGCCGGCGCTGGGCCAAGTTTCGGGCCAATGGCCGCGGTTTCTGGTCCCTGTGGCTGTTTCTGGCGCTGTTTTCAGTGAGTCTGGCCGCCGAGTTTATCGCTAACGACAGGCCCCTGTTAGTCTACTATGACGGGACGTTATATTACCCGGCGCTCAAAGACTATGCGGAGACCGACTTCAGCGGTTTTTTCCCCACGCAGGCCAATTATCGGGACCCTTATCTGGCGGCGCTGATTGCGGAAAAGGGCTGGATGCTGTGGCCCCCAATCCGGTTCAGCTACAACACCATTAATTACGATCTGCCGACTCCCGCCCCCTCCCCGCCCTCGGCGCAAAACTGGCTGGGCACCGACGATCAGGGGCGCGACGTGCTGGCCCGGCTGATCTATGGCTTCCGTATCTCAGTTCTGTTCGGCCTGATCCTGACCCTGGTTTCCTCGGCGGTCGGCGTGGCGGCGGGCGCCGTGCAGGGTTACTTCGGCGGCTGGGTCGATTTGATCTTTCAACGGGTGCTGGAAATCTGGGGCGGCCTGCCACAACTGTTCATCCTGATCATTGTGTCCAGCGTGATTGTGCCCGGCTTCTGGACGCTGCTGACTGTCCTGCTGCTGTTCACCTGGACCTCTCTGGTCGGCCTGGTGCGGGCCGAGTTCCTCCGCGCCCGTAACTTCGACTATGTCCGGGCGGCCAAGGCGCTGGGCATGGGGGATGCCAAGATTATCTGCAAGCATGTGCTGCCCAACGCCATGGTGGCGACCCTGACTTTTCTGCCTTTTATCCTCTCCAGCTCTATCGTCGCGCTGACGGCTCTGGACTTTCTGGGTCTGGGACTGCCCCCAGGCTCGGCCTCCCTCGGCGATCTGCTGCGTCAGGGCAAGGAAAACCTTCAGGCGCCCTGGCTGGGCATCTCGGGCTTCGCCGTCGTCGCGCTGATGTTAAGCTTGCTCGTCTTTGCGGGAGAGGCCGTGCGCGACGCTTTCGATCCCAGGAAAACGCCGGCATGAACCAGCCGGCTACCCCGCTGCTGACAGTCCGCGACCTCGCCGTCAGCTTCGGTTCCACGTCAGCAGTGCGCGGCGTCTCCTTTGCGCTGCAACGGGGCGAGACGCTGGCGCTGGTGGGAGAAAGCGGATCCGGCAAATCGGTCACCGCCCTGTCGATTCCGCAGCTGCTGCCCTACCCCTTCGCCCGCCATCCTGCCGGCAGCATCCGGTTGCTGGGCACGGAACTGATTGGCGCTCCCCCGGCGGCGCTGCTCTCCATGCGCGGCAATCAGGTGGCGATGATATTTCAGGAGCCGATGACATCCCTTAACCCCCTCCATTCCATCGAGCGCCAGATCGGGGAGACGTTGTCCCTGCACAAGGGCTTTTCCGGCCACCGCCGGCGGGCGCGCATAGCGGAACTGCTTGAGCTGGTTGGGTTGCCGGCTGCGGAAAACCGGTTGAACGCGCTGCCCCATGAGCTGTCTGGCGGGCAGCGGCAGCGGGTGATGATCGCCATGGCGCTGGCCAATGAGCCGGCGCTGCTGATCGCCGACGAACCCACCACCGCCCTGGATGTGACCATTCAGGCCCAGATCCTTCAGTTGCTCAAGGATCTCCAGGCCCGCTTTGAGATGGCGGTATTGTTCATCACCCACGACCTGGCCATTGCGCGCAAGATGGCGGATACCGTGTGCGTCATGAAAGCCGGCGAGATCGTGGAGCAGGGATCGGTCGCCGCCGTGTTCGCCGCCCCTCGGCATCCCTACACCCAGCTGTTGCTGGCCGCCGAACCCAAAGGCGAACCGCCGCAGGCAGCGGACGATGCGCCGGAAGTGATCGCCAGCGACAACCTGAAAGTCTGGTTTCCGATCAAAAAAGGCGTGATCCGACGCACCGTCGGCCATGTGAAGGCGGTGGACGGCGTCAGCCTGAACATCAGGGAAGGCCATACCCTGGGCGTGGTAGGCGAAAGCGGTTCTGGCAAAACCACCCTGGGTCTGGCTCTGCTGCGTTTGCTCCCCAGCGCTGGCCCCATCCGCTTTCTCAGTCAGCGCATCGACGGCCTGAACAGCAAAACCCTGCGCCCACTGCGCCGGGAAGTACAGATTGTCTTCCAGGATCCCTTCAGCTCCTTGAGCCCGCGTCTGTCAGTGGGACAGATTGTTGCAGAAGGGCTGCTCGTGCACGGTTTGAGCGGCAGTCAGGAGGATCGCCGGACCCGCGTTGCTCAAGCCCTGCAAGAGGTCGGTCTGGACCCCGACACCCAGGACCGCTATCCCCATGAGTTCTCCGGCGGGCAACGGCAACGGATCGCCATCGCCCGGGCCCTGGTCCTTAAACCCCGGCTGATTGTGCTGGACGAACCCACCAGCGCGCTGGATGTTTCCGTGCAGGCCCAGATCGTGGCGTTGCTCCAGGATCTGCAGTTGCGCTATCGGCTTGCCTACTTGTTTATCAGCCACGATCTGCGGGTAGTGCGCGCGCTGGCCAACGATCTGATCGTGATGAAAGACGGCAGGGTGGTGGAAGCGGGTCCGGCCCGGCGGATCTTTGAAAACCCCCAGACGCCTTACACCCACGCCCTGATTTCAGCCGCCCTGGAACTGAGGGTGGATAGCTCTGCGCCCGTCGCCACCTGAGCGCCAGCGATCCGGTGACATGCTCGAATATCTGACCACCGGCGTCTTGCTCGGCCTGTCCGCGGGGCTGGCGCCGGGACCGCTGCTGACCCTGGTCATCACGGAAACCCTGAGCCATGACCTGAGAGCCGGGGCAACGGTGGCGTTAGCCCCCGTGATCACCGATCTGCCCATCGTGTTGCTGACGCTGTGGCTGCTGGCGAGGCTGTCGCATTTCACGGTGATCCTGGGGTTGATCTCAATGCTGGGCGGCCTGCTGGTATTACAATTGGGCTGTGAGCATCTGCGCAGGCCCGCTGTGCCGGCCAATCCCAGGCTCGCCTCCCGATCGTTACGCCAGGGGGTTTGGGTCAATTTTCTGAACCCCCATCCCTATCTGTTCTGGTTTGGCGTGGGGGCTCCGCTGACCATGAAGGCCATGGATCACGGCATGACCGCCGCGGCGTGGTTTATTGGCGGCTTCTATGTCATGCTGGTCGGCTCCAAGCTGATGCTGGCGCTGACGGTCGCCACATCGCGCCATTTCCTGAACAGCAGGATATACCTTTACGCCATACGCGGTTTAGGGGTATTGCTATGCCTGTTTGCCGTATGGCTTATCTGGGACGGGCTGGCGTTAATCGGGCCAGCCGCGCTGAGGTAACAAACAGGCACTAAGGTTGGCGGTGCGTCATTTGTGGATGAAGGCCGTCCAGCACACGGCTCTGCGTGGGAACCGAATTTCGGCCGGCGTGGTGCCCGCAACACTACTGTCCGGCTTCGTTGCTTATGATAAGCCACTTTCTTGTCAGGCGTATCAATCAGCCGTCACCAGCCTCCTAGCATGTTTTGAAGCTCAGCCACTTGAGCCTTCAGATCAGCGACTTCTTTTTCAAGCTCAGGAAGCCGCTGCTGCTCTTTCAGCCAGCGTTCATAATCCGCCACTTCACGCTGAATAAACTCCTGATCTTCACTGTCCATCATTACGTTTTGTTCACTCATATCTCACCTTCATTTAGCTTCAGTACGCTTTGCCACCGGCCGAGCCGCCTTATCCATAAAGCGCACGTCCGCCTTGGGGTTTTTAGCCTTATGCCCGATGACTGATATGACGATATGACAGACAGCGCCCCATTTATTAACCGGCCAGATGAAGGCAAGCGCCCCGGGCAGGATTTGAACCTGCGACCTCTCCCTTAGGAGGGGAGCGCTCTATCCTACTGAGCTACCGGGGCGGGTTAAGGCTGATATTTAGATGGATAGATTTACTTTTATATCATAGCAGTCTTGACCTTGCCCTGCTATATCGGCTTACGGCTGGACGGCTGACCCGAATCAACGGACCGCTCAAATCACTTTGGAAAAGCGCTGGCCGGTCTTGTCTTGCAGGTAACGATCAAAGACCATGCAGATATTGCGGATCAACAGCCGTCCGGCGGGAGTCACTTTGATGTTATCGGGGCCTGTGACTACCAGGCCGTCCCGAACCATTTCCTGCAGCGCCGTCAGTTCGGGGGCGAAATAATCGGCGAAGACTATCCCGTGACACCGCTCCAGTGGGGGAATAGCCAAGTCAAACAGGCAGATCAGCTGAGTGATGATGTCCCGGCGCAAGCGGTCATCGGCGGTCAGCTCGACGCCCCGGAAGACCGCCAGGCGGCCGGCGTCCAGACGCTGATAATACCCTTCCAGATCCCTGAGATTCTGACTGTAGCAGTCGCCCACCATGCCAATGGCCGTCACGCCAAGTCCCACCAGATCACAACCCGCACGGGTAGAATAACCCTGAAAATTGCGGTAGAGAGTGCCTTCCCGTTGAGCGACAGCCAGTTCATCATCGGGCTTGGCGAAATGGTCCATCCCGATGTAGACATAACCCGCGTCAGTAAGATACTCGATGCTCCTTTGCAGAATTCGCAATTTCTCGCCTGGCGAGGGCAGATCCGCTTCGTTGATGCGGCGCTGGGGCTTGAACAGGGCGGGCAAATGGGCGTAATTAAAAACGGAGATACGGTCGGGGGAAGCCTTGACGATCTGCTCCAGGGTGACCAGAAAATTCTCGGCGGTCTGATGAGGCAGGCCATACATTAAATCGATGCTGATCGATGTAAAGCCTTCGGCCCGGGCCGCCTCGATGACCCGCACCGTTTCCTCCTCGGATTGGATCCGGTTGACCGCTCTCTGCACCTGGGGATCAAAGTCCTGCACGCCGATACTAATGCGATTGAACCCCAGGGCCGACAACAAGGCTACAGTCGCTTCGTCCGCTTCCCTGGGATCGATTTCGATGGAGTACTCTCCCTGGCCATCGCCGCGCAGGGTGAAATGCTGGCTCGTCACCGTGATGAGCTGCCGCATTTCATCGTGGCTGAGAAAGGTCGGAGTGCCGCCTCCCCAGTGCAGCTGATCCACCGAACGCTGGCGGTCGAATAATTCAGCCTGGAGGGCGATTTCCCTGAACAGCCTGTCCAGATAAGGCCGCGCAAGGCGGCGGTCTTTGGTCACCACCTTGTTACAGGCGCAGTAGAAGCACACCGTATCGCAAAAGGGGATATGCAGATAGAGGGATAACGGCCGGGCGGCTTGATTGCTTTGCTGAGCGCAGCGCCGGTAATCCTCTTCCCGGAAGCCCTCGTGAAACTGAACGGCCGTCGGATACGAAGTGTAACGCGGCCCTGACTTGTCGTAACGCCGGATGAGATCAGCATCAAACACTAAAGCTTGCTGCATGGTTCGGCTGCCGGAAATGGTTATTGTCTCCCTTCACGAATTCAGTCCCAACAGGTCTTTACTCCTTCTTCGAGGAAATTTTAAGCGGCAGAAAAATCGTTTCCTCATCCCGCAAGACCAGCACCGGCACCGCCTTCCCGGCAGGTAAGGCAGCGGTCAGCTTGATAAACTGGGTGGCGCTGTGCACCTCCTGGTAATTCACCATCAAAATCACATCGTTGGGGTAGAAACCCGCGGTCGCCGCGAAACCGTCGTCGACGCTGGTCACCACGATTCCATGATCGTTGAGTTTGAGTACCTTCCGCTGCTCGGCGCTGAGGTCCGAAAGCGTCAAATTAAGCCGTTCGTCTCTGTATTCGTCCAGGGGCGTCATTTCCTCCTGCTCCTCGAGTCTCGCGATAGTCGCCTTCACCTCCATAGACTCGCCCCGGCGCAGGATCGTCATGGGCACCGTCTTCCCCACGGGGGTGGCGCCAATCATCCGAGGCAGTTGCGACGACTCATCCACCAGCTCGCCGCCGTACTTGACAATAACGTCGCCCAGCTGAATACCCGCCCTGGCGGCGGGACTATCGGGCAGAATATGGGACACCAGAGCCCCCCGTGGCCGGTCCAGGCTAAAGGATTCGGCTAATTCCTCATTAACGCTTTGAATCATGATCCCGAGCCAACCCCGCGTCACCTCACCGGTGGACTTGAGCTGTTCAGCCACCTGGATGGCCAGTTTAATCGGGATGGCGAAGGACAGCCCCATATAACCCCCGGTGCTGCTGTAGATCTGTGAATTGATGCCGATCACCTCGCCGCGGGTATTAAAGAGCGGTCCTCCGGAATTGCCGGGATTGACGGCGGCGTCCGTCTGGATAAAGGGCACGTAGGCGTCGCTGGGCAGGTTGCGTCCCACAGCGCTGACGATGCCCTGGGTAGCGGTATGTTCCAACCCGAAAGGAGAACCGATAGCCAGCACCCATTCGCCCACCTCCACGTTATCGGAGTTGCCAATCCTTACCACCGGCAGGTTTTCGCCTTCGATTTTCAGCAGCGCAACGTCCGTTAACTCATCCGTGCCGATCAGCTTCGCTGATCTTTCGCGGTTGTCGCTGAGCCGGATGATGATCTTATCCGCATCCTTGGCCGCCACATGGGCGTTCGTCAGAATATAACCATCCGGCGAGATGATAAATCCGGAACCCAGCGAATTGGATTGGCGGTCCTGAGGCAATCCCGGCCGTTCGTCATAAAAACGTTTGAAGAATTCGCTGAATGGATCTTCCCCCATGCCGCCCGGCGGATTGAAGCCCCGCGGCCGCCCGCCCACCTCCGCCTTCTGGGTGGTGCTGACGTTGACAATGGCCGGTCTGCTCTCTTTGACCAGCTGCCTGAAGTTAGGCAGCTCGGCGGCGCCGAGTGAGAGGCTCAGACACAGCAGACTAATGGTGATGACAAACCGGGTCAGGCGGCGCGTGATAGCTGGCAGGTTCATAGCTGTGTTACTCGATTCCGGTGTGATACAGAAATTTTTTAAGGGCCAAACAACAGTTCGCTCCATACCTCCTCGTTAGGATTCTCTGGCGCATTATCTCCTCCAACTGTTTGGTTCCCGGGTTCCTCCCGGCGGTGATTCGCCAACCCGTGTTTCATTTCCAAATAACCGATGAAATCCAGCACCTCCAGCGCCAGATCTTCTGGCAACCGCCGGGCTTTATGACAGATCTCTTCAGCGTTAGTCATCGTCGCCGCTCCACTCGCCGGCTGAACGTCCGCCTGGCGGTCAGTCTGACGCATCTTCAGGGCATGCTGTAGGCAAGGAAAGGGGGTCAATTGAAACTCTTCTGGATAGATCAGATATTTGGATCCACGATGACCCGTCCGCGCACTCTGCCGGCGACGATTTCTTCAGCCAATTGGGGAACCCTCTCCAGGGAAACGACGTGGGCAATATCCTCCAGGGCCCGAGCGGGCAAATCCTTCACCAGCCGTTCCCAGGCCTGCCGGCGTCGGGGCAATGGGCACATGACGGAATCCACGCCTAACAGTTTAACACCGCGGAGAATGAACGGCATGACGGTAGTGGGCAGCTCGACGCCGCCGGCCAGCCCACAGGCCGCCACACTGCCGCCGTAATCAATCTCCGCCAATACCCTGGCCAGGACCTTGCCTCCTACTGTATCCACAGCGCCGGCCCAGCGCTGGGTTTCCAAAGGGCGGGCCGGCTGATTCATCTCCTCCCGGGTCACGAAGTCAGTGGCGCCCAGGCCGTGCAAATAATCCTGATTCTCTGGCCGGCCGGTCAACGCTGTCACCCGATAGCCCAGCTTCGCGAGCAGCGCCACCGCCACGCTCCCTACCCCGCCGCTGGCCCCCGTCACCAGCACCGGTTTGTTCGCGTCCGGATGAACGCCTCCCTCCTCCAGCGCCATGACGCAGAGCATCGCGGTAAAACCGGCGGTACCGATGGCCATCGCCTGGCGACTGTCCAAACCGGCTGGCAGGGGCGCCAGCCACTGGGACTGCAAACGGGCTTTCTGGGCGTAACCGCCCCAGTGGCGCTCCCCCACGCCCCAGCCGGTTAACACGACTTTATCGCCAGGCTGGTAATCGGGCGATTCCGACGCCAGGACGGCGCCCGCCAGATCCACGCCGGGAACCAATGGAAAATGACGGACGATCTTCCCCTTGCCGGTGACGGCCAGCCCGTCCTTGTAATTAAGGGAGGAATATTCCACCGCCACCGTCACCTCGCCAGGCGGCAGATCAGCTTCCGTCAGCTCGCGGATGGCGGCAACGGTTCGGTTATTCTCCTGGTTTAGCACCAGAGCTTTAAAGGTGTATTGGGTCATCACTAAGGCCTCGCACTCACAGAGTCATCTCTTGTAAGTTTACTGAGATTGCGGCCGCCTGCTAAGATAAAGTTCACGAATATCAGGATAACCGCTAGAATGTGTCCGCTACCGCAAGGGATCCTGCAACCGGCCGTTGCCGGGCTTGCCTAAAAAATTATCGATTACTTCCCCATCGGCTACCCGCCGTCGAGGGGGCAATGCCTTGAACCAAAGCAATCACAGAGGATTTTTCCGTGCTAGACGCCTATCGCCAACATGTTGAGGAACGCGCCGCTCAGGGCGTGCCGCCCCTGCCCCTGGACGCCCGGCAGACCGCTGACCTGGTTGAACTCCTGAAGAATCCACCCGCCGGCGAAGAGGAGACGTTGCTCGATCTGTTTACCCACCGGGTGCCGGCGGGCGTGGACCAGGCCGCCTATGTGAAAGCCGCTTTCCTGGCCGCCATCGCCAGAGGCGAAGCCCAGTCTCCTCGGATAGACCGCCAGCGGGCGGTCGAGTTACTGGGCGCCATGCTGGGTGGTTACAACATTCACCCCCTCATTGAAGCGCTGGACGACAAGGAACTGGCCCCGGCCGCCGCCAAGGCCCTGTCCCATACCCTGCTGATGTTCGACGCCTATCATGACGTAGTGGAAAAAGCCGCGACCAATCCCTATGCCAGGCAGGTAGTGGACTCCTGGGCCAGCGCCGAATGGTTCACCAGCAGACCCGAAGTGCCGGACCGGATCACCGTCGCCGTGTTCAAAGTGCCGGGCGAGACCAACACCGACGATCTGTCCCCCGCCAGCGAGGCCTGGAGCCGCCCGGACATCCCGCTGCACGCCATGGCCATGTTGCAAAGCCGCCTGGAAGGCGCCCTGGACACCATCACCGCCCTGAAGGCCAAGGGCCATCCCCTGGCCTACGTGGGCGATGTCGTGGGCACCGGCTCTTCCCGCAAGTCGGCCACCAACTCGGTGCTGTGGCACATGGGCGACGACATACCCTTTGTCCCCAACAAGCGGCAGGGCGGCGTGGTGCTGGGCGGCAAGATGGCGCCCATTTTCTTCAACACCATGGAAGACTCCGGCGCCCTGCCTATCGAGTGCGACGTGACCCGCCTGAATACGGGGGACGTGATCACCATTTATCCCCGCGCCGGCAAAATCGTCAATACTGCGGGCGAAACCGTCAGCACCTTTGAGCTCAAGACCAACACCCTCCTGGATGAGGTGCGGGCCGGCG
>Ga0209253_10005356_pt1 | contig 11125 bp, 10 predicted proteins | sample FrelakmetBRP12BR_FD_187145 | JGI IMG/M metagenome (GOLD analysis project Ga0209253, IMG submission 187145) | Freshwater lake sediment microbial communities from the University of Notre Dame, USA, for methane emissions studies - BRP12 BR (SPAdes)... | ecosystem: Environmental > Aquatic >... | reverse complement strand
GACCCCGAAAAACTGCCTGAAACAAATCTCGAACTATCCCTCTGCGGCCAATGTCACCCTTCTCAATACGAAACCCTCATGTCGGTCAACCTGAAATCGAAAGCAAAGGTTGAGAAGGCTACGACCGCAAGCCGGTCACCCACCTTTGATAAACTGATGACGCCGCACGGTTTCACCAGGGAACATGATGAACCCAGGTCCCATACCTTTATGTTGACCGACCATTTCCTTGTTGACCGCGCCTACGGAGGAAGATTCCAATTAAAAAACTGGAAGGATATTACGAAGGCAGGAAAACTCTGGGAGGTTATAGTCGACACGGGAAAAGAACTTCCTCAAACCGCGAAAGCAGGAAATACGGTCTGCATGACCTGCAAGACAACTGACTTCATCCTGAAGTGGCCCTATATGGGCGATTCCCATCCGGCAACGGATTTGAAGAGGGGAGGAAATCCCGCCGCCATTGAGATGGCTAAAAAGTATCTTAAAAACCCGATGGGTTGCATCCATTGCCATGATCCCCATGCGGCGAAGCCAAGAGTGATACGGGACGCTCTGATCCAGACGGTTGTGGACCGTGGAGAAGGAACCTATCCTTATGATAAAGAAAAGAGCAAAAAAATTTTAATAACAAAGATCGAATTCCAGCGGGATGGGAATCCCTTCAGGGCCATTGGCATTCTGAACAAGCCGGACTCCAACCTTCTATGTGCTCAGTGCCATGTCGAATATAATTGCAACCCTGGATTTGATCCGAAGTCCGGGGCCGTCATCGGGATTGACGATCGGAGAGCCAACTACTTCCCATGGGTCAATGTATTCGACCTCCAGAAGAGGTATGCTGAGATCGGTTTCAAGGATTTCAGGCATGCGGTCACTGGAGCGCCCCTGACAAAAATTCAGCATCCGGAAGTCGAAACCTTCTGGGGAAGCACACATGAACGGAAAGGAATGGAATGCAAAGATTGCCACATGCCGAAAATGAAGGATAAAAAGGGAAAACCCTTCACTTACCATGGACAACGAAGTTCGAGGTACATGCTGAGAGACACCTGTGTCCGTTGCCACAAATCCTGGACCCAGGAAGAGGCAGAATATCAGGTCGAGGCCATCCAGAATTACACCCGCGGGAAGATGAGAAAGGCGGAGTATTGGCTGGGGCAGTTGATTGAAACTTACACGCGAGCCAAGGATATAGGAGTGAAGGATGAAATTCTCAAGGAGGTTTGGCCCTTGCACGATAAAGCCCATATTCTCTGGGAATGGTGGACCGCCGAGAACAGCGACGGATTTCACAATCCCCAGCAGGCAAGAGAATCCCTGACACAATCAATCAACGCCTCACAGGAAGGCATCAAACTTTTAGAAAAAGCCCTCGAGGAAAAGAAGAAGTGAATCAGAAGGCAGTAGGCACCTGCTGCAGGGTCGGGAGCCAGAAGTCAGAATTAATAGTTCATCGCTCATTGATCCTCTTTAAGGAATTGATACCTTTTAAGAAATATGGTAAATTCTTCTTGAGTTTATGAACATTGTTTGATCATTTGGTGATTGGAACTTATTTGGAGCTTGGAATTTGGTTATTGGAATTTAATCTCACTGCCCACGTAGCTCAGTGGTAGAGCTGCTGATTTGTAATCAGCGGGTCGGCGGTTCAAATCCGTCCGTGGGCTCCATAATCATATTTGGGGGTTGGGGTTTGGGGTCAAATTAAAGAGTTATTCTTCCGTCAACACGGCATTGGGAAGTTCGTCGGTGTCATCGGGGGTAATGGGAAAATGCCGGGAAAGCAATTCTCCTATTTCCTGAACGGCCTGTGAGAGGGCCTCGCAAGCACGGCCCTCTTTAATCCCTCTGGAAACCCCATGAGCAAACCGGTTCAGGGTCTCCTGATCCATCTTCTCGTAAATGCCCTTATCCGCAAGAACCCAGACCTTCCTTTCAAGGAGGGAAAGAAAGAAGAGGACCCCTGTATTTTTCTTTGTCTTGTAGAGCCCTTTCTCAAAGAATCCCCTTTCAGCCCTCAGCCTGACCGCTTCCTCTCTTCTTCTGATTCCGATAAAGAACCTTTTCAATGCATCGATTTTCTGGAAGAGGACTCGGCAAGGGAAAAAGAATATGAAGCTCAGGGGAATATAGGACCAGATAGAGAAGTGGAAAAAAAGAAGAGTTAAGATCAGTGACAACAGGCTCCCAAGGAGGATCCCGCCAAAGACCTCTGCCTCAAGGTAGCGATCGCTCCGGTCAACGACCATGATAACGATCTCTCCAATGGTCCGGGATTCGACCTTGTGGGTCGTGTCTTTCAGCCTCTCCTTCTCTTCCGCAGTAAAGAATTGATCTGCTTTTGAATAGGGTTTCATCACCAGTCTCCCGATGCTCCGCCGCCTCCGAAGGAGCCGCCTCCACCGCTGAAACCGCCCCCAAAACCGCCGCCTCCTATGGAATGGCCGCCCATCCCTGACCCGAAGAAAAACCCTCCTCCTCCAGACCCTTTTGTAAAAAAGAGGCTGGGAAGGAAAAAGCCCGCACCCAGGCCAACCAGGGCTAAGAAAATGACGATGAGTATCCCGACAGGCAGGACAGTGAGATAGACGAGGGCAGGAAGACCAATGGCCCCGGCTACTCCTCCGAGGATACGGGAGAGGCTCCCAAGGATAAGGATAAAAATACCGAGAAATAGAAGAAAGGTCAGAAAAGGGGGAAAGCTTTTCTGTCTCCGTTGAACCGGTCTTGGCCCGGCCTTGAACTCGCCCCGCGCCGCACTGATCAATGCAGAAACGCCTGCAATGAATCCTCCGTCAAAATCTGACTGTTTAAATTTCGGTTTGATGACCTGATCGATAATCCTCCCTGCCATCAGATCCGTTAACTTTCCCTCAAGGCCGCGACCGACCTCGATTCTGATCTTCCGTTCCTGTTTCGAGACGATGAAAAGAACCCCGTTGTCCTTGCCCTGATACCCAATCTTCCATCTTTCGGCCACCTTTATGCCGAATTCCTCAATGTTTTCTCCTTCGAGAGTTGGGATCGTCAAAATAACGATCTGGGTTGAATCCGACTGTTCAAAACCTCTCAGCGCCTCTTCAAGCTTTGACTTTGTGGAAGAATGGATCATCCCTGCATAATCGTTGACATAGCCCTCGAGCCTTGGAACATCAAGGCCGTAGGCAGTAAGAGGCAAACAGCCGAGCAATAAAATAAAAAAAAGGGAAATCTTTTTCATATCAGAATTTTACCTGGGGAGCCTTTGCCGCCCCGGGTTCGGCCTTGAAGGGCTCTTTCAGACTCAGATGGAGCAGAAATTTATTGGTCAGATTGTTCGGGAATATACGGATGGAGGTATTGAAGACCTCGACCGCCTTGTTATAGCGTGTCCGCGCAACATTGATCCTGTTCTCCGTTCCCTCCAACTGGTGCTGGAGGTCCTTAAAGTTCTGGTTCGCCTTGAGATCAGGATAGCGCTCGACAACGACCATCAGCCGCGAGAGGGCGCTGCTCATCCCGGCCTGGGCCTCCTGAAATTGTGACAAGGCCTTGGGATCATCAGTGATATTTTTGGGCACCTGCATCGCCCCGACCTTTGCCCTTGCCTCCGTGACGGCGGTGAGCGTTTCCTTTTCATGTTTGGCATAGGCTTTTACAACCTCGACGAGATTGGGGACGAGGTCATTTCTTCTCTGATAGGCTGCCTCAACGTCGCCCCATGCCGCCTTGACCCCCTCCTCGTTTTTCTGCATCGTGTTATAGCCGCAGCCGGAGAGCGCCGAAAGAATAAAAACAGACAGAATCAACTTTATAAAGAACGATCCTTTTCTCATCTTTTCCTCCTGATTGGAATTTATGAACTCAGAGGGCGCATGGGAACAAGCTTTCCCTCTGTTAAACATGTTGGAATCTATCATAATGTAACTGGAGTCTCGTTTCAAGTTTGCAACAGTAAAAAAACTATTGGAGTTATTCGTAACAGGGTATTGATCAAGGTTCAATGATGAGCTGTAGGATGATTTCATTCCTGCGAGATGGAGCGTAATGAACCGCTTGAATTTGTCAGACATTGAACAGGAAATTGATGATATCTCCGTCCTCAACGACGTAGTCCCTGCCCTTCTGCAGATATTTCCCCACTTCCCTGACCTTCTGTTCGCTTCCCAGCTTAATCAGGTCCTCATATTTCATCACCTCTGCCCGGATGAACCCGCGCTCAAAGTCAGAATGAATAACACCTGCGGCTTGGGGAGCAAGGGATCCCTGCCGGTTTGTCCATGCCCGCACCTCGTCTGGTCCAACTGTGAAGAATGAGATGAGGCCAAGGGTTTTGTAGCAAAGCATCGTTAATCTATCCAGAGCGGGCTGGTCGAGCTGGAGTTCCTCAAGAAAGGTCTGGCGATCCGGAACATCAAGCTGACAAAGCTCCTGCTCAATCTTGGCAGAAACAGCAATCCATTGAAAGTCTTGCTCACCGAAGTCTTCCTTCAATTGATCCATCAGGTCGTCAGACTCCGCGGTCTCCTCTCCGATATTGAGAACAATGATAATCGCTTTGCGGGTCAGCAAAGGGTAGCCGGCGATCAGTTTCTCTTCAGTCTCTGTCAAAAGGAAATTTTTCAGGAAACAGCCGGTTTCAAGATGATTTTTCATGCGAGAGAGAAGATCCGCTTCCATTGCTGTCTTTTGAGCGTCTTTCTTTTTGTTCTGCTCTTTATCGAGCCTCTCAAGGCGCTTTTCAATAAAAAGAAGATCGTTCAACTGCAATTCTTCGTTAAAGATCAGGATATCGCGGCGAGGGTCGATAGCACCACGGATATGGAAAACCGTGTCGTCCTGAAAGGTTCGAACGAGATGGCAGATCACATCTACCTGTTCCAGACCCCGGAGGATCTGTTCTTTTCGAGAGGCCTGTTCGCCTAAGTCAGGGAGAAGCAGAAATTCTATATAGGCAGGGGTCTCTTGGCGCGGCGCGTAAATCTCCGTAAGATGATCGAAGCGGACATCTCGCACCTTCGCCAACCCCAGACCATTCCCTTTCTTGCTTTCTGAATTTGGCTCCTTGCCGGTTAACAGCCGAAAGAATGTGCGTTTACCAACCTGAGGAAAACCAACAAGACCAAGCTTCATTGTATTCCTTTCTATCCCTGAAACAATACCCTCCATTTGATTTTCGGGGGCATAGGTTGGCCCGACAAAAACCTCATACGAATCTCAGGAATGATCTTTGGAAGACCTAAGAGATCACTGCCTTCGGAGAAACGATCGGGAAGGATTAAAATAGGTTAAACTAAAAGTAACACAGTAGATCATCATTTTCAATCCCATCAGGGCCATCTGCATGGTAAACCCCGTTAGAAATTCCATCGAGCCTTTGCCGCGCCGATCTGCCGCGACGGTGCGCGAGCACGGCGGGAGTGGCTCCGGCCACGCAGGCGGTCCATTATTTCCATCGGAGTAAAGGAGCGGGCTGGCGGTTCAAATCCGTCCGTGGGCTCCACCATTTTTTAATTCCTGTTCCTGGGGCGTTTGTTTGATTCGAGAATCTTTTTCCTGATGCGGACGGAGTGTGGGGCCACTTCAACCAGCTCATCTTCTTTGATAAACTCGATGGCCTGCTCAAGGCTGAGGATCTTAGGCGGAATGAGCTGTAAGGCGTCGTCCGACCCAGAGGCCCTGATGTTAGTCAGTTTCTTCTCTTTGATCACATTGACATCCAGATCGTTCTCTCTTGAGTTCTCACCGATCACCATCCCTTCGTAGACCGGTGTATTCTCTTTTACAAAGAGCGTCCCCCGGGGCTGAAGGTGATGAAGGGCGTATGTGGTCGTCTTTCCTTGTCGGTCCGCAACAAGGGTTCCGGTGGAGCGTTTGGTAATCGGGCCATGCCAAGACTCATAACCATCGAAAATGTGGTTGAAGAGTCCTGTTCCTCTGGTGTCGGTTAGAAACTGGGAACGAAAGCCGATCAGCCCTCTCGATGGGATCCTGAATTCGAGGCGGACCCTGCCGTGACCATTGTTATTCATCTTCTGCATCCTGCCTTTACGGATCCCTATCTGCTGTGTCACCACTCCAATGAATTCTTCTGGGACATCGATGACAAGATGCTCCATGGGTTCATGGAGGATGCCGTTTATGGTTTTGGTAATGCTCTCTGGCATGGACACAGAAAGCTCATAGCCTTCCCTCCTGATCATCTCGATCAGGATCGCGAGCTGCAGCTCCCCTCTTCCCATCACCTTAAAAGAATCGGTCGCATCAAAGTCAACCTTGATCGACACATTGTAGAGGAGTTCCTTCTCAAGCCGCTCCCTCAGGTTTCTCGATGTGACATATTTTCCCTCTTGGCCGGCGAAAGGCGATGTATTGACAGAAAAAACCATAGAGATGGTTGGCTCATCCACCGCAATTCTCGGAAGAGGCTCCGGATCTTCAACATCGGCGATGGTGTCACCAATATTGATCCCTTCAAGCCCGGACAGGGCGACGATATCTCCTGCCGAGGCCTCTTTGACCTCCACTCTTTCGAGTCCCTGAAATTCATAGAGCGACGTTACTTTCGTCTTGACCGGCTCCGCCCTGCCGTTTAGCATCGACACCCAATCACCGACCCTAATCGAGCCTGAGAAGATCCTCCCTATGGCAATCCTGCCTACATAATCGCTATAGTCGATGTTAGTGACCAGAAGTTTCAACCGTCCTTCTTTATCTCCTTCCGGCGGCGGAACAGCACTCAGGATGAGCTCAAACAGGCATCGAAAGTCTTTCGCATCTTCACCAGGATGAAGTTTCGCAATTCCGAGCTTCGCATTGGTATAGACAATCGGAAACTCAAGCTGTTTCTCTGTGGCATCGAGATCAATAAAGAGATCATAGACTTCGTTCAGCACCTCTTGAATTCTCGCATCTGCCCGGTCGATCTTGTTAATGACCAGGATGGGAGGAAGATCAAATTCAAGGGCTTTTTTCAGAACGAATCTGGTCTGGGGTAAGGGACCCTCTGAGGCATCAACGAGGAGCAGAACGCCATCCACCATCTTGAGAGTCCTTTCCACCTCCCCGCCGAAATCGGCATGGCCCGGCGTATCGACGATATTGATTTTCACTCCCCGATAATCGATCGCCGTATTCTTTGCCATGATCGTAATGCCCCGCTCCCTCTCTAAATCGATGTTATCCATGACCCTTTCCTGGACCTTCTCGTTCAAACGGAAAATACCGGACTGTCTGAGCAAGCCATCGACAATCGTTGTCTTTCCATGATCCACATGGGCAATCAGGGCAATGTTTCGCAAATCTTCACGTTTCATAAGCATTTTAAGAAATAGGAGTGGGGATCATTCCTGTCAATTGAGGGGATTTGACTTTAAAAACCGGACGGGACTGCTTTTTGAAGAATTTTTTACCATCTCGTCTCCCATAGGGTTTATGAACAGCCCCGAGGTCAGGGATATTGCCGTGCCACACAGGGTCTATACGATTTGCCTTCAGCATGGACTTCAGGACCCCTAATTCCTGATCGGTTACAAAGGTCATGGCAATGCCTGACCGCCCCATTCTTCCGGTTCTTCCTGTCCTGTGTGTGTAAGATTCCTGGCCGAAAGGGTAGTCATAATTGATCACATGACTGACGTGGCTGAAGTCGAGCCCCCGGCCGGCAAGGTCGGTAGCAACCATTAAGTCGATCTTTTTCTGGCGAAAACGCTCGAAGATCGAGGTTCGCTTCGATTGCTCCAGGCCTCCGTGGATATACCCTATTGATTTGAATTTCCTTTCTAACTCCTTTGTCAATTTTTCACCATGATGCCGTGAATTGCAAAAGATGAGGGCCTGAGAAATTTTCTCCCTTTTCAGGTATTGGATCAGGGCATTGAGCCGATCACGTTGCTCCGTATATTGAAAATGGTGAACAAGGCTCTGTGGAGACAACTGCTCCTTATTTAATTCCACCCGAATGGGTTCTTTCAGATATACACTGATCAACCTTTCAATCTCTCCGGGCATCGTTGCCGCAAAAAACAGTGTCTGGTGTTCGTGAATCAGGCTGGACATTATAAAGTCGATATCTTCAATAAAACCCATCTTCAGCATTTCGTCCGCTTCATCCAGAACCAGCGTGCGGATATTAGAGAGGTCAACCTCCTTGGTATTATAGAGGAAATCGATCAATCGTCCAGGTGTTGCGACGAGGAGATGAACTCTGTCTCTTAACTTGGCTTTTTGAATCTCCATTGAGAATCCGCCAAAGATGGCAAAAGGGGCGACACCCGTATGTTTCGCAATGTTATCGATCTCTTCCACATATTGGAGCGCCAGCTCACGGGTGGGAACCAGGATGAGGACCTGGATGGCATTGAGAGAAGGATCGATCATCTGAACCAGTGGAATACCGCACGCCGCTGTTTTCCCCGAACCGGTCTCTGCCCTAGCTAAAAGATCCCTGCCACTTAAGATCGGGGAGAAGGTCTTTTCCTGGATGGGTGTCAAATCCTGATAACCCATATTCGTCAGGGCCTTCAGGACCTCCGGCTTTAAATCTAATTCTGAGAACTTCATCGTTTACCTTTAAATAGCTCCTTCCAAATTAAATAGAGTTATTCCTTTCCTTTTTTATATCAAACCAACGATTTCTACGATTTCACACGACTTGCGGGCAAGCAATGATCAAATCATGCAGAAATAGGTTGGAAGACTTTGCAGGCAGGCTGCCTCTTTCTTCTGGATAGGGGATATGCCCTTCCTCCCATCGAGGAGCCTCAATTATTTAATTTTCTGTAATTATGTAACAGTTTGAACTGAAAAGCAAGAAATTCTCTGATTCTCATATAATGATGGTTTCGTAAAAAATCCGGAAAGGCGATTTTCTGTCATTCCTTCGCAAGCAGGAATCCAGTATTTTCATCTAGTTAGAATTCTCTGGATTCCCGTTCCCCGGTTGATACCTTCGAGGACAAGTTTCACGTCTGCGCGCTGAAGCGCTCTGACGCGCAAGCACGGGAATAACGACTTTTTACGAGTCGATCATATAATGCGATTCAACCAGGCCTGGTTTACCCTGGAATTGGCCTCTATCTTCACTCTAACTCAGAAACTACTTTCATTAATGGTTTTTGACATTTTGTTCATAAGTATTGAATTTTTTAAAATTTCTTTCAAAAAATTCCCCATTTTAAGAATCGCTATTTTTTTTATCATCAATTTATAATCGGCAACCTATTAAAACTAAACATATTTTTTATTCTGCCATCTTCAATAAATTCATTGGTATGCCTTTTGCACAATATCCTCATCAGAGGAGGAATTAAAGTGAATAATTCTCCAAAATCAAATGGCTTTTCACTGATCGAAGTTCTCGTCGCACTGGTTATTTTAGCTGTTTCCTTACTGGCATTGGCAGGCCTGATGACTACGACAACAAAAAACAACGCCTTTGGAGGCAACCTGACAGAGGCCGCTACAATGGCCCAGGACAAATTGGAGGAATTGAGGGTCACAGGCTGGGATATTATTATTGACGGAAGTGATACAAATCCAATAAGAGGTTTGAATTATAACCGAACATGGACAGTTGTATTGGGGCCGAACAGCCCTGTCCCACCCAATGATAATGAAAAAAGGGTCACGGTCACGGTTAATTGGAATGATGGGATAACCCGCTCGATCAGTTTTTTAGCAGTGATTACCCGATAAATAAACCCATAGAGAGTGAAAAACATGAATATCCGGCTGTTATTTAATAGAAGAGGCATTACCCTCATTGAATTGCTGGTAGGACTGGTCATATGTGCGATAGCGATTGCAGCGATATATCGCCTTTTTATTACTCAAAGTAGGGCATATGTTGTTCAAGACCAGGTTGTTGAGATCCAACAGAATATCAGAAGCGCCATGGAATTGATGGTGAGGGACCTTCGAATGGCCGGATTTGATTATGACAACTCAACTTCGCTCGTCAGAATTGAAGACTTCAAACCATTACCACCTTATATTGTGGCCGGAAATTCCATCACAGTATGGTATGAAAATTATCAAACAGGGCCTCCGGTAATATCCCAAATCCATGCAGTCACTTACACTTTAAATGGTCCGAATTTGCAAAGACAACTTACTGTTGATGGTGTTGTCCAACCTAATCAACCTGAAGTATTGTTAGGGAATGTCACTGCGTTAGTGTTAGACTGTGGGACAGATGGGAGAATTGGTGATTTATCAACACAAAACGGAGTAATAGACAATTGGGTCAACTGCGGGGCAGTGGATAACAATAGAGATAAGGTGATCGCTGTTCGCATAAGTTTAACAACAAGACCCGAACCCGAGCAGGTCAATCCACAGGATGACCGCTTCAGGATGGTGTCACCGAGAACTTTAACCTCCATAGTGGCATTGAGAAATCTTCCGATGAAAAGGTTTTAGGGAAAGGACTCGACATATGAAATATGGTCACTTTTTAAAAAATGAATCAGGGATGGCTTTAGTTATTGCCCTTGTCATGATGACCGTTTTAACACTCATCGGTCTTGCAGCTTCATTTACATCAACCTTTGAGATCATGCTTTCGGGTGAAAAAAGAAGGTCTACAGATGCCTTCTATAACGCAGATAGCGGGGCTAATGTAATCATACCGAGGTATTTGAACTTCGCTCCCGGTCGATCCAATTACGACCCTTTCACAGATCCAGCAAACAGCAATCCCACCAATGCCACAGCAAGAATTGATTTCGATCCATTGAAAATAGGACCACCGGAAGGTGGGTCTTTTAATAATGACTATGCCTATTTTTGGGTTGGATCAAGAGGAGATGATAGGACCGGTATCGCCACGCGTTCAACATGCACCGTGAATCTGAATGTTTACAGGTTATTAGCCAAGTCTGATTCGTCCACTGAGGTTGTGGTGAATCCATAGGAGGTTCTTGCATATGAAGAAATTAATTTATTTATTAATATCGATGATTTTATTAGCCCCTTTTTCTGATGCCTGGGGCGCCGACACGGATATTTACGTCCTTGAACAAACCATCCAGCAGGTTCCTCCTGATATACTGTTTGTTCTTGACTTATCCGGCAGTATGCGCTGGACCCCTGCCGGCGCAACCATGTACATTGATCATGATCATCCCAATCATCAGAATTG
>Ga0209253_10005355_pt1 | contig 11128 bp, 11 predicted proteins | sample FrelakmetBRP12BR_FD_187145 | JGI IMG/M metagenome (GOLD analysis project Ga0209253, IMG submission 187145) | Freshwater lake sediment microbial communities from the University of Notre Dame, USA, for methane emissions studies - BRP12 BR (SPAdes)... | ecosystem: Environmental > Aquatic >... | reverse complement strand
AGCGGTGAAGTTGCTACCCTGCCATAACTGGCCCGCGCCGCCCAGCGAGGTCGCGTAGGTCGGCCCATCCGTGCGCTGCATGATCGCGCCGCCATCCATCAGGAATGGATAGCCGAGCGTCGTAACCGCAGCGGTGTGCTGATTGCCGGTCTTGGATGAGGTCACGAAGGAGTAGTTGTTCCAGCCGTAGCCCATCCAGCCGACGAGATCCCCGACGAACTGGCCACGGGCATTCCTGGCTAGCGCAATTACCGCGAGGTCGTTGTCCCGCGCCGTGCCGGTTCCCACGTCGGTGCCATTGGCCCAGGACGCCGGACGCACGAGGGCGGCCCAGTTCCAGGTCCCGTAGGGCGCGATCTGCGCTGCCGTCGCGCCCGGCGCTCCGTAGTGACCAGGACGGAACTGGAAGTTGGTGAAGATGTTGATGCTGCCGCTCCCGAAGTTCTGGATGCAGTGCGCGGCGGTGACGATCACGCTGCGGCGGATCAGGCTGGCGGAGCAGTAGCCCGACGAAAACGTGAGTTTCCCGACTGTGCGGTATGGATATGTAGTGCTCAGCCGATTCGCGCTCGTCGCCCCAGCGGCCGGACCGTTGCCCTCCTGAACGCGGGCTGTCGTGTACGGGATGCCGAAGCTACCGAAGGCACGCGTCTCGCTAATCACCGCCCCCGTCGAAGTCATGACGCCCTTGGCGTACGGGCCTGCATCCACGTCGATCTTGGCGTTCGAGTAGTCCGCTGCCTTGAGCGGATTCACGACCGGCTTCATGGCGAGCACCTCAGCATCCAAAAGCGCCCGGGTGGCAGGGCTCTTGTTGACCACGACGACGTCCGCTGCGCCGTATGCAGTCATGAACGCAGCCGACGCTGCTGAAATGGCGACCGCGAACCCACCAACCCGGGTTGATCTACGAAATAGCGAAGTCTTCATTACAACCTCCCCCCTTTCCTCGATCTGGGTGAGAACGGCGACTGGTCGCGAAGCCACGTGTACCGCATTGAATGACCCCGGCGCAGACCCCGCTTTTCTGCAGCGACTTGCAGCCGCCGTTAATTATTGAGCCGTGTGCCTAATGGGTCAAGTTAGACCCGGGCGAGCTGGACAAAGCATGCCCCTGTCGTGAGGGGAGGGAGGTATTCCGCTCGCCTCGGCTACGCGAAAGATCTCCGGCGCCGCCGGCTCGAAGCGCGACGGCGGCGTAGCGATGGTCGACTGGCGAGGTAGCGGTTGGACAAGGGCCGACCAAATCCGGATAATCCCGCGATTTAAGCGTTCCAAGCCTGCATGAAAGTCGCCTTCGACCTCTTCCCGGTCGTCCTTTTTTTCGTTGCCTTCAAGCTCCAGGGGATCTACTTCGCGACCGCGATTGCTATCGCGGCGACTTTCCTTCAGATCAGCTGGGTGTGGTTTCGGCATCGCCAGGTGGACAGGATGCTGTGGGTCAGCCTCGCTGTCATAACGGTTTTCGGGGGCGCCACCCTGATATTTCACGACGAAACGTTCATCAAATGGAAGCCGTCCGTCCTGTACTGGTTATTTGGCGGCGCGTTGCTGGTTGCGCAGAGCCTGTTCCGGACCAACCTGATCCGCGGGTTGATGGGCCGGGAGATCAAGCTGCCCGAGGGTGTTTGGAACACGGTCAACTTGACCTGGGTCGCATTCTTCGCTTTGATGGGCGTCCTGAATCTCGTCGTGGCCTATCACTTCGACACGGATACCTGGGTGAACTTCAAGGTCTTCGGCGGCATCGGTCTGACCCTCGCATTTGTTCTGATTCAGGCGTTCGCATTGGCCCGTTTTATGGCCCCCGAAGAGTCCAAGTGATGCTCTATGCAATCGTCGGCACGGATGTTCCCAACAGCCTCGAGCGCCGGCTCGCCGCGCGCAGCGCGCACTTGGCTCGCTTGCAGCAGTTGCAGAGCGAAGGCCGGCTGGTCGTCGCGGGTCCGTTTCCGGCGATCGACAGCCCGGACCCAGGACCGAACGGCTACAGCGGCAGCTTGGTGGTCGCGGAGTTCGAGTCCCAGCAGCTCGCTGAAGCGTGGGCGCAGGCGGATCCCTACATGACAGAGGGCGTATTTGCCCACGTCACGGTGAAGCCCTTCAAGAAGGTGCTCCCCGCATGAGTACGGTCAAGAGAATGGAGGAGCGGCTCCAGGCGCTTGCTCCGGAGAACATCCAGATCCTGGACGAAAGCGGAAAGCATGTGGGCCATGAAGGCGCGAAGGGTGGCGGAGGTCATTACGACCTTTGCATCGTCTCGCCGCGGTTCGCCGGATGCTCGACCCTGGCTCGCCACCGCATGGTGTACGAAGCCCTGGGCGATCTCATGCAACAAGACATACACGCGCTCGCGATCCGCGCCCTTGCTCCGAATGAAATCTGACGTCAACTCTCCGGAGGAATGTGAATGCAAGCCCAAAGAAGCAGACAATTGATTCTCGCCGCGGCGTTTGGCCTCGTGCTTCCCGCTGCAGCTCTTGCCCAGGACGAGAAGCCCGCCCCTCCGCCCCCGGCCCCATCGAGCAGCGGTCAGCTTGCAAAAGTCAACGGTGTTGCCATTCCCCAGTCGCGCCTGGACCTTATCGTCAAGGATCGCACCGCCCAGGGGCAACCGGATTCGGCGGAGACTCGGAACGCAATCAAGGAAAACCTGATCACGATGGAGGCAGTCGCCCAGGAAGCGAGCAAAATGGGCCTCGACAGGTCCGCCGAGGTAGCCACCCGCCTTGACCTCGCGCGCCAGCAGATTCTTGCTGCCGCGTATCTTGAAAACTATCGCAGGACGCACCCGATCACTGACGAAGCCATGAGGGCGGAGTATGAGAAGATCAAGTCGGTGCAGGGCAGCACCAAGGAATACAAGCTGCGTCACATTCTGGTCGCCTCCGAAGCGGAAGCCAAGAAAATCATCGCCGATATCCAAAAGGGTGGGAACTTCGAAAAGATCGCAGCTTCGAAGTCCACCGATCCGGGCTCGAAAGGTAAGGGAGGCGACCTCGGCTGGCAGACGCCCGGCAACTTCGTGAAGCCCTTCGGCGACGCAGTGCAGGGCATGAAGCCGGGCCAGGTGACCGATAAGCCGGTGCAGACTCAGTTCGGCTGGCACGTGATCAAGGTCGAAAACGAGCGTCCATACGTGTTCCCGCCCTACGACGAGGTGAAGGGGCAAATCGAGCAAGGTATGCAGGGTCAGCTTCAACAGAAGGCGATCGGCGAAGTTCGCGCCAAGGCCAAGATCGACTGACGCGTTGCCGCACTGAACGATGAAGGCCGCCTGCGGGCGGCTTTTTGTTTCGCGCGATTCCGCACCCCTCCAGGCGGTGGCCGGCGCGACGAGGCATGACTGCACGGGAGTAGAATCAAGACGAGATCCTCCGGGAGTCGAGTCAAGTGAGAGTAATCATAGAGCTGCGCACCGATCGCCGTGAGCAGTTGGTGGATATCACCGCGCGCGTCCGGGATGCCATACGCGAGTCCGGCTTGCGCGCCGGGCTCGTCAACATCTATGCCCAAGGCGCGACAGCCGCGATCATGATTCAGGAAAACTGGGACGCCAGCGTGCCCACCGACGTCGTCAATTTCTTGCACCAGCTCATCCCGCCGGGCGTGTGGCTGCACGATGAGCAGGACAACAACGGCGACGCGCACCTCAAGGCGGGGCTAATAGGTCCCTCGGAGACCGTGCCCATCATCGACGGACAACTTGGGCTCTCGACCTGGCAGGGCGTCTTCTTCTGCGAGTTCGACGGCCCACGGCGTCACCGCCAGGTCGTTTGCACGCTGATCGGGGACCCGCACTGATGAGCCTGTCTCCAGCCAGGACACCGCCGATGCTTGCGCAGGATCTGCACGTTCACACCACGTGGTCGTACGCGGACGGGGCCATCGTGCGCGAACAGACGATCGACCTCGTCGCCGAGGTGCGTCACGCGAGGGTGCTCGGCATCAGCGATCACTTCGAGCACCTGGTCGACAGCGACGTCGAAGCCTATGCGGAAGCGGTGCGTCGGGCCGGGCTCCGGGTCGGAACAGAAGTGAATGGCGCAGAATGGGTGACCTCCGCCCTCGATGCCCCGGTCGATTACTACATCATGCACTGCTACGATACCGATGCGGACTACGCGGGCGCCGAACGTCTTCTCGCTACGGGACGGCCCGTGATCATTGCCCATCCCCATGCCATTGGCACGCGGCTGGCGCGCGTGCCTACGCACTGTCGGATCGAGGTCAATAACCGCTACATCTGGCGCGGCGATTGGCGCGCCTACTATGCACCCCACGTGAACCGATTTCGGTTCGTCCTGAGCTCCGACGCGCACCAACCCAACTGGCTGAACCAGACGCTGGCGCGGTATGTCGCCGGCGAGCTCGGGATCGAGGAGACGATGGTCTTCCCGGTCTGAATCGCCGCGAGGATCGGTGAGTCAATCCAGGCTCGATAAGGGCGCCGCAACAGATTCGAGCGAACGGCGTTCGGCCTTAATCCCGATCGACAGTTCGACGCCGGCAGCGCCGATCATCAAGACAGCTGCGAGCAGGTAGCCCATCGTAATGTCTCCACGCGAGCCAGTCTCGATCAACTCGCCGAACAGCCACGGTCCAGCGACTCCACCGATCGCCGTGCCTAGAACGAAGAAAAGCGCGATGGCGAACGCGCGCACCTCGAGCGGAAAGCTTTCGCTCACCGTCAGATACGCTGAACTCGCAGCGGCCGAGGCAAAGAAGAAGATGACCATCCAGCAGAGCGTCTGCGTGTTCGCGTCGAGAACGCCGCGGTCGAAAAGTATCGCAGTCGCTGCGAGCAGTATGCCGGAAGCAGCGTAGGTAAAACTGATCATCGGCTTACGCCCGATGGTATCGAATAGCCTGCCGAGCACCAGCGGACCCAGGAAGTTGCCTGCGGCAAACGGCAACAGGTAGAGGCCAACGCGCTCCGCCGGAATCGCGTAGTGGTCGGACAGGATAAGGCCGTAACTGAAGAAGATCGCGTTGTAGAAGAACGCCTGTGACACCATCAGCACGAAACCGAGCACGGCGCGGCGACGGTAGGTGAGCAGCACGGTGTGGAACGCCGCTCTGACGGCTGTGCTGGTGCGAGGGTGGATGCGGATGCGCTCGCGAGCGGGCGGCGGCAGCGGGCCGTGCTGGGCCGCCACTCGCGCCTCGATCTCGCCCACCACCTGTTCGGCCTCGGCGAGCCGCCCGTGCGTCATCAGCCATCGCGGACTCTCCGGAATCCAGCGGCGGAGGAAGAGAATGCCGAGACCAAGCACCGCTCCGATGCCAAAGGCAAGCCGCCACCCGACATCGGGCGCGAACAGCAGCGGATTGAGCAGCACAACGGAGCCGGCGGCGCCGATCGCGGCACCGACCCAAAAGCTGCCGTTGATGACGAGATCGGTCCACCCGCGGACCCGCGCCGGGATCAGTTCCTGGATTGCCGAGTTGATGGCCGTGTATTCGCCGCCGATACCGGCCCCCGTGAGGAACCGGAACAGCATGAAGCTCCAGAGGTCCCAGGCTGTTGCGGATGCGGCGGTGGCGACCAGATAGACGCCGAGGGTGATGTTGAAGAGCCGCTTGCGACCCAGCCGGTCGGTGAGCCAGCCGAAGAAACCGGCCCCTGTTACCGCACCCGCGAGGTAGGCACTCGCGGACATTCCGATCTCGGCTGGACTCAACCGCAGGGTGGGACTCTCCTGTAGCGCGCCGGTAAGCGCACCCGCGATCGTGACCTCCAGTCCGTCGAGAATCCACGTCACGCCCAACGCAATGACGACGAGCCAGTGAAAGCCGCTCCACGGTAGTCGGTCGAGCCGCGCCGGCAGGTCCGTCTCGAAGACAACCCTCGTCGACGGACACGCGCCAGGCGTCATCGCCTTCACTGGTATGACGAGCCGGTGGCCGACGTCCTACGGCCCCTCGATCCAGGGTCCGGATGAATCCAGCCCCCGAACGAGATCCAGCAGTGACTCGGCACAAGGTCGCTCGACCTTGACGTTGAAGAGGTGCTCGGCGCGCGTGCGCCCCCGGTTGATCGCTGCGATCGGTTTTCCGATCCGGTGCGCATACTCGCAGAACCGGTAGCCCGAATAGATCATGAGTGAGGAGCCCACGACGAGCATGGCATCTGCTTCCTCGAGTGCGCGCATCGTCATATCGACACGCTCCTGGGGAACGCTATCGCCGAAGAAAATGACGCTTGGCTTCAGTATCCCACCGCACTGCTTGCAGGCAGGCACCTCGAAGGCATCGAACGCAGCCGCGTCGAGGTCGGCATCGCCGTCCGGCGCAATCTTTGCCGATAGGCTTCGATACCACGGATTCGCGGCCTCGAGCCGTTGCTGAACGTCGAGCCGCGAGCACTCGGCGCCGCAGTCGACGCAGCGGACCCGGGCCAAACTCCCGTGCAGCTCGACAACATCCGCGCTGCCCGCACGCTGGTGCAGTCCGTCGACATTCTGCGTGATGAGCCGCTGCACGCGCCCCGCCGCCTCCAGCCGCACCAGCGCACGGTGCGCGGCGTTCGGCCGGGCATGCGCGATGACCGGCCAGCCGATCAGGCTGCGCGCCCAATAGCGACGGCGCACGGCCGCCGAGCCCAGGAACTCCTGCAGCGTCACCGGCGACTTGCGCTTCCATCTTCCCTCGTCATCGCGGTAATCGGGAATGCCCGAATCGGTGCTGATGCCTGCGCCGGTGAGGACGAACAGGCGAGGATGCGCGCGTACGAAGCTGGCGAGGTCGCTCATCAGCGACGACTGTTTCATTGCATTCTCACGAGTCAAAGCTCAACGCACGGGCGCGCCCCGCCCGGTCGCGACGAAGAACGCGATCACGCCCGCGACCAGCATCGCCACGCCCGACCAGACGATCTCCATCCGCGCGCGCACGACGTTGCGCCGCACCTGCAGGCGAATGTCTGCAAGCGGCAGCTCGGGCGGCTTCGTCTCTTCCAGCACGAATGTGTAGGTTCCTGCGGTCGGGACATCGACGGTTGCAACGAGCTCCGACCAGAGCTGATTCGGTCCGGGATTCGGTCCCCGGCTGATCGACACCTGCTTTTCCACCAGTGGACTCGCGCCTGCAAAGAGTAGCGCCGCGTAAGCGTTCCCTCGCACCGGTTCGACGCGCACATCACCCACGACCTCGAAAACGAGCGCGAGCCCTACCGTATTCATCGCGGGATCGAGCGCGAGTTCCACCGGCTTGAAGGCGTTCGCCTTCGAGAACCGCATGACATCGCCGCTGGGCAGCGTCCACCGCCCGCCCTTCTCGCCGAGGCGATGCTCCGCGACCATCGCTCCGCTGAAGAACGATGTCCATGCGTAATAGCCGGGACCCAGTACCAGCCCTGCCAGCACGAGGGCGATGGACAATCGCTTCAAGATGAATTGCCGTCCGGCGATTATGTCGCGGGACTCAGTAACCTTTGATCGGCGACACCTCGACCTGCGTATCGACCCAGCGACGGACGATCGCGTCCACGATTCCGCGCTGCTTCAGCTTGAGCGCCGCCGCGTCGAGCAGGGCCTTGAGCCGAGTGTCGCCCCGGCGCACCGCCCAAGCGAGATACTCCTGCGTGAGCGGCGTGTAGAGTCCGACCAGCTCAGCGCTATCGCGATTGCCCGACATGCTGAAGCGCCAGATCGAAGGCGCATCGTGGATAAAGTAATCAACCTTGCCTGCGGCCAATGCGCGCACAGCGGCTTCGCTGCCGTCGAAGACCACCACTTGCGCCTTCGGCAAGTGGGAACGGACATATTGCTCGCCGGTGGTCGCGTCCACGACCGCGATACGACGCCCCGGTTCATGAAGGTTCTCGGGCAAGCCTAGCCGCGGAACGTCCTGCTCGCGAAGCAGCACCATCTGCCCGGTGCGCAGATACGGTTCGATAAACGTCACCTCTTGTGCGCGCGCGTCGGTGACCGACATGCCCGACATGATGACGTCGATCTTCCCCGACTGCAGCGCGGGGATGAGCTCTCGCCACGGCACCTGTTTGATCGTTAAGGTGAGTCCGGTTTCGCGGGCAAGCTCGCGGGCGAGGTCGACCTCGATACCCGCCAGCTCGCCGCCCTGCCGGAACGAAATGGGGGGATAGTTCGCAGCCATCCCCACCCGCAGCGAGGCCGCGGGCGCAGGAGCACTCACCGTCCCGGCCGGCTTCCCCGGAAGCCACGAACAGCCACCCACCACGAGCAACGCCGCGAGTACTATCGAGCCTGCCATCGACCACGTGCGCTTCAAGAGCTCCTCCCGATCAACGTTCGTGACCACGCGCAAACCGTGATTGTGCCAAACGAATGGCCAGCCGGGGGTTTCATGGTCGACCGAGCAGGAAGTAGAAGGTCCCGCCCGCGTTCGGAGCGTAACCGTAGGCGAGATACACCGGGCCGAGCACTGTGTCCGCTCCCCAGAATACGCTCCCCGCCGGCAGCAACTTCCCGTAGAGCGACTCGTTCAGGTCGCCGAAGCGGCTGTTCATCTGCCCCAGTTCGAGCGACGCACCGACGAATAGGCCGTGGCCGAGGGGCGAAGGCAGTCGATCGTATTCGTACCGGTACACCAGACGTCCGAAGTAGAACTGCGTGCCGGTCAGCTCGTCGAGGCGGAGCCCCGATAACCGCTGAAAGCCGCCCAGCTTGTACAGGTCGTACGGGGGCAGCTGTCCCTCCAGTGTCGCGCCCGCAGCGGCCGCTACGCTGAAGGTGTGGGCGCCCGCGCTGGCAGCGCCGGAGAGCCCGATATCCGCCCGCGTGTATTGGTCGTCGGAGCCCATGCCCTTCTGGGTGGAGAAGAGCCGCAGGCCCGCCAGGTAGCCGGTTCGAGCGAAATCAGGATTGTCGAGCTGGTCGATCACGACTCTCCCCGTAATCCCGGCCTGGGTCAGATCGAAATTCGGCGCTGGCACCACACCGAAGTTGGGCTCGGCTTTCAGGTGTCCGATGAAGGGGCCGAGGCGGACCTCGAGCAGCTTGTCCTGATAGCCGAAATCCAGATGGAATCGTTGGTAGGTGGTGTCGTACTGGCCGATCACCTGAGACTGGCGATAGAACTGCGTCGACTGACGCTGCAAGTCGATCCGGGGCGCGGCAAAGCCGACGTACTTGAACCCGAGCGGCTGATAGAACTCGGTCACAAGACGGTCGGTCCAGCCGGCCTGCAGGTCTGTCCGCCACTCCGCGCCCAGGCGGTTGATCCAGGTGCGCCGATAGCTGGCCAACAGGTTGAAGCGCTGCTGATCGAAATCCGTGACGAGGCCGAGGCCGAACTTGAGGTAGTTGGGCCCCCACGCCTTTTCCGTGGCACGGATGGTCATCGTGTTGGCGTTCTCTCCCTCGCCGATGCTGTAGGTGACGCTGTCAAAGTCGCCGCGCCCGTACATGCGCCGAATGTCGGCGTCGAGCTTGGTCGTGGTGAATTCCGGCCCCGGCTTTGCGTCGAGCTCGGACTCGATGATGGCGGGATTCACATATTTCGTATCGGTGGCGACCCGAATCTCGGCAACTTCAACGGCATCCGGACGCCGCAGGTCCCGCGCAGCAGCCCACATTTCGTACTCCTGCGGCGACACCTGCAGCCGCGCCAACGTCTGTCCCCTCTCGAGGGCAGCCTTGGTGCCGATGGCGATCGCCTCCCGGAAGCGTGCGAAGTCGGCCGAGCTGAATCCGGTCAGATCCGGCGCGATCAGCACGTCCGTGTCCTTCAGCGACGCGAGCGATTGCTTAACGTTGAGCTCGGTCATCAAATTGATGGACTGCTCGGCGATGGCAAGGACGGAGGTGAGTTCGTCCCGCCTCATGAGCGGCGTCCCGAGGTTGACGGCGATGACCACATCCGCGCAGGTCTTCCGCGCCACGCCCACCGGAAGATTTTGCGTGAGACCCCCGTCCACGTAGAGCCGCCCGTCGATCTCGACGGGCGTGAAGACCCCGGGCACGGACATGCTCGCCCGCATCACTCGGGCGAGGTCCCCGCGCTCGAACACTTTGGCTTCGCCGGTCTCGAGGTCGGTTGCCACCGCGCGGTAAGGAATCGTGAGCTCATCGAAACTGGTCACAGTGACCCCGCCCCGCAGCGAGATCATGTCCCGCAGAAAGAGCTCGAACTTGTAGAACGATGTCGCCCCGGTGGGAAGCTGCACCTTGCCGTCGCGCATCCCGAGCTCCAGCGCCCAGAGCGACGTGAAATCGTCGGCCCGCTGCCGAAATGGCTTCTGCAGGCGTCCCGGGTCGTCGCGCAGCAGATCCACCCAGTCGATCTGGGCGATGCGCTGCTCCATCTCGTCCGGCGAAAGACCGGCAGCATAGGATCCGCCAACCAGCGCCCCCATGCTGGTGCCGGCGATGCAGTCGACGGGGATCCGCATCTCTTCCAGCACCCTGAGCACACCGATGTGGGCGAAACCCCGCGCACCCCCGCCCGAGAGGACGAGCCCGATGCGCGGTCGGCCCTCGCCAGTCACTGTGGTTGCGACTTCTTCAGCGTGCACCGCCGACACGGTGCTGCACGCGAGGACCGTGGCACACCAGAACACCGTGCCGATCAGATTGTTGGTTCGGGAAGCGACGTTCGTCATGGCGGGCATCGGGGTCGGGAACATCACCAGTCACCATTGTACCGGCCCGTGAAAACGCGAAGTTGCCGGAAGAGCCGCTTGCAAAGACCCGCACGACGGAAGAGTTCCTGATGAACATCATTCCGAGCACTGTGGTGGATGCCTTCGCGAAGGGCGAAATCCTGCAGATGCTGCTGTTCGCCATTCTGTTCGGCATCGCGCTGAACTGGGTCGGGAAACGCGGCGAGTGGAGGCCCAAGGGCGCCACCGCCGGCACCTGCATTCCGCAGTTTGTTTGCGACTCTGAAGATCGAGGCGCAGTTCATCTACGGGACCTGGGACGAATTGGCGACCCAGTTCGAGGCGGGAGGGCTCGACGTGCTCGCGGCTGCAGCCGGTGCGCCGTTTCCGGCGTTGGCCAACCTTGGTTGCCTTACTGCCAGTTTGCCGCGATGACAGGAGCAAGGGCAGTGCGGTAGTCGAGGGGCAATGTGGTCACCCCTGCGGGGGGCGGCGCGAAGGCCGCCATGGCGTCCACGAGCCCCTGGACGTCTGATTGGAGCA
>Ga0209253_10005354_pt1 | contig 11128 bp, 15 predicted proteins | sample FrelakmetBRP12BR_FD_187145 | JGI IMG/M metagenome (GOLD analysis project Ga0209253, IMG submission 187145) | Freshwater lake sediment microbial communities from the University of Notre Dame, USA, for methane emissions studies - BRP12 BR (SPAdes)... | ecosystem: Environmental > Aquatic >... | reverse complement strand
AGCGGCGTCGGCGCCGGCGTGCGGCGCATCGAGGCCCTGACAGGTCCCGGCGCCTACGACTGGCTGCTGGGCCGCAGCCGGCTGCTGGAGGGCGCGGCGGAGGTGGCGGGCAGCGCGCCGGAGCACCTGGCGCGGCGAGTCGAGGCATTGGTCGAGGAGCGGCGGCGACTCGAGAAGCGGGTGGAGGAGCTGATCAAGGGCGGCGGCACTCAGGCGCAGGGGCAGGTCACCGAGGTCGGTGGGTCGGTTATCTCGGTGGCGGGATCGCAGTCGGGCGACCGCAACGAGATCGGGGCGATGGTCGATGCGTTCCGCGAGCGGACGAAGAGCGGCGTGCTCGTCGTGGTGGCGAAGGGCGAGCGGGCGGGCATCCACGTCGGCGTGACGGACGACCTCGTGGCGAAGGGCATCCGGGCGCCGGACCTGGTGAACCGCGTCGCGGCGGTGAGCGGCGGGAAGGGCGGGGGACGCCCGCACTTCGCCTCGGCGGGAGCGGGCGACATCACGAAGTTGTCCGATGCCGAGCGGCAGGCGGCGGCCATCGTGCGCGAGGCGCTGGCGTCCGCATGAATGCCCGGGAACGTGTACTGGAGTGGCTCGCTGCCCGCGAGCCGGCGGCGCCGGCGCTCCTGGCGCAGCGGCTGGAGCGGTTCGTGCGCTCGCTGCCGGAGGCCCGCCTGGATGCGACGATGACCCAGACGATGTGCGCCCTCGGTCTCCATGCGCTGGAGGGGTCCCTGGCGCGCGGCGAGACCGGCGACGATGCGGCGCTCGACCTGCTGGCCGCCGACGCCTTCGTGACCTATGCGTTCGAGGCCGCGGCGGAGGAGGGTCTGGATGTGACCCCGGTGGCGGCGAGACTCCTAGCGGAGGCGGCCCGGTGAGCACGGTGCTCGAACGGTTGACGGCCGGGGCGCCCGGCCTCCTCGTGCTGATCGATCCCGAGCGCACCGGGCCCGCGGAGGCCGCCGCCGTGGCGCGCGCCGCGCAGGACGCGGGCGCGGCCGGGCTGCTGATCGGGACCTCGTTCGACGGGACCGGCCGCACCGACGTGGTCGCCGCGGCGATCCGCGGCGCGTCCAGCCTGCCGCTGCTCCTCTTCCCGGGCTCGGCGGCGCATCTCACGGCGCAGGTGGACGCGGTCCTCCTGCTCTCGCTCGTGTCGGGGCGGAACCCGCAGTACCTCATCGAAGAGCACGTCCGGGCGGTGCCGTTCTTCAGCCGCCACGCGGTCGAGGCCATTTCCACGGCCTACATCCTCGTGGACGGCGGGCGCATCACGGCGGTCGAGGCGGTGAGCCAGACGCGGCCGCTGCCGGCCGACAAGCCCGAACTCGCGGTCGCGCACGCCGTGGCGGCCCGGCTCATCGGGATGAGCGTCGTGTACCTGGATGCGGGCAGCGGCGCCGCGCGCCCCGTGCCGCCCGCGCTGATCGCAGCGGTCCGCAAGGCGGTCCCGCTGCCACTGGTCGTCGGCGGCGGGCTGCGCACTCCGGAGCAGGTTCGTGATGCGCGGCGCGCGGGAGCCGATCTCGTGGTCATCGGGACCGCGGTGGAGGATGGGGGCCCCGGGCGCATCCGCGAGCTGGTCGCGGCGCTGGCGTGATCGACCTCCACACTCACCTCCTCCCCGGCGTCGACGACGGCTCGAATACAGTCGAGCAGTCGGTGGAGGTCCTCGAGCGCTTCGCCGAGCAGGGGGTCACGGCGGTCTGCTGCACGCCGCATCTGAGCGCGAGCGAGGCGGCGGACCCCCCCTGCGACGCGATCGACGACCTGCTCGCTACGTTGCGCGACGCCGCGCCACCCGCCGTCTCACTGACGCGCGGTTTCGAGATCATGCTGAATGTGCCGAGTCCCCTCCTGGGCGAGCGGTGCCTCACGCTGGCGGGCACGCGGTACATCCTGGTCGAGTTCGGCCGGCTCGTCCCCGCGGGCGCGAGCCTCGAGATCCTGAAGCGCGTGGTGGCGCAGGGCCTGGTGCCGGTGCTGGCGCACCCGGAGCGCTACCAGATCTGCACGCCGGAGATGGGCCGGGCTTGGCAGGAGGCGGGCGTCGTCCTGCAGGTGGATGCCACGACGCTCCTGGCCGAGTCGCGGCGCGCCGAGCGGGCTCGCGCGCTCGTGGCGGCGGGGTGCGCCGGGATCGTGGCGAGCGACAATCACGGGGACCGTCGGACGGTGTTCGCGGCGCTGGAGTGGCTCGAACGCCACGGCGGCCCGCAGCAGGCGCGGCTGCTCGCGACGGACAACCCCGCGGCCATCCTGGCGGACGAGCCGGTGGCGCCGGTCCCGCCCTTCCGGATGCGCCGTTCGCTGTTCACGCAATTCAAGGACTTCCTGGTCGGGGGGAAAGAGGCGTGAGCCCGGGCCACCATTCGGAGGGGCTGCCGTGAGTCTCGACCATCTCGCCGGGTTGGGTGATCTCGCCGGCCGCTGCGCGAAGACGCTCGAGGTACCCGTCCGGCAGTACGCGGAGCTGGTGAAGGCGACGCTCGCAGCCGGCAGGACGGTGTTCTTCGCCGGGAACGGAGGCAGCGCGGCGCACGCCCAGCACATCGCTGCGGAGTACGTCGTGCGCTATCGGCCGGTCTCGCGGCGCGCCGTTCCCGCGCTCGCGCTCTCGACGGACTCCTCGCTGATCACGGCGGCCGGCAACGACTTCGGCTTCGACAGGATCTTCGCGCGCCAGGTGGAGGCGCACGGCCGCGCGGGAGACCTGCTCGTCCTCGTCTCGACGTCGGGCGCGTCGCCGAACCTGCTCGAGGCGGCGAAGATGGCGCGCAGCGCCGGCGTGAAGACGGTGGGCCTGCTGGCGCGGGATGGGGGGCCGCTGGCGAAGCTCGTGGACCACGCCGTCATCGTGCCGACGGACGACACGGCGCACGCGCAGGAGATCCAGCTGGCCGTCGACCATTACGTGTGCTCCCTCGTCGAGTCGGAGCTCTCGGCGTGACGGCTCGCCGCTCGCGCCGGGTTGCGGGGCGCGGGTCGTCGCGGTGCGGCGGCACGTCCTCGCGCCGACTGGACGGCACGCACGGCAGTCGGCGCTGCGGGGTGCCACCGCGCCGCTCCTCCCGCGCCCGTCGCTGCGTCGTGGCCGGCTTCCGGCTCCAGCAGTGATCGACCTGCGCGCCAAGCGCGCCGTCGTGACCGGCGGCACCCGGGGCATCGGGGCCGCGACGGTGGACCTGTTCCGCCGCGCGGGCGCCGACGCCATCGCCGTCGCGAGATCCACGCACGGCGACCTGGCCGATCCACAGGTCTGCCGGCGCGCCGCCGCATCCATCGGCGCACCGATCCACTTCCTCGTGGTGAACCACGGCATCTGGCTCCCGGAGGAGGTGCCGCTCGCGACGATGGCGCCCGATCAGTGGCGCCGCACGATGGCGGCGAACCTGGACTCCTACTTCAACGTGATCCAGGCGTTCGCGCCGCTGATCCCCGAGGGCGGGTCCATCGTCCTGGTCGCCTCGACCGCCGGCCAGAGGGGTGAGGCCTTCCACGCCGACTACGCAGCGTCCAAGGGCGCGACCATCTCGCTCACCAAGAGCCTCGCCATCGAGTTCGCGCCGCGCATCCGTGTGAACTGCGTCGCCCCCGGCTGGGTGGACACCGCGATGTGCGCGCTGCCGTTCGCCGGCGGCGGGCGAGCCGCGATCGAGGCCGGCATCCCGCTCCGGAGGGTCGCCGCTCCGGAGGACATCGCCGGCCCCATCGTCTTCCTCTGCTCCGGCCTCGCCCGCCACATCACCGGGGAGATCGTGAACGTGAACGGCGGGAGCGTCCTGTGTGGCTGAGGTCTTCCCGCTAGAGCGCATCCCCGCGCCCGTGAGGGCGATCGCCGGCCGCCTGCGGGAGGCCGGCCACGAGGCGTGGTTCGTCGGCGGCGCGGTGCGCGACGTGCTCCTCGAGCGGCGGCGGGGTACCGCGCCGCGCCGCGCGGGCGACTTCGACATCGCCACCAGCGCGACGCCCGACGTCGTGCGCCGGCTCTTCCGCCGCACCATCCCCGTCGGGATCGAGCACGGGACCGTCGCGGTGCTGGACGACGAGGGCGGGGCCCACGAGGTCACGACCTTCCGCCGGGACATCGAGACCGACGGCCGCCACGCCGTCGTGCAGTTCGGCGTCTCCCTCGACGACGACCTCGCCAGGCGCGACTTCACCATCAACGCCATCGCGGTGCAACCCGAGACGGGCGCGCTGCGCGATCCGTTCGCCGGGCAGGCGGACCTCGAGGCCGGCGTGGTCCGGGCCGTCGGGGATCCCGCGCAGCGGTTCCTGGAGGACCGCCTGCGCATCCTCCGCGCCCTCCGCTTCGCGACCGTGCTGCGGTTCGAGGTGGAGCAGGGCACTTGGCGTGCGCTCGGCGAGCAGGCAGGCGAGCTGGCGCACCTGTCCCGCGAGCGGGTGCGGGACGAGTGGTTGAAGACGCTCGACGCGGACTCGCCGGGCACGGGGGTGCGGCTGTGGTGGAAGGCCGGGGTGCTGGTGGCCGTGTGGCCGGAGCTGGCGCGACTCCCGGAGGCGGCGCCGGGCTGGCTGGACGCGTCGGACACCCGGGACCCGGTCCTCCTCACCGCGGCCCTCCTGTGGCGCGGTGAGGTGGCCCCCGAGGCGGCCGAGTCCGCGGTCCGGCGGCTCCGCTTCTCGAACCGCGATACGGCGCGCGTGCGGGCCCTGGTGTCGGCGCTCGTCGATACCCTGCCGGCGCCCGGTCAGGTGCGGGACGTGCGTCGCTGGCTGGCGCGGCACTGCGAAGTGGCGCACGACGTCGTCGCCGTGAGCGAGCCGCGCTCGCGTCGCACGGACCTGCTCGCGGCCGTCCACGCCATCGAGGCGGCGGGCGATCCGCTCTCGGTCTGCGAGCTGGCCGTGGGCGGCGAGGACCTCAAGGCGGCGGGCCTCGTGGCGGGGAAGGCGATGGGCGAGGTGCTGCGGCAGCTGCTGGACGACGTGCTCGAGGAGCCGTGGCGGAACACGCGCGAGTGGCTGCTCGCGCGGGCCAAGGAGCTCGCGCCGTGACGCGCGCGACCGGCATCGCCGTGGCGTTCGGGATCGCCGCCGCGGGCGCGAACCTGGCGGGCGCGTTCGCCGTGACGAAGAGCGCGCGCTTCGGCCTGAAGTTCATCGAGGGGATGGTGGCCTTCGCGGCGGGCTTCATGCTCGCCCTCGCGCTCGTCGCCGCGCTGCCCGAGGCGCTCGCCCGCCGGCCCACCGAGGGGGCCATCGCGGCGCTGGTGGGCTACCTCCTCGTGCACCTCACCCAGCACACCTTCACGCAGCACTTCCACTTCGGAGTGGAGACCCACTCGGTGAGCCACGTGGCGAGCCGCTCGGCGCTGGTCGGGCTCCTCCTCCACACCTTCTTCGACGGCGTGGCGATCGCCTCGGGCTTCCTCGTGAGCTCCTCGCTCGGCCTGCTCTTCTTCTGCGCCATCTTCCTGCACAAGCTCCCCGAGGGCGTGACCATCTCGAGCCTGGCGATGGCCTCGGGCGAGGGGCCGCGGCGCGCGGTGCTGTGGGCCGCGTACCTCGGCGGCGCCACCGTGCTGGGGGTCCTGCTCACGGAACAGCTCGCCCTGCTCACCGAGTACGGCCTCGCGGTCTCCGCCGGCGTGACGCTCTACGTCGGCGCCTCGAACCTCGTGCCCGAGTTCCAGGGGAAGAAGGGCTGGCGGCTGCCGCTGGCCTTCTTCGCGGGCGCGGCGGCGTTCGTGGGGGCGGACCTGCTGCTGGCGCGGCTCGGCTCCATGTGACTAGATTGGTCACATCGAACGGACCAACAAGGTCAGGTTGACGGTGAGGTGGCGATGAAGCCTGCCAAGGTCTCCGAACTCAAGGCCGGGCTTAGCAAGTACCTGGCTCGAGTGAAGCGGGGCGAGGAAGTCGTGGTCACCGAGCGGGGGCGGGCGATCGCCAAGCTGGTGCCGATTCCGCCCGACGAGGACCCGGAGATGGAGCGCATGCGGGATCTCGAGCGCAGGGGGATCGTGACCATCCACGGGACCGGCCGGATTCCTCCGGATTTCTGGGACATCCCGCGGCTCGATGACCCCGAGGGGCTCGTGCTCAAGGCGCTGCTCGAGGAGCGCGAGGAGGGGCGGTGAGCTTCTGGGACTCCTCGGCGTTGGTCGCGGCATTCACGAACGAGCCCGCGAGCCCGCACGTGGCGCACCTGATGAAGTCCGACCCTTCCGTGGCGATCTGGTGGGCAGCGCCGGTGGAATGCGCCTCCGCGGCGGCCAGGCGCCGCCGAGAGGGTGTGATTGGGGCGCGGGGGTTCGAGACCTTCCTGCATTCCGTGCGCGAAGCGTCTCTGCATTGGGAAGTCGTGGAGCCGCTTCCGGCGGTGCGGCAGGCGGCCATTCGACTCATCCGAGTGCATCCGCTGCGTGCCGCCGACGCCTTCCAGCTCGCTGCCGCCCTCGCCTGGGCCGACGGCCATCCCCAGAGCCGCCGCTTCGTCACCCTCGACAGCAGGCTGGCCGAGGCGGCTCGCCTTGAGGGCTTCACCGTCCTGCCCGAGGAAGGGTGAGGGCAGGTCCTTGCGCCGGCGACCAGCGCGCTCTACATTAAAGCACATCATTCTTTAATGTGAATGGTTAATGAAGCGTGGATCGCGGGTCTCCGAGGCGGTGCCGGTGCAGGTGTATCTGGTGCGCGACGAGCGCGCGCGGCTGGAGCGTCTGGCCGAGTCGCTCGACACGACCAAGGCCGACGTCCTGCGCCGCGGGCTGCTGGCGCTGGAGCGGGAGGTGACGGACCCGGCGGAGCATCCGCTGCTCAAGCTCGGCGGCATCGCCGAGGACCGAGGCCCGGATCGCTCCTACGACCCGGCGGTGGAGCACGACCGGGCACTGGCGGATGCGCTGCTGCCCCGCTGGGGCCTCGTGGGGGAGGCTGCGGGCTCCGGAGCGCGGAAGCCGCGCGCGAAGGGTCGGCGGGGCCGCGGCGGGTGACGCGGCCGGACGTCTTCATCGACACCTCCGGGTGGTTCCGGTATGTGGTGCGCGGGCGATCGGAGGCCGAGGACCGCGCCTCGGGCGAAGTCCGGCGCGCCATCGAGCGGTGCGTGCGGGACCGCGTGCCCTTGTGGACCACGAATCTGGTGGTGGCGGAGACGCACCAGCTGCTGGTGAGCAGGACGAACCGCGCTACCGCGCGTCTCTTCCTCGGTACGATGCCGCTTCCCCGTCTCGAGGTCGTCACCAGCACTCCCGACCTCGAGTCCCGCGCGCTGCGGGAGTGGATCGACCGGTTCGACGGGGAGGACTTCTCCCTGTGCGACGCCGTGAGCTTCACGGTGATGGCGGAGCAGGGGATCCGCTCCGCGCTGGCGCTGGACAGGCACTTCCAAGTGGCCGGGTTCGCCGTGCTGCCCGCGAGGAAGACCGCGCGATGAGTGGACGGAAGGCCCCGCGCCCCAGCCTCTTCACCCCGGCGGCGAGCCACCAGCCATTGGCGGCGCGGATGCGGCCGCGGACGCTGGAGGAGTTCCTCGGCCAGGAGCAGCTGCTCGGCGAGGGGAAGGCCCTCGGCGAGCTGATCCAGCGGGGAGAAGTGGGCTCGATGATCTTCTGGGGCCCGCCGGGCTCCGGGAAGACCACGCTGGCGCTGCTCATCGCCCGGTACACCGACCGCGAGTTCATGCACTTCAGCGCGGTGACCGAGGGTGTGCCGCGGGTGCGCGAGATCATCCGCGAGGCGGAGGACCGGCTCGCGCTGCACGGGCGCCGGACCATCCTCTTCTGCGACGAGATCCACCGGTTCAACAAGGCGCAGCAGGACGCCTTCCTCCCGCACGTGGAGCGCGGGACGATCGCGCTGATCGGCGCGACGACGGAGAACCCCAGCTTCGAGATCACCGGCGCGCTCCTCTCGCGGACCCGGGTCTTCGTCCTGGAACCGCTGAGCGAAGAGCACATTCGTGATCTCGTGCGGCGGGCGCTGGCGGACGAGGAGCGCGGCCTCGGCAAGCTGCGGCTCGAGATCGAGGACGAGGCGCTGGCGCTGCTGGCTCGTGAGGCCGACGGCGACGCGCGGCGGGCGCTGCAGGCCCTCGAGGCGGCGGCGGAGTACCTGGTGGGAGGAGAGGCTCCCCGCAGAGTCACGGCCGAGGTCATCGCCGACGCGCTGCAGAAGCGCTTCGCGAAGTACGACAAGGGCGGCGAGGAGCACTTCAACCTCATCTCCGCGCTCCACAAGGCGATGCGCGGCTCCGACCCCGACGGCGCGCTGTACTGGCTGGCGCGGATGATCGACGGCGGCGAGGACCCGCTCTACATCGCGCGCCGGGTGATCCGCGCCGCGGCCGAGGACGTGGGGCTGGCCGACCCGCGGGCGCTGCAGCTGGCGACGGCGGCGAAGGACACCGTCCACTTCCTGGGGCAGCCGGAGGGGGAGATCGCGCTGGCGGAGGCGGTCGTGTACATCGCGACGGCGCCGAAGTCGAACCGGATCTACGGCGCGTGGCAGCGTGCGCTCGAGGCGGCGCGCGAGCACCCGGCGGAGGGCGTGCCGCTGCACATCCGGAACGCGCCGACGGAGCTGATGAAGGAGCTCGGCTACGGGGCGGGGTACCGGTACGCGCACGATGCCGCCGAGGGGTACGTGCCGCAGGAGTACTTGCCGGAGGTGTTGCGGGGGACGCGGTTCTACGAGCCCACGGCGTTCGGCTTCGAGGAGACGGTGGCGAAGCGGATGGCGTGGTGGGAAGAGGTGAAGCGCAGGGCGAGAGAAGGCTGAGCGGCTACTCTGGCGCCGCGCGGCCCCCGCCGAGGGCGGCCAGGCCCTCGCCGAGCCACCGACGCAGCGCCTGGAATCGCATGGAAGGGAATCCGCCTGGACGCGCCTCCCCCATCCGGCGGACCCAACGTGACTCGAGACGCGCGAGGATGTGATGGGCGCGATCCAGCGCGGCTGCGCCGGTGGGCGTGAGCGCCGGGCGTCCGGTGCGGGTCACGAAGCCGCGGCGGGCGAGGCGGCGGAGCAGCTCGCTGGTGGTCGATGGACGCAGGCCGAGGCGGCGCGCGAGGTCCCGCTGGGTATACGGCGGCGCGCTATGGATTTCGTCCAGCGCAGCGAAGCCGGTGGCCGTCAGACCGGTGAGCGCGAGCGCCCGGTCGGTTTCCGTCTCGAGGGCGTGCGCGAGCGCTGTGGCCAGCCGCAGGACGCTGCGCGAGCCCGGCGCTTCGACCGGCACCCTGCTGCGCGCGTTCGTATGCGAACTCGGCGTGCGGGGCGGTTCCTCGTCCATTCGTCCAGCCCCCCCCAAGGTCCTCCCGTGTTCGCATACGAATCTGAGGTTCTCCCATCACCGGAACGTCACCGCGCAGGAGGCGTCTCGTGGCCTGCCTGAGGCCCGCCCTCGCCGGGTGCCTCGCGCGACGAGGCCGTCGGCGCGATCGCGCGGGAGGCCGGAGACCTCGCCCGGCGCCACCGGAGACCTTGCCGGAGGCCCCGCGGCGCGTGAGCTTGTACCGGCTGATGGCAATCGGCGCAGGACGGGAGGGACCGGCGAGATCGTGACGAAGGCAGTGAATGGCGGAGACGGCGGCGACTAGCGCCGCGGCGGTGCGCGGGGGCGCGGACGAGTGCCCCCTGTGGTTCCGCGTCGTCCGATGGACGGCGGCCTTCGGGCTGGCCGTCCTGATGCTCGTCGGTTACACCCTGATGTCCACCTGGAACATCGACCGGTTCACCGACGGGCACACGACGATCGCGCTGTGGACGCGGGCGGACCGGGCGCTGCCGACGATCCCCGAGGCCATCTGGCTGTACGTCATCTACTATGTGCTGGTCATGATGCCGATGTTCGCCGTCCGGTGCGTGCGCCAGATGGTCGAGGTGCTCTCGGCGTATCTGCTGGTCACGGTGACGGCGTGGGTGATCTTCGCGCTCTGGCCGGTGCGGATGGAGTACCCGCCGCTGGCGTGCGCGGGGGTGAGCTGCCAGGTGCTGCTGCGCCTCTGGTCGATGGACATGGGCGTCAACGTGATGCCGAGCCTGCACTCGGCGCATAGCGCCCTGGCGGCGGTGGTGTTCATCAGCTACCGGAACCGGGCGTGGCCGCTGGTCGCGGCGGGGGCCACGGCGGTGTGCGTCGCGGCGGTGCTGACGCGTCAGCACTACTTGCTCGACATCCCGGCGGGGATCGCGCTGGCGGTGGCGGGGTGGGCGGTGGTGCGAAGGGTGGTGGGGGTGGTGTGGCCGATGGAGCTGCCGCGACCGCTCTAGCGCTCCGCAGATGACCTCGTAGAGTAGCGGCGCGCCCGCACTCTGGCGATCGTGCGGCCGCGGCCTGGTGGGCCTCCGAGACGCGGCGTGGAACTGCTGGGCTGCGCTACGCGTTGGTGGCGGCGAACAGCGCGACCAGATCCAGCTCGAAGGGTGGTACGTCCGGCGCGGGCCGCCAGATGAGACGCCCCGTGACGACTTCCGGTTCGGAGTCGGCGGGCCGCCAGCGTTCGACCCGGCGCAGCTCGAGGTCCACGATCCAGTATTCGCTCACGCCCTCGTCCTGATAGAGCCGGCGCTTCTGGAGGCGGTCGGTGCGCTTGCTCGTGTAGGAGATGATCTCGATCGCCACGGCGGGCGCGCCGGTGAGTCGCTTTCGCGACAAGCGTGGGCGCTGCGCTTCGAGGATGACGATCACGTCGGGCTGGACGGCGCTGTCCCCGGCGAATTCCACCTCGAAGGGGGCGGGGAGCGCCTCGCCGGCGTCGTTCGTCTCCAGGTATTCCTGCAACCGGCGGCAGACGTCCCGCACTGCTCGCTGGTGCGACGTCCCCGGCGCCGGGCTCACGAACAGCTCCCCGCGGATGACCTCGTAGCGCAGCCCGTCGTCGGGGAACCGGCGGACCTCCTCGGCGGTGTACCGCGGTACCAGGGCGGCCATAGCCATAGCATACGCTCCTCGGCGGCAGGGTGGCAACTCGGCATGGCGCCACGGTAGCGCGAAAGCGGCGATAGCCATGACCGAAACCGTGCGGTCAGGGGTTCGGAAAACGCCGCAGAAGGTGTGTGCTCGACATCCGGGCCAGGATCGCACCGGCGGTGGCAGGGTGGGCGGTGGTGCGAAGCGTGGGGCAACTGGCGCCCTGGTGACACCGTTCCGCGCGCG
>Ga0209253_10005353_pt1 | contig 11129 bp, 8 predicted proteins | sample FrelakmetBRP12BR_FD_187145 | JGI IMG/M metagenome (GOLD analysis project Ga0209253, IMG submission 187145) | Freshwater lake sediment microbial communities from the University of Notre Dame, USA, for methane emissions studies - BRP12 BR (SPAdes)... | ecosystem: Environmental > Aquatic >... | reverse complement strand
GCGGCATCAAGTTCTTCATCTGGCCAGGCTCGCCGCTCGCGAAGAAGGCCGGCCGCTGGCTGATGGCGGCGGAGCTGGTCGAGACCTCGCGCCTGTTCGCGCGTACGGTCGCCGGCATCGAGCCGGCCTGGATCGAGAAGGTGGGCAGCCATCTGCTGAAGAAGTCGCACGCGGATCCGCACTGGGAGAAGAAGCAGGCAGCGGTGGTCGCCGCCGAGCGCGCCACGCTGTACGGACTGACCGTGTACCAGCAGCGGCGCGTGCAGTTCGGGCCGATCGAACCGAAGGCTGCGCGCGAGATCTTCATCCGTGCCGCGCTGGTCGAGGGCGAGTTCGACACCCGCGCGCCGTTCTTCGCCCATAACCAGAAGCTCGTGCGCGAGATCCGCGAGCTGGAGCACAAGACGCGCCGCCTCGACGTACTGGTCGACGAGGAACTGATCTACGCCTTCTACGACCGGCTGGTCCCGCTCGAGGTCTGCACGGGGGCGCAGTTCGAGAAGTGGCGCACGCAGGCGGAGAAGGAAGAGCCGAAGCTTCTCTTCCTCTCGCGCGACGAGCTGATGCGGCACGAAGCGGCCGGCGTGACGACCGACCTGTTCCCCAAGACGCTCGCGATGCGCGGCGTGGCGATGGCCGTGACCTACCACTTCGAGCCGGGCAGCGCGCGCGACGGCGCCACGCTCACGGTGCCGCTGTATGCGCTGAACCAGGTCGACGAGGCGCGCTGCGACTGGCTGGTGCCCGGCATGCTGAAGGAGAAGGCGCACCTGCTGCTCAAGTCGCTGCCGCAGAAGCTGCGCCGTCACTGCGTGCCGTTGCCCGAGTACGCGGCCGGCTTCGTCGATCGCTGCGGCGGCAGGGTGCCGGAGGGGCGGCTGCTCACCGACGCGCTGATCGACGATCTGCGCCAGCACAAGTCGATCCTCTGCCGGTCGGAGGACTTCAAGCGCGAGACGCTGCCGGCACATCTGTCGATGAACTTCAAGGTGATCGACGAGCATGGCCGGCAGCTGGCGATGGGGCGCAGCCTGCCGCAGCTGCGCGCCGAACTCGGCGGCCAGGCGCAGCAGAGCTTCCAGGTGCTGGCCGAACGCGACATCCAGGTGGCGCCCGACCTGCAGCAGGACATCACCGACTGGGACTTCGGCGAGCTGCCGGAGATTCTCGAGATCCGCCGTGGCGGCCAGTCGATGGTCGGCTTCCCGGCGCTGGTCGATCAGGGCGATCGCTGCGCGCTCGAGGTCTTCGACGATCCGCAGCAGGCACATCGCCGGCACCAGGAAGGCCTGCGCCGCCTGTTTCGCCTGCAACTGAAGGAGCAGGTGAAATTCATCGAGAAGTCGCTGGCCGCGTTGCAGGCCACGGCGATGCAGGCCGGCACCGTGCCGGCGCTGGCCGCCGCCTTGCCGAGCTTCGAGGCGCTGCGCGGCGAAGTCGTCGATGCCGCGCTCGACCGCACGGCGCTCGCCGAGCCCTGGCCGACCGACCGCGCCGAGTTCCTCGCCCGCCGCGACGAGGCGCGCGCCAAGCTGGCGCTGATCGCGCAGGAGATCGCCCGCCTGGTGACGACGATCGTGCAGGAGGCGGCCAGCCTGGCGAAGAAGCTGGCCGGCGCACGCGGCTTCGCCGCGGCCTGCGCCGACATCGAGCAGCAGTTGACGCGGCTGTTTCCGCGCGGCTTCGTCACCGCGACGCCGGCGGCGCAACTGACGCACTACCCGCGCTATCTGAAGGCCATTGCGCTGCGCCTGGACAAGCTCAAGGGCGACCCCGCGCGCGATGCGCAACGCATGGCCGAGATCGCAACGCTGGTCACACCCTTTGTGCGCGAACTCTCTGCCCGCAAGGGCCAGGCCGATCCCCGCCTCGAGGAGTTCCGCTGGCTGCTGGAAGAACTGCGGGTGTCGCTGTTCGCGCAGGAACTGCGCACGCCGATGCCGGTGTCGGTGAAGCGGCTGCAGAAAGTCTGGGACGCGCTGCGCCGCTGAACCCCAGCCGCGGCTAATCGGCGACGCCGGCCTTGCGCAGCCCGGCGTGCAGCAACTCGTCGAACTGACTATGCGCGCCCGTGGTGCCATGTCCGGCGCGCGCCTCGTGCCAGCCGATCGAGAAGGCGGGCTGCAGCCGCATCAGTTCTGCGCGCGCCTGCCGCGCACGCCGCTCGTTGCCCTGCAGCGCGTAGGCCGCCGCCAGCACCATGTAGTCGGGCCACTCCGGCCCGAACGCCATGCCGCGCTCGCACGACTCGATGGCTTCCGCGTAACGGCTAAGGAGCAGCAGCGCGCGGCAGCGGAAGTGCATCAGCACGCCGTGCCCGGCGTTGCTCGAATTCAGCTCGATGCTGCGGTCGAACGCGGCCAGGGCCTGCTCGCCGCGCCCCTGGGCCAGCTGGATCTGTCCGCTGAACGACTGCAGCGTGAACAAGTATGGATTCAGCGCCAGGCCGCGCTGCACCGCCTCGGCGGCAGCCTCCAACTGCACACGGAAGAACAGGACGTTGGCCCGCGCGCCCCACGCCTCGGCGTTCTCGGGCTGCAGGGTGACTGCGCGCAGCGACACTTCGTCGGCCTTCTGCAGCACGGCATCGCGCTGCGCGCCGGGCTCGGTCCGGTCGGCCTCGTAGGTGAGCGCATGCGCGTAGCCGGTCAGGGCCGGCACGTGCTGCGGCTCGAGCTGCAGTGCGCGTTCGAACCGTTCGCGGACGGCATCCATCTGCGCCGGTTCCGTTGCGGCCTGCAACTGCTCGCTCGCCGCCAGTGCCACGGCGTAGGCGCTCGATGCGTCCCGGCCTGCGGCGATGCGCTTGAGCTCGGCGGCGCGCACCGCCGAGCGCAGTGCTTCGGAAAGCCGGCCGACCAGCGCCAGCGGTGCGGAACCGTTCGCCGCAACGGGCGCCTCGACATCGCTGCTCCACAGCGATTCACCGCCAACCGTATCCACCAGATGTGCGGTGACGTGAACGAGATCGCCGGCGCGATCGATCCGCCCGTCCAGTGCATAGCGCACCCTCAGTTCGCGGCCGACTCGCTGCAGGTCGCCGCGGCGCCCGGCATAGGGCGCGGCAACGGCCGGTGCGATGACGGTCAGCCCGGCCACGCGGGACACGGCGCCGGTCAGCTGCGACGTGAACGACGCCGCCAGTGCCTCTGCACCGGGCGTCTCCGCCGCATAGGCAAACGGCAGCACGACCAGCGACTGCGGCGGCCGCTCGGGCTGCCAGCGCAGAAAGGAGAACGCTGCCAGCACGCCCAGCACGATGACGCCGGCGACGGCTGCCCACCGGCGCCAGGGCCGGCCGCGCAGGGGTGTCGGTGGCGACGGCGCGCCGTCGAACTCGACCTGGAAGACGCGGACCGGCTGCGAGATGTTCTTGACCTGCTGCTCGCCGACATCGATGAAACGGACACCGAGGTCCTGCCGGACCTGCTCGCGCACCGCGCCGGAAATCGCGATGCCGCCCGGAGGAGCAATCGCCTCCAGGCGCGCCGCGACGTTCACGCCGGTGCCGGCGATGTCGTGCTCGTCGACGAGTATGTCGCCCAGGTTGATGCCGATGCGGTGGTCGATGCGGCTCGCCGCCGGCAGAGCGCGGTTGCGCTCGGCCATCGTGCGCTGGATCTCGATCGCCGCCAGCAGCGCCGATATCACGCTCGGGAACTCGACCAGGATGCCGTCGCCGACGGTGCGCACGATGCGGCCGCCCTGGGATCGCACGGCGGGGTCGGTGACCTCGGCCCGCAGGCGAAGCAACTGCGCGTGCGTGCCGGCCTCGTCGCGCTCCATCAGCCGGCTGTAGCCGGCGACGTCGGCGATCATCACGGCAGCGAGCCGGCGCGTCGAGGGCGTGCTCATGTGCTCCTGATGCGGCGAGCGGCGGCACCCCTCCCCGAGGATCGAGCCGTCTCGCCGTCGCCTTTGTCTTGTGCGGGACAGTCTACCCAGCGGGACCGGGATTCGAACAGCGGCCGCCGCACGCTTGCGTTAAGTTCGCAGCATGGAAGAAGAGCGTGCGCCGAAAGGCCCGGAGATCGCATCGACGGCCGCCCCGAACGGGCGCGTTGGCGAGCACGACTCGCCGCTGGTGCGCGGCCTGCTGATCGCCGCCGGGGCGGTGTGCGTGGTGCTTGGCATCATCGGCATCTTCCTGCCGCTGCTGCCGACCACGCCGCTGATCCTGCTCGCTGCGGCGTGTTTTGCCCGCTCATCGCATCGCTTTCACGACTGGCTGCTCGCCAACCGCACCTTCGGCCCGCTGATCCTTGAATGGGAGAAGCACCGCTCGATCCCGCGCCGCACCAAGCTGTTTGCGATCGCGCTGATGTCGCTGACTCTGGGTGTGTCGATCGTGTTCTTCGTCAAGCCGGCCTGGTTGCAGGGGCTGCTGGCGGCCTCCGGCGTCGCGCTGGCGATCTGGCTGTACCGGATTCCGTCGCGTGATGGTTGAAGCTCAGTTACCACGCTCGATCAGCCGCGCGAGCCGCTGCGGCTCGTTCTTGGCGAGCCAGGCGTCCTTGGCGAGTTCCTCGGCGGCGCGGCGGAAGTAGGGCTTCGCCTCGTCACCCCGCCCGGTGGCCGCCAGCAGTTCAGCCAGTTCCTCGAAGACGTAGCCGTCGGCGCTGCCTGCTGCCGTCCACTCCTTCTCGAGGGCGCGTTGCGTCGCCAGCGCTTCGTCGAAGCGGCCCAGCGAGCGCAGGCAGCGTGCCACCGACCAGCGCGCGATTCGTCCCTGCGGCTGCTTGCCGGTGGCGAGCCAGGCAGCCTCGGCCTCGCGGAAGACCGGCAGCGCTTCGGCGTAGCGGCCCTCGTCGTGCAGGTTCCAGGCGTGGTTGTTCAGCAGCGCCGGCAGCATTGCGCGCGCCTTGGCATCCTGCGAACGGCGCGCCAGATCGATGCCGCGGCGCGTCCAGTCGGCGCCTTCGGCGCCGCCCACGACGATGGGCACCATGTGCGCCGCGTCCACCGCGAGCCCTTCGAGGCCGTGCTCAGTGGCGAGTTCCCAGGCCTGCACGAAGAGCGGCTTGGCGCGCTCCCTGTCGCCGGCGGAATTGAAGGTCCGTCCGCGCTCAAGCAGATAACGCACGCGTGGCGCCGGGCCGGCCTGCTCCAGTTGCGGCTCGACCTCGTCGAGCAGCCTGTGCGCCAGCGTGAAATCGCGGCGCAGGCTGTGGGTGCGTGCGATCTGGGTCAGCACTTCGAGGCGCTCGTCACCCTGCGCCTGGGGCAGCAGGTTGCGCAAGCGCGCCTCGCTCGCCGCTGGATCGGAGTACTCCCAGTAGGAGTCGATGTCCAGGGCCGCGGCCGACGCAACGGCCAGTGCGGAGGCTGCAGCGGCAACGAGCCGTCGCATTTCCCGCCGTACGACGCCGACCACGGGCGGCGAGAAAGGTCAGGTCGACGAGCCGCGGTCCGGGGTGCGCGGCGCGCGCTTCTGCTGCGCCGGGCCCTGTTCGATGTCGAACTTGAATTCGCGGATCAGCTGCCCGTCGATGTACACGCGCATCGCATGCGCGCCGAGCGGGTCGCCGGGCGCGTAGCGCCATTCGTTGGCGACGAAGCCGAGCCGCGTCGGGATGATCCTCTCGGTGACCGCAGTCTTTCGGTCGGGCGAGATGATGTAGATGCCCATCGCTTCGCCCGGTCCCCAGGTAGGCGGCGCGATCGGCAGCTCGAACTCCTCGCGCCAGACGACGGTCGGCTTGTCGGTCTTGAAGATGATGTACCAGCCGTAGGGAGCCGACACCACGGCCGGAAAGCGGTCGGTCTCGAGCAGCAGGCGGCGGCCGCTCTCATCGGAGCCGAACACGCCGAACTGCGCCGAGACGACCTCGATCTGCGCCAGCGTTGTCGCGCCATCGAGAGCGGCTTTCCCTGGGGCCGCCGCACTGCCCTGCTCCGGCGGCGCGACGACCTTGATCGGCGGCGCAGCGCTTTCGGTGGCACACCCGGCGAGCGCGGCGCCGAGGAGTGTGCCCACGTACGCAAGGCGAATAACGGAAAACCGGCGCATGTCGCGAACCTCCGCTGAACGCTCGCTCTCGAGCGCGCGCTGTCTGAACATGCGCCTTGTTAGCACATTTCACCCCGCGGCGCAGCGAGGTGCCGCTGGCTTGCCTGTGCGCCGCTCGTTCAGCGAGCCGCTTCGTTCGGTGGCCGGCCGGGACGATCGGCTCCGCGCTCGCTGCCGCCGTCGGTTCGAGCCGGCGGCGCCTGTCGGGCGGGCGGCGCTCGCGTGCTGTCACGGGCGCCGGGAGGCGCTGCCGGAGGTGGCGCGGCCTGTGGCGGCGCGGCCGCAGGCGCTGGCATGGCCGGTGCCGATGGCGCGCGCGGCGCCTGCCTCTGACCATCGCGTGGACCGGGAGCTTCGCCGCGTCCGCGCGGCGCGTGCGTCTCGCCGGTCTGGGGCTGCGTCGGCGCGGGCGTGACTTCACGCGACCGCGTTCGATCGGCCGGTGCTTGATGGGGTGCCGGCGGTTGCGTCGACGGCGCAGGCGCACGGGGAGCCGTTCGCCGTTCATCCCGCACGGCGGGCGCCGGTTCGCTGGGGCCGCGCGACGGCTCCGGCCGGGTCGCAGGCGTTGGCGCGGGCCGCGCGCGAGGCGCCTCAGGCGTGCGCGGCGGTTCGAAGCTGCGCGGCGCGACCGTCGGCGGCGGGACCGCCGTGGGTGGAGCGGGTTGCGCGCGTTGCGTCTCTATCGCACGCGGCGCCTCGATCGGACGTGACGGTTCGGCTGCGCGGGGCGCGACCGATGGCGGCCGAACGATGGGTCTGGCCTCGGTGGGCGTGGTCGGCAAGGTCGGTGAGGGGGCCAGTGTCGCTCCTTCTGTCGACTGTCGCCGCTTGGTGTTCGGCACGTTGGCCGGCGGTTGCGGCCGGGCGATGTACTGGCGCCATTCCGACGGTGGCGGCCGCTGCCCGCGGTGCACGGGCTCGGGCCGGCCGAAGCGGTTGTCCGGAACCCAGGTTGAGCGATCCGGATGGTGATTCACGTATTTCGGCGCCTGCACGATCGTGATCTGGTTGACATTGGTGACGTGCTGGACGTTGACCACGCGCAGGTAACGCGGCGTGTGGCGATAGGCGGGCACGTAGACCTCGCGCGGCCCGAGCGGAAACCAGCCGATCGGCGCACCCACGCCGATGCCGACGCCGGGCACGCCGAACCAGGCCACCAGCGCCGGGGCGTAGATCGGCCGCGGCACGACCACGCCGGGAATCCAGCCCCAGCCGCCGCCGATCACGGCCCACCGACCGTAGTGCAGCGGCGCGAATCCCCAGGGCGCTTCGTCGATCCATGTCCAGCCCCAGGGACTGACCGATGTCCAGCGGCCGTAGCGGTACGGCGCCCAGGTCGCCGAAACGTCGCGCGGGAACCAGACCGGACCATAGTCCTCGACCGTTCGCCAGTCGCCGTACTGGTCGAGGGTTTCGATGCCGGTGGTCTCGCGCGACACGTAGGCCTCGCTGCGGATGGTTTCCTCGCGCGCATCGCGGGCGGCAACCCAGTCGTCGAAGCGGTCGACAGTTGCGGCGACAAGCTGGAAGCGGATCAAGGGTGGCGCGCTCAGTTCACCGCGCTGGCCATCGGCGACCATGAAGCTGCTGCCGCCGCTGGCGACGCGCGCGCGGCCGGCGAACGCGCTGAGCGCGGTCACGCCGGGTGGGCGGTCGACGTCGATCCGGTAGCGGCCGATCTCATCGAACGAGATCCGTTCACGCTGGGTCAGGACTTCCAGTTCGTTCACGATCTCGCGGTTGCGCAGGCGCAGTGCGACGCTGCCGCGCAGGACCGCGATCTGCACGAATTGGTCGTCGAGGCGCGCGAAGTCGACCGTGGTCTCCTCGTCGAGCCGCAGCGCGGTCGAGCCGATGCGCACTTCGGCCCGCCCGGCGCGGCCGGTGTCGATGCGCCAGCCGCCGGTCACCGGCCAGTTCAGCAGCGCCTCCTCGCGGCTGCCGGTAGCCAGGTCGACCATCGTCACCGGGCCGGCCAGCAGGCTGACGCTGCCGACACGTCCGGGCGGGTCGGTCGCATCGCTGTCGGCTGACTGCGCCAGCGCGGCGGTGACGGCGCACAGCGCCGCAAACACCACGGTGACAACCTGATGCGCGAACAGGCGCAGGCGCGAGGGGGACGGCATCGTGACGGCGTCGCGTCGTGTCATGGGGCTGCGGCCTTGCGGAGAGCCGTTGCTTGAGCCGGGACTCGGTCGACCCCCGGGCTAGTAGCGGCCGTAGGGATAGCCGACGGTCACGATACCGCGGTGACCGTGCCGGTAGCCATGCTTCCAGTACCTGATCGCCGGCGCATAGCCGTACGGAACGACGACCGGATAGATCACCGGCGGCTGCACAACCACGCGTGGCGGCAAATAGACAACCGGCGCCGGTGGCGCATAGAGCGGAGCAGGAACGTAGACGGGCGGCGCATAGGCCGGCATAGGCACAGGAACCGGCCCCGGAGTGCCGATGCGGAAGCCAAACGCCGGCGTATCGACGCGAATCGCGACACCGCCGTGAGCCTGCACTTGGCCGATCGGGGCGGCCAGGGCGACTGCGGACAGGCCAATGGCAGCAAGGGCAGCTTTCATCTCGACCTCCTTGGGTATGCATCCCAGAAACGGTCGGGCGAGCGGCTCGTGCACCGCCAGGTGCGGCGAGAGTATTACCAGTTGTAAGAGGCGTGCCGTGCCCCGCGGACCTGGACACCGCGGATGCCGGGCCTCCGAAGGAGCCGCGGCAGCACGAAAAAAAGGCCCGGCACTGAGTCCGGGCCTGAACCACCAAGGAGGAGGTGGAGGAGACAAGCTGCCGTTGCGCTGCGATTCTGGAACCGGTGAACCTGGGACCGGCACGCACCACAACCTTCGAGCGGCAGCGTATCACCGGCATTCGATACCCAGGCCGGTACCTGAAGGAAGCATCTAAAGGTGCTGACGTGTGACAAGAGTCGCCATCGGCCGGCTTGACGACACCTTCACGAGCCGTTCCGCGGCCTCTGCCGGCCGCGGGCCGGCGTGCCGAGCTCAGCCGAGCAGGCTGCGGTACTGCGGGTACCGCGCGAGGTAGGCGCTGACGAAGGAGCACCGCGGCCGCACGCGCAGCCCTTCGGCCGTGGCGTGCTCCAGCGCGGTGCGCACGAGTGCGGCGCCGATGCCTCGTCCCTCGAGTTCGGCAGGCACCTCGGTGTGGACCAGCAGCAGCACGCCCTCGTGCATCCGGTAGTCGCAGCGGGCAAGGCGGCCGTCGACCTCCACCTCGAAACGCGAGGCCTGCGCGTTGTGACGGACCGGGAGGGCAGCGGGCATCGGCAATCCTGACTTGAATTGGCAAGGACGGGCGCCCATTTTTCCACGACTGCGCATGCGCGGCGCTGGATGCAGGACGTGGCGCGGCCGGGCCGCAGCGCGGATTCGGGGGTATTGTCCGGCCCCGATCGCCGGGAAGAAGGGAGACCGATGCCGCTTTCACTGGATTGCATGGGCCTGCGGTCGCGGACGCTGCTGTTCGCCGCTGCCCTCAGCGCAGCCGCTGCCTGGCCGGTGCCCGGCGTGGCCGATCCTCGGGCGGTCACGCCGCGCGGGCCCTTGCTTGCGCAGGAGCAGGCGCTGGTGCGGCTGTTCGACGAGGCGGCGCCCTCGGTCGCCTACATCACGACCGAGCAGGTTCGCGCCACCGGTTTCTTCACCGCGGCCGTCGCCCAGGGGGCCGGCAGCGGCTTCGTCTGGGACAGCGCCGGGCACGTGGTGACCAATCATCACGTCGTCGAAGGCGCGCGGCGGGTGTTCGTGCGGCTCGATTCGGCGGATGCGATCGAGGCGCGTGTAGTCGGTGCCGCGCCCGAGTACGACCTCGCAGTGGTGAAACTGGACAAGGTGCCGCGCGGGCTGCGGCCGATCCCGCTCGGCTCCTCGGGCGACCTGCGCATCGGCCAGGCGGTCGTGGCAATCGGCAATCCGTTCGGGCTGCAGCGCACGCTGACGCAGGGCATCGTCAGCGCGCTCGACCGCGAATTGGCGACCACCGACTTTCGCGAGGTCGCCGGTGTGATCCAGACCGACGCCCCGATCAATCCCGGCAACTCCGGCGGCCCGCTTCTCGACTCGGCCGGCCGGCTGATCGGCGTGAACTCGGCGATCCGCTCGGCCAGCGGCTCCTCGGCCGGCGTCGGCTTTGCCATTCCGGTCGATCTCGTCAACCGCATCGTGCCGGTGCTGATCGCGCGCGGTCGCGCACCGCTGCCCGGCATCGGCATCACGCCGGTGCGGCCGGACCTGGTGGCGCGCGCCGGCATCGCCGGCGTGGTGATCGCACGCGTCGGTCCCGGCACGCCGGCGGCGCAGGCCGGACTGCAGCCGTTCGATCAGCGCAGCGGTGATCTCGGCGACGTGATCGTCGCCGTCAACAGCCGGCGCGTGGAGACGCTGTCGACGTTCGTTGCCGAACTCGACCGCGTCGGTGTCGACAACACGGCCGAACTGACGGTCGAGCGCGGTGGCAAGCAGCGCCGCGTGCGACTGCGGGTGATCGACCTTCGTTCTTGAAGGCCGTCTATTTCCAGCCCGGCGGCAGGTTGCTGCGCACCGCTGTCGACCCCTCGTCGCGGCGCGGCTGCGAAGGACGACCTGAGCGGCCCTTGCCTGCCGCGCTGCGCTGGCTGTCCGGATGCGACTCGCCAGCGGGGCGCGGTGACGGCGACGCTGCCGAAGTCCTTGCCGGCGCGCTTCCCGCTTCGCGCCGCGGTGCGCTCTTGCCTTTCGGCGCGTGAGCTGGTCCGCGGCCGGGCTTCGTGCCGCGGTCGCTGCGTCGCGCCTGCTCGCTTCGCTTCGGTCCGGGACGTGCATCGCGCTGCACGGTCGCCTCGACGAAAGAAGCGCTGGGAGCCGAGCCGGCTTCGAATCCCGGCACCACTTCACGCGGCAACTGGCGCCGGATCACGCGCTCGATATCGCGCAGCAGCGGCTGCTCCTCGCGGCAAACCAGCGAGATCGCCTCGCCGGTGGCGCCGGCGCGGCCGGTGCGGCCGATGCGGTGCACGTAGTCCTCGGGCACGTTGGGCAGGTCGAAGTTCACCACGTGCGGCAACTGCTCGATGTCGAGCCCGCGCGCGGCGATGTCGGTGGCCACC
>Ga0209253_10005352_pt1 | contig 11129 bp, 8 predicted proteins | sample FrelakmetBRP12BR_FD_187145 | JGI IMG/M metagenome (GOLD analysis project Ga0209253, IMG submission 187145) | Freshwater lake sediment microbial communities from the University of Notre Dame, USA, for methane emissions studies - BRP12 BR (SPAdes)... | ecosystem: Environmental > Aquatic >... | reverse complement strand
GCTGTACAAAGGAAATTCCTGGAACGCGTGAAAGCATCATCGGAAAGATTAGGCATCCTGATGGAAGAGTTGGTGCAGGTGCTGGCAATCGATAACGGGAAAGTGGATCAAACGCTCACCAAAGTGGACCTTGAGGCAGTGATCGATGAAGCGATCGGGAACATCATCGCCCAGATCAGTGAGAAAAACATCACCATGCGGGTTGATTTACCTGAAAAACTGCCTGAAATCAGGACGAACAAGGAAGCTCTACAGCAAATCCTCGCTAACCTGTTGGAAAATGCCTGCATCGTAACCCCTCAGGATGGAGAAATCAGGTTATATTCCAGGATCGAACAAAATCCAAACGAGCCGGACTTGCTTCTATGCTCGGTGACAGATCAGGGGGGTGGTATAGCACATGTGGATATTCCGCGCGTCTTTACACGACGGTATAAGATAGAAAATCCGTTAATCGAGGGCATCGGGGATACAGGTGTAGGATTATCGATCGTAAAATCATTAGTTGAATTAAACAAGGGTCGTGTTTGGGTAGATACTGAAGACGGGGTTGGTTCTACATTCAGCGTATTAATCCCATTGGTTGAGGATCAACCAGGTGGGGAGAACCATACCATCCCCTGATCCTTAAAATTATAAGAATCCTATATATGATTAGTTGGTTACATTGGATTTTGTGACCAATTTTTCTTTTAATGGCGTGGAAATTGAAAATTTTCTACTTGTAGGTATGAATATTGCATCTTATATGCTCAGTTAATCCTCACCCTGATGCCTGCATGGCTTCATGAGGTAAATTTGATGAAAACACATTCTGTCACGGCATGGGTAATTCGATGAAAACATCCTTAATTGCATTCTTAATCATGATCGTCATAATCGTATTTGCTGGAAATTTACCAGTGCAGTCTTCTGTGCCAGATGCGAACCTGTCCGCTTTCGGCAATGGTGTTGTGCTTGCAGCCCCTGGCGATACCCCAACACCAACGCCAATACTAATACCAACACTCTCCCCCACACAGGATCAGAAATTATCACTCAGCTCGATCATCGAATTACCACGTATATCCATAGAATTACCGAGCGTACCCATTTTCCAATCATCACCGAAAACAGCCAATCTGATAATGTATGCGCCATTGGTGTCAAGGGGAATACCTCCAAGTCCCACACCTACACCCGCGCCTTTGCCAACAGAAACACCCCCACCACCACTTCCAGAACTTGATGGAGAGGCTGACTTCATTTCTGACCAAGGACGTTCCTGGAGTGATTATCCAGGTTCAAGCATATGGCCGGATTTCCAAGTTCCTCCACCTGCCGGGGTTCTCGGCCACCCAGTAAATCAAGTCAACATCCTGTTACTGGGATCAGACCAACGGCTTAATGATAGCGGTTTTCGAACCGATACAATCCAATTACTCACGATCAACCCTTCTGAAGGCACTGTCAAGCTTACTGCGTTCCCGCGAGACCTGTATGTCTACATTCCTGGTTATACGATGCAGCGCATCAACACAGCCTTTGGATGGGGCGGATTTGAGGCACTTGCAGACACGATGGAGTACAACTTCGGTGTCAGACCAGACTATTATGTTTTGATCAGGTTCGATGCATTTAAGGATGGAATCGATTCGCTTGGAGGTGTCACGGTATCGGTTGGAAAGGATTTTTGTGATCACATGGATGATTTTGGTAATTTTTGTGTCTCAGCGAGCGATTATTGGATGAATGGGAGAACAGCCTTGTGGTATGTACGGGCGAGATATTCAACCAGTGATCTCGATCGCGGCAGGCGGCAGCAAGAAATACTTGAGGCAGCGTTCAGGAGTATTGTCAGTATAAATGGATTATCACGCATTCCAGAATTGTATGATATCTATACACAAAACATAACCACGAATGTCGACTTACATTTGATCACCTACCTTCTCCCAGTAGCGCTCCGCCAGGCAAATTCACCTGATATAAGCAACCATTCCATTGGGAGGGAACAAGTCTATGATTGGATCAATTCCTATGGATCAATGGTCCTAGTACCGCTCCGTGAACCAGTAATGCAGGTCATGCGAGAAGTAATCAGTGAGCCTTAGCAAGCAAGCATGCTGGAACGGACGCATCAGGAGACATTGGAATGGCATTAGAAGGAAAGGGATTTTTTACCTGGAAAATTCCCAACTGTGAACACGGTGATGCCAGGCAGATCGTAATTTACGCCAAAGCAGCAGAATTGACCCATCTGATCTTAAAAGTGGCAGATGGGACAATGGTCTATAATGGAACATGGGGAGACCCAACTGATTACACCACACCGGTAGTTAACGCTCTTCGGGAAGCTGGTATCAAGGTTTGGGGCTGGCACTATATCTATGGCGATTACCCAAATGGAGAAGCCAACGTAGCTATTGCGCGTATCCGCCAATATGCCTTGGATGGATACGTGATCGACGTGGAAAAGGAATATAAAGAGAGCGGAAAAAAAGCAGCTGCCAAAAAATTCATGGCTCAGCTTCGAGCAGCCTGCCCCGATCTGAAGATCGCCTTGAGCTCCTTCCGTTACCCTTCCTTGCACCCCCAGGTACCGTGGATTGAATTTCTTGAACAATGCGACCTAAATATGCCGCAGGTATATTGGATGAAAGCGCATAACCCGGGAGACCAACTGGAAAGGTGTGTATCAGAGTTCCAAAAGAAGAATCCATCCCTCCCGATTGTTCCCACTGGGGCTGCCTTCCGGGAATATGGGTGGAAGCCAACGGATGCCGAGGTGCTTGAATTCTGTAATAAGGCTAAAGAACTTAACCTAAGCGCGGTGAATTTCTGGGAATGGTCAGATGCCCGTTCAGGTAACATTCCAGGTGTATGGGATACGATCCGGGAATATAAGTGGTCTGAAAAAGAAGTCACCAAAGACATCTGCGTGGATTTGATCAATGCTATGAATGATCATGATATTGACAGCATTATCAAGCTTTATGGATTGCCTGCAATCCATATCAGCGCTTATCACACGACCCAGGGCATAGATAAACTGCGTTTATGGTATACCCAGCTATTTGAACAGATACTACCCAACAGCAAGTTTATACTAGGAAGCTTCAGCGGGAAGGGAGGAGCTCGGCATTTTACTTGGACGGCTTCCAGTACCAAGGGTTTTGTCCGCAATGGCAATGACATCCTTGGGATTTCGCATGGTAAAATTAATTATCATTACTCATTCTTTACTGTCAGCAAATAGAAGAAACGCCAAGTTATTATTTGTGGTTTTAACATTTTACTGCTGGATGACTGCCTGCAGCAGGCCCACCACTACGACCTCCACACCTGTCTGGACAGCTTTGCCCAGTAAAACGGCGCCTTCTACGCAGACTTCCACGAGCACTGATTCTCCTACGGCGACATTAATACCCAGCCCGAGCACAACACCCACCCGGACGCGCACACCCACGACAACACCAACCATGGCACCCCTGAAAATATTCACCTCCCGGGTGCTGAGGCAAGGAGTGCAACCGCAATCCTACCTGGAAGATAACTGCTCGTACTTGCAAATGCGCTGGTCTGCTGAAAAAAGCCAACCGGGAACCGTGGTGGTACCGATCATGTTCCACAGCATTGTTCAAAATGGCACACGGGTAGACGATCCGAAAGATATCACTGGGGACGAATTCATTGCGTTTGTGAATTATGCCAAGTACCTGGGATTTGAAACTATCACCACCCAGCAGCTGTTAGATTTTCTAACGACGAATGCCAGTATCCCGCCGCGTTCGATGATGATCATTGTTGATGATCGCAGGCCGGGGCTGATCCGAGAATGGTTGATGCCTGTATTGGAGGAAAATGACTGGACAGTCACATCTGCTTATATCGCCGACCCGGGCAGCTTCCAGTTCGCTTGGGACTTAATGGACCAGCTCTTTACAACCGGACGCATGGAAGTCCAGTCGCATGGATATACTGGGGGGTTGTATATTCTTCCCGAAACCCCTGTAGAGCAAATTCAGAATGAAATCTGGAACTCCACACCTGTATTGGAGGAACATTTCGGGAGGCAACCGAATGCGTTCATCTGGCCGGGAGGAAATTTCACCCCGTTGAGTGCGGAAATTGCGCGTGAAGGCGGGTATGAGCTTGGTTTCAGCGCTTATTCACGCGGACCGCTGCTGTTCAATTGGATCCCGCTGGGGGAGGAGGAACGGGCGGTGAATGATCCACTAATGGTGCTGCCGCGCGCCTGGAGCAGCGCAGTGAATATCAACCTGGATGAAGCTTTGAAAATCAGCGAGCAAGCAACTGCCTATGCAGAAGAGAACTTCAAGGTAGAAGCCGATTGGTACAAGACCTACTGCGGGGGAGAGCTTGTAGAAAATCCTTAGGCGAGCGAGAAAAAGGAAAAAATTACCACCCCGCTCATTTCATTTGCTAGGGAGGCAAAGGACTCAAAGGGTGGTAATTTTTTTTACACTGCATTCAATATATATCTTCCAGATTGAAATAATTATCGCTAGGTTCTCTTATTTTCCATTCGTTCCTGGTTTTGGTTTTACGTTCCGCCTTAAAGGCGGGGTTTTGGCGCGTTTTGGCTTCCAGGAAGGTGGCAGGATAACCACCGAAGGAGCAGTCGCGTTTTTTATAGTTAGTTTTTTCCGGCTTTTATTCCGGACAGCAGGTTTTTTGGGAGCAGGTTTTGTCTTTTGAGATGTAGTGGGCTTGGTCTGACGGGGGGTGGTTTTTGATGTTTTTGGAGAGCTTTGCGTTCCCGCTTTGGCAGGTGGCTTCTTCCCAGGGATCTTCCCAGCTCCAGCAGTAACTTTTGTGGTTCCGGTTTTAGAAACAGGTATCTTTCCAGTGCTTGAAGCTGAGCCACGCGTGACTTTCACCTTGCTGGTTTTGGGAGCAGGCTTTTTCCCAACGCTTGAAGAAGATTTAACCCCCGATTTCACCCTGGGGATTTTAGAGCTTTCGGCAGGCTTATTCGCCGAGGTAGATTTGGAGGTAGATGGCCGACCAACTTTTTTAGCTGCTGCTGGACCAGTTTTGGAAGCTCTTTCCTCCGGGGCAGTTTTGGGTGAAGCTGGTCGTCCTGCTTTTTTAGCTGGCACCGCTCCTGGTTTGGATGATTTCGTTTCAATCAACGGGGCTTGCACAGCTTTTTCTGAGATTTTTCCTTTTCTACTTTTGATGCCCGCAGATGATTTTGATCGACTTGTCCTGGTGGGTGAAGTTGGCTTCCTGGAAGAAACCGCTTTTGTGACCAGCGCAGCTTTGGCAACCCTAGTTTTACGGGCTTTGGGTTGATCTGGTTTTTGATTCGTTGTAGCGCGGGGCTTATGAGAAGGGGGTTTTACATCTTTTAAAGTAGTATTGGAGGCAGGCTCGATCATACCGAAGGACAGCTGTTCAATTTCGGGAGCCAGGACTCGATCCGGTTCTTCCGGAACTTCAGGTTCTTTCTCTGAGGAGGGGGTTACACCCGCCACGGCACGCGGTACCACCCAGGTGATGCTCATACCCAGCACCTGATAACCGGGTTTCAGCTCGATGAGAGTCTTACCCGAAGCTGCCCGAGTCTGGAGTGGAGCCTCATCCAGGCGGATGGCTTTAGGTGAGAGCTTATCGATAAGTATGGTGACCCGTGTAGTAGATTTTCCAGCTGCAATACCCACGATCTGTGCAGTGCGGGGAAGCTTCCAGGCGATGACACCCTGACCGTAACGTCCCTGGCGAGGGAATTGATCAGACGCAACCCGTTTTGCCTTCCCATCGGATGCGACCAGGAGGATATCACCACGACGAGGTATCAGCTCCATTCCGATGACAATATCACGCGCACCCAGCTTGATTCCGTTGACACCAGCAGCCACTAAACCCATTGGACGGACTTCATCCTCGTGAAAACGAATTGCCATGCCATCGGCAGTAGCCAGAAGTATCTCAGCTTTTCCATCCGTCAGGCGAATCCAGCCCAGTTTATCCTCTTCGTTCACCTTCACAATGGTAAAGCTATGCCCGGTGGGACCAGGCAGCTCATCCACTGCGGTCTTCTTGAGCATACCCTGCTGTGTGGCGGTGAAAACATACCAGCCTGGCAGGCGTTCTTCCTTGGATGGTAAGGTGAAGAGTGAAGCTAACTTCGCATCTTCTGGTAATGCGGATACTTTATGGATTGGGGAGCCAGATTGGGGATTTTCCGCTTCAGGGAGGGTTTGAACCGGTATCCCTGCCGCTTCACCTTTCTCAGATACCAGGAAAAGGGTATCGCGGGTGTTGACCTGTAAAAGGTAACGAGGAGCGAATGATCCACTGATGCGAGGTTGTTTTTCATCCAGGGTGCGTGAGATCAAACCTTCATTGGTGGCGGAAACCCACACAGTCTGCTCGGGCAGCAAATCGTTGGAAGTCATCACGGGCAGGACGGATTTGGCACCCACACCCAGGCGGGTGATCTGGGTGCGTCGCCGGTCGCCGTAGGCTTCCTTGACCTGGCGAAGCTCAGCTGCAGCGGTCTGGCGTAGTTTCAATGGAGAATGGAGCAATCCTTCCAGGGATTTGATCTGTGCCAGGAGTTCCTTGTATTCATCTTCGATTTTCTTGCGCTCAAGGGCAGCCAGGCGGCGTAACTGCATATCCAAAATTGCCTGAGCTTGGATCTCCGACAACCGGTAGCGTTTCATCAGGCGGTCACGGGCGGTCTCTGCATCGGTTGATTTCTTGATCAGCTCGATGATCTCGTCCAGATGTTTAAGCGCTACACGCAGTCCTTCGAGGATGTGGGCGCGCTGGCGGGCTTTTTCAAGCTCAAACTCCGCGCGGCGGCGAATGACTGTCAGGCGGTGTTCCAGATACACACGTAAGGCTTGCTTGAGCGAAAGCATGCGTGGCTCACCATCCACGAGCGCAAGCATGATGATGCCAAAGGTTGATCGCAACGGGGTCTTCTTGAATAATTCCTGCAGTACCTTGTCCGGTTCAGCGGTGCGAGAAAGCTCAATAACAATCCGCAATCCATGGCGGTCGGATTCATCGCGCAAGTCGGACAATCCGTCGAGGTTCCCTTCACGGGAGAGCTCAGCAATCCGCTCGATGAGCGAAGATTTATTCGTCATGTATGGGAGCTCAGTGACGATGATACGGTTCCGCCCGCGGCTGATTTCCTCAATGTGGCAGCGTGCCTGAACAGTCACCCTACCACGCCCGGTGCCATACGCGGCAGTCAGGTCATCTTCATGCGTATCCTGGACGATCAGCCCTCCAGTTGGGAAATCCGGACCCTGGATGAACTGCATCAGGTTTTCAATGTTAACATCGTCGAGATGTTCCCAGTTTTCCAGCATAAAAATGAGGGCATCCACAACTTCACCAAGGTTATGGGGTGGAATATTGGTGGACATGCCGACTGCGATACCAGTCGCACCGTTTACCAATAAGTTAGGCATGGCAGCGGGAAGCACATCCGGTTCTTGCAAGCTGGCATCGAAGTTATCTGAGAAATCGACCGTTCCCTTGCGAATATCTGCCAACAGCTCCATGGCAGGGGCGGTCAGGCGGGCTTCGGTATACCGCATCGCGGCTGGTGGGTCACCATCCACGCTGCCGAAGTTCCCCTGTCCTTCCACCAGCAGGCAACGCATGGAGAAATCTTGAGCCATGCGGGCCATAGATTCATAAACCGCCATATCACCGTGGGGGTGATACTTGCCGAGCACTTCGCCCACGATACGGGCTGATTTCTTGAAGGCAGAATCCGGGCGTAAACTCATGTCGTACATGGCATACAGGATGCGTCTGTGAACAGGCTTTAAACCATCCCGCGCATCCGGTAAAGCACGAGCAACGATAACGCTCATGGCATAGTCAAGATATGCTTCCTGCATGGTTTGATCAATATCAATTGAACGGACGAGACCGACTTCCATAGGAGCTCCAGTGAAATGTAATTAGCGATTAGTGGTTCGTGATAAGCAACTCGTATACTGTGCTAAGGCAGGAAAAATGGGTGATGAGGCAAACCTATATATTGAGGTTGGTTTTTTCCTTGGATAGGTAATCAGGACGCAGACGTAATAGATTATCAACGGTATATTACGGGTAAACCAGGGAAACGTCAAGCAAATTTAGTTTGATTAAAAATATTAGTGTGCTGCTTTTTTTTGGATGGTAAAAAGGGGCACGCGATCGCGTGCCCCAACTCTGATTTATTATTATTAATTATGGTTGATCTGACTTTTCCAAAGATGATAACGGTAAGTATGGATTATACAGGCTCGAATTTGGCAGTGAAGTGGCGCAAGTATTTTGGTGCATAGGTGTACTTATAACCACGTAGTTTATCCTTGGAGTGGGCGATTTCACCCAATACCTGGACAACATAATCCAGGTGGGCTTGGGTGTATACACGGCGGGGGATGGCCAGGCGGACAAGCTCAAGGTTTGGGTGCACTATCGCCCCTGTGAGTGGATCGGGATGAGCAAACATAACCGAGCCTATTTCACTGGTACGGATACCTCCCGCCATGTATAACTCGATTGCCAAGGCTTGACCAGGAAATTGTGATTGGGGTATATGCGACAGGAAGCTGCCCGCATCGATGTAAACAGCATGCCCACCTGGAGGCTCCATGATGGGAACCCCGATTTCTTTTAGCCGCTCAGCCAGGTAAGCGGTCTGACCGAGTCGGTAAGCGAGATAACCCTCGTCCAATCCCTCCCATAATCCGGCAGCGATGGCATCCAGGTCGCGCCCAGCGAGGCCACCGTAGGTGGGGAAACCCTCGCGCATGATCAGCTCGTTACAGGTTTGCTGGTAAAGGGATTCATCATTCATGCACAGGAATCCACCAATATTGACGATGGCATCCTTCTTGGCACTCATGGTGCAGCCATCTGCAAGTGAAAACATCTCCCGTGCGATCTCCAGGGTAGATTTTTGGGCATAGCCAGGTTCACGGAGTTTGATAAAATAGGCATTCTCAGCATAACGGCAGGCATCGATAAAGAAAGGAATGCCGAATCCGCGGTATGTGGCGGACACTTCACGCAGGTTCTGCATGGAAACCGGTTGACCACCACCGGCGTTGTTGGTGACTGTGATCATGCCCATTGGGATATTTTCTACGCCGGTCTTCTGGATGAAGTCACGCAATTTATGAATATCCATGTTCCCCTTGAAGGGTACGATCAAGGTGGGGTAATTAGCTTCATCAATGATCAGGTTAATTGGCTGCCCACCACGTCCCCTGATATTGGCTTCTGTAGTGTCGAAGTGCATGTTTGAGGGGATATGCTTGCCATCTCTCACCATTACGGAGCACAGGATGTTCTCGGCCGCTCTGCCCTGGTGGGTGGGGACAAAAAAACGGAAGCCGAAAATCTGCTTAATAGCTTCCGTGAGCCGGAAAAATGAACGCGCCCCGGCATAAGATTCGTCTCCATTCATCATGGCAGCCCATTGTCCCTGGCTCATGGCACCCGTGCCTGAATCAGTAAGCAGGTCGATAAAAATATCTTCTGCTTTAAGGCTGAACGTGTTGTAACCAGCAGCAAGCAAGGCTTGCTGGCGTTCCTGTGGAGCGATCAATCGAATGGGCTCAACCATTTTGATGCGAAATGGCTCGGGGGGATAGATGGGCATGTTGACCTCCTGGATGATGTTATAGTTTAACATGATTTTTGCATTTCATCCTGTTTTATTATGGGTAAGCTGTAGATTGCGAATGGATTGCCGGGATTTGGGTATAATCAAAGCTTGATGTGGAAAAAGATACGTCGTCTGCTTTCAATCTGCATTTTAGCCATCTCAATCATCCTGATCCTATGGTCTTATTTACCAGACCAACGGCTGGTGGAGGTACATCCAGTCCAGCCTGGCTTGGTGGGGGTAAAGCCAATCGGAGAAAAACAGCCTAGTTTACCGGGAAAGCGTCAAGTGAGGTTGGAATGGCCTTCATCAATGCGTATAGGCGATGAAGGTAAAATCATGCTGGATTTTGAGTATCTAGAGGAAGATTCTTCAATATCTATGCTAGAAGCAGGATTTTATGACATGTATGATAGCTATAATATTATGGCAGAAACGAAGCTCGAGGCAGCAGGGATAAAAATCGAGCCTGCCAATCCAACCAGGGTGAGCATCCTTCCCGGACAAAGTGTGCATTTAGAATGGCTGATCAACTCAGAACAAGCAGGAACTTATCGTGGGAAGGTGTGGCTATCCTTGCGTTTCCTTCCGCTGGATGGCAGCACACCTGTCCAGGTGCCTGTTTATGTAAACGAAGTAGATCTGAAAGTGACCAGCTTTATGGGCTTGAGTGCAAGCATGGCGCGCTTCGTTGGTGGGGTAGGGGTGCTGTTGAGCCTAATGCTTATATTCAATGATATGATTCATTGGTCGAATGATAGGAAAGCCATGAAGACCACAATGGAGAAAGAGGTTTATTAATTTTCACCATGCTTGAGATCATTCCGCTTGTGCTTGGACCCGTGGGGACGAATACATACCTGGTGGGTGACCATCAAAGCCAGTCAGCCGTAGTGGTAGATCCAGCCTGGGATGGTGAGCTGATCCTGGAAGAAGCAAAGCGACATCATTTGAATATCGAACAAATCTGGCTAACCCACGCTCACTTTGACCACATTGGGGGGATCGCCGGATTAGTGAGAGGAATCCAACCTGCGCCAGAGATCGCGATCCACCCTGGGGACCTGCCTCTGTACTCCGTCCAGGGCGGGGCAGCATTTTTTGGAATGCAGATCGAGGCTGGTCCGAAACCGAGCATACTTTTATCCCATGGACAGAAGTTGTCCCTGGGTGAAAAGGTTTTTGAAGTGCGGCATTGCCCGGGGCATACGCTGGGGCATGTGATTTTTTACTGTGGACGGGAGAAAGTGGTCTTTTGCGGTGACGTGATCTTCTGGGGAGGAATTGGACGGACGGATTTACCAGGAGGCGATTATGATACGCTCATCCACAGCATCCACTCGCAAATCTTGAGTTTGCCAAATGATACAAGGCTGCTATCGGGTCATGGTGGAGAAACCACGGTGGGTTATGAGCGCCGTGAAAACCCATTTTTATCATAACAAAAATTTAAGATTACCACAAAGGACTCAAAGTACACAATATTTTT
>Ga0209253_10005351_pt1 | contig 11129 bp, 8 predicted proteins | sample FrelakmetBRP12BR_FD_187145 | JGI IMG/M metagenome (GOLD analysis project Ga0209253, IMG submission 187145) | Freshwater lake sediment microbial communities from the University of Notre Dame, USA, for methane emissions studies - BRP12 BR (SPAdes)... | ecosystem: Environmental > Aquatic >... | reverse complement strand
CCCCCGGGCCGAGATTCCCGGGCACGTCCGTCGAATCCGCGAAGTCTCCCGGCAAACCGGCATCTGGCTGCCCACATTCGGCCATGCCGCCGACGGCAACGTCCATACCCATATCATGAAGGCCAGGTACGTGGAAGGGAAAATGATCCCGCTTCCAGAGGAGGAATGGCGGGACAAGGCGGAGAAGGTGCGGGCTGAACTTTATGCCGATGCCAAGGACAGGGGAGGAGTCATTTCCGGAGAGCACGGCATCGGGCTGGTCAAGAAACCATTCCTGACCCTGACCCTGGGAGATGAGCAGGTCGGCCTGATGAAAGGGATAAAGAAGCTTTTCGATCCCCACGGCATCCTCAATCCGGGGAAGGTCTTTGATTGAGTCCTGAAAATAGGGTTGACCTGGGCGCCTTTTTTATGGCATTTAAAGGAAGGACACTATGCCTCGTTACGGGGGAGACATGGAAAGGATAACTGAAATCTTCGTCATCCTGGAGAACAGGCCATCGACGCTGGGCGAGCTGTGCAGCCATCTTGCCGAGAACGAGATCAATGTCGAGGCCATCGGCGTCTTCCACGATACCGCCAAGCTCTACGTCAAGAACGTCAGCAAGGCGGTCAAGCTGCTCAACAAGTTGAACTACACGACCGAGCTCCGGGACGTGCTGAAGATCGATCTGGAGAACCGTCCCGGCTCTCTGGCTGAATTGACGACCCGGCTGGGCAACCGGGGGATCAACATCGAGTACTGCTACGGGACCCTCAGCCGGAAGGGAAGTATCACCTCTGTCATCCTGGATGTCTCAGATATCGAGAAGGCCATCGCCATCCTGAGCGGCGACTGATTAGCGGCTTTCCGGCGGTCCGGTTTCATCGCGGGACCGCTTCATTCGCAACGTGCTCTGAAGGGTGACCAGCAGCTGGCCGAAGTTGACCGGCTTGGCGATGAACTTCTCCAGGTGAGCTGTCTTGGGGTCCACCTTGTCGAACACTTCTCGCGGCGCCAAAATAAAGAGGGGGATGTCTTTCAGCGTGTCGTCGTGGCTGATGACCTTGATGCTGGCGTGGGAATCATCGTGCGAGGTCTGGAAATCCAGGAGGATAATCTCCGGGCGGAATTCGGGGGCAGACCGTAACCCCTGTTCCGCGGTCGGCGCCAGGATCACTTCGTAGCCGGCCTGTCTGAGTTTGGCTTCGCAGTCGCCGGCAAAGGCCAGGTCTCTATCGACGAGGAGAACCTTGCCCTCTTTCTTCTCGGCCTGTTCCTCGGCGGTGAGGGCGCTCTTGATCATTTCCATCAACATGGCCGGGTTATAAGGCTTAATAAGGTAATACCTGGCCCCCTTCTCCATGGCCAGGAGCTCGTCAGCCTGACCTGTTTTGGCGGTGAGATAGATCACCGGGATGGACCAGGTGAGAGTTGATTTCTTGAGCGTATCAAAAACCGTGTGTCCGTCCATGCCCGGCATCATGATATCGAGGATGATTAAATCGGGCTTCTCCCTGCGGGCTACCTGGACCGCTTTAATCCCATCTTCGGCCACCAGGACCTCATACCCTTCAATCCTGAGCCTAGCCTGGAGCATCTTGACGAAATCCACCTCGTCATCGACAACCAGGATACGCTTCTTGGGCAACATGATCACGATCCGATAACGGACTCAATGATATAGAGAAGGTCCTCCGGGTCGACCGGCTTGGATATGAATCCCTGGGCTCCGAGTTCCCGGGCCTTCTCTTCGAGCTTCTTGGGGGACAGGAGGCTCGACATGACGAAGACCGGAATAGCGTCGGATTCCGGGGATTTGCGGAGGTTGGCCAGGACGATCTCTCCGCCGCCGGCCGGGAGGATCAGGTTAAGGAGGACAAGGTCGGGCCTTCTCTGGAACGCCCGCTTCAGACCGCTGACTCCGTCCAGAGCCAGGCTGACCTCGTACCCGTGGCCGGCCAGGTGTGTGGAGACGAGCCGGCCGAACGATGTGTCGTCGTCGATGATCAGGATGTTCTTGGGGCCTGACGGGGGCCCCGCTGCCGGCTTCGGCAGGGCCGTTTTCTTAGATGGCTCCTTGTCGGCGGGGACCTGGAAGTCCGCAAGAGCGCCCTTGAGCATCGTGTCGATGTCTTCTTTGCCCTGCGGTTTGCCATCCGGCCGGCCCGGAGGACGAGGAGAAGGAGTCTTGGCAGTGAACTGCCTCTCGATTTCGGAGAGCTTCTCCTGGTAGCTCTTCTCGGCGGCAGCAGCGCGCTTGGGCTTATCCCCCTTTGGCGCCTCCCGAGGCGGGACGTATTTATCGATAATCTTGAAGAGATCCCGAGGGTTATAGGGCTTGCGGAGGTAGGCGACGACGCCCTCCTGAAGGCAAGCTTTGGTAAAATCGGGAGAGCCGACGGCCGAGATCGCGATAACCGGGATGAGTCGGGTTTCACGATTCTGCTTGAGCTTGATCGCGGCATCGAGTCCGTGCATATCCGGCAGAATCATATCCAGCAGGATGAGGTCCGGCCTTTCCCGGACGGCCAATTCGATCCCTTCCTTGGCCTTGGCGGCGATGAGAACTTGATGGCCGCGGGCCTCGAGACGGAGCCTGACGAGCTTGATTTGGTCGGGCTCGTCTTCGATGACAAGGATCATGGCCATCGGGATCACCTCGCGGCGGTCAGCCGCTTGCCGAGCTCGACCGCGTCCTCGGGGTAAGAAAGGACCTCCGTATCCAGTGTCAGGATGTCCTTGATGAAATCGTCGGCGAGGATCGCCTGTTTCAGGTTTTCCTTCATCCGCTCCAGCACGAAAGGCGCGTCCTTCTGCTTGGTCTCGGGGAGGATGAGATAGAAGCGGCCCTGGTTGTACATGACGGTGTCCGCCCGGCGGCGCAGCGACCTCTTGAGCACCTGAACCAGCTCTTCCATCGCCGCTTCGGTTTTCTCCGGCGACCGCCGCAGAAGGCCGTCCAACTCCCGGACGGTGAAGACGATGAGGGAGAACACACCCTTCCTCGCGGCTGCCTCCTGGATCATCCCGGAGATGTACTCCCCGAGTCTCTCCTCGAAGCTCAATTTAGGAAGGGTGAAGGTCAGCGTCGTTCCCCGGCCGAGTTCACTATCGACCCGGACCTCCCCGCCGTGAACCTCCACCAGGCCTTTGACGATCGACAGCCCGAGACCCGTGCCTTTTTCTCCCGGGCCGTCCTTCCGGCCGAACTGCGTGAACTTGTCAAAAATCTTGGGAAGGCTCTCCGGATGGATACCGATCCCCGTATCCCGAACCCGGCACTCGATCTCCCCGCTTCCCTCGGCCGCAGAGACCTCGATCGAACCCTGGGCCGTGAACTTGACGGCGTTATCGATCAGGTTGGTGAAGATCTGGCTCAGCTTGTCCTCATCGGCATAGACCAGGATGGCCTCTTCCGGGAGGACGAGCCTCAGCTCGAGGCCTTTCTCCCGCGCCTTGCCGTCGAACCCCTGGACGATTTCGCGGAGGAGATTCTGGACATCGACGTCTTGCTTGTGGAGCTCCACTTTTGCGGCCTCGATCTTGGAGACGTCGAGCAGACCGTTGATGATCCGGGCGAGCCGTTCGGTGTTGTTCTTGGCGATGCCCAGGATCTCAGCCTGCTGATCATTGATCTCTCCGATGGCCTTTTCCAGGATGAGGCTGATCGCCTCCTTGGTGATGGAGAGAGGAGTGCGCAGCTCGTGGGAGACGGTGTTGATAAAATCGTCCTTGAGCTTGTCCAGCCGGATATGCTTTTCCACCTCGAGCCGGAGTTCCTCAGTCTGTTTGCGCTCGGTGATGTCGCGGACCGTAATAAGACGGGCGGGCTGCTCCTGCCATTCGATATCCACGACCTGCATCTCGCCGGTCCGCGCTTCCCCTTCCCGCGAGGGGATCTTGATCTCCGTGGCCTTTCCGCTGGTCAGCGGAAAACCGAAGGGCCGGCCGCCGAGCGGCCGGTCATCCTGGCCGAAGAGCTCGACCGCAGCCGGGTTGGCGAATAGGACCGCTCTGTCCGGGTCCACGATCAGGATGGAATCGGTGTTCCGGCCGATGATGTTAAAGAAGCGGGCTTCGGCGGCGGCCAGGAGCTTAGCCAGATGGTCGGGATCGGGTTGAGGAGGCTCTCCGGAATCCGCTCGCTTCTTCGCCTGGAATCGCTCTCTGATCCCCAAAGTAAGTTGCACCGCCTATAGTATTAGTCGCAGTTCCTGGGCTCATTTTACAGAAGATCATCATCCAAGGCAAGGAAAAACGGGGTTTCAGATAAAAAGGGCAATATCGGACTGCTGGGCTTGCTCCAGGAAATAGGCGACTCCCACGCAAGCGATGACCTCGTCCAAAAGGGCTTCCTTGGGGATTTCCATGACGCTCATGCTTGTCTGGCAGCCGTAAAGCTTGACCCCGAGGTCGATGGCCGTCTGCCGGAGCTCGGCCAGGGAAGGGACGCGCTTGGCTCTCATCATCTTCTTGAACATCCACCGGCCGGCCCCGCCGAAGTTCATCCGGCTCGGCGTCGCCCGCTCGATGTCGCCCCCGTACATCCGGCCGAGCATCCGCCCGAACAGGCTCCGGCCGGTCGGCTTTTTTTTCTTGAGGGCGCGGAGGCCCCAGAAGGTGAAGAACATGACGACCTCCATTCCCGAAGCGGCCGCGCCGCCGGCGATGGAGAACGCGGCGAAGAGCTTGTCCAGGTCGCCGCTGAAGACGGCCAGAGTGAGTTTCTTCCGGTTTTCTTGAGCCATGGTTTGGGCCTCCCTCCCCAAAACAGGGTTGATCAGGCTTTTATTTTAGCAGATCTATAAAATTTATAGAAATAGTAGATCGAGACCTCCAGGCGGCCCTTTGCTTCACGGATCAGAAAGACGACCGGCGGCGGACCTAGTTGCTTTCGGGCTGCGGATAGAGCAGGGCGTTGAGAAGGAACTTGTAGGTCCCGTGGGTCTGGGCCCTGTTCTGGCAGGGGAAGCCGATGAGGACGATCCGGCCTTTTTTGTACTGGGTATCGACGACCGCTGCCTTTCGGGCGATCATATCTTCTCCGAGCAGCCAGCCGCTGAGGAGGACGTCGCTCTCGGCATACGTGGCCACGACCTTGCGGCTCCAATCCATCGAAGGAGGAACCGAGGTGTTCATGGCCAGGCCGTCGGAAAACATCGCCGCGGCTTTCTGGGGCATGCCGTAGCCCAGGGGGCTCGTATTGTCGACCATGATCTGGAGAAGCGAAGTCGGGCAGAAGAACTTCGTCCGCTCGACCCTCTCCAGGGCGTTCCGCGCGGGAGGCTGGAATTCTTTGAAGGCCAGACCGCAGGCGTTGTTCAGGGTCACCAGGATGCCGCCGTCCTCGACAAAAGCCTTGAGAGCATCCACGCCCTCCTTCTCGATGCCGCCGTCGTATTCCGGAGGCCAAATGCCCATGAAATACCTGGCGTACTCGGAGGTCGGGTCGATTTTCCCGGTCTTGATGATATCGGGGTTCTCGTCCGGGAAGACGATCACGTCATAGCCCGCCTTCAGGTCGGCTTTTTTATCCTTCGTTCCCTTGAAGGCATCGTTATGCATAGTCGTATAGGGGACGCCGAGGTCATCGAAGACAAAGCGCGTCCAGCCCTCTTCCTGGTTGCTCCGCCAGGACTGGTACAGCCCTATCCGGGGATTCTTGATGGACGCCTTGGGAACGGCGGCGATGTCGGCCAGACCGTAGATCCGGAGACCCAGCCTTTCCGAACGAACCGTCAGACTCTTTTCCACAGCCGGGCTGTTTTTTATGAGAAAGCTGCCGGGGGGCAGCTCAAACCCAGGACCCTTAACCGCCTCCCTGGTGCGGTAGATTTCGGCTTTCTCGCCGAGCAGCGCGAATACGGCTGTGTACGAGGCATTGACCCGTGAGTCGAGGACGGAGTAGGCGGCGGACGCCTCTCTAAGGATGGCCGCCGGCTTGGGGGCCTTATCGATCTTTACAAGCTGCGCGTCGAAGGGCTCGTCCACCTGGTCGCAGGCCACTCCCATCTGCAGCGGGAGAGTCCACCCCGCATTGTCATAGGGGGGAACCGGAGGGCCGCCGGGATACTGTCGCAGGTCGGGATACTTTTGCCGCTCCAGCAGGGCCCAGGCGTACGGCTTGTATGGCTGGGCCAGCCTGACGACGAAAGAGCCCGCCGGGTAGATCTTTCCTCCGGCCACGAAGTCCGCCTTGGCCTCGTCGACCTCTACGCCCCCCATCATCAGGATATCAATCATCCGGAGTGCCGTCGGATAGTCGTTCTGGGTGGGTGGAATAACGAAGGCGTACGGCTGGTTCTTGTCGACCTGTTCGATTGAGTTCTTGTACATCTGGTAGAAATTGAATAAGAAGTCCTCTTTATTGAGTGCCGCAGTCTTGACCAGGCTCAGTGACAGCGTGAGCTCATAGTCGACGAGGTCCCGCAGCCGCCACCATCCGCCCGGCCAGGGGTCCGGAAACTCCATTCTCTTTTCATAATAAGACTGCGGAATCTCATTGGGCTCGACGAAAATGGGAGTTGCGACCTTAACCGAGGCCATCTCGCTGAGGAGTCCGATGACATTGTGGAGCCACGACGTGTCATCGCAGGCGCCGATCCACCAGCCCGTGAAGCTGCGGCCATGATTGACCCCCCGGTAGCCGTTCTTCTGGAGATCATAGGCCATGGTCGCCCCGCAAAGGTTGACGCCCCGCCAGAGGAGAGGCTGGACGTTGGGCACGGGCGGGTCCATGAACGGCGGGATGAAAAGGCGCGCCGCCGTCGACCCCATCTGGTGCTCGTCGATGTGGATCTGCGGCAGCCAATCGTGGTATAGGACCTTGGTCACGGCCCTCGTCTCGGGCAGGTTGAACATGAACCAGTCGCGGTTGTTGTCATGGCCGGCGTAATGATGGTAGATCCAGGGCATCGGCCCGCCCTCGTACTTGGTGCCGAGATACTTCCGGTACCAGTCGACGACCATCTGGTTGCCGTCGGGGTTGTGCGAGGGCACGAGGAGGACGATGACGTCTCGGAGAACGCGTCCGGCGTCGAAGGGGGTGTCGCCGGTCACGAGCCTATGGGCGAGTTCCATGGCCATCTGGGAGGCCGCGATCTCCGAAGCGTGGATGCTGCAGGTGATGAGGAGGATGGCTTTGCCCTCGGCCGACAGTTTCCTGGCTTCCTCGGGAGCAAGTGTCCTCGGGTCGCGGAGCCTCCTGACAATCTCCCGGTAGCGGTCGAGATTGGCCATGTTTTCTTCCGCCGTGATTACGGCCATGAACATCGGCCTTTTGAGGGTTGATTCCCCGATGGTGAAGAGCTGGAGTCGGGGTGATTCCTGGTCCAGTTTTTCAAAATAGGCCTTAATCTGGCCGTAGTCGGCGAGCTTGCGGTCGGCCCCAACCTTATGGCCCAGGAACTGCTCGGGCGAAGTCTGGGCCAAGCCGAGCAGGGGAAACACCGCGATCAAGAGGGCGAGGCCGGAAATCCTTCGACTGAAGATTCTACTTCTCATCGGTTCCTCCATGCAGAAAAAAATAGACTCCTATTTATCACTTGCCTTTGGGAGTGTCAAGAATTCCGCGAGCCCCCGGGCGGCGCCGGCAGAATCGCGACTTTCGAGCCGTTCCGGGAGCGACTAGTCGCGCGACTGACGAAGCAGGAACATGCGGAGGAGCTGCATGGCCGCCATGGCCGTCGAGGCGACATAGGTCAGCGCTGCGGCCGAGAGGACCCGGCGGGCGCCGTCGAGCTCCTGTCCTCTCAAGTAGCCGCGCTCCCCCAGCAGGGCCATGGCCCGCCTGGAAGCATTGAACTCCACTGGAAGAGTCAGCACGCTGAAGAGAACGGCCCCGCCAAAAAGAAGAATGCCGATGTCCATCAGAATGCTCGGTCCCTTCTGGCTCATGAAGAAGCCGATGAGGAAGATAGGGAAGGCCAGGGCCGAGCCGAAGCTGGCGACTGGGTAGATGCCGTTGCGGAGGTGGAGCGGCGCATAGCCCGAGTGGTGCTGGAGGGCGTGACCGGCTTCATGGGCGGCGATACCGAGGGCGGCGATGGAATGGCTCTCATAGACGCCGGCCGAAAGCCTGAGGACCTTTTTGCGCGGGTCGTAATGGTCGCTGAGCTTTCCGGGGGTTTCCTCGACCGGGACGTGGCCTGCGCCTCCCAGGTTGAGAATCTCCTTGGCCATCTGGGCTCCCGAGACCCTTGAGGAGGCTCCGACCTTGCTGTACTTGACATAGGTCCCACGCACCTTGGCCTGGGCATAGAAGGCCAGCAGGAGCGGCGGTATAACTAAAAGATATGTGTAATCCCAGAAGAACATCGTCATTTTCCTCCGCTGTCCATCATACCCACTGCCCCCGTCCCTGTCAATAAATCCGGCCGCTTAAGGCCGGTCCCGCGACTCAATTCAGCAGGCCGATGCAATTGACACCCGGAGACGCAATCGATAATATGCCAGTGGCGATAGACATGAATCCAATGACGGAGGACAGAAGATGCCGAGGAGACTGAGCAGATGGTCCGTCCTGATCGTGCTGCTTTCCGCTCCCTTCCTCCTGGCCGCCCAGACTGCGCAGGAAAGGGAGGTCGAGGCCGAATCCTCTCTTGTTCGAGGCGATGACGCTTATGCCAAGGGCGATTACCAGAAGGCGATCGAGGCCTATCTCCTCGTTGTCCGGACCTCCGGAAAAAAGATGAGCCTTTCCCGGGCTTACATGGGCCTTTCGCTCTGCCATTTTTATCTCAACGAGACCGAGAATGCCAGGAGAGCTATCCTCAAGGTCCTGGAGATCGAACCGCAAAAAGAGGTCTCGCCCCTTTTTCATCCCCAGACGTATGTGGACCTCTTCAACGAGGTCAGGAGGGAGAACGAGGGAAGGCTCGGGCAAGCGGCCGGTGCCGCTCCGGCCGAGGCCGCCCCGGAGACTGAGAAAAAGCCGGGAGTCGGACAGGAACAACAGGTCGTTCCGGAAATCGTCCTGGAAGAAAAAGGCGGCCGCTTCGAAATCGGTGTCCATTATTCTGTCTGGAGCATCGACCCGGCCAGGAGCGCCTTCGAAGACTCGCTGACCGATAGATTCGCGGATGAAATCCGCGAACAACTGACCGATCAGCTTCAAGCGAATTATCCGGGAGACATATACCCCACCTATTATGAGGACGGTCTGTCTGTTGATTCCCAGGGCTCAAACTACGGCTTCGAGATCCGCTACTATCCTCTGGGCAGACGCGGCTCGATGAGCGTCGGATTCTCTCTCGATAGGACGAGGATCAAGGTGAAGTTGGAGGGGCCTGTTACCCAGGCTTACTCCGATGGGTCAGTGGCCGTTGTCGAGGCGGACGCCTATGTCGAGACGAACCCTTGGACCACCACCCTGAGCTTCCGTTGGGATTTCCTTCCCTCCCGGCGCATCACACCCTATTTTGTCCTCGGCCTGGGCCTTGGCCCTCTGGAGGGCACGGCGGCTTATGTTTATAGAGGGACCTACAGCCGCGGGAGCGCGCAGGCCGCTGTATCGGGTGGAGAGTCCAAGACATTCGACATGTTGAGGGAAGAAGAGGAAATCGACCTCGACCGATTCATACTCGTCCATATGGCCCTTGGTGTCAAAGCCAGGATCTACGAGGGGCTCATGCTCAGTGCTGAAATGGGTTTCTGGGACGGCCTGATCCTGCGCGGAGGCCTGGCCTATCGCTTCTAATCGGGCCTGGACCTTTCCATTCCCTTCCCTCCGGCGTATAATAAAACCGACCGTGCTAGACGGGGAGCTAGCGGTGCCCTGTAGCCCACAACCCGCTCCAGTGGGGTCGAAGGCCTGGCCGAGGGCGGCCCTCTTCTGGTCTGTGTCCGGGCGGGAGGCGTTGAAGGTCGGGGCCCTGCGCAAAGAACCCTCTGCGAACCCCGCCAGGACCGGAAGGTAGCAACGGTAGCAAAGCGGCCTCTTGTGCGTCAGTTAGCCTTGCCTGAGCCGAAGGCTCGGATAACGCAGGGGTAGGCCGTTCGAAGCCGGCCGCACGGTCGCTCCTTTTCAACCCCGGAAAAACCCCCGCCATTAAGGCAAGCGAGCTGATACCGGGATCAAGAGATGAGAGCGGCGTGGGCCTTCCTGAGGCCTGCCCTGATTTGCACACCATAGGGACAGGCTTTCTCGCACGAGCCGCAATCGCGGCAGTTGCGGACTGTCTCCGCTGGCGGGATTTCAGAGTAGCCTGACCTCGCGGCGGCCGTTTTTCCATAGCTTTCATGGTAAGCCAGGAAGCGGAGGATATCGGTTGTGGCCAGGTGCGAGGGACACCGCTCCCGGCAGCGGCCGCAGAGGCGGCAGTAATCCCGGCCGTTTTCGGCGACATGAAGCCAGAGGGCGGACCTCTCCTCAGAAGTCAAGGCTGTTCCTGGCACGGCCAGGTCCTCCTCCATTTGCTCCCGGTTTAGGATCTCGGTGACGGCGCTGGAAACCTGGCGGTCTTCCAGCACCCATTTGAGCATGGCCTGGAATAGAGAGGAAGTCTTGGTGTGGTAGCGGTCCAGGTTCTGACGCCGGCCGCCCACCTTGAGGGTTTTCATGGCGACGATGCCGACCTCGCGGCCGGCCGCATACCGGATCAAGTCTCTCATCCGGCTCACCCCGAGGTAGTCATCATAGGTCTCGACATCTTGAGAAGGCTCCTCGATGTCGAAGATGTTGTAGCCGACCTGGACCATGTCGTAGAGCCCGCAATCCACGGCCGTGCGGACCACGCTTTCATGGTTGGAGTGGCAGGACAGGCCGCTGAATCGGCACTTCCCCTCCTTCTTCAGCCGTTCGAAGACTCCGGTGACTCTCTCATCCTTCAGTTCTTCCGGCCGTTCGGCTCCGTGGATGGAGAGGACATCCAGGTAGTCCGTCTGCAGACGACGGAGGCTTCCTTCGACCGAACTGATAATGGAATCCTCGCCCCAGTTGCCCCGAAGGTGGAACTTCGTGCAGACGAAGATCTTGTCCCGGCCCGCTTCCTTGAAAAGACGGCCTATCTGGCGCTCACTGTTGCCGTTGCTGTAGGATGTGGACGTGTCGATGTAGTTCACGCCGCGCTCGACGATCTCACGGAAGAGCGACCAATCGGGCAGCGGGCTTCCCCCGAGGCTGATCTCCGAGATGAACAGGCGGGTT
>Ga0209253_10005350_pt1 | contig 11133 bp, 12 predicted proteins | sample FrelakmetBRP12BR_FD_187145 | JGI IMG/M metagenome (GOLD analysis project Ga0209253, IMG submission 187145) | Freshwater lake sediment microbial communities from the University of Notre Dame, USA, for methane emissions studies - BRP12 BR (SPAdes)... | ecosystem: Environmental > Aquatic >... | reverse complement strand
CCCCCGAGCCGACTCGAACCAGTCATCCACCATCTCCCCATAGGCCCGAGCCGCCCTGCAGCAGCCATGGTCCCTTGCCATCTCGTCCCGGAGCTTCTCCTTCTCTGCCGCCTCTGCGTAGTCGATCGCGTCAAGATCGATCCCATGCTCCTCGGCGAACTCGTGGAGGAGCTCCAGAGTGACCTGGAAGGTCTCCCCAATTTTCTGCCAGAATGCCTGGTTGCGCGCGTCCCGGCTCTCCGCGTCCTCAGGCTCGTCCTCCGCCATGGCGTAGTTCAGACAGCGCGAGGTGAAAGAGCACCGTTCGCACCAGCGATCGCAGTAGTTGTAGATCCCCTCGACGAACTGCTTGCTTCCTGCCATGTCTTTGAGCTTCTTCTTGTCCATGGGGTGACCGTCCTTCGCAAACAGGGTGCTGAAACACCCTCTACTATCCGCCAACAGCCGGAACTGTGCGCGCAGAGGAGGGTGCAGACGGAGACCGGGTGAGCTACAAGGCAACGCGCGTCTGGAGCCCTTACGTTCGCCCATGCCGGTGGGAATGCATGCCGAACTTTCCGCCTTTCCTTCGCTCGAGGGTCAGGCCTGTCCGTATGCTATCAATTGACGCAACCACGCCTCGGCGTGGCTTTGCCGAGGAGCTTGCCCTGTCTTTCCCGGCATGAACCGGAGCGTTCTTCACCAACCTGCTACGCTCCTGCCTTGATGAGGCGTTCGGTGTCAAAGCCGAGAGCCCGGCACCATTCAACCAGGTGCCGGTACTGCTCCTCGTCCATAGTCGGCGTCCTCGAGAGAATCCAGAGGTACTTCCGGTCGGGGGTGCCAACAATCGCCGTTTGATACTCCGGGTCGAGGAAAAAGATCCAGTACTTTCCTTTCACGAGTGACGGGAAGAGCCGCGACAGCCAGGTGTCGAAGATAACCTCGAGCTTGGCGTTCGACTGCTTATCAACAACAGAAGCGTACCCGGAAGCTGCTCTCCTTTCATCCTGGTCGGTGACGCATTCGTTCAGCACGCTGATCTTCCCGGACTCGACGAGTCCATAGGTAGCCATGGATGTGATACACCCGCGCTGGAACCACATGGGCAGGCGGGCGATCTCGTACCACGTGCCCTGGTACCGGGTGAGATCCACCCACGGGACGGTCTCCGGTGGTGGGAGCGCCATGTGAGCTGCACAGGCAGCGCCGAAAAGGCAAAGTAGCACCGGGAGCACACGGTTCATGACCGGTATCCTCCTTCGTCGCCCGGGTAACACCCTTGAGCAGGTGACACGGCACCTACCGTGTCGGATTGATCCCCAAGGAGCGCTCGCCGGATGGCAGATCTCCTGAACCGGAAAATCCGCTCCACTTCAGCCCGCACGAAAGGATAGGCGAGCTCCCCAACAGGCCGGAACGGTAGACGATACTGCACCTCATCTTGGATGACGGTGCGTCCATTTCTCGCGACGAAACGATGCTCGTGAATCCAGAGCTTGTAGGGCCCCTGCACCTGTTCGTCCACAAACCGGTCGGGAGGAGCCCAGAGGCTGATCCTGGCCCGCCACCGGAAGGCCACACCGTAGAGACGAAGCCGGTAGTCGATGAGGGTTCCCTCTCTGATTTCCAGGAGCTCGGGAGTGAGGATCTCGAAGCGGAGCTCCGGCGGGGTGATCCTCTCGAGATTGCGCGGATCGGCAAAAAAGGCGAATACCTCTCCGATACCGAGCCGCAATTCCATCTCGGTCCTGTAGGTGTGGGTTGTCATGCGCCAACCCTTCTATGGCCGCGTCCGCCGGCGTGCCGGGACGACTCATCAGGACGACCTGTTCCCGTCATTAAGACGAATTCTAGCATCAATGCAGGCCCCTTGGTATCTTCAGTGCAGAGTTCTGGTACGCTCGTTGCTTGCAAAGGTCTACCAGTACCCTTCGCACCTTCGTGTTCGGGGGGAAAGGCTGAAAATAAAGGGAGGGCGGCATGGTCTCGGCCTCGGCAAGAGTTCCGGAGGTTACCAGAGTGAAGGGCGGGACCTCATGAGAGGCGGGGACATGGTCTTCATGGGCCTCATCATCCTGCTCCTGGTGGCGGCAGGCTATTTCTATCAGCGCTACAGCGCCATCCTCGTCCAAGAACCCGAAGGGGAGCAACGGGAATGAGAGTTCTGCTGACAGCCATTCTCCTCCTTCTTACGCAACCAGGCGTCGATGCCGCCTTTGATCCGACCGGCTGGAGCTGGCAGCGCTCCATCGAGCTCGATCGCGCCGCCGGCTTCGTTCAGGTTCCGATCTCTCCCGAGGTGTTCGATGCAGCCCAGGCAACTCTGGATGACCTGAGGGTGGTGGAGGACGGCAACACCCTCGCTCCTCACGTGCTCCATTGGGGTCGAGTGCGGGAGATCCAGAAGGTGGAGTGGCGACCGGCCCGCCTTCTGAACCAGGCCTATGCGCCGGGACGATACGGGTGGGTAGTCGCGGATTTCGGCGCGAGTGTGGAGAAGCACAAGGTTAAGGTCACCATCTCCGGGACCAACTATCGACGGCGGGTGCTTGTCGAAGGGAGCGACGACGGGAAGAGATGGGTGGTGGTGGCGCAGGGACTCTGGCTCATCGACGTGAGCCTCCAGGATCAGAACTTCAGGGTGGACACCCTGAAGTTCCCCCCCAACACCTTCCGCCACCTTCGCCTCACCGTCTACAACATCTTCCACGACTTCCGCCCGTTTGCCTTCCAAGCGGTCGAGGCCTCCGTCCAGCGCACCGAGGGCGAAAAGGAGCTGGTGCAGGTCCCGGTGAAAGGGATGACCACGACCCTCGACGAAAAGAGAAACGATGCCACCGTGGACCTGGACCTCGGGGCTCGAAATCTCCCAGTCGTGAGCCTCCGGTGTGCGATCCGCACACCCTATTTCCACCGGGCCTATGAGCTCATGGGGCGGAATGCGGCCCGGGAACGGATACCGAAAAAGACGGAGACCGGCTGGGATACGGTGGAGCGGGAGGTCCCCTGGGTACCCGTATCGAGGGGTGTGCTTTATCGAATCAAGTACCACACCGGGGTGGAAGAATCCCTCGACATCGAGGGGTTCTCCGCGCCCTATCGCCACCTGAAGCTTCGCATCCTGAACGCCGACAGCCCGCCAGTCGAACTCGACGGCGTGACGGTGTTTCGGCGAGAGACGAGCCTAGTGTTTCAGGCTGCGCCGGGCCGCAGGTACGCCCTCGTCGGTGGAAACCCCCAGGCGCGGGCGGCAAACTACGATCTGGCCAAGGCGATCGAGGGAGTAGATGAATTCCAGGCGCCCACCGGGCGGCTCGGCCCCTCACGCGCCCTGGAAGGCAAGAAAGAACTCTTCCCCTGGAGCGAGCGACACAGCGTCCTCATCTGGATTGTTCTGATTTGTGCGGTGGGGGTGGCGGTCTTCCTCATCGTGAGGAATATGAACAGGCTGAGAGCTCCGCGGCACGGCTAGGGTGCATACGCCTGTCTTCTGATCTTCTCGACATCACACCTCTGAATGTACGTGATGATGTTGTCGTACATCCCGTGGAATCCATAGCCGCCGTTCACCATCTCGTCGATGGCGGCCTCTTTGCCCCAGTTCAGGAATACGATCCGGTACATGGCGATGACCGCTCCGGTGCGATCGGAGCCGTGCATGCAGTGGACAAGGACCGGGCCTTCGGCATGCCTGATAATTCGCAAGGCGGCAATGATCTGGTCATCTTGAATATCACCGGCCTCCATCTTCACCCGGAAGATTTTGAGTCCTGTCCCTTTCACCTCGTCATCATCTGAATGGTAATCCCTCAGGTTGAGGACATTCCGTATGCCGAAGTGCTCGGCATCTTTCATGCCGCGGCTGTCCGGCTGTGCCGACCGGTACACCTTGTCGTCGATCTTATACCAGTTCTCGATCTTGCCGTTGATCACCGGTATGCCCCACTCGGCCGGCCGCAACCGGGGCTCGGTACCTACAAAGCTTATCAAGGCGCTAAGGTAGATGAGTATCACGCGCACGGGGCTGCACCTCCGGAATCAAGAAAACTCCTCCCTTTCTGCCGGCGATGGAGGATTGGGTATTGGACCGTCTGTCTACCCCCTTCTGGCAGGGTCAACGACCCTTCCCATGAACAGAATGCTCCCTGTCTGGTTGTCTCTGATCAAGAAGACGAAGGGATGATCAGCACGAAACATCGGCGGCTGCACGCGCGCACTCGTTATCCCCACAACGACGCCCGTCGCCGCTGCCGCTTCGGTGCCCTCCTCGTTGACATCGACAAATGCCTTGTGGAGGACCGCACCGATGTATAACCAATGGGGCTTGCCGTCCATCCCGGCGAAGTCGGCCCTCTCCGGCGAGAAGGCGTCCCCCATACCCAAGGCCTGGAGGGCGGTATCGACGCGGAATTGAGAGATCACCTTGAACTTCGGAAGAAACGCGACCACTTCTTGCTCTCGCAAACGTCCGGTCCAGTCCGCCAGCCCTTCGGGCGTGAGCGCCCGCTCGAGTTCTGGGAGCCCATCTACTCGCCTGGGCAACAGCACAACCAAGGAGAGCTCTTTTCCCGCATATGGCAACTCGAGGATCTGAAGGTCATCCCGCTCTCCATACCTGAACCGGTGCTGCTGGGTCATCATGGGCACATTGATCGAGCTTCCTCGGCTCCCATAGAAGGGCGCGTCGCGAGTGGCGCTTTTCTTGAACTGGCTCGCCCAGTCACCCTTGAAGTAGATCCCATTCGTAAGAACAAGGCGCGTCAGGGGATTCAGAATGCCTGAGGGGATGAGGTCCTTGATCTTCTGCTCGGTCTCCCTTTCGACCCATTGATTGATCGTTTGCCGCGCCTGTTCCGTGGCCCTCGCATAATCCACGGGGGTGGCCGTGGTTCCATAGTACCGCTCCAGCAGAGCGAGATATTCCGGGAGAAACGGATAGCCTTGTTGAGGCCAGAGGGCGTTGGCGACCTTGAGACGCACGCCCCCTTCTCTCTTAGCCTCGAGGAGATTCCGTTTGAGGCCGGCGAAGGCGGAGTGGAGTTCCTCTCCTTCCACAGAGAAATGGAGGGCTGCAGCCATCTCTCTGGCCGTGTTCCCCCGTGCTCCCGCGAAGGTCATTGCCAGGGCTGTGGAAATACTGAAAGGCGAAAGGAAGAGGTTGCCTTCGGTGCTACTGAGTTTCTGGTAGAGGCTCAGAGCAAACGCGGTATTTCCGCGAACCGCCCAGTCCACCGGCGTTCCGACGTTCGCCTCGGCAGATGGGGGTAACAGGAAGGCTACCATGACGAAAGCGAGTGCGTGCCTGTAGCCTCTCATTGGCTGTCCTCCTTCGGAACGACCTCCAGGTCGAAGCTGAGATGACAGAGGATCGAGGTCACCTGTCGAAGCCTTCTCGGTGTCCTGGTGAAAGCCGTTCACCGGCCGCTGAGTCCCCGCAGAAAGGCGAGGACGCTCTCGCCCAGAACCCGGTGATTGTAGCCCCCCTCCAGCACCGCAAAACAGCCGGCGCCCAGCCTCCGGCTGGTGTCTCGAACCAGACGCCCAATGGTCTCGTAGTCCTCGGTGAGCAGCACTCCGCCCCAATCCTGGAGGTGGTTGTCAAAGCCGGCAGAAACGGCGATCACATCGGCCCGCGTCGCGGCCAGACCGCCGGCCACCTCCTCCAGGTATTCGCCCCGATCAGGCGACGCCGGGTTATGAATGGTGGTATACTTCTTCGCCGCCATGATCGAGACAGTCCCGTCCCCATAATGGAGGTCGAAATCGAGGATATGGGCGGATTTGATCAGTTTGTGCCGCTTGAGGTGGTCGAGGGCAACAACCAGGTTGTTGAAGTAGCAAAACCCCCAGCAGCTTTCCGCGGAGGCGTGGTGCCCGGGCGGTCGGACGAGGGCGAAGCAAGGCTCGGTGAGCCCGGCGCAGGCGGCCTGAATGGTCGCTCCCGCAGCGAGGGCGGCAAGATCGTAGAGACCCCGTCGTGTGACCTTCTGGATGTGGCGCTCCGTGTGGACCGCGGCAACGTCATCCCGGTCTGCGGGAGATGCCTCTTCAAATTCCACCTCGTCCCCGAGGGCGGAAAGGATGCTCTCGATTCTCCCGGCCGCCGCTGCCGGGTCACGGGTATAGACCTGCTTGAAGTCCTCGTGGGTTATGACCTTCATGAGTCCTCCGGGTGCACGCGCCGTCTTGTCGGCCAGGTCTAGCCCGCATAATGCGGGCTAGACGGTTCCGGTTGCAAGGCAAAGAGAAAGCCGTGCCGCCGGCCCAGCGCCTCGGCTTCTTTATCTCTCAGAATCTGCCGAATGTCTCCACCCACGGGTCCCGACCGAGAACCCAGAGGTAGAACAAGGTGCCCAACCAGCCATGGTAAAGCCCCAGGGCCCACAGATTCCGGTACCGCAGGTAGAGCGGGACGTATACGAGGCCCAAGCCGAAGGTTGCCAGCATGAGCGGCGCCTCCGGCACGTGAACTATGGCGAACAGGCATGAGCCAAGGAAAAACAGCCCGGACCTGGGTAGGCTTCCTTCCAGGTTCCGGACGAGAAGAGCCTGCACCAGGAATTGCTGGACCACCCCCCAGATCGGGTACAGTGCCATCAGGATCCATGCGTGTAGCGGGAAACGGAGAGTCCCCTGACTTGCCCCCACCAGGGCCATGATTCCGGCAGCGGGCAGAGAGAACGCGGTCACGGCCCGAAAGGAAGGCGCAAACGTGTCCAAGCGAAAGCCCCAGGCCCGGAGGAGAGTTGAGTCCTGCCTGGCCCGGTACCACACGAAGACGATCCAAAATCCCGCCGCGGCGGGTACAAAGACACCCTGGAGTCGAAAGAATCTGAAGAGGAGGAAGAGAAGTCCCGTGGCAACGACCGCCGCAACCTCGAACCATCTTCGGGATCCAAGATGAAAGGTGACCTGCACTTGGCTCATTCCGTTCGTTCCGTTGCCGACCGGGCGATATCCACAAGCCGCGCCGAGGTCACCCCAAGGAGATCGGAAGGCGCGACCAGAATCTGGAGCCCTCTCATGCCCCCGCTGATGCTGACCATCGGCCACAGCTCCACCGTTTCATCAATGAACACGGGATAGGCTCGCTTTGCCGCAAGGGGTGTTACCGCACCCCGCATGTAGCCCGTGAGCTCTAGGACCTGGCGGAGCGGTACCATCTCCACCCGTTTGTTCCCCGAGGACTCCGCCAGTAGCTTGAGGTCGAGCTCGGTCCCGGCCGGGATGAGGGCAAAGATGTGCCCGGTCCGGTCGCCCTGGGTGATCAGGGTCTTGAACACCATCTGCGGCGGCATCTTGAGCGCCGCCGCCACGTCTTCGGCGCTCAGGTGCTCGTCATCAACCCGGTAGGAGCGGAGCTCGAAAGGGATGCCCGCCCGTTCGAGCAGCCGAACCGCGTTCGTTTTCATCGTGGTTTCTCAACGACAAGGCGATGTTTCGGCCCGCTACACAGTTCAGCCACAGATCCGAATCCTATCCCTTACGAGCCGTCTACACCCTGCTCGCCGCTCCTCCTGGTGCGTAGCCCGGATTATGCACGAGACGCCGTAGCGAGATCGTGGAGACGGTCGTGCCACCGGGCAACCACAGGGGCTCGGACCTGAGGCGTACGTGTCAGTACGTCGCAAGGTTCGAGACCCGAGGACGCCCGGAAGGACGGCCATATCCGCGGTCGCAGCAGACGGTTCGTGCATAATGCGGGCTACTGTTCCCGCAACGCCAGAACCTCTTTGAGAACCCGCAGGGCGCTGTTCACTGCCGGCATCCCCGCATAGGTGCTCATCTGGAAGATCACCTCGGCAATCTCCTCCTTGGTACAGCCGACATTGAGGGCAGCCCAGATGTGCATTCTCAGCTCATCGGTCTTCTCGAGCGCCGTCAGGCCGGCGACCGCCACCAGTTGTCTGGTCCGGTGCGGTATCTTTTCCCTGGCGTAGAGGACTCCGGTGATGTGAAGGGAAAGGTCCCTGGCGAGATCCTTGTCGAAGGAGCGCCAGAGTTCAAACGGTCGCTCCCCGGGGAGGCCGCTAAAGTAGAGCTCCGCCGTCCGTTTCGTCTTCTCCACGAGTTCCGTCTGTCTGTCGTCCATGGCATTCTCCCGATAAAGCCTCTTCTTCCGCGGTGGAACCCGGGCTAGCTGCCACCACCGCCCTCAAAGAGTTCGTGGCTAATATGTTCGAAGCGCTCTACCTCCAGGGCGATACCGTTGATCGCCTCCTGCCAGAAATCCTCCTGAGAAAGGTCGACACCGATTGATCGTGCCACAACCTCCTCCGCCGGGTGACTGCCAGTGAGCCGGAGGAGCTGCTCGTACCTGGGTAAGAAGTCATGCCCTTCCGTTCTGGCCCGCGCCTGCAGCCCTTCACTGAGAAGATACCCGAAGGTGTAGGGGAAGTTGTAGAAGTTCACCCCGACGATATAGAAATGGAGCTTGGAGGCCCAGAACATGGGATCCATCTCACCCTCGGCGAGGACATCACCGAAGCACTGTCGTTGCGCCTCCAGCATGATCTCTTTGAGCCGCGACACGCTCAACTCTCCGGCGGCGCGCTCCGTGTAGAGCGACTTCTCGAAGAGGTAGCGCATGTGAATGTCCAGCAGGAACAGGGCGGCGTGGTCGAGCCGATTGTTCATGAGCTGGGCCCTCATGAGGTCGCCGGACCGATCGTCCTCGAGGAGGGCGCTGCAGAGGATTCCCTCGGCAAAGGTGGAGGCAGTCTCGGCGAGAGTCATGGGGTATTCACACGAAAAGGGTCTCACCTCTCGCATCACCCACGCATGAAATGCGTGTCCGAGCTCGTGGGCCAGGGTCTGGACGTCACCGAGAGAGCCGCCAAAGGTCATGAAGACCCGTGATTCTCTGGTCTTGAGCGATGTGGTGCAGAAGGCCCCGGGTCGTTTTCTCGGCCGCTTTTCCGACTCGACCCGGTTTCGTGCCAGCATGAATTCCGCGAAAGCGCCAAGACCGGGGTAGAAGGTGCGAAAAGCATGAAGAACCATCCCCGTAGCCTCTCGCCAGGAAAACCTCCGCTGGTCCTGAAGGGGCAAAGGAGAGGTGAGGTCCTGGAACCCCAGCTTCGCCTTGCCGATGAGCTTTGCCTTTCTTCGCAGATAGCTCCGGGGAATCTCGCGGTTTCTCTCCACTACCCGCCACATGGTCTCGATGGTCCTCTCCTTGACTCCCGCATCGAACATGGCCATGTCGAGGAAATTCGTAACACCCCGGTACCGATTGAGGGTGAGCCGCGTCCCGGAGAGGCCGTTCAGACATGCGGCAGCGACGTTTTCAACCGACTCCCAGGCGCGGTTTGAGCCGGTGAGCACCGCTTTCCGCACCTGTGGATCGGGGTCCGCCAGGAGTGACACCTTCTGAGCCATGGGCACTCGTTCCACGCGGCCATCAGGCCACTGCAGCTCGAACTCCAACCGTCCGGCGATATCACTGTAGAGCCGGCCCCAGGCCGAGATACCGTCAACCGCGAGATCAGCCGCAAGCCGTTCCAGCTCCGGGTCCATGGAGCGCCTCGCCTCCTCGCCCAGCCGCTCTAGGTGGTAGCGCGCCGACCGGAGCGGCTCCTGCGAGGAGAGCTCTTCGAATTCGGCCTCCGACGCCTTGCGGAGGGCATCCATGAGGGGGATGAGAGCCTTGTTGAAGGCAGCTCCCAGGGTCGCCATCCTGGCCTGCTCCCGCTTGTAGGCCTCGTCCAGGCTGTCCGCCGCCACCAGGCAGCCGAGATAGGAGGCGAGGTGAGAGTACTCGACTACGCGCCGCTCGGTGTCGAGGAGCAGCTCCACCCAAGCCGCCATATGTTCCGCGGAGATCAAGCCCAGGCTCCTGGAATTCTCCTCGAGGCTGCGCAGGGCCTGCTCCAGGCCATCCCTATGAGCTTGATACTCCGGGCCGTCGAAGAGAGGGAAGTATGACGTGAGATCCCAGTTGGCATGGTCTTTCTGAGAGGCCATTGTCGCTCTCCTACGACGAGATCAATCTTCCGGTAAAGTCGGAGAAGTCAACGAGTCAGGAGGAGCGAAACCCCACCGAGGAGTAAGCATCGTAGGAAGAGGCGGAAAAATCGAGGGGCGAGTCACCAAGGCGTTCTTGTCTCGGGGCAGAAACAATGGAGCACGGGCCGGATCCGGATTCTCACTCATATCCGAGTTCGGCCAGCCGCCCTTCGCTGACGCCGAAGAAATGGGCGATCTCGTGGACTACGGTGATCTCGATCTGTTCTTCCAGCTCCTCGAGGCTCTCGCACATCTCTTCCAGAGGGTCCTGGAAAAGAAAGATGGTATCGGGAAAGAGGGGGGGCGCGGTGAAAGACCGCTCCATGAGCGAAACGCCCTGGAAGACGCCAAGAAGCGGCTCGTCGGGCGGGAGGTCCATCTCTTCCAAGATCTCCCTGGATGGCCTTTTCCGAACAGAAATCAACACGTTGTCGAGGTGCATCCTGAGTTCGCGCGGTATGCGGCGGATCGCCTTCTTGACGATCCGGTCGAACTCCTTCGCGCTCAGATTTAACTTCCGCGACACGGTATGCCGATTCCTGTAACGGGGATCAGCTTGGGCTGCCCCGGGGGGGAGCGGAACGGCGGGATCGGGCCCATGCCGCCGCCGGGGCAGCAGCTTGCCTTAACGGCTCACGGCAATATAGTTGGTGATCGGTACCAGTTTTCCTTTCTGTACCTGGTAGATGCGAAGGCTGTTACAGGGCTCGTGACTCGTGGCGGTGTATGTCACCGGCGGCAGGATCCCTCCGGTCGTGAAGTTCCGGAAGGTCTCGAAGGCCTCCTTGATCTTCTTGCCGGTGGGAGCAGCGCCCGCCAGCTTGAGGGCCTCCTCCATGAGCATGGCCGCAGAGAAGCCCTGGACGTACCGGGAGTTTCGTTTCTGCACCTTGGGATGGTACATCTTGCTCACCTCGTGCACGAGGCGAACACCCGGCAGGTCCGTATCTGACCAGAGCGCATAGGGAATACAGCCGAAGACGCCCTCGCCGGCCTCGCCCACCATCTCCAGCCAGATTTCATCAATGGACCAGTTCAGGCAGATCAGCTTCGTGCTCAGTCCGAGGGCGCGGAGATCCTTGGTGACAACGGCGGAACTCGTGATGTTCGCCTGGAGGATGATGTAGTCGGCTCCCTCCTGCT
>Ga0209253_10005349_pt1 | contig 11135 bp, 8 predicted proteins | sample FrelakmetBRP12BR_FD_187145 | JGI IMG/M metagenome (GOLD analysis project Ga0209253, IMG submission 187145) | Freshwater lake sediment microbial communities from the University of Notre Dame, USA, for methane emissions studies - BRP12 BR (SPAdes)... | ecosystem: Environmental > Aquatic >... | reverse complement strand
CCTTCACGAACGACAGCATCTTCTGCCCCATCGCGTCCTTCGCGCCCCAGCGGCGGATCGATGCGACGCAGTCCTCCGCGGTCACCGGCGCGCCGTCGTGCCACAGGAGACCGTCGCGCAGCGTCATCGTCCACGTGAGCTTGTCGGCCGACAGGTCGTACTTGTCGATCATCTGCGGCTTGATCTGGCCGTTGGCGTCGGTCGCGAACAGCGTGTCGTAGATCATGTAGCCGTGGTCGCGCGTGATGTAGGCAGTCGTCCAGATCGGATCGACGATCTTCAGGTCGGCGTGCTTGACGACGCGCAGCGTCGTCTGCGCGGCGGCGGGCAGCGCGATGGCGATCGCGGCGAAGGCGACCAGCGTCAACTGGCGAAACGAGCGATGGATGGGCATGGGGTTCTCCGAAATTCTATCGAGCGTTGCTGAAACGCATGACCAATACTCCGTCGTCCCCGCGAAGGCGGGGACCCCGTGTCGTTGGAGGAAAGTCACTGGGTCCCCGCCTTCGCGGGGGCGACGGGAGTCCTGCGGATGATGTCACCCATTTTCGCAAAGTTCGGTAGGACGGCAATGCGCGGGCAAGGAGGCCCGGCGCGCACCAGCACGATAGTCGCGCCGTTGCGCTGCGGCAATAGGGACGCACGCGCGACGGCTTGGCGTCAGGGGTTCATCTCGGATCGATCGGCGTGATTCGCGGCACGCGCGCCTCGATCGCCTCGGCCGCGTCCAGCACGAGGTCCTCGCGGAAACGGGGCCCGACGATCTGCACGCCGACCGGCAAGCCGTCCGCGACGCCCGTGGGCACCGCCATTCCCGGCAGGCCGAGGACCGGGACCGCCATCAGCGTCGCGCACTCGCGCCAGAGCTTGCGCGTCCGCGCGGCGCTCTCGATGTCGAATCCGTGCGCGTACGGCAGTTCCGTGGACACGACGGTCAGCACCAGCGGCGTGTGCGCCATGAAGACGCTCCACTCGCGAATCGCGCGGGTGCGCTCCGCCAGCGCCTTCAAATGCGTGCCGGGATCGGCGTCCGGCACGTTATCCAGCATGTACCGCATCGCCGTCCGGATCCCGTCGTCGCCGTCGCGCTCGAAATCCGCGTGCATGAACCGCCGGAACTCCGGGACGAGCGTCTCGAACCACAGCTCGAACGCACGCGCGAATCCCGGCGTCCTCTCGGCGACGACCTCGTAGCCGGCGTCCGCGAGCGCCTGCGCCGCGACGTCCAGCGCCGCCGCGACGGCGGGCGCCAGCGCGATGCCGCCCAGGTCCTCCGCCGCGTCGACGATTGCGACGCGAACCGGCCGGTCGACCGCGAATCCGGACAGCGGAACCGGCGTCCACCACGGGTCCCGCGCGTCGTACCGTGCCATGGCTTCGAAGCCCAACCGTACGTCGCGGACCGAGCGCGCGAGCGGACCCTGGACCGACATCAGCTGCGCCGAGATCGGCCGCTCGGACTTGGCCGTCGGGTTGTACGCGGGCACGCGGCCGAACGAAGGCCGCAGTCCGGCGAGGCCCGTGCAGTACGCCGGGTAGCGCACGGATCCCGCGATGTCGTTGCCGTGCGCGAGCGGCGTGATGCCCGCCGCGACGGACGCCGACGCGCCGCCGCTCGACCCGCCAGGCGTGTGCGTGCGCGACCACGGGCTATACGTGCGGCCGCGGAAGTCGTTGACCGTGTCGAGGCGGAAGCTGAACGCGGGCGTATTCGTGCGGCCGATGATGACGGCGCCCGCCTTCTTCCAGTTCGCGACCACCGGGCTGTCGGCCGTCGCGATCACGTCGCGGTAAGCCTCGACGCCGTTGACGGTCGCGCAGCCTTCCTGGTCGACGTTCTCCTTGATCGTGACCGGCACGCCGTGCAGCGGGCCGAGCGGCTGGTGCGTCCGGGCCGCGCGGGCGACCGCTTCGTCCGCGCGGTCCGCGAGCGCCAGCGCGTCGATCGACAGGTCGCAGGTGACGGCGTTGAGGCGGGGATTGACCGCGTGCATGCGCTCGACGCACGCGCCGACCGCCTCGCGCGACGAGATGCGGCGCTCGCGTATCGCGTCCGCCAGTGCGGTCGCATCCCATTGCCAGAGCGGATCAGTCGCCACGGAGGCCTCGTCGACGTGTTGTGCTACGCTGAATCTTCGTGCGTTCGGTATGGGAGAGGCAGCGCAATGGCGGTGATTGCGGTCGGCGGTTTTCAGCACGAGACCAACACGTTTGCGCCGTCGAAAGCGGACTATAACGCGTTCGAGCAAGGCGGCGGCTGGCCGCCGCTCACGTTCGGCGAGGCGATCGCGCCGCGGCTCGCCGGCGCCAACATTCCGGCCACCGGCGCGTTCGCGACGCTGCACGCGGCGGGCCACCGCACGCCCGGCCTCGCGTGGGGTGCCGCGTCGCCCTCCGCCCACGTGACGCGCGACGCGTTCGAACGCATCGTCGGCGAGATGACGACGCGATTGACGCAGGCGGGGACGGTCGACGGCGTCTACCTCGACCTCCACGGCGCGATGGTCACGGAGCACCTCGACGACGGCGAGGGCGAGATCCTCGCGCGCATCCGGCGCATCGTCGGACCGCGCGTGCCGGTGATCGCGAGCCTCGACCTCCACGCGAACGTCACGCGCGCGATGATGGAATACGCGGACGGCCTCGTCGCGTACCGCACGTATCCGCACATCGACATGGCCGCGACCGGCACGCGTGCGGCGGATCTCCTCGCGCGCACGCTCGCCGCCGGCAGGCCGCTCGCGAAAGCGATGCGGCCGCTCGACTTCCTCACGGGACTGTCGTCGCAGTCGACGTTCATCGAGCCCGGCCGCCGGCTGTACGACGAGCTCGAGCGGCTCGAGCACGAGCACGACGTCGTGCTGTCGTTCACGCCGGGGTTCCCGATGGCGGACTTTCCCGAATGCCAGATGGCCGTGTTCGGCTACGGGACGGACCCGGTGCGCGTCGAGCGCGCGGTCGCCGCGCTCGCGCATGCAGTGCACGACGCCGAGCCGGAGTTCGCGCTCGACCTCTACAACCCCGACGAGGCCGTCACGCGCGCGATGCAGCACGGCGACGTCGGCGCGCCGGTCGTGCTGGCCGACACGCAGGACAACCCGGGCGCGGGCGGCAACGGCGACACCACGGGCCTGCTGGCGGCGCTGCTCAAGCGCGACCCGCGCGACGCGGTGCTGGGCCTGCTGATCGACCGCGCGTCGGCGAAGCAGGCACACGAGCTGGGACTGGGACGCACGGCGCCGTTCCGGCTGGGCGAGACGTCCGGCGTGCCGGGCCATGTGCCGCTCGACGGCGAGTTCGCCGTCGTCGCGCTGAACGACGGCCGCTTCACATGCACGGGTCCGATGTTCAAGGGCTTCAAGATGGAGCTGGGACCGATGGCGGTCCTGCAGCGCGGCAACGTGCGCGTCGTGCTCGCGTCGAAGAAAGTGCAGGCGGCCGACCAGGCGATGTTCCGGCACGTCGGCATCGAGCCCGTTCGACAGCGCATCCTTGCGCTCAAGAGCTCCGTGCACTTCCGCGCGGATTTCCAGCCGCTGGCGAAGGAAGTGCTGGTCGTCGTGGCGCCGGGCCCCGCGAAGGCCGACCCTACGATGTTCCACTGGACACGGCTGCGGCCGGGGTTGCGGTTGAAGCCTCTCGGGCCGGCGTTCCAGTCGGATTGATTGAGTGAACATTCCCATGCACCCCTCACCCCAACCCTCTCCCCTCCGGGGAGAGGGAGCCCATTGGCGAAGCGCGTGCAATTGGCGGCTCCCTCTCCCGCGAAAGCGGGAGAGGGTTGGGGTGAGGGCGTCTTTCCGTGACCCGCTGAAACGATGCCCCGCCGCTACGTCATCGGCCTGATCAAGCACGAGACGAACACGTTCTCGCCGATCGCCACGCCGCTAGCGTCGTTCGGCCATGGCGAGGGCCCGGCGTTCGGCGAGGCGGCGCGCGCGCGCTTCGAGCACACCGCCACGCCGATGGCCGCGTATCTCGACCTCGCGCGGCGCGAGGGCGCGGACGTCGTGACGCCCGTCGCCGCGGAGTCCTGGCCGTCGAACAAGGCGTCGCGCGCAACGTTCGAGACGCTCGTGCGACCGCTGGAGGACGCCGTGCGCGCGGGCTGCGACGCGGTGATGCTCGACCTGCACGGTGCGATGGTGATCGAGGACTGCGACGACGCGGAAGGCGAGATCGTGCGGCGGCTGCGCCGCATCGCACCCTCGCTGCCGATCGCCGTCACGCTCGACTACCACACGAACCTGTCGTCCGCGCTCGTCGAGCATGCGACGGTGATCACCGGCTACAAGACCTACCCGCACGTCGACATGTACGACGCCGGCATGCACGCAGGCCGGATCCTGGTCGGCGCGCTCGACGGCGACATCGAGCCGGTGATGGCATGGGGCTGGAAGCCGCTGCTCGCGTCGGTGATGCGCCACGCGCCCGAGGACGGGCCGTCCGGCGACATCCTCGCGTTCGCGCGGCGCATGGAGGCCGACGGCACCGTGCTCGCGGCGACGCTGCTGCCGTCGTTTCCGCACGCGGACACGCCGTATACCGGCGTCTCCGCGATCGTCGTCGGCGACGCGCGTCACGGCGGGCGCGAGCACGCGCGCATGGTCTGCGATCACATGCTCGCGATGGCGTGGGAACGCCGCGACGAGTACGTGTTCCGCGCGCCGCCGCTCGCGGACTCGGTCGCGCGCGCGAAGGCGCTCGGCCTCGCGAATCCCGGCGCGCCGGTCCTGCTGATCGACCATTGCGACAACTGCGGGTCGGGCGGCGCGCAGGACGTGATGGCGGTTGTCGCCGAGGTCCTGAAGCAGCGCCTCGACGACATCGCGATCGCGCCGATCCGCGACCCGGCCGCCGTTGCGCGGATGGTGGACGCGGGCGTCGGCCAGCGCGTGCGCCTCATGCTGGGCGGCCACACGAACATGCCCTCCATCGGGCTCGAAGGCGCGCCACTCGCCGTCGAAGGCCGCGTCGAGGCGATCACCGACGGCGAATTCGTGATCACCGGCCCAATGTACACCGGCATCCGGACGTACCTCGGCCGCACGGCGGTCCTCGCGGTCGAGAACGAAGGCGCGCGCGCGCAGATCGTCGTCACCGAGCGCCCGCACGAGCCGTTCGACCTCGGCGTGTTCACGCACGCGGGCATCGACCCGCGGAGCAAGCGCTACGTGATGCTCAAGTCCCGCATCCATTACCGCGCGGGTTTCAAGCCCATCGCGAGCCACATCGTCGAATGCGCCGGCGCGGGCGTGACCAATGCCGACCTGTCGGTCTATCCGTACCGGAAACTGACCCGCCCGATCTTTCCGCTCGATCCGATGTAAGCTTCGCCCGTTTCACCCCCGGACCGGGACCCTACCGTGCAACACGACTACACCCTCCTCATCGACGTCGGCAACACGTTCCTCAAGTGGGGGATGTTCCTGCCCAGCGCCGCCGGCACCGCCCGCGAGAACCGCGTGGAGTCCGGGCACGCGCTGCTCGAGGAGATCACGGCGCTTCCCGTGCAGTTCGCGAAGCTGCCCAAGCCCGCGAAGATCGTCATTTCCAACGTCGCGGGCAGCCGTGTCCGCGCGTCGACGATCCGCATGCTCGAGGTCTGGCCGGACGCCCCGGTGCCGTACTGGCTGGTGCCGCAGGACGTCCAGTGCGGCGTCACCAATGGTTACCGCAATCCCGCGCAATTGGGCAGCGACCGCTGGGGGGCGCTGCTCGGCGCCCGGCACCTGCTCGGCGCGCGCGCCGCCATGGTCGTGGTGTGCGGCACCGCCACGACGCTCGACTTCCTGACGGCGGACGGCTTGTTCAAGGGCGGCATGATCATCCCGGGCCTGGGACTTATGCTGCGCTCGCTGCACGAGGGCACGGCGGCGCTGCCCGACCAGGACGGCGAGTTCGCCGCCTACCCGACGCAGACGGTCGACGCAATCGCCAGCGGCTGCCAGCACGCACAGGCGGGCACGATCGAGCGCCTGTTCGCGCTCGAAGCGCGGCACACGCCTGACCTCGTCTGCATACTCTCCGGTGGCGCGGCCGGTGCCGTCGCGCCCCGGTTGTCGATCCCGTTCCAGCAGCATGAAAATCTGGTGCTCGAAGGGCTGTACCGGATCAGCCAGTCGATCTAGGGGTCAGACGCTTAAGGCAGCATTGGCGCGACGAAGCGGTCCGGTGCGTTGCCTTAAGGGTCTGACCCTTAAGGCGCCACCGGCGAACGCCCAAGGGTCAGACCCTTAAGGGGACGAAGCGGAGGGTTTTGTGGCGCCGGGGCCCCCTTGAGGGTCCGACGCCGACGCCACCGCCGCACCGAGTCAGGAGAACCGCTATGCGCGCAACCACCGTTCTCGCTTTCGCCGCCGCCTGCGCACTGAATGTCGCCGTCGCGCAGTCCCCGCCACCGGCGGTCACCGTCGATGACCAGTCCTACATCGCGGCGGACGGCACGCGTGTGCTGCAGCAGAGCGTCCTCGTGCGCGCGTCGGCCGCCGAAGTCTGGACCGCGTTCACGACCAGCGAAGGCTTCGCGTCATGGGCGGCCCCCGTCGCATTCGTGGACTTCCGGCTGGGCGGCCATATCGAGGCCACCTACGACCCGAAGGGCGCGATCGGCGCACCCGGCAACATCCGCAACGAAATCGTCGCGTATGTGCCGCAGCGGATGCTCGCAATCCGCAACACGCAGGCGCCGCCGTCGACCGCGTTCGACGCGCCGACGTTCCAGCAGCTGCACACGGTCATCTTCCTCGACCCCGCCGGCGCAAGCGTGACGCGCGTGACGATCGTGCAGCCGGGCTACGGTGGGGGCGAGAAGTTCGACGGCGTGTACACGCAGTTCGCGCGTGGCAATGCGTACTCGCTGCAACAGCTCGCGAAGCGCTTCGCCGAGAAAAGATAGATGGTCGAACGGGCGGCGCTTACGAAGGCGCCCTTGTTGGCGGAGCCTCGCGCGGACGCAACGAAGAGCGAATAATCGTGTTGCATCGCCTCGCGCATCGCGGCTAATGTTGTCCCACGCCCGCACATCGCCGGGCGTGCCGCCCGCCAGCTGCACAGGCCGGGCGTCGAGGAAGCATCGCCTTCAAGGGAGGACCCATGGCTCAGGCAATGTTCGAAGTCGCCACGTATCAGTACTACGATTGGTCGTCGCGCAGTTCAGGCAAGACCAACCTGATCCTGAAAGGGGCGGGAAAGACGTGCTCGGTGTGGTTCGTCGAGGACGACGACGCAGTGCTTCCCGACGCCTACGAGGTCGCGCCCGACTTCTACGCGTTCTACTACCATCACCGGCAGCTCGCCCACCTGGTCGACATGCTTCGCTACGAGAAGCCGATCTACGTGTTCTTCAACAACGACAGCGGCTTCCCGAATTCGCGCATTTCGACGACCGACGAGCCGGTCGGAGAGGGGTTCGAAACCTAGCGCGGCGAGTTGCGGCGCGCCCTTGCGGAAAGGTCATCACGCGCCTGCGACCGGCGCAAGCGTCATCGCCGTCGCCGGGTCGGCGTCTGCGTACGCGCCACGCAATCGCGGCGCGTGCAACGCCGTGATAGCCGTTGCGCTCGTCGGTCGTGCGGCGGCGGGGGCAATGAGCGCCCTCAGCCTGTGCGAGTCCCGTGCACCCGCTGCGGCACCCGCGGCGGAAAGCCCATCCGCCGGACGATCGCCTCGAAGCGCGCATTGCCTGCAAGCCCGGGTTCATATCCGGGAAGGTTGCGCACGTAGACCATGTTCGGCGTCCGGTCCGCGAAAGCCTTCTCCAACCAGTCCAGCGCTTCGTCCACTTCGCCCAGCGCCGCGTGGATCGTGGCGAACGTGACCGGGTCGACGTACTGCTGCTGCTCCAGCGCATGCAGCGCTTCGAGCTTCTGGCGCGCGCGCGCGGCGTCTCCGCAGGTCGCGTAGGCGGCGCCCAGCCACGACCACGACAGCGGCGCGACGCCACCGGCGATTCTCCGTTCGGCGATCTCGGCCTGCGCGAACGCCTCCTCGCATTCCTTCTGCAGCGCCAGCATGCGTGCGAGCTTGATGTAGCCCCACGCCCAGTTGGGATTGATGGCGATCGCCTCGCGGAAGCCCGCGGCGGCCTGATCGAAGTCGCCCTGGACCATCGCGGCGATCGCCAGGTTGTGCACGGGGCCGGTCGAGAGCGGGTCGAGCCGCGCGGCTTCGCGCGTCAGGGCGATCCCCTCCTCGAAGCGGCCCATAGCGCTCAGGAAGTATCCGTACGCCTCGAGGGCGGCCTGGCTGCCCGGGTTGAGCTCGAGCGCGCGCCGGAACTCGACGTCGGCCCCCGACCAGTCCCATTCGAAGTAGAACCGGATCTCGCCGAGCGCGGTGTGCGCCTCCGCAAGGTTCGGATCGAGTTCGAGCGCACGGGTCACGGCCGCACGCGCCCTGCTCACCGCCTCCGTGCGTCCGACCGCGCGCAGGTAGGCCTGGATCGTGTAGGCCTCGGGGTCGGAGGTCGCGGCGCCCGTGAGCCGGCCCTTCTCCTCCCCGGTCAGGTGCCGGCGCAATGCGACGGCGATGGTCGTGGCGATCTCGCCCTCGACCTGCAGCAGGTCGTCCGCCTGCCTGGTGTACTTCTCGCCCTACATCTGCGTGGCGTCGCCGATGTTCACGAGCTCCGCGCTGATCGCGAGGCGCAGCCCCCGCTGGCCGAGGTTGCCGACGACGAGCGCGTCGACGCCGAGCGTGTGGCCGATCTCGATCGGCTGCAGCTTCTTGCCCTTGAACGAGAACGCGGAGGTGCGCGAAATCACGCGAAGCCCATCGAGGTTCGAGAGCTTGTTGATCAGGCTCTCCGAGATGCCGTCGCAGAGGTAATCGACCTCGGCGTCGCCCGTCGCGTTCTCGAACGGCAGGACCGCCAGCAGCGTGCCCCGGTTCGGCGCGGGTACCGCCCCGGCTGGCACGTCGGCGTCATCCGGCGGCGCGGTGAAGCGATAGCCGCGCCCCGGCACGGTCGCAATCACCTGGGACCCGAGCGCCTTGCGCAGCGCGCTGATCTGGACCTGCAGGTTGTTCTCCTCGACCACGAGGCCGGACCGATCATAAGCGACTTCGTCCCGCATGGGCGGGACGTACCCCGGTCATGCGAACCGGTTCGTTGCGCGATCGGTCGCGCGCGAAGCCGCGTCCCGCGCGCCGAAATCGTGGTTCTCCCACTGCCGCATCGGCATGACCGAGCTGGCTGCCGGCAACGTCGATTCGGCCCTGACGGCGCATGCGCCGAGGCGGTCGCGCGGCTCGAGCGGGGCTGCGCGTTCGACCCCTGGGATCCGGCCTCCGTGTTCGGCGCGGCCGGCGCGCTGGAAGTCCCGGGACATCCGCGACGAGGCCGCGACCAGCCGCGCGCAGGCCGGCGCCAAGGCGGTAACCTCGGCCGCCCGAATCTCGCAAAGCACGCGAGTTTTCGCCGCTATGTGGCGGAATTGGCAACACTTTTTGAGGCAATTCGCGAACGAAATTTGACAATTGTCAAGGAAATCGAGGCGGCCAGTACCTGACCCCAAGACTTGGGATTAGCCTCCGGGCGTACCACAAGATATTGTGTACGGGCGGGGTCCACCCCTCCCGACCGCCAGGGAGGTTCACCGATGTGTCCGCATGACGTCACCCCGGCGCGCGAGACGGTCGCGCGCCCGTCCACCCCTCCTGCTTTGCCGGCACAGGTCATCAAGCGCGACGGCGACCGCGTGCCGTTCGAACTGGCCAAGATCGCCTCCGCGATCGAGCGCGCCGGGGCGGCGACCGGGGAGTTCGACACGGACGAGGCGCAGGCGCTGGCCACCGCCGTCGGGCGCGTCCTCGCGCACCGCCACACGGGCGGCACGCCGGACATCGAGACGATCCAGGACTGCGTCGAGCACACGCTGGCCGGCGCCGGGTGGTTCCACACGGCGCGCGCGTACATCGTCTACCGTGACCGCCACGAGCGGCTGCGCGCCGACAGCAAGACGCTGGTCGACGTCGCCGCGTCGGTCGACGAGTACCTCGAGCAGAAGGACTGGCGCGTCAACGCCAATGCGAACCAGGGCTACTCGCTCGGCGGCCTCATCCTCAACGTGTCGGGCAAGGTCGTCGCCAATTACTGGCTGTCGCACGTCTACGCGCCGGAGATCGGCCGCGCGCACCGCGAGGGCGACGTGCACATCCACGACCTCGACATGCTGGCGGGCTACTGCGCCGGCTGGTCGCTGCGGCAGCTGCTGCACGAGGGCCTCAACGGCGTGCCGGGCAAGGTCGAGGCCGGGCCGCCGAAGCACATGTCGAGCGCCGTCGGCCAGATCGTCAATTTCCTGGGCACGCTGCAGAACGAATGGGCGGGCGCGCAGGCGTTCTCGTCGTTCGACACGTACATGGCCCCGTTCGTCCGCCGCGACGCGATGAGCTACGACGCCGTCAGGCAGTGCATCCAGGAGCTCATCTACAACCTCAACGTGCCGTCGCGCTGGGGCACGCAGACGCCGTTCACGAACCTGACGTTCGACTGGGTGTGCCCCGAGGACCTGCGCCTGCAGATCCCGGTGATCGCCGGCGTGGAGATGCCATTCACGTACGGCGACCTGCAGCCCGAGATGGACGTCATCAACCGCGCGTACATCGAGGTGATGACCACGGGCGACGCCAAGGGGCGCGTGTTCACGTTCCCGATTCCGACGTACAACATCACGCCGGATTTCGACTGGGACCATCCGAACTGCGAGGCGCTGTTCGCGATGACGGCAAAGTACGGGCTGCCGTACTTCCAGAACTTCCTCAACTCCGAGCTGAAGCCCAACATGATCCGGTCGATGTGCTGCCGGCTGCAGCTCGACCTGCGCGAGCTCCTGAAGCGCGGCAACGGGCTCTTCGGCTCCGCCGAGCAGACGGGCTCGCTCGGCGTGGTCACACTGAACTGCGCGCGGCTGGGCTACCTTTACGCAGGCGACGAGATCGGCCTCTACGAGCGCGTCGACGAATTGCTGGGCTACGCACGCGACAGCCTCGAAGTGAAGCGCAAGGTGATCCAGCGGCTCATCGACCAGGGCCTCTTCCCGTACACGAAGCGCTACCTCGGCACGCTGCGCAACCACTTCTCGACGATCGGCGTCAACGGCATCAACGAGATGGTGCGCAACTTCACGCGC
>Ga0209253_10005348_pt1 | contig 11136 bp, 7 predicted proteins | sample FrelakmetBRP12BR_FD_187145 | JGI IMG/M metagenome (GOLD analysis project Ga0209253, IMG submission 187145) | Freshwater lake sediment microbial communities from the University of Notre Dame, USA, for methane emissions studies - BRP12 BR (SPAdes)... | ecosystem: Environmental > Aquatic >... | reverse complement strand
TCTTCAACATCGATCGTAATAACCTCTCCTTTATCAATAATATCTAACATATGCGCTAAAAATAAAGCACTACCCCCAAGGTAAGTACCGGTTTCTACAATCAGATCTGGTTGAAGTTCTGAAATAATTTCTTGATAAATCCAGAGATCTAATGGGCATTTCAAGCAAGGTATTTTCATCCAATAGGTGCGTTTAAAGATGTGTTCTTCTCTCTCTAATCCGTTATAATAAAGATTATTAAAAGCATCAATTATGGCTTTTTCGTGTAAATTCATTGGCTGGCCATCTCGTTGTCATTAAATTGGACTACTTTAACTCCAGAATAAGATGGATTTTCACCATCTTATGAGTTTGATTCAATCAACAGTTCAATATGCCGCATAGGTATCCCCACTAAACCAAAGGCACTACTGGAATGAGATTTAAATATCAGGGCATCATAGCACCAGCAGTGAACCACAGGCTCTGCCTGGGTACCGGAGGCAACTGCAACGTCCACCGAATAATCGCCTACCGGCAATACCGGCACGCGAAAGGTAAAGCTCGCCGTCATGAGTTGGCCGGCCGCGACTTCCCGAAACTCCAACGCATAAGTCAAGTAGGTATTATCCCCAAAAAGGTTCTGCCCCAAGCGATCCTTGACAAAAAAACCTATAATTGGATTGATAATATCACCCTCAGCCAAGGCGCTGACCAGTAGAGTCACTATTTCCCCGCCGACGATCCATTGCAGTGGCCTACCGTGTTCATCCTGCAGATACACATCATAAATCCGCGCTGCCCTGGTGCCGTAAGCGGAGGGATTGAATCGGAAAGGGAATAATTCAATATCATTGCGAAAACGGCTGCGGTTGATCACTTCCAGCCGCTGATCATAACCATCATGGCTAATATCAATAGGCTCAGGCACCCTGGGTAAGGATGTTAAAGCCCGCTCTGCCTTTCCTCCCCCGCCTTCAGGCTTTTCCCGCAGTGTGGCCAGGTAATGTTCGCAGACTTCTTTTGCCGAGCCTAACGCCCGCAGCATGCCCTGCTCAAGCCAGAGCACCCGATCGCATAAATTTATTACCGAGCCGGTATCATGGCTGACGAACAGCAAGGTGCCATGGGTTTGAAACTTTCTCAGAAACCGCATGCACTTCTGCACAAAGAAAATATCGCCAACCGCCAGCGCCTCATCAATAACGAGAACATCGGCATTGACATGGGCAATCACTGAAAAAGCCAGCCTCACATACATACCGCTGGAATATATTTTCACCGGTTGGTCGATAAAATCGCCAATATCGGCAAACGCCAAAATATCGGGTAGACAAGCCTCGATTTCGGCATCCGTAAGGCCCAATATGGAGGCATTGAGGTAAACGTTTTCTCTGCCGGTAAACTCCGGATTAAATCCAGTCCCCAATTCTAACAACGCGGCAATCCGTCCATTGACATCGATGTTTCCCGAGGTTGCCGTCAAAGTGCCGCATAAAAGCTTTAACAACGTCGATTTTCCAGAGCCATTGCGACCGATAATGCCTATGGTCTCACCGCGTCGAACTTGAAATGAAATATCCTTGAGCGCCCAGAATTCACGAAAATACTGTCTTTTCCCACGCCATAACATTTGCTTCAAGCGGTCCTGGGGATGTTCGTAAATATGGTAACATTTACTCAAGCCATTGGCGGCTATCACTAAATTTTCGTTTTTCATAGGCCACTCAAGATCCTACAAGCTTATATAACGTCGGCAAACCCTTTACGGGTCCGCCTGAACCAATAACCGCCGAGGAGCGCTATGACAATCGAGAATGCCAAGATGGCAAAATAGGAATCCCAGGCTGGGATCTGGCCGAATATCGCTACCTCGCGGGCTTGCTCGATGATCAAGGCCAGCGGATTCAACGCCAACCAAGGCCGCAGAAAATCGGGAAGCGTGCTGAGCGGGTAGAAAACGGGACTGATAAACATCAATAACTGCACGAGAGGTATAACGATTTGCTGAGTATCCCTAACATAAACCCCCAGCGAGGATAAAAACCAGCTAATACCCAATCCCAGCAAAATCAGCGGACAGAAAATAACCGGCAGAAAAATGGATGTCCATTGGATACCCTCATAAAAAAAGATCTGCATCAAGAATATCACGACAAACCCAATGCACAGATTTATAGCAGCGGAAGTCACCAGCACAACCGGAAGGAGTTCGAGCGGAAAGACCACATTCTTGACATAGCTTTGACGGTTTAAAATCAAACTTGGCGACCGACTCATGCACTCCGCTACAAAACCGTAGATTGTCATTCCGACAAACAGGATAACCGCGAACTGCGCGATGCTCTCGTTGCCGCCCTTGCCCCAGCGACTTTGAAAAATAACCCCAAAAAAGAGCGTAAAGACTAATAACGACAGCAAAGGCAAAAAGAACGACCACAACAAGCCAAAATAGGATCCCTGATAGCGCTCATTGAAATCTCGGTTCAAAAGCTTCTTAAATAGCTGGCGATGCCGCCATATCTTATTCATGGAATATGGAAAAAATAGTCAAGGAAAGCGGCTCAACAGAGTTTCGCAAGCGGCAAGCCAACCCCGGCGGGAAAAGTTGTCAATCCGCATTGCGCTTAATGGCCGCGCCCTGGCCACCACCGGTGCCAGAAACGGCGGGATGACTTTTCAGGCTGTTTGCTGGCGGCCGCGCGCTGATCACCCACCCAGATCGCTTGCGGTGCTTGGCCCTTTTCATAACGTTCCCACATCATACGATAAGCCTGCTCCAGATGCCTGACAAACCGCTCCGTGTCAAACAGCGGGGCCTGCAAGCGATTAGCTGCAAGCCTGCTGCGCAGGCCGGCCAATTCTTCCGGGTGGGTTGCCAGATGGACTGCCTTGCGTTCGTACTCTTCAAGGGTCTCGGTGATCAATTCCGGCAACCCCACCGCCTGTAACAGGCTGGCTCCCACGCGACCGGCGAAGGTTTGGCCTTTGCAGGTTAATACCGGTAACCCCCCCCACAGCGCATCGCTGGCAGTGGTATGAGCATTGTAAATCCGCGTGTCGAGGAATAAATCCGCCAAGCGGTGGCGCTCCAGATGGCGGTCCTTAGGCAGGCGTTGGGCGAACAGGAGTCGTTCCCCAGCAACCCCGTGCATCTCGGCTTCTCTATGGAGGTTATCTTTTACCTCATCGTTGGTGGCGTATAACCACAGAATGCTCTCAGGCACCTGCTTGAGTATGCGCATCCAGACAGCGAACATGACCGGATCAAGCTTGTAGGCCTGGTTGAAACAGCAGAATACGAATCCCCTCTCAGGCAACCCCTGATCCGAACGGCTTATTCCGGTTTCGGCAATCTCCTGCCAGTGATCATTCACCTGATAGCAATCGGGAAGGTAAACGGGCTGTTCCGAGAAAAACTGGGCGTTTTCGAGCGGTAACACGACCGGATCGGCAACGATGTAATGAATAAAATCCGCCCCCATGGTACCCGGAAAGCCCAGGTAGTTCACCTGGATGGGCGCTGGTTGCAGGGCAAAGATCTCAGTACGTGCATCCTTCGTATACGCCATCAGATCCACCAGTAGGTGGATGCCATCCTGATGAATGCGCCGTGCCGCCTGAGCATTGTTAAACTCGGTCAAGTCTACGAAGTGGTCGCAGTCCGCTTTGATCTGACGGTAGTAAACGCTGTTATCATCTTTAGAGAGCGCATAGCCGTGGATTTCAAAGCGCTGGCGGTCATGGAGTCTGAACACGCTACGCATCAGGTGCGCCGTGGGGTGGTTGCAAAAATCCGCCGAGACATAACCGATCTTTAGCTTGTCTATCGATTCGTTCACGTAAATGAACGACTGTGAACGCTTTATTTCGGCCATGCCAGACTTGATACGTTCAGCTTGGCTACGCGCTACCGCCAACTGCAAGCTGGGCGGCAGCGGCAGGGACAAGGCCTGGAAGGAATCTAAGGGCATATCCGCACCCTCGGCAAGCGCGGTCTCCACCAATTCCCGAATAGTATGAATTGTAGTGAGATAATCGGCCCATTCACAACGCGTCAGCCGGTCCCCTACGTGACTGGTATAAATAGCCCTGGGATCGAGATTACTGGTTACAGAGTCCGCGGGTCTAAAATTAAAGGGGCCATTCTGATAATTATCCCTGAATGCCACTTTATCCAGGCGTTCGGCATTCGCGAAGGCGTCCCGGGCCTCCGCGAAACGTTGCAGCCCAGCCAGCGCTCCCCCCAGGTTGGCATAGATTTGCCACTCCAGACCCTCACGTGACAACAAGCGATCCGAAATCCGCAACGCTTCCTGGAAGCGTCCCAAGGCAATCAACACGGTGGCTTTGGCCATTAACGCTTTGGTATGCGCAACATCCAAGGCTAATACCCGCTCCACAGTGGCTAATGCCCGGATGTTTTGGTTCAGCAACAACAATACCGACACTTGGCTGAGCAGCAAATCCTTATCATCGGGATAAAGCGTTAACCCCTGCTCCACACAGGCCAGGGCGTTGGCATTTTGCTGTAACCACAGAAACAGTTCAATCTTGATCAGAATCGCGCCAATTGTTGGAGGATCCTGCTTTAATAAGGGATCGAGCGCCAGCGACGTCTCTTCATAACGCCGCAGCGCCAACAGGGCACGGGCTCTGATCAATTGTATTTCGTCGGCAAACCGCTGCGTCTCCGGGATATGCTGAAGCTCAGCGAGCGCGTCCTCGTAGCGCTTCATACCCAACAGGGCCTGCAGTTTATTTTGCCAGCCGGTGAGACCCATTGGGTCTACCGTCAAAGCGGTTTCGGCGACCTGCAACGCTTCCTCGAAACGTTTTAATTCCTGCAACGCCTTGCTCTTGTTGAGCAGGGCTTTCAAATGTCGCGGATGGTGGACCAGTATCCGGTCCAGGGTTTCCAGAGCAGCGCCGGGGCGCTGCAAGCCGAGCAGGGCGGCGGCCCGGTTGAGCAGCGCGCTCAGGACATTGGGCTGGGCCGCCAAGGCTTCATCGGCCGATTGCAAGGCCTCGGCATGCCGGCCCAGCGCAGACAGGACGGAGCTGCGATTGATCAGCGCATTGGCATACCCAGGCCGCAGCGCCAATGCCTGATCGAATGCCAGCAGGGCAGGCTCCTGCTGGCCCAAACTCAATAGCGCCGAACCCCGATTCATGTACGCCGTCACCTGCTGGGAGTCGATTGTCAACGCGTGATCGGCTGCTGCTAGAGCTTCTTCAATTTTATTCAGCCGCAACAGTGCCGTGCTTTTATTCAGCAGGGCTATTACCTGATTGGCATCCAGGGCAAGCACGTTGTCAGCGAGGCGTACCGCCTCGGTAAACTGGCCCAACTCAAGCAAGGCGGCGGAACCGATGAGAAGGGCACGCTGGTTGTTTGCATCCAGGCCTAACGCCTGTTCGACGGCTTCCAGGCAGCGGATAAATTGGTCGAGGCTGTATTCGGCATTCGCTAACTGTAGCCATGCTTGGAGCTGGCGGGGATCCGCCTGGCAAACCTGAATATAGAGCTGACAGGCTTGCTCAAATTCATTCCTTTTGAATAACTGCTCCGCCTGCTCCAGCAGCGAGTGAGCGCTTGATGGTTCCAAATTCATACGAGGATTGAGGGGGTCGCACGGTACCGCCGCACCGCGGTAGGGGAATCAGCCAGCCAGCAAACCCAATCGATAGTTATTGCTTGGTGTCATGGTACCACTGGCCATCGATGAAAACCCAGGCATCCTCCAGGGTTTGTTTCCACCAACCCATGGTACCTACCATGACATCCGCGTTAAGCCGCACGCTAGCTCGCTCGCCGTCCAGGGTGATCTCTTCGAGCTTCACGTTCCTGACGGGGAGCCCGCTGACCGCTCCGGCCTTATCCGGTGTCAGCCACCCGCCGGGCCGTGCAGCGGATTCCATCTCATACAGCGTTCTGGTATCTCGCGACTGCCTGGCCGCCCAGTACTCGGTGACGCGCTGCTCTAGCGCCGCCTTGACATCTTGCTGACCTTCCGCGGCGAAAACGTTAAGCGTCAACAGCCCTAAGATCAGGAATAATGCACGACTGATAGTTCGGATGTTCAACATGGGCGTTCGCTTTGTGATTGATCACGGGTAAATTGACTAAACCAACTCTCGACCCATTGACAACTCAAGGTACGACGCTCTTGAGATCTGGCATTTCCACGCTGACACCAACCTCCTTGGCCAGCGTCCAGGCATACGCCTCGCGGGCCTTGACATGAGCTTCCTGGCGCATCCTGGCGAGTGCGTTATCACGGACGTTGGCATACGGCGTTATCAGAGCATCCCGCTTGTCTTTCAAGAGGATGATCTCATAGCCGACGGGGGACTCCAGAACTTCAGAATAGTCTCCCACCTGTAATCCGGCGACTGCCTTATCCAGCCAGGGATCCTGGTTGAGCGGCAGGAACCCCAGGTCACCATCAGCCACCTTCGCCTTGGGATTTTCGGTCAAGGCTTTCGCCAGCTCTGCAAAGGGCTCTCCCCCACGCAGACGCTTCAGGGTATCCCGAGCACGCACCTTGACGGCATCGCGTTCCTCGGCATTGGCGTTTTCGGGCACGCGAAACTGAATCTGGCTGATCCTCACCGTGGCCGGAATCCCGAACAGTTCCTGATGGTCCAGATAATATTGGTGAATCTGTTCCTCGGTGGGCACGGCATTCGCCTCTGGAAAGCGGCGGGTGGCCAGCGTTTTGTAGGCCTGCACATAGTCCTGTTGTTTGAGCGGCCGATCGCTAGGCAGTAATCCTTCCCGGCGCATACCCTCTTCGACCAAGCGGTCGATGATCATCTCGCGAAGCACCTCCGCCCGACCGTTGTCGGTAGTCGCCACCTTGGCAACCATACTCGTATCCTTGGAGATATATTGCATGAAATCGTCGACGGTAATTTTTCGGTCGCCAACGCGGGCCATGATGACTTCTTTTCGAGGCTGCTGTGACGCACCCATCTCCGGTGACGGAGTAGCCGCCGTCTGTTTGGTCGTATCTTCAGCAGATCGTTTCACGGTGCCTTCCGCAACGGGGGCACCCGTTGGTTCAGCCAGCGGGGCCGTCTGAAACAGCCCCAGCAGGACTCCCGCCGCGGCTGTTAATTCTAAAATCTTCAGCAATTTTCTGAGCATATATACCTTAACCAGCGAGGCTTCTATCGACTATATCAGCTTTTAGTCTCCGTGAACTTCGGAAAAGCATCCCACAGAGGACCATAGATCGCAAAGGAAGGGGCAGCACCTTGGCTGGCCACTACCGCATCCAGCCAACCATCACCGTCAACATCCCTCAACTCCACCCCGTTGGGCCAACCGTTCAGTGGCAACGTGATGCTCTCAAAACTGCCTGGTGCATCCTTGATCTCCCGGTAAAGCACCAGTGCTTTTATGCCACCGGCCAGCAGATAACGCGTACCGTCCTTGTCTTGCCCCGTGGTCATGGCATGTATACCCGGCTTTATCGGGTAGGGAATGGCTTTGCCTTCGGTAAAATTACCTTTGCCGTCATTGATAAGGACTGCTATCTCCGGCCGTATCGACATCGGCACCAGGAGATCCAGCGTACCATTACGATCGATATCGAAGGGAATGACATGCCGCGGCCAGCCCGTCTGGAAAGACCACAGTTGGCGGGGCACGGGTTCCTTATCCGGTCCCGGGTATTCCACCACCCATAGGGTATTACTCTGAAATGCCGTGAGTAGGAGCGCGGGGCTACCATCTCCCTTCAAATCCGCCAAGCGGACGTGCCCTAATCCTCCCGCACCGAGAGGCAAGGAAAGCATGGACTTCGCCTCGGCCTTCTCCGCATCGAAATCGCGCAACAAGGTCAAGACGTTACCGGAATAGGGAACCACTGCTACACTCGTGCCCCAACCCGGCCAGCTAAACACGGTGCTCGTCCGGGGTCCTGGCTGTGAGTGTTCGGCGACCAACTCCAACTGGCCATCAGGCCGCGCCGCGACCACCTTAAGAAGGCCGTCTCCTTCCGCATTGATCAGATACCGTTTCGGGGCGCCCGGTAAGGCAATCATGTCGTTAGGATGAAACCCAGCGATGGTCTGTTCAGGGACCACTTCGAAACGGCGCGGCGACACCTGTCTATAGATTTCGACGAAATTGCCCCCATGTGAGGTAAAGGCCGGATCAGCCAACCCGTCGCCCGTCAAGTCATCCACCAGCACATGGATCGCCCCTTTCTGTTGCACAGGAAACAGGGAATAGGAGGAATCCGGCTGTTCCTGGGATTCGGCGACGACAGCACCCGTTGCGCCCGCACCCAGCAACCACAGAGCTATCGCTATTGTTGATCTATTCATCATGGCCACTATTCAAGTCACATAAAAAAGACGGCGCATCGAAATGCGCCGCCCTGCTTAGCAACAACTCGAAATGGTTACACTAAACTCACCGTGCCAGATGTTATCACGGGGCAGGCAAGGCCGGGATGGTTGAGGCGGGGTTAAGCCCGCGCTCATGAGCCATCTCGGTTTGAAGCTGAAGGCCCGCCGCCGCTGCACCGATACCGACCAAGCTAAACGCCACCCCACCACGGCGACCAGTAGCAGTACCAAACTCGCCTACGCTTGCACCCGCGCCATCCTTAAGCGAGACGAGCACAAAACCCGAATCCTGGGCAGCAGATATCGTAGTACAACCAGCAGGAAGAGGAGGAGCCGGATTAGCAAGATCAATAATAGCGTGGGGAGCCCCAAAAGCGCTTGTAACGCACGGGTTGTTAAGCGTAACGCCCTTCAAATTATCGTCGATAAGGCTGTCTATAACATTTAGTTCCTTCGACAAGTCGAGAGTCGTAGATACAGCGGCCTCGTCGGCATCATAAACCAAGGTGCCGACAGCGTCACGGTTCCCGTCAGTATTAGGCAGCCAGATTACAAATTTGGTATTTCCATTCAGGACTGGATCATTGAAGTACCGCAGGCTGAATTGCGCAACCTGAGTATCATTTCCTATATCCGCTAACGCCATACCCGCCCTGAATGGGTTTACATTGGATGGAAATCCGCCACTGTAAGTAACCTCATCGGTGGGATTACTGTCAGCAACATCATGCAACGGAACCACCGGAATAAAGGCTTGCGTCGCCCAGTTACCCCGAATAAAATAGGAATGGCCCCAGAGCGCAAGCTGACTGGGGGCAGTACCAGAAGTAGCGCGGTTATCACTGATAAGCATATAGCCCGCTACACCCTGAAGCGCTGTGCCCGTGGTCAGGAAGTTCCAGTCCAGACGGACGAAGTCATTACAGGTTACTGGTATGGTGCCATTGCGCTTTTCTACACTGTTCTCATCAAAGAAGTACCAGTGCAAGGTTGCCCTGCCCGACGCCCCCGCATTTTGAGCTCCGCATCCCCCCGTATCACCGACGGGGGCGTTAAAAGTTGAATAAGTAAACCAGGGCGCAGGCGGATCCTGATTAGCTTGGACATTATTGACGGAGCCTGTCACATTGTCCCCCACGATGACGCCAATGACCGTATTCTCCTGATTCTTAGCATCGGCTTTCACATGAGGAATCAACAAGGCACTGCCGGGTTGCCCTAAATTGACCGCCTGAGCGGCACCGGATCCACCAAGGGCGGCCGCGACAGCGGATGCCACAGCAATTTTGTTAAACTTTGCGAACATGATGTAACTCCTATAAGTTGCTTCGCACGAGCGCTTTAAAAACTACAGTAAACTACGAAAAAAAGACTACATTGGAATTTCAATGGTGTCAATAGAACAACACAAATTTGCTGTCCGCGCAACACTTTTTATCTTTACAACAAAGGCGACACCGCGAGGCTCCCGATCATTAGATCCCTCTTCATTAACGGGACTGCTAACGAAGCCACGGCGCAATAAGACCGCCAAGCGATTAAATTTTATTATAATTATCCAGTCTGGCCCAAGCATAACGGAAGCCGTTGCCCAAGCTTTCACCTTATTTAATCAGTTTACGTTTAGAAACCCAGTTTGGCAACCCATTCATCTTTTTACTTTGATTTCAGCCAGGACGATCAGAAGATATCTATTGACAGTATAGTCGGTCCATGGCGCAACGAAACCCTTGTGTTGTTTATTATCCCAAACTAACCGCATGTTGTATTTACGCAACTCAAGGATAACGCCAGTGGTCAGGAACCCAGCACCATCGGCGCAACCGCCTTCATCTTTTCCCGCAAATCATCAATAATATTTTGATTATCCTGGCTATTTTCAACAACCTTTGGGGTAATCAGGACAACCAGTTCGGTCCGGCTCGAGAGGTTGTCGGTTTTCCCAAACAGTGCACCGAGCAGGGGAATCTTATAAAGCCCGGGAATCCCGCTATCGCTATCGATTTGCCTGTCCCTGATCAATCCGCCCAGGACGATACTTTGCCCGCTTTGCACAGCCACCCGGCTGGTAATAGTGCGTTGGTCGAACGTGCGCTGTCCGGTCGCCGCATCGATCGGTCCCACATCCGTCACCGCTTGATTGATATCCATGGTAACCAACCCGCCCGCGTTGATCTGGGGCCGCACCTGCAAGAGTACGCCGGTATCCTTATATTGAATGGAGCTAGTGATAATACCGGTAGTGACGCTCTGTTGTCCGGGGATGGGCTGCTGAGTGCCCACCCGGATGGTGGCTTCCTGATTATCGATCACCATGAGGTTTGGCGCGGACAGCACTTTTAGCTTGGACTCGCTCGCCAAGGTGTCCAGCAAGGCGCGGACAAAGCCGGCGCTATCGGTTATCGCATAGGCAAATCCGTTACCCAGGACGTTAGCCGTGTTCAGGGGGGTCGTTATGGGTACGTTGGTTCGGAGATTTAATGATCCATACCCCGTGTAGTTCCCCACATCGTTTTTGAAGTACCACTGCAAGCCGTACCGGAGAGCCCCGGTTAGCGTCACTTCGGCGATCGTGGCTTCCACCAGAACCTGCCGCCGGGCAACATCCAGCTTGTGGAGGGCGCCGATAATCTTTTCCTGATTATGCTTGTCCGCCCAAATCAGCAAGGCGTTATTATCGGTGTCCGCGACGATGCGCACCTGCTCCGCGCCCATGCCCAATTCCGCCGCTTTGACGCCACTGCCCCTTGCGGAACCTGTCGCATTCCGCGACTGAGGCAGCGAGCCTCCCGA
>Ga0209253_10005347_pt1 | contig 11137 bp, 9 predicted proteins | sample FrelakmetBRP12BR_FD_187145 | JGI IMG/M metagenome (GOLD analysis project Ga0209253, IMG submission 187145) | Freshwater lake sediment microbial communities from the University of Notre Dame, USA, for methane emissions studies - BRP12 BR (SPAdes)... | ecosystem: Environmental > Aquatic >... | reverse complement strand
GAAAAAGGGCTAACCCAATCTGAGTTAGCCCCCTTTTCTCTTGGTGGAGCAGAGCGGGATCGAACCGCCGGCCTCCAGAGTGCGATTCTGGCGCTCTCCCAGCTGAGCTACTGCCCCGTTTCTGAAAACCGCAGAGCGCCCCCCTTCAGAAACCTTGCGGAGGGCAGGCATAGAGCATAGCGCATAGCAAGAAATACACGCAACCTAAAGAACATTCCCAGAAATCACTCTCATGATAATCCCAGGAGTTTTCGAATCGTGGATTTGAAGTTTGTCAAATCTGCGCATTTGACGACGTAAGCATCCGAAGCCCAGGTGGTGAGGTCCTGTTTGTACTCTCCATAGGCGGAGCAGAGAATGATTGGAAGTTGTCTTTCTGTTTGTCGGATACGTTTTAGGGCTTCAAGGCCGTCCATCCCGGGCATCTTGATATCGAGGGAGATGAGGTCTGGTCTGAAGACAAAGAGCTTCTCGAGTGCTTCTTCCCCGTTCCCGGCGCATTCCACAATATACCCTTCCTCCTCCAGCTCCTCCTTATAAAGGAAGCGAATACTTTCCTCATCGTCGACAACTAAAATCTTTTTCATGGGTTTGACTCCTGAATGCGCTTGGCTCATACCTTTCACGACAAGGATCATTACAAACTAAGAAGTCTATTCGTTCCCCCCGCATTTCCAATCTATTTCTCTCTTCCCTCACGTGCCGGTAGCGTAATGATGAAATTCACTCCCTTGCCTGGATGGTTGTCCACTTCGATCTGGCCCCGATGGGAAGTGATAATTCTGTGGACCATCGGCAAGCCCAAACCCAGACTGGATTCTTTTGTGGAATAGAAGGGGTTAAAGATATTGTGGAGGTTTTCTGGATCGACCCCCTTCCCGCTATCTTCCACCTCCACCTTGACATAGGAAGAGCCATTCTTTGAAAAGGAATAGATTCGCACGAAAAGGGTGCCTTTCTCTTTCATCGCCTGACAGGCGTTATTGATCAGATTAAAGAAGATCTGTTTTAATTGATGCGAATCTCCGATGATCTTGGGAATCTCTTCTCCAAACTCCTTGACCAGTTGAATCCTTCCTGAATGGATTTCTTCTGTGACCATGGAAAGGCTTTCTTCTAAGATATCGCGAAGATCCAATTCTTTAAAGACCAAGGATTCATCACGCGTATAGTTGAGGAGGTCGTTGAGAATCCGTTCGAGTCGGCTGACCTCTTTGATAATCGTCTCAGAGTATTTCTTCTCTTGGGATCCCTCCGGGACAGTCCGATCCAGACGGCGTGCGAATCCGCCGATGGAGGTGAGGGGGTTCTTAATCTCATGTGCGATGGTGGTGGACATTTCCCCCAAAGCCACCATCTTTTCTAAATGGATTAAAAAGGTCTGGGTTTCTTTGAGCTCCTGATGGACCTCCTCCAAATTTCGATAAAGGCTGGCGTTCTCAATGGCCAATCCGGCCTGGTTAGCGAACATGCTGAGAAAGTGAATGTCTTCTTCCGTAATGGGGTTTTGGTTATAAAGGTTGTCCACCAGAATCACACCGATGACTTTTCCTTTTCCTATGAGGGGGACCGTCGCAAAAGAATAAACCTTGGGATTTCGACTGAGATGTTCACCCACATAACATCCCACCTCTGAGCCCAAGTGGCAACCCCTTTCACATGGGGTTTGCAGCTCTCCCTCTTTGGATTGAGGAAGTTGGGTATTGAACGGTCTTCCTTCAAGAACGGTACGCGAAAGAATGCAATGTTCCTGTGCCAGAGGGATCTGAATTCCTTTGACAATGGAGTTTAAGGTGGAATGGTCTTCGGGAGGAAGCTGGGTGATCAGATCTGAAGGGGTTCCCTTTCTCAGAGAGAGAGAATCCCAAATCTTCCCTGCCTCTTCAGCGCTGTCTGGTCCAACAGCGATCGTCCCCTCTAAAACACGATCTTTCTCATTGACCAGAAAGAGCATAGCTCGATTAAACTTCAAGCCTTCTCCGATCGTGATAGCGGTCAGAGTTAAATGGAGGGTCCGCTCAAAATTCACTGTGGTCAAAAGGGTCTTGTTGAGTTCCCAAAGGGTGGAGAGCTCTTTCACTCTCTTCTCATGCTCCTGGGCCATTCTGGAAGTTTCATAGTGAGTCAAGGCATTTTCAATGGCACAGGACATCTGATTCGCCATCATCGATAATCGTTGAAGATCCTTCTCATTGAATTTTGAAGAATCAGAATCCCTATCATAAAAGGCCAGGGTTCCAAAAGCTTTTCCTTTGGAGAGAAAAGGGGCGCAGAGGACGGAAAAGACGGGTTTTTCTTCACCGGAGTGATTGAAGGAAAGAGGAGTTCGGGTATAGAAAACCCTTCTCGCCATCTTCTCATCGAGTGGATTTTGATGATAATCCCCCAGACTGCATTTGACTTTCAACTCTCCAGTCCTTGGGTCCTCGACTCTCAGGACTCCTCCTTTGGCTTTTAGAATTTTTAGACCCGTGGTGACGATGAGTTCAAAGAGGTTCTCCAGCTTCAACGTAAAGGTCACCGCTCTTCCCATTTCATGGAGAGCAGTCAATTCTGAGATGGTTTCTTCCGCCTTTAGATGGAGATCATCATTTCGAATGACGCCTCCCATCACCTCCCCAATCAGGAGGAGGAGATCCGTCTCTTCGGGGGAAAACCGGGTGTGCTTTGAGTAACCGATGTAGAGAATTCCTTGAAGGGAGGTCTCGTCATACAAGGGAATGCAGGCGAAGGTTGGGCAGAGAAGCTCTGCCTCCTCTAAGGGGACGTTCTCTTTCGGGAAGGATGGCCCATCTTCTACCCATAAGGGTTTTTTTTCCGAGACCACACGGGAGAGAAAACCATTTTTGTCAATTTTCTCTGGCGTCAGAAAGAGACATTGGTCCGATTGAAAAGCTCCTGAGATGGACTGAAGCATCTGATCCAGTTTAACATCGATAGGAATAGTTGAATTGGAAAGCTGGAGAATCGATTTCAGAAGATCACAGGGATGAAGTGGGCCGGGCATAAGGATTTATTTCGCCTCTCTCATATACTCTGCGGCTTCCTCAGGAGGGGTGGGATTGATATAGAACCCTGTTCCCCACTCAAATCCAGCCACTTTGGTCAACTTCGGCATGATCTCAAAATGCCAATGATAGTGCTCCGCGTCCACCTCTGGGGAGGAGGAGGTGTGAATCACATAGTTGTAAGGAGGATCCGTGAGCACCTGATTCATTTTCTTGAGGGTATCGGTGAGGATCTGAGCGGCCTGCTCATATTGGGAAAATTCCATGTGCTCGAAACTGGGATAATGGGTTTTGGGAAGAATCCATGTTTCAAATGGAAATCGGGAGGCAAAGGGGGCGATGGAGAGGAAGGATTTGTTTTCGGTGATGACGCGATGTTTCTGCTGGAGCTCTTGTCGAATGATATCGCAGAAGACACATCGGTCTTTATAGTGAAAATAGGTTTTGGCCCCCTCAATCTCTTCGCTCACCCTTTTCGGGACAATGGGGAGGGCGATGATTTGAGAATGGGAATGTTCCAGAGAGGCCCCCGCTGCGACGCCATGGTTTTTGAAGACGAGGACATATCGAAGGCGCGGGTCGCGCCTCAGATCGATGATCCGCTCACGGTAGGCCAACAGGACATCCTTTGCACTCTTGATCGGTAAGGTGACCAGGGTCTCTTCATGCCGAGGCGTTTCGATCACGACTTCATGGGCACCCACACCATTCATCTTGTCATAGATTCCTTCGCCTTCCCGGTTCAATTCGCCTTCGATTCTGAGAGCGGGGAATTTATTGGAGACGACGCGCAGGGTCCAGCCGGGCGAGTTGGGAGGAGTTCCGTTGTCCCGGAACGCAAGAACCTCCGGAGGGGTTCGATCTTCGTTGCCTTCACAAAGGGGACAGAATCCGCCGACGGGTCTTCGTTCCTCTGGAGCGAAATCCGAGGGCCTGCGACTCCTCTCGGTGGAGATGATCACCCATCTTCCATGGATGGGATCTTTTCTCAGTTCGGGCATAGGGGGTTTATCTTCGGAAGGAAATATGGGCTTAAGAGGGGAAACTTCCTTTAACCTTTGTCCCTCTTTGCCTCTCCATTCGTTCTTGATTCTCTCCTTCGGTTTTGCATTCGATGCACAGCGTGGTCACCGGTCTCGCCATCAGCCTCTTTTCAGAAATAGGCTTTCCACAGGACTCGCAAATTCCAAATGTTCCATTATCCACCCGGTCCATTGCCTCTTTGACTTTCGTGATCAACTTTCTCTCACGGTCCTTGATTCTCAGAAGGAAATTCCGGTCCGATTCCAAAGAGGCTCGGTCGGTTGGGTCGGGGAAGTCCCCTTTGCTGTCCTGGCGCATATCGGTGCAAGTCTTTCCGGCTTCCACCAAGAGGTCATGGAGCATTCCCTCGAGCAATCCTTTAAAATAGAGAAGCTTTTCCTGGTCCATTGAAACTCTCCTTTGGGGTGACTCAAACTCCTCAAAAGGAGCAAAGATCTATAACCCAATTTACTTATAATAATATATCCTTTCGAGAAAAATCAAATGCCAAATGAGGTTTTTGGTCTATTAAGGGAACAAAAAGGTTCTCTCTATTTTTCATTATTCAATCGAACTTTCACGCCAAGAAAAAGAGAAAAGAAAAATATCACTTGTTTCTACCAAAGGATTTGACACCGATTTCCGAATCGACTATGCTACTTATATATTGAATGCTCAATCAGGTATGAGAGCGGCGCCAGTCAGTTCTGCCAAAATGAGCTGGACGTGAAATAGACCAGTGACCATCCGCAAGATTCTCATTATCGCACCTATTTTGACCATCGTCTTCTTGCTCCAGTCTTATTTCTGGGTGCCCACCTATGAGCAGCAGTCACGGGGAAATCCCGAACGCCTTAACGAATACATCTCAGCGTCTATCGGGGATGCCAGCATTCTGAACCCGATCCTTTCTGCTGATTCGGCCAGCAGCGACATCAACCACTTGGTCTTTGAGGGTTTGATTGATTACAACGAAGATCTCCGCTTCAGGGGGCGATTAGCCAGATCGTGGAAAATCTATGAGGAGGCTTTTTTCTATGTCAATGAAGATGCCTCCATACCTTCGATAGGAAAGGCAGGAGCAGGAGAGATCATCGAGCTTCTCAAGAGGGTAAAAAGAGGATCCCCGCCAGCCGATGCTCAGATGAAGATCTCTTTGGAGAACATTCAGGAAATCACTCTCCTCCCCGCCAGGGAATTCGCGGTGACCCGGCAGGAGAAAGAGGGGAAAGGGCCCGGACAAGCGAAGGACATCACGATCCGGGCGAATGCTCCGGCCCGGATTAAGCTGGTACTAAAAGAGGTGGATCAATTCCTTTTTCAAAGCCTTTCTAAGATCCTCGGGGAGGGTTATTTCAGCACCTTCAATGGGCAGAAATACGTACGGATCATACCGGAGGTTGAACCGAGCAAAAAGATGAACTATGTCAACGAAGTCCTGCCCTCCGTGGAGCACAATCCGATCATCGTTTTTCACCTACGGCCCGATGTGAGGTTTCATGATGGCCACCCCGTGGATGCCCAAGATGTTAAATTCACCTATGAAGGGATCATGAATCCTAAGAACCTCTCCCCCCGACTCTCTGACTATGAACCGGTAAAGGAAGTAGAGGTGGTTGATCCCCTCACCGTCCGCATCGTTTACAAACGCCTTTATTCGCCTGCTCTCGGGACGTGGGCGATGGGAATCCTCCCCGAGCATCTTCTCAATGAAGAGACCTTAAAGAAGGAGGCCCTCCAGTTCGGGAAGGATCCGGAGAAATTTTCCATGCGCCAGAGTCGCTTCAATCGTCATCCGATCGGATGTGGTCCTTTCCTATTTAAGCAGTGGAAATCAGACCAGTACATTCTTCTGGATCGTTATGATCATTATTGGGAGGGGCCACCCCAGTACCGTCACTATTTTTACCGTATCATCCCCGATCCTCTGACTCAAGAGATGGAGTTCTATGCGGGGACGGCAGACGCCTACGCCGTTCGTCCACATCAGGTCGAACGGTTAAAACAGGATCCGACCTATCAGAGTTTCTCAGGCCTCTCCTTTGGCTACACCTATATCGGCTACAACATGCGGCGGGAGCCGTTCAATGACCCACGGGTCCGGCGCGCCCTGGGCATGGCCATCGATGTGGATAAGGTCATTCAATACCTCCTCTTCGGTCAGGGGGACCGGATCACAGGCCCCTTCGTGAAGCAGACGGATTATTACAACCCGAAGATCCACCCTCTTCCGTATGACCCACCAGGGGCTCTGAAACTCCTCGAAGAAGCGGGCTGGAGCCGCAATAAGGAAGGCTGGCTGGAAAAGAATGGAAAGCGGTTCCAATTTACCCTCATTACCAACAGTGGGAACGAGCTTCGCAAGGCCATCCTGACCGTGGCTCAGGATGCGTGGAAGCAGATTGGCATCGACGTCCGCACGGATCTTTTAGAATGGGCCGTCTTCATCCAGGAACGGGTCAATAAATTAGATTTTGATGCTCTGATCCTGGGCTGGAGTATGGGGATCGAACCCGACCTTTACCAGCTCTGGCATTCCAGTCAGACCCAACCCTATCAACTCAATTTTGTGGGATTCAAGAACGAGGCAGCGGACGATCTTATCATCAAGATCCGGCAGGAATACGATCATGACCAGCAGGTGGCGTATTGTCATCGACTCCACGAGATCATTGCCAGGGAACAGCCCTATACCTTTCTCTATGTGAGCAAATGGACGGCTATTCTGGATAAAAGGATTGTGGTCAAGGAGACGGATCGTGAGGGAAAGGTGATCTATAAAAAGATTACGCCCACGAAAACCGGAAACTACATGTTCTATTTCAACCGATGGATCAAGGTTCCGGATGTCCCTGTCTTCAGGGCGGAGGGATAGTCCATGTTGTCTTTCATTGCCCGGAGCAGCATTCAGAAGATCATCACCCTGTTTTTCGTCTCGATCATTTCCTTCCTGGTCATTCACCTCGCCCCAGGCGAGCCCAGCCAGGTGGACCCCCTCAATCCCAAGTTCACGCCGGAGATGGTGGAACGATTCCGTCAGCAGTTCCATCTGGATAAGCCCCTTTACGTTCAATATGCCTATTTTTATCGTGACCTCTTCACAGGAAAGACAGTTTCCTGGAAGGACAATCTCCCTGTTCTTAAGAAAATCATCGAACGGTTCAAGAATAGTCTCTGGCTCTTCGTCGTGGGCACCCTCCTGACCTGGACGCTCGCCTTCCCCATCGGAATCCGGTCAGCCATTTTCCGGGGGGGACTGTACGACCGGAGCGCGACGTTTTTTTCCTATCTCCTGATCTCCATCCCCGGTTTCTTTTTCGCCTATATTCTGATTATCGTCGTCGTAAGCACGTTTCATGTTCCAGTGATCGATATGGAGACGTTCGGGCTGGGAGATTCCCCCTGGTATCGCTGGCTGATGGACAGAGTCTGGCACCTCCTCCTTCCCTCCATTCTCGGGGCGACGGGCGGCATTGCTGTCCTGTCACGATATGTCAGGAGCCAGATGATGGAGGTGGAAAGTCAAGATTACGTCCGGACGGCCCGGGCCAAAGGTGTTCCCGAAGAACAGGTTCACTATAAGCATGCCCTCCGCAATGCCCTTCTACCCTTTGTCACCATGTTTGGTCTCATTTTACCGGGTCTGATCGGGGGGTCCGTGATCATCGAGTCCATCTTCGCGTGGCCTGGGATGGGGCGAATGGCCTATGAGGCCATTCTGGCCAGAGATTATCCCATTGTCCTGACAGTCAACTTTATCTCTGCGGTGCTGGTCCTGATTGGCACTTTTATCTCTGACGTGCTTTACATGGTCGTGGATCCGAGGATACGACTATGATGACCGGAAGGGTGGAGCATCCTCTTAAGCCACCAGGGGTGGAGCAACCCCTGGCACCTCGAGAATCGCGGTGGAAGGAGTTCTGGCGACTCCTCAGAAAGAACAAGCTTGCTCTCCTGGGGCTTATTATCTTTGTCCTTTTCTTTCTCATCGCCCTTGCGGGGCTCTTCCTGACCTCCGGAACGAGACCTGTCTTTGATCCGGCCATTGTGCGGTTGGAGGAAAAATTGCGGCCTCCCCTCTCCAGTCCCACATTGGAGATTTTGGGTTCTGATCGGGTTCCCCGTTTTGGGCTCTATCTTTTAGGCACGGATGAACTGGGACGAGACGTATTTTCAAGGATGATCCAGGGGGCATGGGTGTCCCTGACGGTCGGGTTCGTGGCCGTGGGGATCGCGGTGCTCATCGGCATTTTGTTGGGGGGCATCTCAGGCTATTATGGACAGAATTTGATGAGGGCGAACCAAATTTTCTTGGCGACCGTATTACTTCTTGGCGGGGGCTTGGTTGTGGCTGGATTCAGCGTCCCCGGGGTTGTCCTCTTGGCCGCCGGGGCGTCCTTCCTGGTTTTCTTCCGGTCATGGAAGAAGAAAGCAGGCAACCGCACTGAGACCGGATGGACAAGGTTCCTCTGGATGCGAACGGTTTCTATCGATACGCTCATCATGCGGTTTGTCGACATCATGTTGTGCTTCCCGAGCTTTTTTCTAATTTTGACCGTTGTGGCACTCCTTCCGCCCAGCATCTACAACATCATGATTGTGATTGGACTGACCAGCTGGATGGGTGCAACGCGGTTTGTTCGGGCAGAGTTTCTATCCCTCAGGGATCAGGATTTCGTGACCGCCGCCCGCGCCCTCGGGGTCGGCAATTGGCGGATCATCTTTCGCCACATGATTCCCAATGCCATCGCCCCCGTGCTCGTTTCAGCAACCATCGGTATTGCGAGCGCGATTCTGACGGAGTCGGCTTTGAGCTTTCTTGGATTGGGGGTTCCACCTCCCCATGCGACGTGGGGAAACATCCTTTCCGACGGGAAGAATTACATCTTCGATGCACCGTGGCTGACGTTTGTCCCGGGAATCGCCATCCTGATCGTGGTCCTCTCTTTCAATCTTTTCGGTGAAGGCTTGCGCGATGTTTTGAATCCAAGGCTCCGGGAGCGGTCGTGATGCTTTCTGTCGAGGACTTGAAAGTCTATTTCTTCAGCGATGAAAGAGTGGCTCGAGCCGTGGATGGAGTGAGCTATGAAGTCCGAGACGGCGAGACGGTTTGTTTGGTTGGGGAGTCCGGGTGTGGAAAGACGGTCTCCGCCCTGACCATCATGCGAATCCTCCCGATGCCCCCCGGCAGAATTATGGGGGGCAGAATCCTCTTCAAGGGTCAAAATCTTTTGGATCTTGATGAAGAAGAGATGCAGAAGGTCCGCGGAAAACAAATGGCCATGATCTTTCAGGAGCCCATGACTTCTCTCAATCCCGTGTTCACCGTCGAAGACCAGATTGGAGAGGCCATCACGGTCCACGAAAACATAGATAAACAGGAACTCCGTCGCAGATGCATTCAGCTCCTTAAAGATGTGGGCATCCCGTCGCCCGAAGAACGCCTGAAGGATTACCCCCATCAACTCAGCGGCGGTCAGAGGCAACGGGTGATGATTGCCATGGCCCTTGCGTGCAATCCCGACCTTGTCATCGCCGATGAGCCAACGACAGCGCTAGACGTGACCATCCAGGCCCAGATCCTCAGCCTGTTTCGAGAACTGAAAAAAAGGCGGGAGATGTCACTCCTCTATATTACGCACGATCTCGGAGTGGTTTCGACGATTGCCGACCGGATTTACGTGATGTATGCAGGAATCATCGCGGAACAGGGGAATACCGACCATATTTTCCGTGAACCTAAGCATCCATACACTCAGAGCCTGCTGGCCTCATTGCCGAGCCGTGCCAAGAGAGGAAAAGCCCTTTACACTATCCCCGGAACCGTACCGAACCCGGCCTATAAGCCGGCGGGATGTCCTTTCCATCCCCGATGCCCTCACGCCATCGATCCTTGCCAAAGCATCTATCCGGCATTGTGTGATTATGGAGGAGGACACTTAAGCCGCTGTCCTGTCCTGTACGAACGAGAGAATCCCAGTAATGGAAATGAGCAATCAGCCTACTCATGCCCTTCTCAAGGTTGAAGGGCTCCAAAAGTATTTTCCCGTTAGAAGAGGTTTTCTTCAAAAAACCATCGGCTCGGTAAAGGCCGTCGATGGCGTAGACCTAGAGATTTGGCCGGGAAAGACCCTGGGACTGGTGGGCGAGAGCGGTTGCGGCAAATCAACAGTCGGCCGGCTCCTCTTGAGACTCCTGGACTCCGATAAAGGAACGATCATCTACAAGGGCCGGGATATCCACGGGCTGACTCAGGAAGAAGTCAAACCCCTCCGGAAAGAGATGCAGATCATCTTCCAGGACCCCTTTGGCTCTCTTAACCCCAGGATGACCGCAGGGCAATCGATTGCAGAAGGCCTTCGGGCCCGGGGGATGAAGGACCCTCATGAAAGGAAAGCCCGGGTCAGGGATCTTTTAGAGACGGTGGGAATTGCTCCGGAAGCGGCGGACTTCTATCCCCATGAATTCAGCGGCGGACAAAGACAAAGGATCGGGATCGCCCGAGCCCTGAGTGTGGAGCCCGGCTTGATTATCTGCGATGAGCCCGTGTCCGCTCTCGATGTGTCTATCCAATCGCAGATTCTCAACCTCCTCAAGGAACTGCAAAACAGACTGGGTTTGAGCTATCTCTTCATTTCCCACGATCTAAACGTGGTGGGCTACATGAGTGACACCGTCGCTGTCATGTACCTGGGCCACATCATGGAATACGCTCCGGCCGACGAGCTTTACGAAAGACACTTGAACCCTTACACCGTGGCGTTGTTTTCCGCTGTGCCATCCGCCGACCCGGACGAGCGGCATGAACCACAAGCACTCTCAGGCGAGGTGCCGAGTGCGTTCAACCCGCCCCCGGGGTGCAAGTTTCAGGGAAGGTGCCCCATCGTTGAAGACCGCTGCCGGGTTGGGGTGATTAACATGTATAGGGTCGGCGAGGACCACGGGGTACGGTGCTGGAAGGTAGTTTGATAATACCGCAGGCTGCTGAAAAACGTCCCTGCCTACCGGCAGGCAGGCTTTACAAAGGGGGAGAACTCCCCCTCTTTGGCAAAGAGGGGTGACCTGCCTGCGCGAAGCCGCTTCGGCGAAGGCAGGGGGGAGATTTT
>Ga0209253_10005346_pt1 | contig 11138 bp, 9 predicted proteins | sample FrelakmetBRP12BR_FD_187145 | JGI IMG/M metagenome (GOLD analysis project Ga0209253, IMG submission 187145) | Freshwater lake sediment microbial communities from the University of Notre Dame, USA, for methane emissions studies - BRP12 BR (SPAdes)... | ecosystem: Environmental > Aquatic >... | reverse complement strand
GTTCGAAACCTTTGGCATTGTCTATATCGAAGCCATGGCCATGGGACTCCCGGTGATCTGTACGAACCATGTCAATCAACGTTCGATCGTCAAGGAAGGTATCTTTATCGACATGAGTAAGCTGGGCGTCCTGACCGATGCCTTGCAGAAAACGGATCGCGATACGCTGGCAGCGCTCGGCAAGCGAAGCCGGGAGATTGCGAGCACGACCTATGATCTCAACGTCCTGAAGCAACAATATATTGAACGATATCAATTGATCGCTTCGGCGCGCGTCACTCTGCCCAAATACAACCTCAAGAAGAAGATGATGTCCAACGCTAAGAATGCGATCAAGAAGGCGGTACGGATAATCTACGGGCATGCTGATTGAGACCTGATCTTCAAATTTAGTAAAAACAATATTGTACCAATCTTTATTGTGTCTACTGGTCTAGAGTATGAGCAAACATTTCGGTATCTCAGTTATCCTTTGTACATGGAATAGATCAATCTCGCTGCGGACGACATTGCAATCGCTGAATGAACAAATGAATTGTGGGCTACTGGATATCGAGGTAATCGTAGTCGACAACAACTCCACCGATGACACGAAAGCGGTGGTCGAAGAAGCCTTGATGAATTGGAAGTTGGGCGAATTGCGCTACACTTTTGAGCCGCGGCAGGGAAAGCAATTTGCTCTGAATCACGGCATCCGACTGTCCAGGAAAGAAATTCTTGCATTTACCGACGATGATATCATCTTCCCGAATGACTGGATCAGCAACATCGGTCGCGTATTTGAAGACGAGACATTGGACCTTGCGGGTGGAAAGACGGTCATTGTTTGGCCGGAATCAGGCAAGCCAAGTTGGTTTGATCCGGGCATGTCCGCGATAGTCGGCAGCGTCGACTTGGGTGACAAGAGGCTTTGTCCGCCGCCTCCCGAATATGCACCGGCCGGCGCCAACCTTGTCGTTCGGCGCGCCCTATTCGAGCGAACAGACTTGTTCTCAGAGGCTCATTTTCGGCATATGGATCATGAGTTTGGTTTGCGGTGCGCGCGGGCACAGGCAAATATCGCGTATGAGCCTTCTTTGGTGGTGTACGCGCCGGTTGCGAGCGCGTGCTTGAGCAAGCGGTATTTTAGACGCTGGTCATTTAAAGCAGGAATCGCTTATGATGGGCCGCAAGATTCTTCAGTAGCTACACTTTTGTTCGTGCCACGGTGGGTTTATCGGCAATTGGTCGAAGATTGCGCTTTTTTGATCTTTCGTTCCTTCTTCGCTAGAGATACGTTCGTTTTCAGCCGCGAATTAAGGCTATGGCGCGCGTTTGGCTTAATAGCGAGTCGCTGGTATGCGAAGTGCTGGCCCGAGCATTACCCAAAATGGGTGGAGAAATACTCTCAAAAAAGGAAAGACCTGTATTGACCTCTCTTTTCGGTAGTCAAAAGTCCGCCACTCCCTTGCATTCGCGTATCCTTAGAGCCTTTCTTTTTCCGGTTGGCCCTCAGTCAAGCTAGTAACGCCGCCGGCAGATCCGTGCTTGACGGAGGGTGACATAGTGGAGTCGGATACGGCAAGAGTCGCGTTAGTGCGGCCGCACCCCTTCTTCCGGCGGCGGCACTTTTGCCCCTTCTCCGGCTGCTGGCAGATCTTCCAATGGCTCAACTTCCTGCTTGTCGGCGCACAAAGCCAGTGGATGCAGAGCGATTTCAAAAACCTGGTCGATCCAGCGTACCGGTCGCACATCCAGTTTTTCCAGAATATTCTGGGGAATTTCCACCAGATCCTTACGATTTTCTTCCGGAATAACAACCACGCCGATACCGCCCCGGTGCGCCGCCAACAGCTTTTCCTTCAGACCGCCGATAGGCAATATTTCCCCGCGCAGGGTGATCTCACCGGTCATGGCCACATTGGCGCGTGCCGGCGCCTGCGCCAGCGCCGATACGAGGGCCGTACACATGCCGATGCCGGCGCTGGGGCCATCCTTGGGCGTGGCCCCTTCGGGTACATGGATATGGATATCGTGTTTCTGATAAAACTCAGGATCGATCCCGAGCGTCCTGGCGCGGCTTCTGACCACCGTCAGGGCCGCCTGGATCGATTCACGCATCACCTCGCCCAGATGGCCGGTATGGATCAACTTGCCTTTACCCGGCACCAGGGCCGCTTCGATGGTCAACAATTCGCCACCGACCTCGGTCCAGGCAAGGCCCGTCACCTGACCGATCTGATCCTGTTCCTCGGCCAGACCGAACCGGAATTGCCGCACCCCGAGGTATTTCTCCAGCACCTCGGGGGTGATAACCACCTTGGTGGCCTGGCTCTGCAGGGTGATTTCCTTGACCACCTTGCGGCAGATCTTGGAAATCTCACGTTCCAGGTTACGCACGCCGGCCTCGCGGGTATAGAAGCGGATAGTATCGACGATGGCCGCCGTTTCGATCTCGATTTCGCCCTTTTTCAAACCGTTGTTCTTGATCTGCTTGGGGACCAGATAGCGGGTCGCGATGTTGAGCTTTTCATCTTCGGTATAACCGGGGATACGAATCACTTCCATCCGATCCAGCAGCGGGCTGGGGATATTCAAGGTGTTCGCCGTCGCTATGAACATGACATCGGACAGATCGAAATCGACTTCCAGATAGTGATCGTTAAAGGTGTTGTTCTGTTCCGGATCCAGCACTTCCAGTAGCGCGGAGGAGGGATCGCCGCGAAAATCCATCGACATCTTGTCGATTTCATCGAACATAAACAGCGGGTTTTTCACCCCGACCTTGGCCATGTTCTGGATGATCTTGCCGGGCAGGGAACCGATATAGGTACGGCGATGACCGCGAATTTCGGCTTCATCGCGCACGCCGCCCAGTGACATCCGCACGAATTGGCGATTGGTGGCGCGGGCGATGGAACGCCCCAGCGAGGTCTTGCCTACCCCGGGAGGACCTACCAGGCAGAGAATCGGCCCTTTCAGCTTACGGGCCCGCTGCTGTACCGCCAGGTACTCTACAATCCGTTCCTTGACCTTGTCCAGACCGTAATGATCGGCCTCCAGAATCGCCTCGGCACTGCCCAGATCATGACGGATTTTGCTTCGCTTCTTCCAGGGTACGCTGACCAGCCAGTCGATGTAGTTGCGCACCACCGTCGCCTCGGCCGACATCGGCGGCATCAGCTTCAGCTTGTTCAGTTCCGTCACCGCCTTGGTTTTAACTTCCTTCGGCATGCCGGCTTTTTCGATCTTCTGGGCCAGATCCTCCAGCTCGTTGGGCACGTCTTCCAAATCGCCCAGTTCCTTCTGGATCGCTTTCATCTGTTCGTTCAAATAATACTCCCGCTGACTCTTCTCCATCTGCTGCTTGACGCGGTTCCGGATCCGTTTCTCCACTTGCAGAATATCGTTTTCGCCCTCGACCAGACGCAAGACGTGCTCGAGACGGGTGCGGGGATCGAGGATCTCGAGCACACGTTGCTTTTCCTCCAGTTTTAACGCCATGTGGGCGGCAATGGTATCCGCCAGGCGCCCCGGTTCGTCGATACCCGCCAGCGAAGTCAGCACTTCCGCCGGGATTTTCTTATTGAGTTTTACATATTGATCGAAGACATTCAGGACCGTCCGCATCAATATTTCGAGTTCCCGATCCATCTCCCCAATGGGGGTATACAACAACCGGATTTCCGAGAGAAAACACCTGCTGATCTCGGTAAAGCGCTCGATCCGGGCGCGTTGGCTGCCTTCCACCAGCACCTTGACGGTCCCGTCGGGCAGTTTCAACAACTGCAAGATGTTGGACAGGGTGCCCATGGCGTAGATATCGGTCTGTCTGGGCTCGTCGACTTCGGCGCTTTTCTGGGCGACCAACAGGATACGCTTGTCACCCTGCATGGCGATATCCAGGGCGCGGATGGATTTTTCCCGGCCGACGAAGAGCGGGATGACCATGTGGGGGTAGACGACAACATCGCGAAGTGGCAGAACCGGCGTCGACATATCACTCATCCTCATTAAAACTATAGGGAATATTGATCTGCTTCATCGTGGCGGGTCGACTCATGGCGGCAATCCCACGGATGGCTTGAAAGTCAGTGGTAGGGTGGGCAGTTTGTCTGCCCACGCGGGTTGTCTGGGTAGTCAATTGTAGGGTGGGCAGCTTGTCTGCCCACGCGGGCTGTGTCTGGGTAGTCAATTGTAGGGTGGGCAGCTTGTCTGCCCACGCGGGCTGTCTGGGTAGTCAATTGTAGGGTGGGCAGCTTGTCTGCCCACGCGGGTTGTCTTCGTAGGTTGGGCACGTCCTGTGCCCAACCTACGGGTTTTCGGCCAAACACCACCGATGTAACCTGAAGTGTCAATCCGCTGAGGCGGCCCGGCGATGGGCGGTGTGCTCATAGATGAAGTAAGGTTTGGCTTCCCCTTGAATCACCGATTCATCCACCATCACCTTGCGTACATCTTCCATGTCGGGTAGTTCATACATTGTATCCAGCAGCACATGCTCCAGGATAGTGCGCAAACCGCGCGCGCCTGTCTTGCGTTCCATTGCCTTGCGAGCGATCGCCTGCAACGCTTCTTCACGGAACTCCAGCTCGCAGCCTTCCAATTCGAACAAGCGGACAAACTGTTTGACAATAGCGTTTTTCGGTTCGGTCAAAATCCGTACCAATGCCTCTTCGTCCAGTTCATGCAGCGTAGCCACCACCGGCAGGCGGCCGACAAATTCAGGAATCAGACCGTATTTGATCAGATCTTCGGGTTCCACCCCGGCCAGTACTTCGCTGATACCTTTACCGCCCCTGCTTTTGACATCGGCGGAGAAACCGATGCCGCCTTTCTCGGAGCGGCTGCGAATCACTTTTTCCAGACCGGCAAAGGCGCCGCCGCAAATGAACAGGATATTGGAGGTGTCGACCTGTAAAAACTCCTGCTGTGGATGCTTCCGCCCTCCCTGCGGTGGTACGGAGGCAATCGTCCCCTCGATCAATTTCAGCAAAGCCTGCTGTACGCCCTCGCCGGATACATCCCGGGTGATGGAAGGATTGTCCGATTTACGAGAAATCTTATCGATTTCATCGATATAAACGATACCGGTCTGGGCCTTTTCGACATCGTAGTCACATCTCTGCAGCAACTTTTGAATGATATTCTCGACGTCCTCGCCCACATAGCCGGCTTCCGTCAGGGTGGTGGCGTCGGCAATGGTGAAAGGCACGTTAAGCAATCGGGCCAGCGTCTCCGCCAACAAGGTTTTGCCGGAACCGGTCGGCCCGATCAACAGGATGTTGCTTTTGCTGACCTCGACCTCCGTGTTCTTACCGTTCCGCTGTTGCAGCTCCAGGCGTTTGTAGTGATTGTAGACGGCAACAGCCAGCACCTTCTTGGCATGCTCCTGACCGATCACATACTCACCCAAAACCTGCTTGATCTCTTGTGGCTTGGGAAGCCTGCTGCCGGCAGCAGGCGTATTATCCTCCATCTCTTCACGGATGATGTCGTTGCACAGTTCAACGCATTCATCACAGATAAACACGTTCGGACCGGCGATCAGCTTGCGCACCTCATGCTGGCTTTTGCCACAGAAGGAGCAATACAGGAGCTTGTCGTCGCTGCTCCTGCCGTTTCGATCTCTAGCCATCAAAATCTCCGTATAGGTTAACTATTGGCAGGGTACTTACAATCGACTGAAATTTAACCGTTATCGAGGGGATGGTGGGATAAAAGGCGGTAACCATCAAGCCTCCAGCGCGCCGCGAAACGACAGGACGGCATCGATCAGGCCATATTCGACAGCCTCGCCGCCACCCATAAAATTATCACGATCCGTGTCGATGGCGATTTTTTCCACCGGTTGGCCGGTATGCTTGGCCAAAATCCGGTTCAAGCGGTCGCGCACCTGCAGGATTTCGCGGGCATGGATATCGATATCGCTGGCCTGTCCCTGAAAACCGCCCAGCGGCTGATGGATCATCAGGCGCGAATGGGGCAGGCAATAGCGCTTGCCGGTGGCCCCTCCCGTCAATAACAAGGCACCCATGCTGGCCGCCTGGCCGATACACATGGTGCTGACATCCGGTTTGATGAACTGCATGGTGTCGTAGATCGACAGGCCAGCGCTCACCGAACCCCCGGGAGAGTTGATATAGAGATGAATATCCTTATCGGGATTTTCCGCTTCCAGAAACAGCAACTGAGCCACCACCAGATTGGCGGAGTAATCCTCGACCGGACCGACCAGAAAAATCACCCGCTCCTTGAGCAGACGGGAGTAGATATCGTAGGCGCGCTCGCCGCGCGCCGTCTGTTCCACGACGATAGGGACCAGATTTAAAGCCTGCATATCGTTAGCCGTATCATGCATGATCATTATGAACTCGCTGGTTGCACTGCCGCTGTGGGTGTTCGAACCACGATAACAGGTTCAGGCCGCATAATCTCCTCGAGATCGACCGGCTTATCGGTTATCTGTACGCGTTCCAGCAGCCAGTCCACCACCTGCTCCTCCAGCACCATCGCCCGGACACTGTCCATAATTTCCGGCGTGCGCTCATAGTGTTGCAGCGCCGCCGCCGGCTCCTCTTGAGTGGAAGCGATTTCGGACAGATAGCTGCGCACGCGCGCCTCATCCAATTCGATCTCATTGGCTGCCGCCAGTCGCGCTAGGATCAGGCTGAAAGCTGTGCGTCGGCGTGCTTCCGGCTCGAATAACTGGATCTTGAATTGATTGGTTTTCTCGTCATCGGCATCGGTAAAACCCGCTTGCTTGGCTATGCTGGCAATCTGGGCCTTAATCAGGGTCTGCGGGAGCATGGGAATCGGGTTGGCCTCCAGCAAGCTATCCATGATCTGACGCTTGAGCATTTTGCGGATTCTTTCCTGCAGCTCACGCTCCATATTATCACGGATAACCTCATGGCAATCTTCCATTCCGACTGCGGTGATTTCGAACGATCGGATAAATTCCTCATCGACGGGGGGCAGAATCGGTTCCTCCACGCTGTTGATTTTGATCTTGTAATGTACCGTCTTGCCGGCCAGATTCCTGACAGGGTCAGCCTCGGGATAAGCGACATCGAATTCGGTTTCGGCGCCGGCCTGGAAGCCGGTCAGATTCTGCAGGAACTCCGGGCGACCCTGGCCTTCTACCAGCACCACGGCGATGTTTTGCCGCTTGCCATCAGGCAAGTCGACACCGCTGCTGGAACCATCGGCATCGATCAGCAGCCGGTCATTCTGCCGGGCGGGACGGTCTACGCTATTCCAGGTGACCCGCTGCCAGCGCAGCGCTTCAATCGTGGCAGCGACATCCGCCTCGGTGATTTCTGCCACCGGACGCTCCAACTGCAGCGACTCGATCCCGGCTAATTCGAATTCGGGCAAAACCTCGAAAGTGGCGCTGTACTCCAGAGCCCCGCCTTCATTGACAGGCTTCGGCTCGATCCGGGGCAGAGTTACCGGATGCAGTTTCTCCTGCTCGATAGCGTCCTCACAACTGCTTTGCAGGATTTGCTGCAAGACTTCCTGCCGAACCGTGTCACCATACATCCGTTTGAGCAGCTTGATGGGCACCTTGCCGGGTCGAAAACCGTGCAGCTTCACCGTCGGCGACATGGATTTGAGACGATCGACAATCGCTGCATCAATTTTGTCGGCGGGTACTTGAACCGTCATCCGCCGCTCCAAGCCTTCAAGCTGTTCAACTGAAACCTGCATTTCCAAACCTCTGAAGTTATACCATGTCAAGCTGTGGACCGACGGTCGCCGGCAGAAAACCGGTTCGGGGAAATAAGCCAAGCTGACTTCGACTATAGAAGTGGTGCGAAAGGAGAGACTCGAACTCTCACGGGTTGCCCCACTGGAACCTAAATCCAGCGCGTCTACCAGTTCCGCCACTCTCGCAACAGTATTTTAAGGAGTCTGGGCACGTATGCCAGGGCGTTATCTTAGCGACGATTATACAAGACGAAGTACGTTTTTATAACCGAAAGTGAGTTTGGCGCCAAGAGATCGCGGCAAACCGGCGTAGCCTGGATGGAGCGGAGCTTGCGAAGCGCAATCCAGGTTCCTCTGTGAACGGAACCTGCTTATCGGGGTGGTGCCTGAACCACCGGGTACGGCGCGGCTTCAATAAACACATCCATTTGCTGACCCACGAAAATGGGTAGCTCGTCATGATCGAAAGCGTAAAGCACCTGCAATACCCGGGTATCGACGCGTTCACTGCTCCCACCCGTCAGCGACCGCTTGGGTACTACATAAGGCTCGACCCGAACGAAGCGCACCGGTGTTTTTACCTCTGCATTACCGCGTAAACTGGCGACTGCCGGGGTTCCAGGGCTAAAGCGCCACGCATCGTTTTCATCGATATCGACCCGTACATGCAGCACCTGCGTATCGCCCATGAGAATAGGGGGTGTCCCCATCGTGGCGGCGCTCAGGTATTCTCCAGACCGTATATTGACCTGAAGAATTTCGCCCGCCACCGGCGCCCGCACGGTATGACGCTCGAGCTGCGTCAACGCGGCGTTGAGTTGGGCCTTGGCAGCGGTGACCTGGGCTTCGGCGATAGCCAGATCCGGTTTCCAGGCGCCGGCAGTGAGCAGATCCAGAGCCGCCTGCGCCTCCGCCAAGCGCGCGGCGGCAGCCGCCGCTGCATGGCGACGCCGATCCAATTCTTCAGGGGTCAGCGCAACTGCGCTGCGCTCGGCCCGGCTGAGTTGTTGTTGGGCGTCGACCGCCAATGCCTTGGCTTCGGCCAGCCGGGCGGTGGCGGTAGGAATCTCTTCCTTGCGAGGCAAGGCTTTGAGTTTCGCTACATTCACTTCGGCGACGCGCAGATGACCCTCCTGTACAGCCACTTCCGCGCGTGCCTGACGATCATCGAGCACAAACAGCGGCTGTCCGGCCCGTACCTGGTCACCGACTTTTACTAATACCGTTGCGACCACTCCCGCCAGATCGGCGCCAACGCCGATATTCTGGGTACTGGCTTCGACCAGACCGGCGCCCGCGATGAAATCGGAGAACGGTGGTGTTGCCGGTCTGGCCACCGGCGGCGCCGGTGGCAGTTCTTTTTGACCCGAGTAAACAGTGAAAATCATGACAGCAATGCCTGCCAGGGCCAAAACCGGAATCACGGCGTGACGCAGCCTCATCGATGTCTCCTGTTCAATGACTGGCTTGCTGGGGACCAGCCGTGACTTGATCCAAACGACCATCGTCCATGTGCGCCATCCGATCGGCAAAGTGGAAAATACGGGCATCGTGGGTCACCACCACGAGACAACGCTCTCCATCCAGGGCAACCTCACGCAACAGCGCCATGACGTTTTTGCCGGTCGTTGCATCGAGGGCGCTGGTCGGTTCATCACATACCACCAGTTTGGGGCGGTGGACCAGGGCGCGGGCGATGGCGACCCGCTGCTGTTGACCGCCGGACAGTTGGGGCGGACGTACCTTGGCTTTGTGCCCCAGACCAACGCGGTCGAGCATCGCCGCTCCCTGGCGGATAGCCTGACTCGGTGGTTTGCCTTGCAACAACAGAGGAATAGCCACATTCTCCGCCGCTGTAAGCGTTGGAATCAGGTTGAAGGATTGAAACACAAAACCGATGTGGCGCCCACGCCAATCGGTCCGTTCGGCGACAGTCATGCGGGCATAATCGTGGTCCAGGACCGTGCACTCCCCTCCACTGCGGTCCAGAATACCCGCGACTACTGACAGGAGGGTCGTTTTCCCGCAACCCGACGGACCCACCAGCATCAACAGCTCGCCCCGGTAGATTTCGAGATCGACGCCACGCAGTGCAAGAACCTGATTCTCGTCGGCGCCAAAGACCTTGGTCAGTCCGGCACAGCGGACGGCGATCGGTTTGGCCTTAGGAAGGGCGCCGGCCAGAGGGGAATCGGATTGTACTTGAACAGCAGCGGTTGACATCATATTACCCCTTGAAAACTACCGCCGGTTCGAGGCGGAAGACCGGGATCAGGCTGAGCAGACTGGCCAACATGCAAATCAGCAGAATCGCTGCCGCGGTCAACGCCGGAATTTGCCAGGGCATCGCAAACGCCAGGCCCAATTGCGATGCCGCCAGACCCATAACGCTGGCAAGCCCTACCCCGATGCCATAACCCAGGACGGCGACTATCAACGCCTGCAATAACACCATGCGTGCCAGCATGCCGTTGGAGGCGCCCATCGCTTTTAGGGAACCATAATGGCGCAGATTATCCAGGGTAAAATTGTACAGGGTCTGACCGGCGACGATAAGACCGATGATGAAACCCAGGGCTACCGCCATGCCAAAGTTAATCAAAATGCCCGTGGCGTACAAAATAAAATTCGCCGTCAGGTAAATAAACTCCTGGTTGGTCAGGGCCTTCAGACCGGTCTTGCGTTCGATGGTACTTCGGACCTGGTCGAGATCGGCGCCGGGTTTGACTTTGACGAGCACGAACGAGAGGAGATTGCGTTCCCGCGGCGCCCATTGCAAGGCCCGACGGTAAGTGGTGTAGATGACCGGGTCCCAGAAGAACGAGTCGCGCGCCCGATAACTGCCGACCACGACAGCATCGTTATCGTTGATGGACAGGTGATCGCCGACCTGCACTTCACGGCCGCCGCCCCGTTTCATGTAGAGCTTCTGCGCTGCCTTGGCCGCGTCGATTAAAACGCCACGGTCACGCCGAAGATCGGCCAGGGCGCCTTGCTCCATGAGTGGAGGCCCTCCCACCAAGGTGGCGTCGTCCAAACCCACCAGAAGCAGGGTGATGCGGGTGCCATCGGCCAGTTGCCCGCGGGTAAAAGCCTGATACAGCGGCACTGCCCATTCCACTCCGGCGACGCCGCGCGTTTGCTGGACGATGGTATCGCGTAACGGCTGCGAATCCTGGGAAAAACGAACCTGCGGGTCCATCACCCAGAGGTCGCCCTGGGAGGTATCGCGAATGAACGAACCGGTTTGCAGCGTCAACCCCAGAAAGATCGAGGCTTGCTGGCAGATCAGCAGCGACGCGAAGGCAATACCCACGATCAGACCCAGATACTTGAGCCAGTCGCCAAAGAGCATTTTGAGCGCAATGACGTACATAACGTTCTCACTGGTAGCGGCTGTCCGTTAACAGCCAGGGTGGGATAATTTACAAAAATCATACGAGATA
>Ga0209253_10005345_pt1 | contig 11139 bp, 11 predicted proteins | sample FrelakmetBRP12BR_FD_187145 | JGI IMG/M metagenome (GOLD analysis project Ga0209253, IMG submission 187145) | Freshwater lake sediment microbial communities from the University of Notre Dame, USA, for methane emissions studies - BRP12 BR (SPAdes)... | ecosystem: Environmental > Aquatic >... | reverse complement strand
CCTCAACTCGGCCAGATCAGACCAATAGACGTGTAAAGAGGCACAGGCGACGACCTTCTCCCCGTCGCGTATCACGAAGAAGTCCCTGATATTCTCGTATATCTCGCTCAGTGCTCGCGGGAGCATCACTCCCTTTTGGGCAAAGTGGTTGGCCAGCTTGTGTATCTGCGGCGCATCACTGATCTTGGCCTTCTCAACAGCCAGCGGCTTCTCCTTCTTCACTGCTTTACCGCCCATTCACTCCCTCACTTTCAGCCGCCGCTCCAGGGCAGCGTAGAAGAGATCCCGCGGCGACGTTCTCAGGAACCGCGCATGGTGCGGACTGCGCCTGGCCGTCACGGTGTCGCCATCCCGCAACGGCACGTTCATCTGGCCGTCGATACTCAGCACAGCCTCGTGATTGGTGTGGACCACCATCTGAACCACGGAGGTCGGAGGCAAGACCAAAGCATAGGGCAAGCTCAAGTGGGCGGAGACGGGCTTGATCAGGAAGTCCTCAGCCTGCGGGTAGAGGATCGGGCCCCCGGCAGCCAGTGAATAGCCCGTACTGCCGGTAGCGGTGGAGACGATGACCCCATCGACTCTGTAGTTCGATAGTGGAGCGCCATTGACCGTAGTCATCACGTTGATGATGCGTGGCACAGACCCCCGCCCCACCAGCGCGTCGTTCAGGGCATGGAACGTGCTCTCTTTTCGATCGCCACCCTTGGGTTCACTCAGAAATTCGACCTGCAACATGCTGCGCTGGTCCACCCAGCCTTCGCCAGACAGCACCGCAGGCAGCTTCTCCAGAACCTCGCCGGCTGAGAACTCGGTCATGAACCCGAGGTGCCCCATGTTCACCCCGACGATAGGGATCCCCCATGCCGCTACCATCCTAGCCAACCGCAGGATAGTGCCGTCACCACCCACACTGAGGGCCAGATCGGTGCCCTGGCAGTCAGCCTTCATCTGTTCTTCATCCCAGGACGAACACAGCCAAACATTCGCCTTCATGGTAGGGAGAAGCTCGGCCAACCGCTCCGACAGCGCCTTGGCCGCCGGAATCTTGGGATGATAGATGACTCCAACCCTCTTCATAGCCGTATCACTGTTTCCTCTTCCGGAAGAAGTCTTCAATGTCCCTTATCATCCCCCTGAGTTCCTCGTCACTCATGGCCGCTGTGCGCTCTTCGGGGAACACGTCCGGCTGTTCTCCGGATGGATAGACCAGCTCGTTCCTGGCTTCCTCGTGGAGCTGATCGTAGATCTTGCTCATCTCATCTTCTGTCCGCTTGGAAAGGGCTTCCAACTCTCCGGTGTCAACCCCCAGGCTCTCCATCGCGTTGAGTTTCTGCAAGAGGCATAGGGAAGCCCTCGGGTAGTTGCTCCACGGGAAAGGAAGCCTGGCAATATAGTGAGGTATCGGCGACCACAGGCCTACCGCCTCCAGTTTCCTGCCCTTGGCGAACCACAGGAAAGAAGAGTGTACGGTGCCGATGCCCTTGTACTCCGGATACGGAGCCACGCCGGAGGCCACCAGCACCCGCGTGAGATGGGGCAGGTTCACCACACCCAGGACCGAAGGCGGTTCCAGGTGAGATATCCCAACGGCCCCAAAAGAACCCACGATGTACATCCTCCTGACTCCGACGCCCTGCGCCACCTCCAGAACTGCCTCAACGTACTCATAGAGCCTTGCCGTAGGCTGTTCGCTCTTGAAGATCACCAGGTCGTTCCCACCACCCGTGTTCTTCCAGAAATAGAACCCATTCCTCAGTAGTTCCAGATCCTCGATCACCCCATTCTTCACCGATACCCATGGCACCGTGGAGAAATTGCCCGGTTCAATATGACCAAATTCCTCGGCTCCCAACTTGCTCTTCAAGTAATCAATGGCCGCCAGGCCAACGTATCCTACATCGGGCAGCCCGATAATGAGTGTCGGGTTCCTCAGCTTTGGCTCTTTGTAGAGTGTGAATTCTCCGCTCATGGTTGAGTCCTGTCTGCTAAATCTATCACACTCACGTTGTGCCGTAAACTCGTTGTCGAAGGGCCTCTGACTCAGCAGGTGCAGCAAGATGCTGCCGGGGTTTGGGGTGTCCCACATTCCTTGATATGTACGCACCACGGGCAAGCTTCGCTTCGCCCGTGCCACCCACCGGGGCGTGCAGAGGGGCGAAGCCCTCCTGCGTTCTTTTTGTCCCCCAAGACTGGGGGATAAAGGGGGTTGAAACATCCACCGGGGATTGGATGATGGATATTGTGGTGGATCCGACTGGCTGAAGCGGACTTGATCCACCCTACAGCTCATTATGGGCAGACGCTTGGAGGTTACCAGTTGCATCACTCGTGCCAGAAGAGGGGAGAAGTCTGCTGTGCTCAGCGGCGCGAATTGACCCGCAATTCGGGCGCACAATATACTGGCTATACGTCCATCTGAGGAGGTCCGACAGTGAAACGATTCGAAGGGAAGGTCGCCTTGATCACCGGCGGCGGCTCGGGCATCGGCCGTGCCACTGCCATCGGGTTCGCCAGCGAAGGTGCCAAGGTCGTCATTGACGATATCAATTCGGAAGGCGGCGAGGAAACACTCCGGATGATCAAGAGCGCTGGTGGTGAAGCCATATTCTTCAAGGCAGATATCTCAAAGGCGGCCGAGGTGGAAGCCTTGGTGCAGAAGACCATCGAGACCTATGGTCGCCTGGACTGCGCCTTCAACAATGCCGGCGTGGGCGAGCCCCTCAAGCGGATGGGCAAGACCTCCGAGGATAACTGGGACCGCGTCATGGCCACCAACCTCAAGGGCGTCTATCTGTGCATGAAATACGAGATCCCGCACATGTACAAGCAGCGCAAGGGAGCCATAGTGAACACAGCGTCCATGGCAGGACTGAAAGGCCTGGCCGGGCAGGCTGCCTACGTCGCCAGCAAGCACGGCGTGGTGGGCCTGACCAAGTCGGCAGCCATCGAATACGCCACCACCGGCATCCGCATCAATGCCGTCTGCCCGGGGGTTATCAACACGCCCTTGATCGCCCACGGGTTGAAGGAGAGGCCATACTTGGAGAAGTCCTACGTGCAAATGGAGCCCATCGGTCGGCTCGGCAAACCTGAAGAGATCGCGGCAGCGGTTCTCTGGCTGTGCTCCGACGAGGCGTCGTTCGTCGTAGGCTCCGTACTATCCGTGGACGGTGGGGTGGTAGCCGGATAGTGAACTTAGGGACCACTCTTATACCCCCGGCCGCAGGCACATCCTGCGCCCCTTTTGAGGCACTCTCCTAGGCCAATTCCCCCGTACCAGGTGGCCGTTTCATTCTTCCCAGCAAATCCAGTACTTCCGGCATCCGTGAGAAGGAATCGAAGCCGTATTGAGCCTTTCTCTGCCAGTTGGGATGCCCTTCGACTGTGCCCGGAATGTTCTGTTGCTCCGTCTCCAGCCACAGGTCTTCCAGGTTCACCAGCACAACCTGAGCCGGGCTATCAGCCAGGAGAGACAGGCACGCCTTGAGAACAATCCCCATGTCGCCCAGATCGCCTTGAAGGTAACCACGCTGTTCCAGGAATCTGGCTAGATTCCTCTTGGCCGCATGCCGGCCCTCGGTCCTGATCTTGCGTTCGGCCTCGGTCAAAAGGCCCATCGCAGCCCAGCGCTCAATGTCGAGACCCTGCCAGAAGGCCGAGAAGGGAGGCATGTCGTGCGTGTTGAGACTGGCGACCGAGTCAGACGGGACGGCTCGTAGCCCTCCCTCTGCCTCTTGCGGCAACTCATACTGGGCGACGTACAGCGCATGGACATTGTGCCGCGCCATCGCATCATTGACATACGCCGGTACGATACCCAGGTTCTCACCTACAACCAGGCATTGGTGCCTGTGTGACTCAACGCTGAGAATGGCATACATCTCGTCAGCGGGGTAGCGAACGTAGACTCCTTCCGTGGCCTCCATGCCTTTGGGCACCCAGAAGAGATGATGCATACCCATGACGTGATCGACGCGCAGAATGTCAGCGTACTTCATATGATGGTTCAAGTAGGCGATGGGGTATCGGTAGCCCTGCTCCCTCATCTTCTGGGGATTCAGGGGCGGGAAGCCCCAGTTCTGCCCCTTATGAAACAGGGCATCCGGCGGCGCCCCTGCTGATACACCCGGAACGAACAGATCACGTTCCCGCCAGGTATCGTATCCGTCCCGGTGGACGCCCAGAGGGAGATCCAGATACAACCTCAGCCCTCTCTCTCGAGCGGGTCCGGACACACCCCGCAACTGATCGTCCGCCAGCCACTGCACGTAGGCATGGTAGTGCTCCGTTTCCTTGAGATAGTCACCTTCCCCCAGCATCCCGTCCCGCAACGGCTCCGGCCAGTTCGGCCACGTCTCACCACCACGAGACTCAACGGCGGCCCGGAACCGCGCATAGTCCGGAAGCCCATCGTGCTCCTTCACAAACCTCTCGAAGGCCTGATAGCGCTCGCCTGATTCCGACCTGAGGCTCTTGGCCAGCTTCTCCAGCACACTGCGCTTGATCGCCATTTGCCGCCGGTAGTCGACCAAGCGCGGGCCGCGGAGGGCTTCAATCTCATTCTTGAACTCCGTTGCCTCTACCATAGCTTGGGCCTCGGCACAGCGTGTCATCTCCGGAACTCTCGACACATCAATGTAGAACTCGTTCCAGAACAGGCGGCTCACTGGCGTGTAGGGGCTGGGGTCGCACGGGTCATCCAGGAAAGAGGCCAGAAACGGCAGCGTGCCTACCACGTTGCCCCCCAGGCTGGAAACCCACTCCATGAAAGTCTCGAGATCGGAGAAATCACCACTCCCCCAACCGCGCTTGGAATAGAGGGCATACAGCGGCAGGAACGCGCCCCAGACTCTACTGGCTGTCTCGCCAGAAGGCGAGTAGGCCCTGGCTGGAGCTGAAATGACCATGGCCTCGGCCAACTGGCCTGGCGTCTCCACAGTCAACTGATGGTAGCCGGTGGGCAGAGCCTGCGGGACGATGAATGCCTTCGCCGCATACCGCGTTCCCTCAACCGCCGACTCTTGAGTGGTCGACAAGCCGGCCAGATCGATTGTCCAGTGCTGAACCTCCCCCGTTTCCAGCTTGAGGTGACACTGAAGGGTGCCAGCGGCCTTGTCGGATACCAGCCGAAGGTCGGTCTCAGCGGACGCGCCGTCCCAGGCCACGATCACCGGCTCCAGAGGCTGCCTCCAGTACAACTGACGCCGTTCTCGGCGCGCGGTGGGAATATCCAGGATTCCTTCTATCGGCGCGCCAAGAGCCTTGAGCACGGCCAGCAGAGACTCCGGAGAAGCCTGCTGTCGGTGACTATCGATGTCACGATATTCGGTCTCGGCGCCGTACGCTCGGGCCAAGTTTTGCAGCGAGAGAAGTTCGTTGCCAGCGGTCATCTTCCACCAATCCGCAGCCGCACTTTGCCCACCCCGTTACGGAACTCTGACGAATGCCTGGTGCCTGAGCAACATACGACGAACACACATGGCCGAGCCTGTCTGAACCGTGGACAACCACAGCTCAGAATACTCTCCGCTGTTACTTCCTGAATACGACCAGCACCAGAACCACGATGAGGACAAGGAAAACGACGGATTCAGCGACCAGAAACACGACCCATGCCCTGAGTGGCAGCGACCGCAATCGGTCGAAGAGAGACTTGGACTTGGCAGGCGGCTCGTTCATCTTGATCTGCACCTCACTACAGCATTATGGCGCCACTGTTCACTAGACGACCATCGCCCTCACTGACCTCAGTCTCGGCCCCATGCGAACCATCCCGCCGGTCCGACAAATGCGGCGTGCGTCTTTTGCCAGCCTACATTCTAAGCCTTGCCGGACTCGCGGGCAATCCGCGCTCGACCCGCAGTTTGCCTTTCAAGGCCGCCGATGCTAAAATTCTCTCAGTCAGGAGGTGTGCCACGGCTAAGTTATCTGAAGAAGCTAAGAGGATAATCGCAGCCACGCAACCAGCCTTCGTAGCCACCGCCAGCAAGAATGGCAAACCGAACGTCTCTCCCAAAGGCTCCTTCAAGGTACTGGACGATGAGCACGTCGCCTTTGCCGAAATAGCTTCCCCCAATACCATCGCCAACATCAAGGAGAATCCTCAAGTGGAGGTCATGGTCTTCAGTCCGGACACCTGGGGAGGCTGCCGGATCAAGGGCAAGGCGGAGATACTCGAGTCGGGCGACCTGGTGGAGTCGTTCAAAGCGCAGTTCGCCCCCATGAAGATGAAGGTCCGCTCCGTCATCAGGATAGCCGTGGAAGAGGTAGCCATCATGCCTCCAATGAAAGCGGGGTCAAAGAAGTAATGGATTTCAGATTTTCGCCAGACGAAGAGAAACTCAGACAAGAGGTCCGCGAGTTCTGTCAGAAAGAACCGCCGGAGAGCTTCCCGCATGAGATCGAGGATGAGGGATATGGGTTCGGTGGATGGTCTCGTGCTTTCACGCAAAGGCTGGGCCAGAAGGGATGGCTTTCCATATCCTGGCCGAAGCAGTACGGCGGCATGGGCGGAACTGTCATGCAGCGCTATGTCTCCGCGGAAGAGTTGGCCTATCACAGAGCGCCCCAATACGGGCACCTCTTCGGCGATGCCGTGGCTGCCGGTCTTCTGTCCAAGGGTAATGAGGAACAGAAGATGGAGTTCCTGCCCAGCATGGCGAAGGCCGAGATACTCTTCTCTACCGGGCTGAGCGAACCCGGAGCCGGCTCCGACCTCCTGAACACCGCCACCAAGGCCGTGAAGGACGGTGATTACTACGTCATCAATGGGCAGAAGATATGGCCCACCGGTGCTCACCTGGCAGAGTGGTGCTTGCTTCTGGCCAGGACAGACCCCACCGCCCCCAAGTCCAAGGGCTTGAGCACGTTCCTGGTGGACGTCAGGTGGCCCGGGGTGACGGTCAACCCCATAATCGACATGGCCGGCGCCAAGTCCTTCACCGAGATATTCCTGGAGGACGTCCGCGTCCACAAGAAGTATCTGCTCGGCCAGGAGAACCGCGGTCTTCCCTTGGTGTTCGAGGCCCTCGAAGGAGACCGCTTTTGGGGCAGATGTATCAGACATGCCGGGAGCAGGAAGGACCTCGAAGAGCTCGTTGAATATGTCAACGACGCCAAGTACGACGGCCACCGGCTGAAGGACAACCAGGTTCTCCGTGATACCCTGGCCGAGATAGCCGTGGAACTCCAGGTCAGCCGCATGATCAACTACAAGGCGGCTTGGCTGCTGAACCAGGGAAAGAGCATAAGTTGGGAGTCCTCGGTAGTCAAGGTCTTCGCCGACGAACTGGGACAGCGCCTGGCCCACGTCGGGTTGGAGATACTCGGACCGGAGGTACAGCTTGGTGAAGACTCCAAATGGACCAAACTGAGAAAGAGATTCACCTTCCTCTACAAGTTCAACAGAGGTCTGAGCCTCGCGGGAGGCACTTCAGAAATCCAGAGGATGACGATAGCCACCAGAGGCCTGAGCCTGCCGAGAGGCTAGAGGGAAGAGGATAGAAAGATGGACTTTACCTTCACCGAAGAACAAGAAATGCTGCGCAAGATGGCTCGTGATTTCCTGGGCGCGGAATGCCCCAGGGACACGGTCAGGAAGCTGATCAAGGACGAGAAGGGATTCACCCCGGAGCTGTGGGCCAAGATGACCGAACTGGGTTGGCCGGGCCTGATCATTCCGGAGCAGTACGGAGGCGTGGGCGGCAGCTTCATGGACATCGTAGCCCTGGTCGAGGAAATGGGAAGAGGCGCGCTGGTGGGGCCGTTCTTCTCGTCGCTAGTTGGCACCCTGGCTGTCCTGGAAATGGCCAGCGATCAGCAGAAGGCTGATCTGCTGCCTAAGATAGCCTCCGGCAAACTGATTCTCACCACGGCTTTCAGCGAGCCTGGCGTGGGCTATGAACTCGACGCCATTCAATGCCAGGCCACCGCAGAGGGCGACGACTGGGTCATCAACGGTACCAAGCTGTTTGTGGAAAACGCTCATCTGGCCGACCTCATGCTGGTGGCCACCAAGACCAAGCATGCCACCAAGCAGGAAGGACTCGATCTGTTTCTAGTGGATCCCAAGAGTCCCAACGTTACCTGCTCCATGATCGAGACCATTTCCGGAGACAAGCAATCGAAGGTGATTATCAAGGGGCTCAAACTTACCGAGGCCAAGAGACTGGGAGAGGCTCACCGCGGCAAGGACCGCATCACGAGGCTGCTGGAGATGGCCACCGTGCTGAAATGCGCCGAGATGCAGGGCGGAGCCCAGCAGGTGCTGGACATGACTGTGACGTTCCTCAAGGAGAGGATCCAGTTTGAGAAGCCGGTCGGCACTTTGGGGGCGCTCCAAACGCATGCGGCCAACATGGCAGTTGACCTTGAAGGTATGAAATACATCACCTATCAGGTGGCCTGGAAGGTCAACGAGAATCTACCATTTGCCAAAGACGTCGCCATGGCTAAGTCCTGGTGCAGTGACGCCTACCGTCGAATCTGCGACCTGGCCCATCAATGCCATGGAGCCATCGGCTTCTGCGAGGACCATGACTTGCCGTTATACTCCAAGCGATCCAAAGTGTCCGAGTTCGCCTTCGGAGATGGTCTGTTCCAGAGACGCTTCGTGGCGAAGGAGATCGGGCTGTAGATAGAACAACCAGATTCGGCCGTTTCCAGAGTCGCTTAAGGTTGGTTACAAACTCAGAAAGGAGATCGAAGCATGGCAAAGAAGCAAGTCCCGATAATAGAGGGCTTATTCACCTGGCCCGCTGACAAGCCCCAGCTACTGGCGAGCAAGTGCAAGAAATGCGGTGCATACTTCTTCCCGACGGTACCGTATTGCGGCAATCCGGATTGTGCGAAGGACAAGGCCAACATGGAGGTCGTGCCTCTGAGCAACAAAGGCACAATGTACACCTATACTATTCACACGGCGCAGCCGGCCCAGCCCTTCAAGATGGACCCGTTCAAGCCCTACGGCGTGGCCATGGTTGACGTGCCAGAGGGCATGCGCGTACTGGGCATGACCACTACCATCGAAGGCCTCAAGATCGGGCAGACGGTGGAGATGACGATCGGCAAGCTCTACGAGGACGCCGAGAACGAGTACATCACCTGGATGTGGAAGCCGGTGGGGAAATAGGAGATTATGACGATGAAACCAATGCGTGAAGTTGCAATCGTTGGTATCGGCCAGCATCCATGGGGGCAGTTCCCCGAGAAATCCATGCAGGAAATGGGAGTGGAGACCATCGGCGCCGCTCTGAAGGATGCCAACATGACCTGGCGCGAAATCGAGAGCGCGGCTTTCGGCGCGTACATGTGGATAGCCGATCGCGGCGGAGTACCTTCCCTGCTGATGGGCACCTCCATCGCCCGCATGATGGGCGAGACCGGCATCCCAATGGTCAACTGCGTCAACGCCTGCGCCTCCGGCCAGGCCATCCTGCGTGAGGCAGTCCTGGCGGTGGCCTCCGGACACGCTGACACTGCCATCGCTATCGCCGCCGACAAGTCGGCCGGCGGGTTCTTCCGGCCCCAGCTTCGCGACGCTGCCCCATCCAAATTCGACAAGGGTGGCTTCAATGATACCGACTACGTCCGTTTCTGCATGACCGGCGAGACCAACCCGGCCTACTGGGCCATGGAACTCAAGCGCCGCATGCACGACGTCGGCACGACCGACGAGATTCTCGCCTATGCCAAGCACCTCACATCCCAGGGCTCTGTGAACAACCCGTATGCCCGCTACCAGAAGGTCTTCACCATGGACGAGATCAAGGCCTCCAAGTACGTGGCCGAGCCACTTCGCCTCTTCGAAATCTGCGCCACTTCCGACGGTGCCGGCGCGGTCATCGTCACCACCCTGGAGAATGCCAAGAAGTACACCAAGAAGCCGCTTCTGGTCAAAGCCATCACGGTCGGCACCCCGACCTTCGGCGACCCGACCATACGGCTGACCTTCTGCTCTTCCTATCCGCGCCCGGGCGTGCCCGACCTGTCCGAGTCGCGCAATGCCATAAGGGTTCTCTACAAGAATTCAGGTTTCCAGCCTGGGGACATCGACATCATCGAGCTCCCGGACAACTCGTCATGGCATTACCTGGTCTATCTGGAGTGCATCCTCGGTCTCAAACCGGGCGAGGCCGACAAGATGCTCATGTCCGGCAAGGTCCACCCCATCGACGGCGACCTCCCGGTCTGCTCCGGCGGCGGCGTGGCTGCTCAGGGCGAGGCTGTGGTGGCCCAGGGTCTTTCCCAGGTCTGCCAGCTCGTCCGCCAGATGCGCGGCGAGGCAGGCAAGGGCCAGGTCAAGAAGACCAAGTTGGTCAACGGTCTGGCGCAGACCTACGGCTATGCCGGCAACAATGCGGCCTGCATTTTGACCAAGGCTTGGTAGGAGTAATAGAATAGTTTTCTGGGCTGTCTCTGTCGCAGAAGCCCACGAAAGGAGAACGGGATATGGTGAACATGGATGAAATGAAGAAGTTTGTCGGAAACAAGGGTAAGCCCACCGTTTTCGAGATCGACAAGACGATGATCAAGCGGTACTGCGAAGCCATTGGCGATCCTAGTCCGGTGTGGCGCGATCGCATGCCGCCCGGAATGCTGACTGCCGCCATGCTAATGGGAGAGGGCGCGCAAATGCCTCCCTTTCCGTACCCAGGCATCGTTGATGCCGGCGGCGACTGGGAATACTTTAAGCCGATAAAGGCGGGCGACTCCATCACGGTTGTGAATGAGTTCACCGGCACCGAGGACAAGTCGAACGAGAAGAGGAAGATGCTGCTCTTCCACATGAAGTCCACGTTCACCAATCAGCATAAAGAAGTAGTGGCCGTAGCCAGTGGCCGCGTGATGAACCTCGGCTAAGAGACCCTGTACAACCGAATAGTCAGCACTGCACGCCATCCGCAAGGATTGTTCAATAGTCTTGCGGATGGCGTTTCTCTTTGCACCACTTCACCCCCATCGGCGTCCTACCCTGGGGCGGATATAGGGCATAGTAGGCTGTGCCTCCTGCGACGGTTGGGCGGGGGGCAAAGGGGTGAAGCCCCCTCACCGAGGCTTTGGTGCCGCCTCACCGTTACGGATTCACTAGGGGTACGCAAAGGGGCAAGGCCTTCTTGCCGGGAGTCTGAGGGTGTC
>Ga0209253_10005344_pt1 | contig 11141 bp, 10 predicted proteins | sample FrelakmetBRP12BR_FD_187145 | JGI IMG/M metagenome (GOLD analysis project Ga0209253, IMG submission 187145) | Freshwater lake sediment microbial communities from the University of Notre Dame, USA, for methane emissions studies - BRP12 BR (SPAdes)... | ecosystem: Environmental > Aquatic >... | reverse complement strand
GGGAAATGTGGATTGAAGATCGTCCAATATCTCAGTGTCGGGCTACCCGTTGTCTGCACGCCTGTAGGAATGAACTCGGATATCATCAAAGAAGGGAAGAATGGTTTTTGGGCGACCAATCATCAAGAATGGGTGGACCGGTTATCGACCCTTATTCAGAATCGAGATCTTAGGTACCAAATGGGGTTAAAGGGGATAGAGACGGTGGAACGGGAGTACTCCCTGCCAGTGACCTCTGAAAAGTTTTTTCAAGTTCTCCAAAGCCTTGATCGGGGTGAAGGATAAATGAAGGTGCTCTTTCTGATTCAAGGTTTCTCCGTAGCCGCCAGTCGGTATCGCGTGCTTCAATTTATTCCATATTTAAAATCCAAAGGGGTGGAGACCACGGTCAGCCTCTATCCCAGGACCTTGAAAGAGAATTTTCAATTCTTCAACGATCTCCCTCAATATGATGTCCTTTTTCTTCAGAGGAAGAGATTCAACCAACCCCGGCTCGGCTTGGTGAGAAGAAGGGCGAGACGGATCATCTATGATTTTGATGATTCGGTGATGTATCGAAACTCCAAGGCAAAAGATCCTATCTCTTCGACCCGGAGAAGACGTTTTGTCCAGATGATCAAAAACTCTGACTTCGTCATTGCAGGAAATGAATTTTTGAGGAGAGAGGTGCTTCCCTTTAATCCAAATGTCGAGGTGATTCCTACGGCGATCGATCAGGAAAGATATCCTTTAAAAACTTATCCGGTTCAACCGGAGAGGGTAACTCTTGGATGGATTGGAGATCATGGCTCCATTCATTATTTAGAAAAAATGAGACCCATCTTTGAAAGAATAGGCGAAAGATATCCCCATGTGGAATTGAAGATTGTTTGCGACACTTTTTTCGATTGTGATCGGATGAAAGTGATTAAGAAAAATTGGAGTTCGGAGGAGGAAGTGGCCGATCTTCAAGGGTTTGATATTGGACTGATGCCCCTCATCGATGACCCATGGTCCTGGGGAAAATGTGGTCTCAAGATTATCCAGTATCAAGGAGTAGGTGTCCCTGTGGTCTGCACCCCTGTGGGGGTCAACCAGGATTTGGTAGAAGATGGGGCCAATGGATTTTTGGCGATGACTCCTGAGGAATGGGAGGGGAAGCTTTCTCTGCTTATTGAAAATTCTGAATTACGGAAGCAGATGGGTCGAGAGGGGAGAAGAAGGGTTTTGGAAAACTATACCTATCAAGTCTGTGCGCCCCGTCTGTTTTCAATCTTGGATCGGATGGTAGAGAAGAAATAGGGGAATAGATCGAGTAAAGTAGAAAGAGCAATAGGCCATAACAGATCATTGGACCTCACAGGAATTTATCATGTTATTTAATTCATTGCCTTTTCTAATATTTTTCCCCACCGTTTTAACCCTTTATTTTCTCTTCCCCTACAAATTTCGTTGGATACTTTTGCTGATTGCCAGCTGTGTTTTTTATATGTACTGGAAACCTGAATATATTATTCTCCTTTTGATTCCAACCCTCATCAATTATATAGCTGGAATCACAATGTCTAAGGCAGAAGACCCCCTCAGACGGAAAACCTATTTAATTTTGAGCTTGGCCTCAAGCCTAAGTGTTTTATTTATTTTTAAATACCTTCATTTTATTGGAGAGTCACTGAGCGGTCTGTTACAACTGTTTCATATTTCCTACCATCTCCCCTTGTTAAATTTCCTTCTTCCTATAGGGATCTCGTTCTATACATTTAAAACCATGGGTTATGCCATTGATGTTTATCGGGGAGCCATCAAGCCTGAAAAACATTTTGGTCTTTTTGCCCTCTATGTCACTTTTTTCCCCCAGCTCTTAGCGGGACCCATTGAGAGAGCGGCTCACCTTATCCCCCAATTCTACAAAAAATATGATTTTGAAGATCGACGGGTCATCGACGGGTTAAAGCTCATGGCCTGGGGGTTTTTTAAAAAAATGGTGATCGCAGATAAGGTGTCGATTGTTGTCGATCAGGTATACAATCACCCCACGGAGTATACAGGAATTCCGCTTATCGTGGCTACGGTATTTTTTGCTTTTCAAATCTATTGTGATTTTTCTGGATATTCAGATATTGCCATGGGTGCGGCTCAGTTGATGGGTTTTAACCTGATGGACAATTTTAACAGACCTTATTCTTCGAAATCTGTTTCCGAATTCTGGAGAAGGTGGCATATTTCTCTTTCTACATGGTTTAGAGATTATGTGTATATCTCACTGGGGGGGAATCGTGTCGTCAGATGGAGATGGTATTATAACTTATTTGTTACTTTCCTCTTAAGCGGATTATGGCATGGGGCCAACTGGACTTTTCTAGTGTGGGGAGCATTACATGGATTTTATATTCTCTTTTCCATTTGGACACAGCGTGAAAGAAAGAAAATAGTCCAATGGGTCCACCTCGACCGGTTCCCTGCCTTTCACGGCGCTTTAAAAGTGGTCATCACGTTCATCCTCATCTGTTTTGGGTGGATTTTCTTTAGGGCAAAAAGCATTTCGGATGCTTTTTATATTGTGACCCATCTCTTTGTTGGGCTGGGAAGTTTGAGCCATATAAAAGTATCGGCCAATAATTTATTCAGCTTGGGCTTGGGGAGATTTGACTTTTACATTGTCCTCGTATCGATTGGATTAATGGAACTTGTTCATGGAATAGAAAGGAAAGGAGACGTGCGACATCTATTTTCAGGAAAGCCGATTTTATTGAGATGGACGTTTTATTACCTTCTCATTTTATTTATTATTTTCTTTGGAGCTTATGACGATCAAGCCTTTATCTATTTTCAATTCTGAAGAGGATGGGGGATCGGAATGTTTTTGAGAAAAACAGCGCTTTTCCTTTCCATCCTTCTCTTCATTCTGATCCTGATGAATCACCGGATGGATCGGGAGCTAAACCCTCATTATGCTTTTCAGTATAACGAGGCTTTCCATCCTAAGGTGAATGCTGATGTGATCATCCTGGGAGCCTCCTCAGCCACGCACGGCATCAATCCAAAATATCTTGAAGCCAATCACTTAAAAGTTTTTAATTTTTCCCTGAACGGGGCCGGTCCTTCCTTCTATTTAAAATGGTATCGAAAAATATTTCACCCCCAGTATCGGAAACCCCTCTGTGTGGTCTATGCGGTCCAATGGGGTATGTTTGACGGCAATCTGCTTGATAGAAGATTTGAACAAGATAGCAAATATTTCCCTTCAGAATTTTTTTATAGGGAGCTCCTTGACCTGAAAGGATTTTGTGATTTTGAGATGGTCAAGGCACTCACTCTAAACCGAATTGCTCTGTTTAGAGGGAGAAAGCAATTGGTCGAACGGTTGTTTAAAAATACTCAAAAGTTATTTATTCTGTCGAAATACTATAACGGATTTATTCCTTATGAACGGAGGGGAAGGCTTGATAAAAAGAAGGGTATTAAGCCTGAAAATAATGATGCGCAAATAAGAGACTTTGAAGCCTTATTGGATGAATTCGAAAAAAATAACATCGAAGTTATCTTCGTTCAGGTCCCGGGGTATCTCCCTGCGCGTTATACTTCAACTATCGAGGAGAGTATGCAACTTATCAATATGATTGCGGAGAAGAGGAAAATCCCTTTCTTGGATTATGAAACGAAAAAGGTGACGAACATTAATACAGACCCCAGCCTGTTTTCAGATGGGGTCCATTTAAATGGAAAAGGCAGTGATGCGTTTTCAAATTTATTGAAAGGCGATTTAGAACCTCTTTTGAAAATAAGGGCAGTGAACGGTTGAGAAGTCTTAATGTGAAGCGAGTTTCAAATCAAAGAGAGTTTTCTTCAGAGAGGAGTCCTGATATTGGCCAGGGAAAATAATTCGAACATCCAATGGACTTATGGGGCAGTTCCGTTATCAAGGAACGAGACTCATAACAAAGTGATGGAGATGATGGGAAAAGAACCTAGAGGGAGCGTCTTGGATGTCCCTACGGGAACAGGAATTTTAGCAGACCGGCTCAGAAAGATAGGTTTTGAGGTTTCCTGTTGCGATATCAACCCTGCCTATTTTTCAGTTCCTGAATTAACCCTGAACATTGGCGACCTCAACCAATCCCTCCCTTATCCCAACGATTCCTTTGATTACTTGATCTGTCTGGATGGGATTGAGCATACAGAGAATCCTTCCAATGCTATCCGGGAGTTTCAAAGAGTTTTAAAAAAAGGTGGGAAAATCCTCCTTTCCACCCCTAACTTCCTGAACATTGAGCGGAGACTTCGCTTTCTTTTTACTGGTACCTTTTCCAAAATTCCTTCTCACGAAGTCATCAAAAATATTTGGAAGGGGGATATCACCATGGCTCATCTGAGCCCACTTGGATATCCCCTTTTAAAGTTCATCATGGAGTGTCATGGATTCCATATCCTCCGACTGGAAAAGGATCGAAAGAAACCCAAAATGGTGTGGCTGTTGCCCCTCGTCTGGTTGATTCGTCTCTATGGGCGCATGGCCTCCAAGAAGAGACGGGAACTCTATCGATTGGATGAAACGAGTAAGGACGAAATCATCTTGGGAGGCAATACCTTGATCATTATGGGAGAGAAGGTGGTCTAGACAGTGAAAATCATTCCTTGCGAAGTTTGCGGGTCTCATCAACATCACTTTCTTTTTGAAGGATGGGACCGCCTATATGGAATCCCCGGCAGGTTTAAGATGGTTCAGTGCCAAGAATGCGGTCTCATCTTTATTAATCCTCAACCTGAGACGGAGATGTTGAAAGAATATTATCCCAAGGATTACTATACTCCCAATTTCTCTCATTACAGGGAGTATTCGTGGGTCAGAAGAAAGACATTGGAAACCTATTGGGGATATGGGGGGCATTCCAATTTGAAAAAGAGGATGCGCCTCTTTATGAAGATGGTTTTGCTCCCGTTTCGAATCAGGTATAGGCATTCCATTCCCTTTATGGAGGGGGGAAGACTTTTAGATATTGGGTGCGGGAATGGAACAGAGCTTTATCGATTGAAACAGATGGGTTGGAAAGGTTACGGAGTCGAGATCGATGCCGAGGCATCCGAACGGGCAAGGTCAAAAGAGCTTTCTGTTTTCACAGGGGACCTCTTTGAAGCGAATTATCCTGATTATTTCTTTCATGTGGTCAGGATGAGTTTTGTATTGGAGCATCTTCCTCATCCCAAAAAAATCCTCCTTGAGATCAACAGGATTCTCATGCCAAGAGGTCGAATTTATATTTCCGTTCAGAATGCAAAAAGCTTGAACTACTGGTTGTTCGGTAAGTGGTGGTTTAGTTTGGATGTCCCCCGACACCTTTTTTCCTTTTCCCCTGAAACCCTTCAAAGGCTTCTTTCCTCTTTAGGGCTAAAGATTAAAACACTCTGGTTTGATTCTACGGAACGGAATTTTTTAGCGAGTCTTCAATATTGGATAAATGAGCAATATGGTCGGGGGGCAGCGTATCAGATGCCCCAACCGATTGTAACCAATCGTTTTTTAAAGCTCTTTTTTCGCCCCGTTTGTTGGGTGGTAGATCGATTTGGATTTGGAGATCTGATATATTTGGAGGTCATTAAAACGTGACCGATTTATCCATCGTCATTGTTAACTGGAATACAAAAGAATATCTTCTTCGTTGCCTGGGATCGATTTTTAAATTGGGACAGAGAATGAATTGGGAGGTTATTGTGGTTGACAATGGTTCCCAGGATGGGAGTGGAATGGAGGTGAAGAAGGCCTTTCCCTTCGTCCATCTCGTCGAAAATGAAAAAAACTTGGGATTTGCAAAGGCCGCCAATCAAGGGCTTCAAAAAGCATCAGGGAGATATGCTCTCCTTCTGAATCCGGACACTCAAGTGAAGGGTGAAGCGATTGAACAATTAGGGTCGTTTATGGAGACCCATTTAGAGGCCGGAGTGGCTGGACCCCAGCTCCTCAATCCGGATGGATCGAAGCAGAACTCGATCGCCAATTACCCATCCCTGGCGACAGAACTTCTCAATAAGAGTTTCTTGAGGTGGTTATTCCCAAAAAAGTTTCCGGGAAAAGAGAGAGATTATTCTGAACCCGTTGAAGTCGATTCAGTGATTGGTGCCTGTATGATAGTGAGACGGGATGCGATAGATCAGGTTGGCTTATTGGACGAGGATTATTTTCTTTTCCTCGAAGAGACGGATTGGTGCTATCGGATGGCGAAGGGGGGTTGGAAGATCTACCATGTTCCTCAAGCCGAAGTCGATCATTTCCAAGGGAAGAGTGCTGAAACCGTGAAAAAGAGGGCTCGGGTTGAATTTTACCGTTCTCGCTATCATTTCTTCAAAAAAAATAGAGGAAGTTTACAATGGTTCATTCTCCTCTGCGGGTTGATGATAAGATTGGGATTTGAATTTCTGGGTATGTTATTGGTTTCTCTGGTTACTTTCTTCACTATCAAAGGGTGGCGAAAAAAACTTTCGATTTATGCCTACCTAATGTGGTGGCATCTAAGATTCTGCCCCGAAGAGATGAGGCTGAGACCTACAAATTTAAAATTTTTTCATTGAAAATTGTAAAATGCAAATTGTAGAATGGAAATTGGCAAATCCCTTTTTTTACTAGAGGAAAACAGGTGGATTTCATGAGGAATGGAATAGGGACATCGTTTTATTAGGAGCATTGATATGATCAACATTGCTGTGGTAGGAGCGGGGGCATGGGGTAAGAACCACATCAGGGTATTTTCAGAAATTCCCAATGTTCGATTGAAATATGTCTGTGATCAAGATTCCTCTAAATTACAATCCATACAGAAGACCTATCCTCGAACGAAGATGGTTCAGGATTTAAACCCCATTCTTCAGGATTCAGAGGTGAGGGGAGTGGTGGTGGCCTCTTCAGCCCTTTCTCATTTTCCCCTTGCGAAAGAGATATTGGAGGCGGATAAGGATCTGTTGGTAGAGAAACCGATGGCCTTAAATACCAAGGATGCTCAGGAGATGTTGAAGATCGCAGAGAAGAGGAAAAAAATCCTCATGGTGGGGCATCTTCTCATTTATCACCCCGTCGTGGATCGGTTGAAGGAAATACTTGCCTCTGGTGAATTGGGGAGGGTCTATTATATTTATACACAACGGGTTAATCTTGGTGTCATCCGTCAGGATGAAAATGCTCTCCTTTCCTTTGCCCCTCATGATCTATCTGTCATCCTATACCTCCTCGAAGAAGAACCGGTTGCGGTGACGGCTCATGGAGAAAGTTATATTCAAAAGGAAATTGAAGATGTAGTATTTCTCAGCCTTCGATTTTCTGATGGAAAGATGGCGAATATCCATCTCAGTTGGCTGGACCCCCATAAGTTGAGAAGGGTTACAATCGTAGGATCAAAGAAGATGGTAGTTTTTGATGACATGGAAGTCTCTGAAAAATTAAAGGTTTATGATAAAGGGGTAAAGAATCTTTCTTATGATACCTATGGAGAATATCTCAGTCTGAGGTTTGGGGATATTACGATTCCGAGTATTAAGATGGCGGAACCGCTCAGGGCTGAGGCTGAGCATTTTATTCAAAGCATCGAATCAAGGAAGGAACCTAAAACCGGAGGCCGAGATGGACTCAAGGTGGTAAAGATTCTAATGGCCGCTCAGGAGTCTTTAAAAAGAAAAGGATTTCCAATTTGCCTTGAAGGAGAATAAGCAGATGGGAAAAGAATACTTTATCCACCCCTCGGCTTTCGTGGATGACAGTGCGGAGATCGGAGAGGGGACCAAGATCTGGCACTTCACCCATATCATGTCGGGTGCCAAGATCGGGGAGAAATGTATTATCGGTCAAAATGTCTTTATCGGTTCAGGAGTTATTCTTGGCAATAATATTAAAGTTCAAAACAATGTCTCCCTCTACGACGGGGTTATTTTAGAGGACGATGTATTCTGTGGGCCCTCGATGGTCTTTACGAATGTTTTTAACCCTCGTAGTTTCATATCGAGGAAGAAAGAGTTCCGGAAGACTTTGGTAAAAAGAGGAGCGACCATTGGTGCCAATGTGACAATTGTCTGTGGAAATATAATTGGTCAGTACGCCTTTATAGGAGCCGGTTCTGTGGTGACCAAGGATGTTCCGGATTATGCTTTGGTCTATGGAAATCCGGGGAAAGTGAAAGGATGGGTCTGCCAGTGTGCTGAGGAGATACCCTTTCGATCTGGAGAAGGAGTTTGCAAAGCCTGTGGGAAAAAATATAAAAAGGATACGACCGGAATGAGGTTGATATAAAAATAAAAAGGGGACAGGCTACTTTTTGATTTCAAGGGTCTAACGATGCCAAGAATTTCGAGAGGTTTAGCTGACAACTCTGTTTATCATGTTATTAACCGCGGAAATGGTGGGCAGGTGGTCTTCCACAAAGATAAAGATTATGAAGCTTTTATCTCAATAATGGAAGAAGTGAAGGGTCATTATTCTGTTAATGTCTTTGCATATTGCTTAATGCCGAACCATTTTCACATGGTTTTAATGCCCGATAAGGCAAAAGATTTAAGCAAAATGATGCAATGGCTAATGACAAGCCATGTTCGACGTTACCATCGACATTATGGAACCAGTGGTCATATATGGCAGGGGCGTTATAAGAGTTTCCTTGTCCAAATGGACAGTCATTTATTAACAGTCCTCAGGTATGTTGAAAACAACCCGTTGAGGGCTGGACTGGTTAATTCAGCAAAGGACTGGCTATGGTCTTCTCATCCGGAAACAACTGGCAAGAAGCAACGTTTATTAATTGATGAAATTCCTATAGAATTACCCAAAGATTGGGGCAAATATGTAGATGAACCCATGACAGATAGAGAGTTAGATAAACTTCGTCACAGTATGAATCGTCAGTCTCCTTATGGAAATTCATCTTGGCAGATTCAAATTAGCAGGAAACTTGGATTAGAATCGACAATGAGACCACGAGGAAGACCGGTGAAAATGGGTGAAGTAAAAAAGTAGCCTGTCCCCTTTTTCCCCTCTGAGTCAATAGGAATGAAGCTTATCACGATTGTTGGAGCTCGACCTCAATTTATCAAAGCCGCAGCGGTCATGCGGGCAACTCAAGAATTCAATAAAAAAGAGAAACGAATTCGAGAAATTCTAGTCCATACAGGCCAGCATTACGACTACCTGATGGATAAGGTCTTTTTTGAAGAACTTAAACTCCCTAAACCGGATTACCACCTGGGGGTGGGTTCTGGTTCTCATGCCAGACAGACCGGAATGATGCTCGAGCGGATCGAGGCTGTCCTCCAGAAAGAGAAACCCCATGTGGTCATGGTCTATGGGGATACAAATTCGACATTGGCAGGGGCCTTGGCCACGGCAAAACTAAACATTCCTGTCGCTCATGTGGAGGCAGGTTTAAGAAGTTATAATCGGAACATGCCAGAGGAAATGAATCGACTTCTCGCCGATCATCTTTCCAGCCTCCTTTTCTGTCCTACGGATCAATCTATCAGGAATTTGTTAAAAGAAGGGATAAAGGATAGGGAGGGAGTGATAGTTAAAAAGGTAGGGGATGTGATGTACGATTCGATTCTCTATTATTCAAAAATAGCGGAAAAAAAATCCACCATCCTTCGTGATTTAAATCTTGTCAATCTGCAATCTGCAATCCGCAATCCGCAATATTATCTTGCTACCCTCCATCGCGCTGAGAATACTGATAACCTTAATAGGCTTCAATCAATTTTAAAAGCCCTGAACAAAATTGGAAGAAATACTCCCGTTATCCTCCCTATCCACCCAAGGACAAGGAAGGTGATGAAGGGCTATGACCTCCTCTCCAAATTCAAAGATATTAAATTGATTGAACCTGTTTCTTATCTCGACATGCTCAAATTGGAGAAAAATGCGAGAGCCATCCTGACCGATTCAGGAGGTATCCAAAAAGAGGCTTACTGGTTCGGGGTCCCCTGTTTTACCTTAAGGGAAGAAACCGAATGGGTGGAAACCATCAAACAAGGGTGGAACAAATTGGTGGGTTCCGAGGAGAAGAGAATTGTAGAGGCGGTGAGTCAATTCACAGGGAAGTGTCTTCCGGGGAAAAGGCCCGGTGTATTTGGAGATGGAAAAGCAGGTAGGGAAATCGTCCGCATATTAAAAAAGCGATTTGGCTAGCATGGAAGCGGTGGCATTAAACTTTAGTCAGGAAGGGAAGATAAAATATAAAGAGAGGAATCATTGGAAGATTCTCCTCCTCTTCATGGCTTTGTCTTTTGTTTTAAGAGTTTTCCTTATTATTTATCCTGAAAACATCTACAACGATGGAACAGAGTATATTCGTCATGCCAAGGAGGTTCTGGCTGGAAACTGGAGTGGGGGGGAATCCACTCCAGAGGCCCCCAACGCAGGGAAATCCACTCCCGCTTACCCCGCCTTCATCGCTTTTATTTATCTTCTCGTAAAAAATTATGAACTGGCCGGGATCTGGGTTTCTGTGATATTCGGAACCCTCCTCGTGCTTCCTGTCTTTTATTTGGGTAAAGAAATTCTTGGCGAGAAGGTCGGGATGCTTTCGGGTCTTGTGACAGTGGTTCACCCTGTTCTCCACATGAATTCTGGGTCTGTTTTGACCGAAGCGACCTACCATTTTTTTTTAGCGACAGCCGTTCTTTTCGGTTGGTATGCCTTTCACCAGGGGAAGTCTTACACTATCCTTCTTTTTAGCTTTTTTGTTTCCCTGGCCTACCTGACAAGACCAGAAGGAATCGGTTTTCTTTTTGTTTTTTTCATCTGGGTCCTTTTGACCAACCCCCCCGGGGGAAAGAGAGTTTGGAAGAAGAGGGCCGGGATTGTTCTCCTTGCTACTTTTTGTTTTCTTCTCTTTTCTTCCCCTTATCTCATCCAATTGCGAAAAGAGTTAGGGAGATGGCAGATCTCAAAGAAGACCACTTTTTCAATAGGATCAATCTCTGACAAAGAAGACACTTCCTTTGAGGCAGCGGTACTAAGGGAGAAGATCAATGTTTCTGCCCTCCTAAGGGATCCCCTATCTCTGTTAGGTAAAATAGGGGGTGGACTTTTAAAATCTTTTTATGGATTTTTCCAGACCTTTAACCCGATCCTTTTCCTTTTAGCTATTTTAGGGTGGATAAAGATCTTCAAGATGAAATCTTCTTATACCTTC
>Ga0209253_10005343_pt1 | contig 11142 bp, 12 predicted proteins | sample FrelakmetBRP12BR_FD_187145 | JGI IMG/M metagenome (GOLD analysis project Ga0209253, IMG submission 187145) | Freshwater lake sediment microbial communities from the University of Notre Dame, USA, for methane emissions studies - BRP12 BR (SPAdes)... | ecosystem: Environmental > Aquatic >... | reverse complement strand
TCCCCTGGGGGAGGTCGCCGCGGATCGCGCCGATCTTCGCCCGCGTCTCCTGGGTGGCGTCGTTCATCTTCACCTCCAGGCGGAACTCGACGACGACGGTGGAGACGCTCTCCCGCGACGTCGAGAAGACGCGCTTGACCCCGGCGATCGGGTTGACCGCCTCCTCGATCCGCTTCGACACCTCCCGCTCCACGCTCTCCGGGGAGGCGCCGGGGAACTTCGTGACGATGGTCACCACGGGGATCTCCACGTCCGGGAACATGTCCACCGCCAGCCGCTTGTAGGAGAAGGCGCCCAGCGTCACCAGGGCCAGCATCATGACCGAGGCGAAGATGGGACGCCGGATGGACAGGTCGGAAAGGAACATCGCCTACTCCCCCTCGATCCGGGAAACCTTCACCGCGTCCCCATCCTTCAGGTTGAAGGAGCCGCGGGTGATCACCTTCTCCCCCGGGCCGAGGCCGGAGGGGATCTCCACGGCCTCCCCCCGGATCGCCCCGGTCGCCACCGGGCGCCGGCGGACGGCGTTGTTGTCGAGGACGAAGACCTCCCCCTTCCGGGCGGCCGCGTCCCAGGTGACCAGCGCGGAGCGCGGGACCATCGGGACCCCCTTGCGCCCCCCCGTGACGATCCGGCCCTTCACGAACAGCCCCCCTTTGAGGACCTCCGGCTCGTTGGGCACCTCGGCGATCACGCGCACCGAGCGATCCCCGGGGTTCACGGCGGGGTTGATGTACGTGACCTTCCCTTGGAACTCCCGCCCGGGGAACGCGTCCGTGGAGAAGACCAGCGGCTGGCCCGTCCGCAGGGAGGACATCTCGGAGGACGGGATGGTCGCGGTGAGCTCCAGGAGCCGGTTGTCGACCAGCCGGAAGACGACCTTCTGCATCTCGCCCACGAGGTCCCCCACGTTCACCAGCCGCTCCGCCACGGCGCCGTCGAAGGGGGAGCGGATCAGCGCCTTCTCGAGCCGCGTCTCGGCGTGGGAGACGTCTTCCTGCGCCGCCCCGACCTGTGCCTTCGCCGCGGCGATCCGCGCCGACGTCGCCTCCTTCTGGGTCCTGGCGTCGTCCATCCCCTGCCGCGTGATCAGACCCGATTCGAGAAGCTTCACCGCCCGCTCGTATTCGCGGTCCGCGCGGCTCCTCGCCGCCTCGGCCTCCAGCTGCGCAGCCTTCGCCATTTCCAGCGCCGCCTTCGCCTTCTGGAGGACGACCTCCCCCTCCCGGGTGTCCACTTTCAGCAGCGGGTCCCCTTTCCGGACCCGCGACCACTCGTTCACGTAGATCCGGGCGACCACCCCCCCGTACTCCGACTTGATCTCCGCCTGGAATTTCGGGGAAAGCGTCCCGACTACCTCGATCCCCTCCGTCACGTCCCCCCGGGTCACCCGCGCCGCGTCCACGGCGACGGGGGGCTTCCCCCCCGCGGCGCCCTTCCCCTGCGGGACGTCCCCCTTCCCGGAACATCCGCCCCCCGCCGACAGGACTACCAGGGCGATCGCCAATGCGCTGCGGATCTTCATCGTCCCTTCTCCCTTTCCTTCGCGTGACCACGGATCCATCGTCCGCTCGCGGCCCCGATCCCGGGCCGCGGCGGAGGGCGCGCCGGGTCGCCCCGGCGGCCGTCCACCGGAAATCTCCCGATCGGCAAATCCGGATGATTGGACTTCCGGCCCGACGCTTACGCGACCCCCGCCTTCTTCGCGACGCGGGCGTTGAACTTGGCGAAGTCGACCGCGAACCGCTCGTGGGTCCCCTTCCCGATGACCTCGACGTCGTCTTTCGCCTCGATCTCCCACACGGTCCGCCGGCCGTCGACGCCGATGCACCGGACGTGCACGGTCACCGTCATCCCCGGCGGGGTCGCCGCCGTGTGGGTCACGTGGACCAGGGTCCCCACGCTCCCCTCCCCCGGCTCCATGTGGGGCGCCATCGCCTCGATGCACGCCCATTCCATGAGCCCGACCAGGAAGCCGGTCGCGAAGACCTTCGGCATCTCCTGGAACGCCCTGGACTCGGGGTACAGGTGCGGGACGGTCTTGTTTTCGGGAACACGATACGAATGGACGTGCTCCAGGCCGGCCTTCAGCGTGTCCTTCATGGGGAACCTCCTTTTTCCCAAGAAGTATCGCCTTTTCCGGGGGGAGGTACAATGGGCGTACGGATTCCGAGAAACGGGAGGCAAGCATGAAGCCGCTGACGGGGAAGAAGGTGCTGTTCGTGGTCTGCCAGAACGATTTCCGGGACGAGGAACTCGCCCACCCGCGGCAGGAGGTGGCCGACGCCGGGGCGGAAAGCTTCGTCGCTGCGCGGGAGATGTCCCCCGCGAAGGGGATGTACGGCCTGACGGTCCAGCCGGACCTGCCGGTTCGGGACGCCAGGGCGACCGACTACGACGCCGTGGTGGCGGTGGGGGGGCGGGCCACGCCGGTGTGGCTCTGGAACGATCCGGACCTGCACCGTCTCCTGCGGGACGCGAAGGCCGGGGGGAAGGTGGTCGGCGGGATCTGCCTCTCCGGCGCCACCCTCGCCATCGCGGGCGTGCTCCAACGGACCCGGGCCACCTGCTACGCGACCGACGCCTCGAAGAGGGAAATGGAAAAGGGGGGGGCGGTCTTCGTCGACGAACCGGTGGTGGTCGCGGGGAAGATCGTCACAGCGAACGGCCCCGCGGCCGCACGGGAGTTCGGGAAGGCCCTTGTCAAGGCCCTGTCGGGCGGAGGGTGACCTTCCTCCCGTCCGTTATCACGATTGATTTGCGTTTTCCGTTCTACGTGGTAAAATCCGGGCATCTTAAAGGAAATCCCGGGGAATATGAACGACTTGCACCTCACGAACGTCTCACCCTCCCAGGCAGGGCAGCATCCTCCCGCCTACCGCCACATTTCGACCCGCTTCGACGAGCAGCACAGGGCCCTCTGGTGCATCCTCGACCCGAAGCCCCGGGCCTGTTTTACATTCGAACTGCTGGCGGACCTCCGACGGTTCCAGAGCGGCCTGGAAAGCCTGGCGGAGGGAACCGAGGAGGAGCGGCGGCGGGTCCGGTACGTCATCCTGGCGTCGAAGACCCCCCGGGTGTTCAACTTCGGCGGCGACCTTTCCCTGTTCTCGCGGTGCGTGACGGAAAACGACCCGGAGACCTTGCGGAAATACGCGCTGGCGTGCATCGACGTCCTCTACCCCCACGCCGTCGGGTTCAACCTCCCCCTGACCACGATCTCCCTCGTGCAGGGAGACGCGTTGGGAGGCGGCTTCGAGGCCGCCCTGGCCAGCGACGTGATCATCGCGGAGCGGAGCGCCCAGATGGGGTTCCCGGAGGTGCTGTTCAACCTCTTCCCGGGGATGGGGGCGTACAACCTCCTCGACCGGCGCCTGGGGATGCTGCGCGCGGAGCGGATGATCCTCAACGGCAAGCTCTATCGCGCGGAGGAGCTCCACGCCGAAGGGGTGGTGGACGTCCTGGCGGAGGATGGACGCGGGGAGAACTCCCTGTACGAGCACATCGTACGCAACTCGGGGAAGAGCAACGCCCGCGAGGCGGTCATGAGGATCCGGCGCGGGTTGCGGCCCCTCCTGTACGAGCAGCTGCTGAGCGTGGTGGACGTCTGGGTGGAGGCGGCGATGCGGGTCGGCCCGCAGGCGGTCCGCCTGATGGATCGGCTGGTCCGGGCACAGGAGCGGCTTCCCGCCAAGGGGCCGGAACCGTTCGTCCCACGGCCGGCCAGCGCCTGACGCTCCCCGGAAACCCCCCTAAGAAACGGCGATATCCCTGCCCTGCAGGTACTGGTCCAGGGCGGCGCGGGCCCGCGACATCTCCTCCCGCACCCCGTCGAGGTACACTCCCCCGTTGCGCTCGAGCTCCGGCGCACCGATACCGGAGAACCGGTCGCACGCACGCATCAGGGGGAACGCCCCGATCTGCCCCGAATTCCCCTTCAGCGCGTGGGCGGCCCTGCGGACCGCTTCCACGTCTCCTTCGGAAACCGCCTTCTCCATCTCCCGGAGCTTCTCCCGGGCCCCTTTGAGGAAGGTCCAGACCAGCCGCACCACGAAATCGTCCTTTCCCCCGAGGTCCGTCAATTCCTGGAGCACCCGGGTGTCGAGGGGCGCCCCCGTTTCCGGCCCCACGGCCGCCACCGCCTCCACGGCCTCCTCCCGCTCCTCGCCCGCCGGGTTGCGCGCCGCGGGAGCGTTTCCCGGGAGCAGTTCGTTGAGGAGCTCGAACAGCTTCTGGGTGTCGATGGGCTTGGTGATGCACGCCTCCATCCCCGCTTCCAGGCACTCCTCCCGCGCTTCGGCGGTGGCGTCCGCCGTGAGTGCCACGATCGGCATCCGCGGGGAGTCGTGGCTCATGAAGCGGTACAGCTTCGCCGCCTCGATCCCCCCCATGACCGGCATGTGGAGGTCCATCAGGGTGATGTCGAAGGGACCGGTCTTCAGCGCCTCGAGGGCCTGCTCCCCGTCGCCCACGATGGTGGCCTCGTGGCCCGCCCGCTCCAGGATCTTGGCGATGACCATCTGGTTCGTCCGGTTGTCCTCCGCCACCAGGATGCGGAGCTTCCTCCCCACCGCGTGCCGCTTCCGGTACCGGTCCGCGAGATTGCCCACCGCCGGGTCGGCCTGCGCGGCGTCCGGGCGGGACAGGTGAAGGGCGTTGAACAGCGACGTCCGGCCCACGGGGGTCGAAAGGACGGCCGTGTAGCCTCTCCTCGTGAAGGCGTCCGCGTCCTGCCGCGTGTCGGTGACCAGGATCAGCCTGGCGTGGTGGAGCGAGGGGTCGGACTTGATCACCTGCGCGAACGCGAACACGTCCATGTCGAGGCCGAGCGAAGCGACCACGACGAAGTCGAATGGCATCCCGGCGTTGGCGGCGGAGACCATCTGCGCGAACCCCTGCGCGGAGCGGTCCACCGTCGGCGCCCGCACGCCCCACGCGGCGAGGTGCTCCCGGACCGAATCGGTCACGGACGGGTCCGCCGACACCACGAGCGCGCGCCGGTCGGCGAGGGCGGACTCGAGGGCCGCCTCCCCCTCCGCGGCGCGGCGCTTCTCGAGCTCGACGGCGAACCAGAACGTGCTTCCCGCGCCGGGGACGCTCAGGACCCCGATCCGACCCCCCATCATCTCCACGATCTCCTTGGAGATCGTCGTCCCCAGCCCGGTGCCCCCGTACCTCCGGGTGATCGAGTCGTCCGCCTGGGCGAACCGGTCGAAAATGCGCCTCTGCGCCTCGGGGGCGATCCCGATGCCGGTGTCCACGACCTCGAAGCGGATCACGGCGTGCCCCGATGACTGCGACTCGAGCGCAATGCGCACGCCCACCTCTCCGCGTTCGGTGAACTTCACCGCGTTCCCGAGCAGGTTGAGCAGGACCTGCCGCAGGAGAAGCGGGTCCCCCCGCAGCAGGAAGGGGACGTCGGCGGGGACGTGGAGGAACATCTCGAGCCCCTTGGACCGGGCCTGGGGCTCCATGATGGCCACGGTGTTCTTCGCCAGCTCGTGGAGGTCGAAGTCGGTCACGTTGACGGACACCTTTCCGGACTCGATCTTGGAAAGGTCCAGCACGTCCTGCATGAGGAAGAGGAGGGTCCTGGCGGAGGCGTCGACGGCCTTGGCGAGCTCCTCCTGCTCGGCCGTCATGGGCGTGCCCCGCAGCAGGTCGATCAGGCCGATGATCCCGTTGAGGGGTGTCCGCATCTCGTGGCTCATGTTCGCCAGGAACCGGTTCTTCGCCCGGTTTGCCTCCTCGGCCCGCAGGCCGGCGGCGGTCAGCTTCTTCAGGAGCGCCGAGATGTACAACGGGAGCATCAGGATGCCGATCTGCAGCCCCACCCCCAGGACGTACTTGTCTTTCCAGTACCCGTTCAGCAGGATGGCCGTACCGAACCCCAACGTCCCGATGGCGGAGGCCACGAAAAGGTATTTCCGCCCGAAGCGGAACCCGTTCCCGAAAATCACCCACAGGAGGACGACGTACAGCGACGCGCCGGCGTCCCCCACCACCGAGATCCCGTACGAGGTCAGGCACAGGTCGCCGACGATCCCGATTACACGGCGGGAAGGGGACACGCCCGGGTCGACGGTGATCATGGTGAACAGGCCGATCGAGACGATGTGGTACAGGGCGCAGACCCACAGGAGGCGGACCTCGGCCGGGTCGATGTGTCCGTCCCGGCCCAGGTTCCAGTAGAGGTAGACGAAAATCAGGGCGGTCAGGACCACCCGGATGAGAGCCTGTTCGTGCTCTGAATCCGGCCGTCGGGAAAGGTGTTCCCACCCCGTACGGAACTTCCCCATGGCGACCAGACGCCAGAAACGCACCGACGTACCCCCGCGGGTCCGGTATTCCCGGCCAACGGGATTCTCATCGGTCGATCGGGGGGAAAAATTTACCGGGGATTGCGGCTACAGGTCAGGAAAAGATAGGGAAATGCAAATAATCCCCCCCGGGGGCACCCCCGGGGGGGATTCCGCAGGTTTGTGGGGCCTCACGCGTCCCGGACCCAGGTCACGCGCAGGAGGTTCGCATCCTCCGACCATTTGTACGCCACCGTGCCGTGGTACGCTTTGCCGATCTCCCGCCCGATTCGCTGGGCGAGCTTCTCGTCCGTGGTCAGGAGCTCCACGGCGTCGGTCCCTTCCCGGATTTCCATGATCCGTTCGAGGGGATTGATCCCGCGGGCACGATTCTCCTCGTTGCGGGCGATCCGGAGGATCTCCTCGCGGTGGGTCCGCAGGAACCCTCCCCGCAAGGTCACCACTCCGGAGGGGAAGCCGTCGGCGATCTTACGGCACGCCGGGCACCGGCGCAGGACCGCGCCGGAGCGCCCGAGGGCGGCGTACTCCTCCTCGTCCACGTACCAGCGCTTCTTCCGGCAGATGGCGTGGCAGTCGGGGCACACGCCGACGTCGGAGGCGCCTTTCCGGGGGATGTAGGGGTCTGCGGTACGGTCCACGTTCTTGCGGCTGGCAGGCTGGAACCGGGAGGTTGTCATGGCGGATACCTCCTTCCGCCTCCATGATACCGCCGAACCGCCCTCCGCGCCAGAAGGGGAAAGACGGGCGAATCAGCTCCCGGGAACCCGGAACTCCGTGAGGGCACGGAACGCGTCGACCCGCGATGCGATGTCCTGCGGAGAGAGGGACTGCAGCCGTTCCGTGCTGAACGCCTCCACCGTAAAGGAGGCGATCGCGCTGCCGTACATCGTCGCGAGGCGGTAATCCATCTCCGTGAGGGTGCTGCCGTCCCGCGAGGCGAGATACCCCATGAACCCCCCGGCGAAGCTGTCCCCCGCGCCGGTGGGGTCGAAGATCGTCTCCAGCGGGTAGGCGGGAGCGGCGAAGATCTCCCCGTCCGACAGGTGCAGCACGCCGTACTCCCCCCGCTTGACGACGACGCGTCCCGGCCCCATCTGCATCAGCTTCCGGGCCGCCTTGACGAGGTTGAACTCCCCCGTGAGCTCCCGCACCTCCGCCTCGTTGATCACCACGATGTCCACGTTGCGGATTACCTCCCGGAGCAGCTGGGGGCTCTTCCCGATCCAGAAGTTCATCGTGTCGAGGGCCACGATCCGGGGATTGCGCACCTGCGCCAGGATGTCCAGCTGCAGGCGGGGATCGATGTTCCCGAGGAACACGTACGGCGTCTCCCGGTAGGACGTCGGGATGACCGGGGCGAAGTCCTGGAAGACGTTCAGCTCCGTCTTCACCGTGTGGGCGGTGTTCAGGTCGTACTCGTAATATCCCTTCCAGTGGAACGTCTCCCCGTCCGCGACCTTGAGCCCCTGGAGGTCGATCCCCCGGGCGGCAAGCATGTCGATGGTCTTCTTCGGGAAGTCCCGTCCCACCACGGAGACGAGGCGGACGGGGGCAAGGTAGCTGGCGGCCAGGGAGAAGTAGGTCGCCGAGCCACCGATCACCCGGTCCACCTCGCCGAACGGCGACTTGATGCTGTCGAACGCCATCGATCCCACGACCAGCAGGCTCATGCGCCCCTCGATGCGAAGCGGGAAATGGAAACCCCCGCATGATATCCCACGCCCTATTCCCCCCACAACTGCTTCAGCCGCGCGTCCCGCCCGCAGCCGGACCGGTAGTACCGGTACCGGAGAGGATTCTTCTGATAATACTTCTGGTGGTACTCCTCGGCGGGGTAGAACTCCGTCGCGGGAACGATTTCCGTGACGATCTTCTCCCGGAACGGCCTGGACTTTTCCAGCTCCGCCCGCGACTCCTCCGCCTGCCGGCGCTGCTCCTCGTCGTGCGTGAAAATTCCGGTCCGATACTGCGTTCCCACGTCGCAGAACTGCCGGTCCCTGACGGTCGGGTCGACGTTGCGCCAGAAGACGTCGAGCAGCCTCCGATAGGAAATCGCCGCCGGGTCGTAGACCACCTGCACCGCCTCCGCGTGCCCCGTGGCGCCGGAGGAGACTTCCTCGTACGTGGGGTTCTTCGTACGTCCCCCGGTGTACCCCGAGGTGACGGAAACCACCCCCGGGAGCTTGTCGAACGGCGCTTCCATGCACCAGAAGCAGCCGCCGGCGAAGGTCGCCTTCGCGACCTTCCGCCCCCCGGGGGGTTCCGCACCTCCGGAAGGCGCGGCAACGAGAGCCAGAAGGGGCAGGATGAACAGGAGCGCGAGGAGAACCGGCTTCATCGGAAACCTCCCGGATTGAAGTTCTTCCTTCTTAGATGACCAGAAGATCGGCGAGGAGCGCGAGCATCAGGAGCGTCAGGTAGACGATCGAGGCGGCGAACGCGCGGCCGTACCGTTTCGTGGACACCGTGTGGCGGTAGAAGACGGCGAGGAATCCCGCCCCCAGGAGCAGGGCCGCCCAGGCGAAGCGCCGGGACAGGTACCCCAGCCCCCACAAGGACAGGGAAATGGGAAGCAGCGCCGCCGCGTAGAGGAAGATGAGGACCTTCGTGTACCGCTCCCCGAACGCCACCGGAAGGACCGGGACGCCCGCGGCGCGGTACTCCTCCTGGAACCGCAGAGCCAGAGCCCAGAAATGGGGGGGCTGCCAGAGCACGAGGAACAGGAAGAGAATGACGCCGTCCATCCCCAGGCGGGGGTTCACGGCCGCGTATCCGATCAGGGCCGGGAGCGCCCCGGGGACCGCGCCCGGAATCGTGCCGTAGGGGGACCGGCGCTTCCAGACCAGGGTGTACAGTACCGAGTATCCGACGACGGCCGCGGCCAGGAGGCCGGAGACGGTGGCGTTGAGGTACAGGGCGGACAGGGCAAGGGATGCGGCGATCGCGGCGGCGGCGGCCGCCGCGACGTTCCCCCGCCCGATCGAACGCAGCGCGGCGGTTCTGCGCGAGAGGCGCGGCATTTTCCCGTCCATCCCCGCGTCGAGGACGTTGTTCAGCGCGGCGGAGCCGCCGGCGGCGGAGAGAATGCAGCCCATGGTGAGGAGAGCCGTCCCGGCGTCCGGGAGGCCGCGCCGGGCGAGCACCATCCCGCTGAACCCCGCCAGGGTCACCGCGACGACGATGCCGGGCTTGAACAGGAGGACGGCGGCCGGCTTCCCCGGCGCCTCCGCGCTCCCCCCCTCCCCTCCGGCTCCGGGGCTCACCAGCGTGGCAGGGACAGCGCCGCCCCTTCCGCGCGGACCGCTCGGATCCACAGGTGGCCGAGGATCGAAAGCATCCCCAGGGCCGTCGCGAGGTGCAGCGCCGTCGCCAGGAAGTGGAGCCCCGACAGCACGACCATCGCCCCGATCCCGATCTGGGCAGCCACCAGGGCGAGGAACGACGTGGCCAGACCCCGGTTCCCCCGCTGGCGCGGGTCCCTGCGGATGAAGAGGTAAAGGGTCAGCGCGGTAAGAAGGACGAGGTACCCCACCACGCGGTGGGAGTAGTGGGCCAGCACCGGCCCGGCGAGTACGGGGGGAACGAAACGCCCGAGGCACGTCGGGAAATCGGGGCACGCCAGCCCCGCCTCGAGGTGCCGCACGTACGCCCCGAGGGCGGCCTGGAAGTAGACCAGTGCGGCCAGGCTCAGGAAGAGCGCCGCCGGTCCCCGGAAGGAGAAGGCGGGTCGGGCGGACTCCCCGTCGCAGGTCATCATGTAGAAGGCGAGGAGGAATATCAGGAGCCCCGTCATGAAGTGGACGGTGGTCAGCTGCACGGGCGTTTCCAGCAGCACGACGGCGCCCCCCATCCCGATCTCCGCCACCAACAGCGCGACCGCGAGGACCGGCACCGCCCGCGCCACCCCCGCGTACTTCCGGTACCGGCGCGCCGCCAGGGCGACGACGAACAGCGACGCGACCCCCGCGATCACCCGGTGGAGGAACTCCATGTAGACGTCCCATCGCAAGGGGGGCAGGACCTTCCCGTGGCACAGGGGCCAGTCCGGGCACGCGAGCCCCGCCTTGAGCCCGGCCACGAGGTTCCCCCACACCAGCAGCAGAAACAGGATCCCGACGGTCGCCCGGCCCAGCATCGGCGTTCCCCCCTCCAGGTGGATACGGGGATTATCCCCGCGCGGGGAAGTCAGCGCAACTGCGTGTCGACCAGGGTGCCCAGGATGATGAGGGCGAGGAAAAAAACGGGGACGAGGGCGAACCCCCAGACGAGGCGGCTCTCCCCCTTGAGGTGCATGAAGAAGAGGGCCACCAGCGACGCCTTCACGGAGGCGATCAGGAGCGCCACGACGACGCTCATCAACCCGAGCTCGACATAGGAGACGAGGACGGTGACGACGGTCAGGAGGAGAAGCCCCGCGAAGACCGCGAGGTAGGTCCGGCTTCCGCCGCGGGATCCGTGCGCCATCGCTCCCCCCTCAACCCGCCAGGTACAGCAGCGGGAACAGGTAGATCCACACCAGGTCGACGAAGTGCCAGTACAGCCCGGACATCTCCACCGGGGTGTAGTACGCCTCCGAGAAGGCCCCTTTGCGCCCGAGCACCAGGATCCAGGCCAGCACCCCCATCCCGATCAGCACGTGGATCCCGTGGATCCCCGTCATCACGAAGTAGAGGGAAAAGAAGATGTTGGTGTCCGGGAACAGCCCGTGGTGGAACTTCTCCGCGTACTCCACGTACTTGACGCAGAGGAATACCCCCGCCAGCAGGATCGTGGCTCCGAACTACCGCGGGAGGAGCCGCGCCTTCCCCTTTTTCACGGCGTC
>Ga0209253_10005342_pt1 | contig 11142 bp, 9 predicted proteins | sample FrelakmetBRP12BR_FD_187145 | JGI IMG/M metagenome (GOLD analysis project Ga0209253, IMG submission 187145) | Freshwater lake sediment microbial communities from the University of Notre Dame, USA, for methane emissions studies - BRP12 BR (SPAdes)... | ecosystem: Environmental > Aquatic >... | reverse complement strand
CCCTCGCTGCCGCCGGTATCGACCCGAGGGCGGTGGACCTCGCGCCGCTCGCGCCGCTCAACCTCCTGCGCCTCGCGGGCGCGCCGCACGCGGGCGCCTCCGCCTTCGTCGGCCTGGACGCTGCGCGCACGGTGGTCGCCGTCCTCCGCGATGGCGCCCTCGTCGGCCTGCGCACCCTGAGCGCGGGCATCGCTGCGAGCCGCGACAGCGACGCCGTGATCCGCGACGTGCGCTGGTCGGTGCTGGCGCTGGCCGGTGACGACTCGCTGGCCTCGCTCGGGCTCTGGATCGGCGGCGATGCGGCGGCAACGCCGGGGCTCGGCGCCGCGCTCGAGCGCGCGTTCGGGACCGCGCCGCAGACACTCGCGGCCCTGGCGCTTCCCCCCATTCCCGCCCCACTCCGCCGCGAGCAGGTCCCCTTCGCGACCGCGCTGGGCATCGCGCTCCGCGACGGCGGCACCGCGGGTGCGCTCGGAATCGATTTCCGCCGCGGGGAGTTCGCGTACCACCGCGAGCGCGAGGCGCTGGGGCGCGGCCTCGCCGCCGCCGGCGTGCTCACGCTGCTCGCCATCGTGCTCATGGTCGCGAGCTTCGTCGTGGAGGCGCGGCGCCTCGAGGCCCGCCGCGACGCGATCCGCGCCGAGAGCCGCGCGCTCTTCACGCAGGTCCTTCCCGGCGTGCGGACGATCGTGAACGAGAAGGCCCAGCTCGCGACCGAGATCGCGGCCCTCGAGAAGCAGCGCAAGGCGCACGGCGGCCTCGCACCGACGGCCCCGCGCGCGATCGACCTCCTGCGCGCGCTCTCCCTCGGCGTGCCAGAGAAGGCCCCGCTCGACATCGAGGAGCTCTCCCTCGACGGCGAGACGCTGCGTCTGCGGGGCTCGACGCGCGCCTACGACACCGTCGAGGCGGTGAAGCGCGGCCTCGCGGCACGGCCCGAGTTCCAGGACGTGCAGGCCAAGGACGTACGCCAATCCGTCGACGGCGAGCGCGTGGACTTTCGCCTGAGCCTGACGGTCGCATCGCTGGAGCCGCAGTGAGCGAGCTGCACCGCCGCCTCGAGCAGGTGCTCGACCGTCTCGCGCCGCGCGAGCGGCTCTTGCTCGGCGCCGCTGCCGCCGTGGCCGTGCTCACCCTCGTCTGGCTGCTCGCGGCCACCCTCGCGGAGCGACGCCAGACGCTCGCGGCCCAGATCGGCGCTGCCGAGCGCGACCGGACCGAGGTCGCGGCGCTGCGCGACCGCTACCTGCGCCTGCGCGCCGAGGGCGACCTCGTCCAGCAGCGACTCGCCGGCGGTGGCACCGCCTTCTCGCTGTTCTCGCACCTCGAGAGCGTCGGCCGCGAGGCGCTCGGTCGCGAGCACATCGCCGCCATGAACCCGTCCACACGCGCGGTGAGCGACGACCTGCAGGAGGAGGACGTCGAGATGCGCCTCTCGGCCGTCTCGCTGCGCGATCTCACCGCGTTGCTCTACCGCGTCGAGAAGACCGAGCTGCCTCTGCTGGTGAGTCGGCTGCAGATGAAGAAGCGCTTCGACCAGACGCACGTCTTCGACGCCACCCTCGTCGTCGGCCGCCTGCGGCCGGTCGCGGGCGCCCCGACCCAGTGACGGCAGCCGCCGGCCGGAGGACGGTGGCGTCGCGCGCCGTGTCGGGCACGCTCGACCGCCTGGTGCCGGCCCTGCGGGCGGCGGCCGAGCGCCTCGCTCCCGTGCGGCGCGTCCCGATGCTCGCGTACGGCGCCTACACGCTCGTCCTCTTCCTCGGCTTCCTGCTCGCCACGTTCCCGCACGAGCTGGCCCTGCGTCGGGCCCTGGCGGGCGCGGCGGCCGGTCCCGTCGCCATCGAGGTGCGCGACGTCCGCCTCGGCTGGATGCTCGCCTACCGGATCGGCGAGGTCGCGCTGCTGCGACGGGACGATCCCGCGACACCCCTGCTCGTGGCCCGGGAGGTGCGGGCCGCGCCTTCCCTCCTCGGCCTGCTTCGTGGCCGCCCCTACCCGATCGCCATCCGGGCCGACGTCTACGGCGGAGCTCTCGCCGGCCGCATCGACCGGCGCCCCCCAGGCCTCGAGGTCGACGCCGAGCTCCGCGACCTCGACCTCGAACGCCATCCGGGCCTCCGTGGCCTCGTCGATGGCTCACTGCGCGGCCGGCTGAGCGGCACGCTCGCGCTGCAGGCGGACGTTCTAAGGCCAGCCTCTGCCAGCGGCTCGGTCGAGCTCCGCGGCGCGGGCGTCGCCCTGGAGAGCGCGCAGGTGCGGGGCATCACAGTGCCCGATCTGCACTTCCGCGACGTACGCCTCGCGGCCCGCATGCGCAACGGTCGCCTCGACGTGAGCGAACTCGCTGCCGATGGCGACGAGGTGAGCGTCCGCGGCGACGGCACCGTCGTCCTGCAGAGCCCGGTTGCGGCGAGCATTCTCGGCCTCGAGCTGCGCCTCGCGCCCGAGGCAGGCGCCCCCGAGGGACTCCGGCTCGCGCTCAACCTGATCCCCGGAGTGCCCGGCGAGGGCGGCACGCGCTCGGTCAGGATCGGCGGCTCCCTCGCGCAACCGCTCCTGCGCTGACGCCCCGGTCCTCGCCGAGCGGTGGAAGGCAGGCCTGCGCACCGGTGTCAAGCACCCCTCCCGCCGGCACATCGGAACCACGTCATGTGGCCTGCGTCATGACGAGAGCCGCCTGTCAACCACCGCTGAGGGTGCCGACGACGACCGCTCCCGAGACGCCAACCGGCGTTCCAGCGCGCCGTGGCAGCCCCGGAGGGCGCAACCGTCGCCCAGCTGGCGAGCGGAAGCGCACGGCGGCGCCTCGACGCTGACATCGCCGTGCGACCCAGGGCGCTGATCCGGATCATCCCCCCTCGCCCCCAGACGGCGAGGAGCGTCACGCGCGCGACACTCGTCGCCGTCGCCGGCGCGGTCCTCTACGGTCACGTCCAGTTCCTGCGCCATGCGGGAGGCCTGTGGCGAGACGAGGCCGGCACCGCCGCCTTCGCGAGCATGCCGTCGCTGGCGGCAATCTGGTCGGCGCTCCACTACGACTCCGTCCCCCTCGCCTCGACCCTGCTGGTGCGGGGCTGGATCGCCCTGGGGCTAGGGTCGGACATGGGGTTGCGGGTGCTGGGACTCATCGTCGGCTGCACCGTCCCGGCAGCCCTGGCGCTCAACGCCAGGGTGCAGGGCGCGCGGATTCCCAGCTGCTCGGTGGCGCTCCTCGCACTCAACGTGTGGGCGATCCGAGGCGGCGATGCGATCCGCCCGGCGGGCCTCGGGATGCTGTTCGTCGTTCTGACCTTCGCCTCGCTCGGCGCCTTCATCGAGCGGCCCCGACGCGCATGGGCCGTCGCCGCCGCCGCGTGCGCGGTCCTCGGCGTCCACAGCATCTACAGCAACGCCGGGCTCGTGGGAGCGATCGCGCTCGCGGGAGCGGCGGCTGGGGTGGCCCTGCGCTCGCCCATTCGGATCCTGGCCAGCGCTGGCGTCGGCCTCGCCGCCGCGCTCTCGCTGCTTCCCTACCTCCCGGCGGTGCGCGTCGCACGCGACTGGGGCGTGCTGATGCAGGCCCAGGGAGTCGATCTCCCGCGCATCTGGGTCACGTTCCAGGGCGCGGCGTCGTGGGACTGGGGTCTGTGGGTGGTGCTGGTGGTGGCGGGTCTCGCCGTGGCGCTCGTTCGGCTGGGGGGCGGCGGGAGCCGGACGCCAGCGCGAACGTCGGAGCGCACGCAGGCCCTCTACGCCGGCGCCACCCTGGCGATCGGTGTGCTCGCCTTCATCGGGTTCGTCCTGTGGTCGCAGCTCGCGACGAAACCCTGGTACTACTTGCCGCTCATGGCCCTCGGCGGCGCGAGCCTCGACGTGCTGGCGGGCCCGCTGGTACGGCGTCCGGCGCCCCGCATCGCGCTGTGCGTGGCGATGCTGCTCATCACCGTGGCGCATCTGGTCGCCGCCGCGCCTCAGCTGCGGGTGCGCCAGACCAACGTCGACCTCATCGCGGCCAAGCTCAACGCGACTGTCGCCCCCGGGGATCTCGTGGTGGTCAATCCGTGGTTCCTGGGCGTCACCTTCGACCGCTACTACCACGGGCCCGCGCCTTGGATCACGATCCCGCCGCTCGACGAGGTGCGCATCCATCGCTACGACCTGGTCAAGCGCTGCATGCAGGATCCCACGTGTGTGGACTCGGTGGGGCGGACGATCACGACCACGTTCGCGTCGGGCGGACGCGTGTGGCTGGTCGGCCATCTGCCGTCGCTGCCACCGGGCACGGCTCCTCCGCCCACCCCGCGGGCCCCGACCCCCGAGCTCGGCTGGAGTGTCGACTCCTACGACGAGCGCTGGGGCAAGGTCGTGCTCGCCTCGATTGCCGCCCGCGTGGCGAGCACTGGGACGGTGCACGTCGCGGCGCCGGGGGAGGTGAGCCGGTATGAGAACGTGGCGCTGTTCGTCCTGATTGGCGGGCGCTAGCCTCTGCCCCATCCGCCCGTTCACGCGGGGCGTGCCTGCAGCACGCGGCTCGAGCGCGCGGCAGCCCGGAGGATCACATCCGCGGTGAGGGACTGCCCGGGTCGATGCTCAGGTGCTCGCGGGGACTGGCCGCTCGGCTCCCTCCGCCGCGCGTGCGCGCAGCGTCTTCGCGAGCGCGCGTGTGGCCACGCGCCGGGCGAGCTTCTTGCGGCGCTCCCGGTTGAAGCGCCCCTTGTCCCCACTGACTCGCCCCATGGTGGCCTCGCTCTCGTGCTGCCGTCGATGAGATCCTGCGCCGAGACGGACAGGCGCCCCGGACGTATCCGGGGCGCCCATCGACTTGCTTACGCCTTGACGACGTTCGCGGCCTGCAGGCCCTTCGGGCCCTTGACGATCTCGAACTCGACCTTCTGGCCTTCGTCGAGCGACTTGAAGCCATCGCCGACGATGGCCTTGAAGTGCACGAACACGTCCTCGCCACCGTCCTGCGTGATGAATCCAAACCCCTTCTCGGGGTTGAACCATTTCACGGTACCAACTGGCATGAGCGGTTCCCTCCTTTCTTTGAACTCGTCTTCGAGGGAGGGTGCTCTGCCACTACTGCGAGGTCAGGGAGAGGCCCTGGCCCAGTGCAAATACTTCCGCCACCTCAGACTGCTTTCTTCTACAGGGATTGCCGCGCTCTCACAAGCCTTCAGACGGGCACCCGCGTGCACCGGGGACTCGGCCTGCCAGGATGATCTCAGTCCAGGGTCGTGGGGTACACCGGCGGCGGCCCGTCGCGCCGCACCCGATAGAGCACCATGTGGTCGTCGGCGAGCACCTGCTCGAGGCCCGGATCGACGGCGGCCTGCTCGAGGAAGGCGGTGTGCTCGCGGTCGCTCAGGACGTAGGCGCACGGGAAGCGGGTGGCGAGGACGCGCGACGGGCGGTCCAGCCTCCCCTGCGACACGTCCACCCACTGCCAGTACGCGTCGCGGAAGCGATCCCGGAGGTAGGTGGGATCGAGCCCGACGAGGTACGTGCTCTCCACGTTGTGGAAGTAGAGCCAGGGGAAGTCGTCCCAGTCCGTGGTGCAGAGCATCGCTCCCGCTGGCGCCACGCGCGCCACCAGCCGCGCCGCCGCCGCGTAGCGGTCGTGCGGCGTCTCCGCGCTGCGTCCGGCGAGGGTGCGCACGACGCCGCTCGCGTTCGCGGCCATGATCACCGCCAGCCCTGCGACCAGCGCCCGCAGCCGCCAGCCGCCGAGGCCCCTCAGCACCCGATCCCCGGCGAGGGCCGCGAAGAGCGTCGCCGTCGGCGCGAAGTACTCGATGAACCGCTTCGAGCGCAGCATGAGCGCCCAGAAGACCGCGGCGACGAGCAGCGACGCCAGCGCGCGCCGGTCGCGCCGGAGCCCCGCAGCGCCCGTGACCGTGACGCCGAACGCCACGTACAGCATCGCCGGCAGCGCGTTGCCGAGCAGGCCGAGCGGATCGTAGGGCAGCCATTCGCGTCCCACGCGCACCGGCTCGTGGGGCACCAGCTTGTCGCCGAAGTGGTGCGCCATGAAGCGCAGGTACTCCGGGAAGTAGGGGTTCGCGACCAGCCCGCAGGCCATGCCGGCGAGCGCGGCGACGGCGATGCCGGCCCGCAGGCGCCGCTCGCGCACCAGCTCCGCGACCATCACCGCCCCGACGGGGAGGAGGAGCAGCGGGAAGCCGTCGTAGAGCCAGGTGTAGACGCACGCGAGCGCGGCGAGCGGACGGTGGCGGTGCGCGAGCGCGAGGTGGAAGCCCACCAGCAGGCAGACCAGCGACAGCGCCTGCACCCGCGTCATGCTGAGGCGGAAGAGGAAGTCCGCGGACGCCGCGCCGAGCGCGAGCACGGCGAGCGGGGCCGCGACCACGCGCGCGCGCGCGAGCACCCAGGCGAAGGTGCCGACGAGCGCCGCCGCGCCGGCCACGGCAGCGAGCTTACCGCCCAGGCGCAGGTCGCCGAGCGTGAAGGGGACGAGGAGGAGGTGGTAGAGCATGTGGTGGTCGGCATAGCGATCGGGCGCGAGAATCGTGAGGGGCAACCACGGGAAGGGCGGCGGGAAGCCACGCACACCCGCCTCGCGCACCACCTGGGCGTAGCGGATGTGGAAGTAGGAGTCGTTCCCGATCAGGTTCGGCGTCGAGAACTGCACCGCTGCGAGCACGACGACGGCCGCGGCGACCGCCGCCCACGGGACCCGGGGCGCCGCCACCCCAGGGGTATACCTCGTCAGTCTGAGGCGGAGCCTCGTCAGTGGATCAGGTCGCCGATCCGTTCCCACCGCACCCAGCGATCCTCCCCGTCCCAGGACCAGTAGATCACGAACGCCTTGCCCTTCACGTCGTCGATCGGCACGAAGCCCCAGAAGCGGCTGTCGTAGCTGCGGTCGCGGTTGTCCCCCATCACGAAGACCTTGTCCTCGGGAACGGTGACCGGGCCGTAGTTGTCGCGTGGGCTCAGGCGGCTGGTGTCGCCCGGGCCATCGACGAAGTTGGCGTGCGGGTCGTCCACCTTTTCGCCGTTCACGTAGAGCTGCTTGTGGCGGATCTCGACGCTGTCACCGGGTGCCCCGACGACGCGCTTGATGAAGTCCTTGCTCGTGTCGACGGGATAGACGAACACGATGATGTCGCCGCGCCGCGGGTCCGAGAACCGGACGACCCGCTCGCCGATGATGGGGACGCGGATGCCGTAGCGGAGCTTGTTGACCAGGATGTGGTCGCCGATCTGGAGCGTCGCCAGCATCGACCCCGACGGGATCTTGAACGCCTGGACGATGAAGGTGCGGATGAAGAGCGCGAGCACGAAGGCGACCGCGAGTGCCTCCGCGTACTCGCGGACGGTGGATTTCGGCTTGACCGCGGCCGCGTCCGCCTGCTCCCGCTCCCGCACGCCGGCAGCGACGCTCCCTCGGGCCTTGGTCACGCGCGTCATGATAGAGGATCGGGCTGGAGGTCGCCAGCCTGCAAGGGGCGTGCCCGCCGGCGTCGCATCGCGCCTACTCGCCGACCTTGAGCACCGCGAGGAAGGCCTCCTGCGGGATCTCGACCCGGCCGACCTGCTTCATGCGCCGCTTGCCCTCCTTCTGGCGCTCGAGCAGCTTGCGCTTGCGCGTGATGTCGCCCCCGTAGCACTTGGCAGTGACGTTCTTGCGCAGTGCCTTCACGGTCTCGCGGGCGATCACCTTGTTGCCGATCGCGGCCTGGATCACGACCTCGAACATCTGGCGCGGCACCAGCTCGCGCATCTTCTGCGCCAGCTCGCGCCCGCGCGCGTAGGCGCGGTCGCTGTGCAGGATCACGGACAGCGCGTCCACGATCTCGCCGTTGATGCGCACGTCGAGCTTCACCAGGCGCGAGGGCCGGAGGTCGAGGGGCTCGTAGTCGAGCGAGGCGTAGCCCCGGCTCGCCGACTTCAGGCGGTCGTAGAAGTCGAGCACGATCTCGTTCAGGGGCAGCTCGTAGACGAGGAGGGCACGCCGCTCGCCCGAGAACTTGAGCTCGCGCTGCTTGCCGCGCTTCTCCTCGCAGAGCGCGATCACGCTGCCGAGGTAGTCCGTCGGCACGTGCACCGTGGCCAGGATGAACGGTTCCTCCATGGTCGCGATCTGCTGCTCGGGGGGGAGCTTCGCCGGGCTGTCGACGCCGAGCTCGAGGCCGTCCGTGGTGTGCACGCGGTAGGCGACCGTGGGCGCGGTCGTGATCAGCGTCAGGCCGAACTCGCGCTCGAGCCGCTCCTGGATGATCTCCATGTGGAGGAGGCCGAGGAAGCCGCAGCGGAAGCCGAAGCCGAGCGCGACGGAGTTCTCGGGCTCGTAGGTGAACGAGGAGTCGTTCAGACGGAGCTTCTCGACCGCGTCGCGCAGCGCCCCGTACTGGTTCGCATCGGCGGGGTAGAGCCCCGCGAAGACCATCGGCTTCACCGCCTTGAAGCCCGGGAGCGGTGCCGGCGTCGGGCGGCCGGCCTCGATCAGCGTGTCGCCGATGCGGGTATCGGCGACCTCCTTGATGCTCGCCATCACCACCCCGACCTCCCCGGGGCCGAGCGCGTCCACGCGCACGGGACCGGGGGCGAGCACCGCGAGCCGGGTGACCTCGGCCTCCTTGCCCGTCGCCATGAGCCGGACGCGCATGGCCGGGCGCAGCACCCCGTCGAAGACGCGGACGACCATCACCACCCCGTGATAGGGGTCGAACCAGCTGTCGAAGAGCAGCGCGCGCAGCGGTGCTGCGGCGTCGCCGCGCGGCGGCGGGATGGCGCGCACGATCTCCTCGAGGATCTCGTCCGTGCCGATCCCCTGCTTGGCGCTCGCCAGGACCGCACGCGAGGCATCGAGACCGATCACCTCCTCGATCTCGGCGCGCACGCGCTCGGGGTCGGCGGCCGGCAGGTCGATCTTGTTCAGCACCGGCACGATCGCGAGGTCGGTGTCGAGGGCCAGGTAGACGTTCGCGACCGTCTGGGCCTCCACGCCCTGCGCGGCATCCACCACCAGCACCGCCCCCTCGCAGGCGGCGAGACTGCGCGAGACCTCGTAGGAGAAGTCGACGTGCCCGGGCGTGTCGATGAGGTTCAGCTGGTAGTCGGCCCCGTCCTTGGCCCGGTACTTGAGCCGCACGGCGCGCGCCTTGATCGTGATGCCGCGCTCGCGCTCCAGGTCCATGTCGTCGAGGAACTGCTCGGCCATCTCACGCTTGCTGACCGTGCCGGTGTGCTCGAGCAGGCGGTCGGCGAGCGTGGACTTGCCGTGGTCGATGTGGGCGATGATCGAGAAGTTGCGAATGTGCCCCGGGTCCTGCACGCGTCGAATGTTGCACGGATGGCGGTGACGCGCGAGCTCAGCCCGTGCGTCGCGCCCGGAAGAACTCGACGGTGCGGCGCAGGCCCTCCGCCAGCGGCACCTCGGGGCGCCAGCCGAGAACCTCGGCCGCGCGCTCGATGGCGATGACGCTGCGCAGCTGCTCGCCGGCCTTGGCGGGGCCGTGCCGCGCCTGGTGCGGGCTGCCGGTCAGGACACGCAGGTGGGCGTAGAGGGTGTTGACGTCAGTCTCGATCCCGGTGCCGACGTTGACCGGGCCGACGAAGCTGGTCTCGAGCGCCGCCAGGTTGGCGCGGACGACGTCGCTCACGAACACGTAATCGCGCGTCTGCTTGCCGTCACCGTTGATCGTCGGCACCTCTCCCGCCAAGAGGCGCTCGCTGAAGATCGCGACCACGCCCGCCTCGCCGTGCGGATCCTGCCGCGGTCCGAAGACGTTGGCGTAGCGCAGCGCCACGTACGGCAGCTGGTGCACGGCATGGTAGTAGAAGAGGTAGTGCTCGCCGGTCGCCTTCGTGATCCCGTAGGGGGAGAGCGGGTTGTGCGGGTGCGACTCGGGTGCGGGGAACGTCTCCTGCTCGCCGTACACCGCACCCCCGGAGGAGGCAAAGATCACCCGCTGCACCCCGACCTCGCGTGCCGCCTCGAGGAGGTTGACGAAGCCGAGCACGTTCACGTCGGCATCGAAGCCGGGGTCGGCGACCGAGCGCCGCACGTCCATCTGCGCCGCGTGGTGGGAGAGCACGTCCGGCTGCTCGTTGCGGACGATCTCCCGGGCCTCGGGCGCCCGGATGTCGGCGAGGTAGAACTTCGCCGCCGCCGGCAGGTTGCCGCGCTTGCCGCTCGAGAGATCGTCGAGGATCACGACATCATGCCCCGCCGCCAGGTACGCGTCGGCGATGTGCGAGGCGATGAAACCCGCCCCGCCGGTCACGAGGATCTTCATGCCCTCCCCTCCCTCATGCCCTCCATCAGGCCCTCCTCGCCATCGTGCCCCGGAAGTACTCGATGGTGCGGCCGAGCCCTTCCTCGACCTGCACCACCGGCTCCCACCCGTCCAGCACGCGCCGGGCGCGGCCGATGTCGGGCTGCCGCTGCCTCGGATCGTCGACCGGGATCGGCTGGTAGCTGATGCCGCTGCTGCTGCCGGTGAGCCGCAGGATCAGCCGCGCGAAGTCGAGGACCGTCATCTCGTGCGGGTTGCCGACGTTGACCGGCTGGCCGTAGTCGCTGTGCAGCAGCCGCAGGATGCCCTCGACCAGGTCGCTCACGTAGCAGAAGCTGCGCGTCTGGCTGCCGTCGCCGTACACCGTCAGATCCTCGCCGCGCAGCGCCTGGGCGATGAAGTTCGGCACCACCCGCCCGTCCCGCAGGCGCATGCGCGGCCCGTAGGTGTTGAAGATGCGCACGATCCGGGTCTCGAGGCGGTGGAAGCGCTGGTACGCCATCGTGATCGCCTCGGCGAAGCGCTTGGCCTCGTCGTACACGCCGCGCGGGCCGATCGGGTTCACGTTGCCCCAGTACTCCTCGGTCTGCGGGTGCACCAGCGGGTCGCCGTAGACCTCCGAGGTGGAGGCGAGGAGGAAGCGCGCCCCCTTCTCCTTGGCGAGCCCGAGCGCCTTGTGCGTCCCCAGCGACCCCACCTTGAGCGTCTGGATGGGGAGCTCGAGGTAGTCGATCGGGCTCGCCGGCGAGGCGAAGTGCAGGATCGCGTCGACGGGCCCGGCCACGTAGATGAAGTTCGTGACGTCCTGCTGGATGAAGTGGAAGTGCGGGCTCCCGAACAGGTGCGCGATGTTGTCGGGCGTGCCGGTCACGAAGTTGTCCATGCAGATGACGTC
>Ga0209253_10005341_pt1 | contig 11142 bp, 9 predicted proteins | sample FrelakmetBRP12BR_FD_187145 | JGI IMG/M metagenome (GOLD analysis project Ga0209253, IMG submission 187145) | Freshwater lake sediment microbial communities from the University of Notre Dame, USA, for methane emissions studies - BRP12 BR (SPAdes)... | ecosystem: Environmental > Aquatic >... | reverse complement strand
GAGCGCTTCGTCCACCACCGCCAGCAGCTTGTGCATGCTCTCAACCTTCGACTCTGATTTGGCCTTGGCGGCAGACACAAAGGTGCCCCGCCCAGGTTCACAGGAAAGATGCCCTTCCCGCTGCATTTCCGAAAACACTTTCGACACCGTGTTCCGGTTCACCCGCAGGAACCCGGCGAGTTGCCGCACGGTGGGCAGCTGGGTTCCGGCGCGCATTTGCCCCGATTGAATCAGATATACCAGCTGCGCCTTGAGTTGGGCGTGAACCGGGAGCTGATTTTTGCGATTGAGCTTGAGGTCCATGAAATTGTCCTATTGACATAGGACAATAGGACAAAGAGTGGTTTGTGTCAAGAATTTTGTGCAGAGAAATTAAGCCTCGCTCATCAAAGACGATCCACCGGCAAACTCGATGGCAGATGATGACTTGAAAAGCAGAAGCGCTTCAGGTATTCAATTATAACAACAACCGTCCTGAAAGCTGGTAATACGGTTGATCTTTTTTCGAATTTCCAGCCGGCACCGGCCCTTTTGTTTCCTTCACACGTGTACCGAGGAAAGGAAACATGATGAACCCCCAAAACGAACCTGAGCGCATCCTGGAGGACCTGCTATCCATCTCCGGGCCAGGGAACTGCTTTTCCCGCCGTCAATTCCTCAAACTGACCGGGGCAACGATTGCAGGTATCTCGGCCTGGGGTCTTTTCCGCGCTAACGAGGGCTCGGCGGCGCCCCTGATCATCATCGAACAGGCCGAGGGGCTGGTCGTCGCCGACCCAACCCGCTGCGTTGGCTGCCGGAGGTGCGAGCTGGCCTGCACGGAATACAACGACGGCAAGGCATCCCCGAGCATGGCCCGGATCAAGGTGAATCGGAACCTCAATTACGGCCCCGCCGGTCTTTACACCCGCCAGGGCGGCCAGGGCAATTGGGGCAGCGGGCTGATCATCCAGGATATCTGCAAGCAATGCCCCCACCCGGTGCCCTGCGCAAACGCCTGCCCGAGCGACGCCATCGTGGTGAAGCCGCCGCTGAACGCCCGGGTGGTAGATGCGCAGAAATGCATCGGGTGCAGGATGTGCCAACGGGCCTGCCCGTGGGAGATGATGTCCTTTGACCCGGATACGAACACGGCCACTAAATGTTTTCTCTGCGACGGGAAACCCAAGTGCGTCGAGGCCTGCCCCGCGGAAGCCCTGACATTTGCGGCGTGGCGCGATCTGACCCGCCATGTTCCGCCGAGGGTCGCCCCGACCGCCGTCATTTCCCCGGAGAAGCTGCAGGCCTGCATCGACTGCCACAAACGTTAAGCAGAAAGGGTGCGCATCATGGCCAGGTACGGAGGGTGGGCAGGCAAGGTGCTGCGGGTTGATCTGTCCACCGGCAATATCTCAACGGAAGACACGGTTGAAAAATATAAAGATTACTTGGGCGGTACGGGGATAGGGTACAAGGTCCTCTGGGATGAAGTCCCGGCAGGAACCCGGCCGTTCGACCCGGAAAACAAGGTGATCTTCGCAACCGGCCCACTTGCCGGGACGAGCGCCCCCTGCAACGGCCGGACCGCCATTACCACGCTGTGGCCGACCTGCTGGCCCAAGCCGCTGGTCGCGAGCGGGCACATGGGCGGCCATTTTGCCGCGGAGCTGAAATACGCGGGATATGACGCCGTCATCGTGGAAGGCCGGGCGGACCGGCCGGTGTGGCTGTCCATTGCCGACAGCAAAGTGGAACTCCGGGATGCGCGCCACCTCTGGGGCCAGGGCATTCGACGGGCGACGTATGAAATCAGCCAGGAGCTGGGCCCGGAATCGGCCGTGGCGTGCATCGGCCCGGCCGCTGAAAACCTGGTGCCGATGTCGGTGGTCATCAACTCGGTGTCGCACTCCGCAGGCGGCGGGGCAACCCTGGGGGCCAAAAACCTGAAGGCCGTCGCCGTGAGGGGCACCGGGAGCATTCGGATTGCCGAAAACAGGGACGAGTGGGAGAAGGCCATCAAGTACCACCTGTCCCTGCTGGGGGCCAACAACCAGCACGTGGTCCCCGACTCCCCACAGCCCTGGTCGGAATATGCCAGCCCGGGCACACGTTGGGTGGCATCCAAGGGGCGCCTGTGGGGTGCCGCCAACCCGGCCATCGACACCGGCGCCTGCGACCCCCACAACCTCAACCGCATCGCCTACCGCTCCAACAGCGGCGCCTATTTTTTAGGTCCCCAGGCATGGAAATACACCGTCAGGGGCAACGGCTGCACGGGCTGCCCCATCCGCTGCCACGTCATGCTCAAGGTCCCGGCGGTGGCCCCCAAATACGGCATTCCGGAGATCGGCCAAAACACCTGCGGCGGCCTTAATTTCGGCCGGGCCTTCTTCAAGAGCTTTCCGGACGGAAACCGCGGTCAGACGGCCATCGAGGCCTGCATGGTGGGGATGCACCTTGCCGATGACCTGGGCATCTGGAACAACTACGGGCTGCTGCAGCGCGACTTCCAGAAATTCTATTACGATGGCATTTTCAAAAACAAAATCGGCGAGAAGGAATACCAAAGCTACTCCTGGGATCGGTATGAAAAAGGCGACCCGACCTTCCTTTTTCAACTGCTGCCGCGAATTGCCAACAAGGACGGCGAGCTCGCTACCGCCCTCGGGCTCGGGACCGGTTACACGCTCGCGCGCTGGGGCATTCCCGAAGACGAGTGGAAGAAGGACCAGGAACTCACGTACTGGAAGATGGGGCACCCCAAACACCACTCCAGTGAAGATTCCGGCCAGTGCGGGGTGATCATCAACACGCAGTACAACCGGGATGCCCAGTGCCATTCGCACACCAACTTCACCCGCAACGGATTGCCGATCGAGGTGCAGAAACGCCTGGCGGCCGAGCTCTGGGGCTCGGCGGATGCGGTCGATGCCGCCCTGGCCTACACGCCGATGAACAGCTACAAGGCCAAGATGGCCAAGTGGTCCCTGCTGCGCAAGGAACTGCACGATTCTTTGGCCCTGTGCAACTGGATGGGCCCCTGGGTGGCCTCGCCGCTGAAGGAGCGCGGGTACCGCGGGGACGACTCCATCGAATCCCTGCTCTACAGCCTGGCCACCGGGGACCGGAAATCCCGTGAAGAGATTGACCAGGCCGCGGAGCGGATTTTTCTGCTCCATCGCGCGCTCACCATCCGTGAAATGGGCACCAAGGACATGCGGAGCCGGCATGACACCGTCCCGGACTGGATCTTCGAGTACGGCAAGGACAAGGCTCCGTTCAACGCAGGGACGATCCGCATGGACCGGGAGGACATCCGCCTGGCAATGGATATGTTTTACCGTGAGATGGGCTGGGACGCGAAAACCGGCGCGCCGACCTACGACACGTACCGTAAGTTCGGGCTTGAGAGCGTCGCCAAGGAGTTGAAGAAAAAAGATCTATCGACATGAGGCTCGAGACCCGTGAGACCATGGCCGACCCCAGTGCTTGCCTGCGTAACCGGGGTCGCCACTCCTTTTTTTAAAACCGCTATGTAGCGCCGATCGCCTTCCAACGGGTTGCCGACGATCGCCCATCGAAACCACTCATCCGGCGTTTCCTGCATACTCAACCTGCATTAGAGGCTGTTTCACCCCTACCCTGCCCCTGCCTATTGAAATATAACGGGCAGGGATTATGGTGATATCTATCAGTTGTTCTGCGGGCATACCGGCCCGAGCCCGACACCCGGTTTCAGCATCAAGCGTGTCTGGGAAAATGGTCTTACACCCTAAAATAATGCCGATGAAAAGGAGGTTTGCAGCCATGAAAAAATGGTTGATTATACTCGGTCTTTCAATATTTGCGTTTAGCAGTGTCACGACAACCGGAGTTCTTGCTACCGAAGCCCCGCGCATGGGAAAAGATGAGCTCAAGGCCAAGCTCGGGAACCCCGAGGTGGTAATTATAGATGTACGCTCCTACACGGACTGGCTTTTAGGCGGGGACAAGATCAAGGGTGCGGTAAGAGAAAATTACCGGGATTTCGACGGGTGGGAAGCGAAGTACCCCAAGGACAAAACCATCGTGTTGTATTGCGCCTGAAAGAACGAAGGCACGAGCGCAAGTCTTGCGCTCAAATTAATCGACAAGGGGTACCCGAAGATCTACGCGCTCAAAGGCGGCTGGGACGAGTGGAAGAAGAGCGAGTATCCCACGGAGCCCAAATAACGTTCACTTGCAACCAGGTGGACTGGCGTGACGCAACGGCAGCATGCGCTCGGTTGTGTGTCGAAAATATCATCCGCCGACACATCCCAGCAGGTGCGAGGGCCCGTTTCGTTATTATCCATTACCCCGGAAAAATAAGCCATCCCCGCCGCTTGCGGCAGGGATGGCTTGTTGCTTAGAAGTGGTAGACGAACCGGAGGTTGTACCGCTCACCCTCCGGCCGGTTTTCAGCAAGTGTTTCAAAATACACGTTTAAGAAAAGGAAGGCATCCTTGCTGATCGACCAGAGAAGCCCAGGGCCGATCCCCAATACCTGCTCCCGGGTATCTTGGATGCTATCCCCGTCAACTTCGAGGTCGGTGAATTGTTTCAGGTAATAACCGTTGATGCCGAGTCTCAAGTCCGGCAAGACGCCATAGGAGGTGGCAAAGTTCGCATGCACGGCCTGGCCGGCCTGAGTGTCGTTGGCACCCGGGTAGGCGCGGTTCGGGTCGTTATTCTTAAAATTATACAAGTAGTGAATTCGTGTCGAAACCGTCCACTGCGGCGTCAGGAACAGCGTTGCCGCCCAGTAAGGGTTGAAGCTGAAAAAATTGCTGCCCGGGTTTAATTCCTTGTCCGAGTCATATTTCCCGGTCGGCAGGAGGAACTGGAATTCAATCCGGTGCATGAATAGCGGGCCGTTGGCGCCCATGATGGGATCCCACTGCAGGAACGGACCGACTGTCAGATCCCCAAGACCGGATCCGTTGTCCTCGGGGTAGGGGCCGTTGTTGCCGTAATCGAGGTCGAAACTGACCAGCGGTACGATGAGGTTCAAACCCCATTTGCCGCCGAATACCACGGCCTGGTCGGACTGGTAGATGACCTGCGTCAGGCTGACATAGACGTCAAGATCTTCGTCTGCATTGCTGGGAAGCAAGTTGTTTCCTTTATAATCTGTAAATTGTTTCGAGGTGTAGTATTGCAAATATTCCGAGACATACAACCCCGGCCCGGCCGGCGGCCCGCCATCCATGAAGCTAGTGAATCCCAGGTTTACGGACGGCAAATCGTAGGCCTGGACAGGCCCAACCCCGCCCAGGACTGCCAGAACAGCAACCCAACATAAAGCTCCCCTGAGTGCCTTCATTTTGTCCCCCCCTTTGTAAATCAGTTCGATCCCTTCGCCCGCTGAAGACGAATATAGGGGGTTACCTAACGAAGTCCGTTATAAGAGTCAATTACAATTACTAAGCTTTTTCAGAAAAAACGGGACGTGGGACTTTGTTTGATTTGATGTTGGTCAAGCCGGTCGCGTGCGTGATATCATGATGGGGGACTTCAGAAAAGATTCCGCACTCCTGAGTCTTTTGGCTCGCGAGTCTCACTGCAGGAACTCATCAATTTTTCCGAGCCGTCTCAAGCTTACTCAAATAGTGCTGATCGATATCTCCTGTAACGTATTGGCCGTTGAATATGGAACAATCGAACATGGTCAACTCCGGGTTCTCTTCGGCAACGCTGGCGACTAAGTCTTCAATAGACTGATAGATCAGTGCATCGGCGCCGATGATCTGTTCCACTTCCTTTTCGCTGCGTGAAGAGGCAATCAGCTCCGAAGACGACGGCATGTCGATGCCGTAGACATTCGGATATCGCACCGGAGGGGCTGCAGAGGCGAAATACACTTTCTTCGCCCCGGCCCGGCGGGCCATTTGAATTATCTGCCGCGAAGTGGTGCCACGCACGATGGAATCATCCACCAGGAGCACATTCTTGCCTTTGAGCTCCACACTGATGGGGTTCAGCTTCTGCCTTACGGCTGTTTCACGCCTCATCTGGCCGCTCATGATGAACGTGCGCCCGACAAAGCGATTCTTCATAAACCCTTCATGGTACTCCACGCCCATCCGTGATGCCAGCTGCAGAGCGGAGGTCCGGCTGGTGTCGGGAATCGGGATCACCACGTCGATATCGAGGTCCGGGCGCTCCCGCAGAATTTTGCGGGCTAATTTCTCCCCCATCCGCAGGCGGGATCGGTAGACCGATACGCCATTGACAATTGAATCCGGCCTGGCAAAATAGACGTATTCGAAAATGCAGGGAACCAGGCGGGCGCTGTCGGCACAAGATTGAGTGTACATGCGGCCGTCCGTATCTATAAATAAAGCCTCGCCAGGGGCTATGTCGCGAATCAGAGTGAATCCCAAAACGTCCAATGCGGCGCTCTCCGAGGCGATCATATAGTCCACTCCGCCGGGCAGCGTGCGTTGGCCGAAGACCACCGGCCGGATGCCGTGGGGATCGCGGAAACCCAACAGCCCGTAGCCATTGATCATGGCGACCACTGCATAGCCACCGCGGCAGCGCCGGTGAACGCCCTTGACCGCCGCGAAGATGTCCTCCGGGTCGGGTTTCAGCTTGCCTATTTTCTGCAACTCGTTCGCAAAAATGTTCAACACCACTTCGGAATCCGACTCTGTGTTGATGTGGCGCAGATCGGTTTCAAACAACTCGTGTTTAAGCTGTTCGGCGTTCGTCAGGTTGCCATTGTGGGCGAGCGCAATGCCATAGGGCGAGTTCACGTAGAACGGTTGGGATTCCGCCACCGATGAAGACCCGGCCGTGGGGTAACGCACATGGCCGATGCCGATGGTCCCCGACAGCTGCTCCATGTGGCGGCCGTGGAAGACGTCGCGAACCAGACCCCTGGATTTCCGAAGGTGGAATTTGCCGTTGTGGCACGTGGCCATCCCGGCGGCATCCTGGCCGCGGTGCTGCAGCACCAGCATGGCGCTGTAAATGTCATGGCTGACAGCCGTTTTCGAAACCATGCCGACAATACCGCACATAATTTCCCCCCACGCATGTTCTTGACGGCTACCCGATTACCAAAAGTCATGCAACCGCAAACTCGGATAGCCCAAGCGAAGTGCCACAGGAATCTGCGGCCGGATACGCTGCACCCTATTCCGCTAAACACCCTGCGGATATTGTCAATGGGCCGGGAGAGACCGGAACACGCACTCGGCATTTGATTTTCCGAACCCGTCCTTATACTTAGGGCCGTAAAGGATTATTTCAAGCTGCGGAGCATGGTCGATGAACATCCGACTACAAACATGTTGGGACACCGTGCGTCGATCCGTTTTCATCCTCTCGATGCTGTGTACCCTGGTGCTTTTGCTCAACGCCTGCGCACCCGTCATCTCACCCCAGCTCATGGAGCAGGTCGACCGGAATCTGACGTATGGCTCCCTGGCCAGCCGCCCGGACGAGGCCAAGGGCAAGATCGTCCTGCTGGGCGGGACTATCGTCCAAACGGTGCCCAAGCCCAATGAAACCGAGATCGAGGTCGTTCAGAAGCAGGTAAGCTCATCCGGTGAACCCTACCTGACGGATAAATCCGAAGGAAGGTACCTGGTCGTTGTCGATCGCTTCCTGGACCCGGCCATTTACAGATCCGGGCGGGACATAACTGTGGCCGGAGAGGTGCAGGGATCCGTGCTGCGCCGCCTGGGTGAAATCGACTACCGATACCCCGTCATTGCCGCCGTGGAACTGCATCTCTGGAAAGAGCCGCTTTCCCCGCCGGCCTATCCATACCCCTACCCTTTTGGCTACCCCTACTACCGGCGGTGGGGGCCCTATCCGGGCTACCCTTACCCTTACTGAGCTTGACAATGGCCTCGGAAAAATGCGCGCATGGCCATTACACCAGGCCTGAAGGCCGCCCAGGAACCGCTGGCGCTTAAGCTCAGGCCTCTTTCTGCCGATTTATAGTCAAGTGCCCCAAAAATGGTTCGACCCGTTTGGACCAGGAGAGGTGAAAGCTTCCGTGCTGGTGCGACACTTTATGACCAGCGACCTTTTTACGCTGTCGCCGGACCAGACCTGCCGTGAGGCCATAGCCGAGTTCAAACGCCGGAAGATCAGACGCGCTCCGGTGGTGGAAAACGGCCGGCTCATCGGCATCGTCAGCGAGCGGGACCTGCTTCGCGTCATGCCGGGTACCTGCGGCCAGGCCTCCACCGCGGCCGGCGAGGACGGCATGGCATTGCCGGTTCGGAATATCATGAGTACCGACATCGCGACCCTGGGGCTGAACGACCATCTGGCGAAAGCCGCCAGCTTGATGCTCAAGAGGCGCATCGGCGGCGTTCCCGTAGTTCACGAAGGAAAACTTAGCGGCATCATCACCGAGTCGGATGTGTTCAAGGCGCTGTACGTCATCCTCACGTCAGGCTCCGGGTCCATCGTTATTTTTGAAGAACCCGCCCAGACATCTCAGGGGAACCACGATTACGCCAAGCTGTGCCTCAAGCACAACTGCCGGCTGCAAACCTTTCTCCGCTACCCGAAACCCAACGGCAGCGCCATGTATTATCTTTGCCTGGAAGGCAAGAACGTGGACGCCTTCGTGCGCGAGCTGTGGACAATGGCCATCCAGGTCGTGTGGGCTGAATCGAGTTGATGTAAAAACCCCCTTCGCCGCAACCCTGCCCCTTCTCCGGCTGCCTTTGCTTTATTAATCAGCTGCATTACCTTGCACTTATGTGAAAATGCATCCCTGGAAATTTTAATGAATGGCCCCGGAGACATCTCCACGCAACGTTACCTTGAATTTAAAACAACGGGAGGATGCTATGACTCTGGCGATGGGGAATAAAAACGTGGTCGTCGGGCTCTTGGTGGTGATGCTGTATCTCTCGATGTCGTTTTTCATCGAACGCACGTCAGCGCTGCACCAGTTCCACGAAAAGGCGGCCGCCGCTGCGGTGGACACCAAGGGGTCGACCGACCTGCTCGATGACCAGGTCGTGGACATGAAGCGGGGGCCCGCCTACCGGACGGGCGGGATTTACTTTACGAACCACTATCCGAACTCCTATGTGCGCGTGTTCAACCCCGGCCGTGACGCCGCCTACAACATGCGCTGGTACGCTTGGTGGTTCGCGCTGTTCAACATTGTCATCGGCGTCATTGTCGGAGTCCAGAAGGAGGCCGGCCCGAAGCTGCGCTCGGCGGCATCCTGGCTGGCGTTGACCGGCCTGGTGCTCTTCCCGTTGCGGGACACGCTCGGTTTCTGGGGCAGGTATTTAAATCCCCAATATTCCGCCGGCACCATGGGCCCCGTTTTGTACCCGCTGATGTGGATCGGCGGTTCGGCGATGTTCCTTGCCCTGCTGCTGGCGCTCTTCGCTTTTTTGCAGGGAGCCCGGAAGGCCGCCGTGAAATAAATCAGACAAAAGGGGAGGCGAGACAAATAAAGCCAAAACACCCCGGCGACCGGGCTTCGGCCCCTGGACGCCTCGGCCCCTTGATAACTCTTTAGGACAGTTTGAATTCGCACGATGGTTTCTCTGCCCTTCGGAACATTTCGTTTGATCATCGTCAGCCTGGCGGTGCTCGCGCAGATTTATCTGTTTTGGCGCATCCGTCAGGCCATCCGGTCATCGCGGGGATCCGGGCGCCGGACATCCCGGGTGGTCGCCCTGGCCGGTGTCGCCATCGGCATTTTGTTTGCTGCGAACTGGCACATCATGTACACGCCCATCCTCTGGGTGGACCCCCCGACCTTGGCACAGGCCTTCCTTTTTTATGCCCCGGCGGTGTGGAGCCTCGGTTCCATCTTCTCCGCCCTGCTGCTGCTCATCTCCCAGGTCGTCGGCGGTCTGGGGAAAATGGCGGTTCGAATCTTTCGCCGTCTCGCCGGCCCGGCAGCGACCGCTCCCGCGAACCCCGACCGGCGCCTTTTTCTGAAAGCCGGGATGGGCAGCCTTGCCGCGACGCCTTTTCTGCTCTCCGGCTACGGTGCTGCTTATGCCGGCCGGAACCACATGGCCGTGGAGCTCGCCCTGCCCTTCGGCTGCCCCCTGCGGGTGGTCCAGCTCACCGACATCCATGCCGGCATTTTCATGACCCGCGACATGATGCGGCGCTACGTCGACCAGGTCATCGCCCTCAAGCCCGATGTGTTCGTCCTCACCGGCGATTACATCTCCAACTCCACCGTGTTTTTCCCTGGCTTTGTGGAGGAAATGGCCCGTGTCCGCGCCACCTTCGGCACCTTCGCCACCATGGGAAACCACGAACACTGGTGCGGTGAGATCGGTTATTACCGGAAGATTTTCGAGCAGCAGGGGATCCATCTCCTGCAGAACGAGCATCGGGTGATCCGGATGCCGCACGGCGCCTTCGCGCTGGTCGGGATCGACGACCTGCGCTGGGGGCAGCCGGACCTGGATGCTGCCCTTCGCGGGCTGGATCCTGCCGTCCCGGCGCTGCTCCTCTCCCACCGGCCTGAGATCTTTCCCAAAGCCGCCGAGCATCGAATCCCGCTGACCCTATCCGGCCACTACCATGGCGGCCAGGTCAAGGTACATCTATTGGGGGAAGACTTCAGTCTCGCGCACCTCAGAACGCCCTACCCGGAGGGGCTCTACCGCATCGGCACCTCGCACCTCTACGTCAGCCGCGGGATCGGCACCACCTTCACCCCAGTGCGCCTGAACGCGCCGCCCGAGGTGACCCTGTTTCAACTTACCTGATCGGAGGATGATTGCTTGCGGAGATGCCGTGGTGTTTGGAATCGTCCGGCAGGCAAGTCCTCGACCGGGTTCATCACAATCGCGTTACACGACCTTTAAATTCCCTCCTTATCATTTGGGTCAGTCGAAACCAGGTGATGGTCTTTACAAGGACCGAATCCGGTTTAATCATAGATCCATTGAAATGGTGCTCCATGAAAACGCTGTTGGTCGCACTCTTTGTCATCATCGCTTTATTTCTTGGTTTTCGCCATACCCGAAGCTCGGATGAAAAACCGAAGATGGCGGATGCCAGCGGGCAGTCTGTCGACCGGGGTTCCCAGTACCGCAGTGTCATATTCTATGCGAACGACCAGGAGCGGCAGTCGGCCGAGGCCTCCAAGAAAGCGCTGGAAGCCAGTGGCAGATTCGACAAGCC
>Ga0209253_10005340_pt1 | contig 11144 bp, 11 predicted proteins | sample FrelakmetBRP12BR_FD_187145 | JGI IMG/M metagenome (GOLD analysis project Ga0209253, IMG submission 187145) | Freshwater lake sediment microbial communities from the University of Notre Dame, USA, for methane emissions studies - BRP12 BR (SPAdes)... | ecosystem: Environmental > Aquatic >... | reverse complement strand
GACACGAATTCGACCTTGGCAGGTGCTTTGGCTGCGGCCAAACTAAGAATTCCCGTCGCCCATGTGGAGGCAGGTTTGAGGAGCTATAACCAGAACATGCCCGAGGAAATAAATCGCCTTCTGACGGACCATCTTTCAACGCTTCTTTTTTGCCCAACAACTCAGTCGGTCAGGAATTTATTGAAAGAAGGGATAAAAGATGGGGAGACACAAATCGTTAAAAAGGTAGGCGACGTGATGTATGATTCAATACTCTATTATTCAAAAATAGCGGAGAAAAAATCCACCATTCTTCATGATTTAAATCTTGTTAGTCCGCAATCCGTAATCCGCAATCCGCAATATTATCTTGCTACTCTTCATCGTGCTGAAAATACGGATGATCCCAAGAGGCTGAAATCTATTTTGGAAGCCCTCAATAAGATTGCGGAAACAACTCCTGTCATCCTTCCACTTCATCCAAGGACAACGAAGATGATGAAGGTCTATCGTCTCTTCTCCAAATTCAAAAATATTAAGTTCATTGAGCCAGTTTCTTATCTCGACATGCTCCAATTGGAAAAAAATGCTAAAGCTATCCTGACCGATTCGGGAGGTGTCCAAAAGGAGGCCTATTGGTTAAGGGTCCCCTGTTTTACGTTAAGGGAAGAGACCGAATGGGTGGAGACGGTTAAGAGTGGCTGGAATGTATTGACAGGAACAGAGGTGAAAAGGATTCTGAGAGAGGTAGGTCGTTTGGAAAAACGGAGGAGGCATCTAAAAGGGCAGGGAGTATTCGGGAACGGGAGAGCAAGCCAGAGGATCGTCCAGACCTTGGCAGCCCTTCTATAGGAAAAGAGGTAAGAAAAGGGAATGATCGATAGAATGACGGGCTTTTTCAGGTCCCTGAACGAGAGAAAGGTTCTTCTGCTCCTTCTCGGCATTACCGTTGGAATCAGACTCTATGCTGTCTTGATGGCCCAGGGAATTGCCAACGACAGCGCGGAATATGGTTTCATTGCAAGAGACTTTTTAAGGGCCGATTTCATAAAAGGATTATCTTCAGCTGCTCCTCCTTTTTACCCTTTCTTGATTTATCTGGTTTCTCCAGATACATCATCCGTTGAAATCGCAGGGAGATTCATCTCTCTCTTTTTTGGCACCCTTAGCCTTATTCCGCTGTTCTATTTAGTCAAAGAAGCCATCGGTCAAAAAGAAGCAATGCTTTCGGGACTTCTCTATGCTTTCCATCCCTATCTGGTTACTTATTCGGGAATGCTTCTCACCGAAGCCACTTATTGGGGGTTGCTGCTTTTCTCGGTCTATTTTTTCTGGACAGGGTTGAAAGAAGAGAAAGTTTGGAAGATGTCATTTTCAGGGATTCTTCTTGGGCTGTCCTATCTGACAAGACCGGAGGGGATTGGTTACGTTTTGATTTATCTGGCCTGGGTGGTCGTGGATGGAGTTCTTAGAAAGAAATGGTTTAAGAAATTGATTCTGATTGGGGTTCTCCTCTCGAGCCTTCTTGTTTTTGTTATTCCTTATGTCATTTATATCCATCAAGAGACAGGCCAATGGTTGATCAGCAAAAAAGCGTTGGAAACACAGTCTGAATTTTTGAAAAAAGGGGAGGGAAAAGTCGAATTCTCAAAAGCCCTTGAACAAAATAAGCCCATCGGAAAGAATTCTAAAATCCTAATGATCGTCCGAAACGTTGTTGGAAATCTCCCCTTTGTAATCTACCAATATTTGAGGGCTTACCATTTCTCCCTGTGGCTATTGCTGTTTTTTGGATTAATCCGGGTTAGGCAAAAGGCCATCGGCTATGAGGTGTTTGTCGCTTCTCTGGTTCTCTTCCATCTATTTTCTTTGTCTACTTTTCTTCGGTCCGCGGTCCGATTTTCTGTTCCAGTTGTTCCCCTTTCTCTCTTCTGGGCTGGCACGGGGTTCATGGAAATGAAAAGATATTTGGAAAAAATCAAGATGCCAAATCCAGAGAAAATCGTTCTCTTCGTCGTTCTCCTCGTCATTTTGATCCAGCTGCCACAGGATTTGAAACCAGAGAGGAGGCATCGCGCAGATCAGAAAAAGGTTGGCCAGTGGTTGCGGCAGAATACCCCTCCAGATGCGATCATCATGAGCAATAGCCCTCAGGAAACATTCTATGCTGATCGGAAATTCATCGCGTTACCCCCAGAAACTTCCGCACGGGGGATTCCGGGCAGTTCTTATGAGGAGATTGTCCATTATGCCAAAACGAGAGGAGTTCGATATATTCTCGTCGATGGGAATACGCATGAAACAAACCCAGATTTTGTTGGTTCAACTCGATCAACGGATTTTAGAGAACTCTTTAGACAAGAAGGCCCAAAATTGATTATTTATGAGGTGCTCTATTGAGATTTCCAGGGTTTAGAGATCAGCGTTTCGGGGATACGGGTTTGGTCTTCTTCGGCATGGGCCACTTCAACCTGCTTAATCTCATCGATGCTTTATTCGTCAAACCGCCTTTATACGAGGAAGGGGGAAAGAACGATCCGTTCAGGGTAGATTCATGGGACATGAGTATATTGGAGATCGTTTGTTCCTCATAGAGCACAGAGACAGAAGGATAAAATGGACCATTGGAAAGTCCGGGATGGAAATGAAAAGGATATGGAGGAGATTTTATCCCTTCGAAAATTGGTTTTTGGAGAAGAAGAAAGGGATAAACTTGACCCTCAATTTTGGCATTGGGAGTTTATGAATGGGCCTGATGGAAGAGCGTTGGTCTATATTGTGGACCATGAGAATAAGATCATTGGTCACTTTGCAGATCTTCCAAGGCACTTTTCTGTCGATAAGGAAGTGGTTCTCGGAACGCTTTCAATCGACTTGATGGTTCATCCGAATTACTGGAGAAGGGGCATCTTTGCGGCCATGGGGAGATATGGAGCTCAACGCGTGAAACAGGAGAAAGGACTTTTCATGACTTCCTTCCCCATCCGTTCAGAAACTATCCTCGGATTCAGAAAAATTGGCTGGAAGGAGGTGGCAAAACTTCCGGTTTTGGCCTACCCCATAAGGTTTAGAGGCATTTTGAACCGTTACCTCCATTTTTTACCTCTGAGTCTTCTGATGGGAGGTTTCGTTAGGGTCCTTTATTTTCTTCTCTATGGGTTAAGGTGGAGGGGAAAAAGGGCGGGAGTCGAAATCGAAAAGGTAGATTCTCTTGATGAGCTCTTTGATCGTTTCTGGCAAAAGGCATTATCCCTTCATCCCCTGATCGGGAGCCGTAATCGGCAATATTTGACTTGGCGCTATCTTCAACATCCCACGCGTCACTATACCATTTATCGAGCTCAAAGAAGGGGAGAGATGATGGGGTATATTGTCTTAAGAAAGGTTGAGCTTCTTAACTTCAATAGTGCCGTCATCGTGGATTTATTGGCACTCGACGAGGAATCCATTTCAGCGTTGGTAAAAAGAGGGATTCAGCACGGCCGGCAAGAGGGGGCTGACCTTTTGGGCTTTATGGTCCCCCAGGGCCATTCTTATTATAAGAGACTGAGGAGGATGGGATTTCTTCCGAGTTTTAAGACATTTCTATTTATGATCTATCCCCTTTCTGAAGCAGAAGGTATTCTTTCTTCGGAGAAATGGTATGTTAATTGGGGGGACACGGACGTCATTTGAGGATTGGCTTATCCTGATCGTGGCTGCTTGAAGGGGAACATGGATGAAGCGATCGAACGAAACGAAGGATGCCGACAAATTAAGGATAAGAAATCAAAGATTCTTTGACAACGTGTCTTCGCATTACCATGACTTCATCCAAAAGAGGAAGTCTCCGAATCGGATCGAAGTTAGGGATGATAGTAAGGATATTATCGAAGCTCGCTTGGGCGAGAGGGTGTTGGATGTAGGGAACGGCGGCGTGAGAAGATTCTTTCCCCCCCAAACCTCCTTTTATGTCGGGGTTGATTTCAGCTTGGAAATGCTGAGGGGAGGAAATAACAGAACTTACGATAAGGTTTGCGGAGAGGCGACGAACCTCCCTTTTAAGGAGAAGGATTTTAATACCATTTTATATCCTTATTTGTTACACCATTTGGCCAAAGAGAGCGTAGGGACAAGCATTGAAGCCGTGAAGAAGGTCCTCAGAGAAGGTTCCACCTTTCTGAAGACAGGGGGCAACATCATTATTACGGAGACCTGCCTTCCCTCTTTTCTCGAAAAGGTGGAGAGGGCTTTCTTTTTCATTCTTAGAATCCTCTTATTTCTTACGAAGCAATCAGAGGTTTTTCTTTTTTCCGCTGAGACGCTCACTCAAATTCTAACGGAATGCGGCTACAGAGAAATGAGGACTTGGAACCCTTATCGAGAGGTGGGAAGTCCATGGGCGTGGGTTCGTATTTCCATTGGTTTTCCCGCTCTCAAGATTCCGAGGTGGATGAATCCTTCGAGAGTCATTATCTTCGAGGCAAAGCATGAAGCGGTCGGGGGAGGAACATGAATGGCGGTCGTAAATGCCCTATCGATTGATTTAGAAGAGTGGTATCACTCCGAACTGGTGGGGGGAAGACGATCTCCTTCTTCTCAGGCAGCAGAAGCGACCCAACCCATTCTTGACCTATTGGACCGATATCAAACGAAAGCTTCTTTTTTCGTTGTCGGCGAGGTTGCGGAGCAGAATCCTCGCCTGATCCAGTCAATCTTTGAGAGAGGACATGAGATTGGCTGTCATACCTTTTCTCACAGCCTACTATGGGATTTAGGTGAAGACCGCCTCCGAGAAGAGTTAACACATTTTCATTCTGTCATAGAAAAAATTCTGGGGAAGACGAAGATCAAGGGGTTTCGCGCCCCGTGTTTCTCCATTGACAACCGCAACACATGGGCATTCAAGGTCCTTTTGGATTTTGGGTACCAATATGATGCAAGCATCTTTCCTCTGAAGATAAATCCTCTTTATGGAATCAGCGGGGCGCCCACTCGACCTTATCGTATCTCTTTTGAAGATGTAAGAAAGGAGGATTCCCAGAGTCCCCTCATCGAGTTTCCTTTGTGCCCTCTGAAGATCGGAGGACTCAAGATTCCTATCTCAGGGGGATTCTACCTGAGGGCTTTACCCCGGTCGTTCCTTGACTGGGGATTGAGGAGAATCAATCGGTCCCAACCTTTCCTGGTCTATTTTCATCCCTGGGAAGGTTACGAAAAGACGCCCAGATTTAAACTTCCTCTTTTCAATCGAATGATCTCCTACTACGGCATCTCCTCCGCATTGAAAAAAATTGAATTTCTATTGAGCCATTTTAAATTTGCCAGAGTGGATCAAGTGCTCGGCCTAGGATAGAACGAAGATGGAGCGTCCCCCTTTACTCTCCGTGATTATCCCCAGCTGGAATGGACGAAGATTCCTTGAAGAGTGCATTGATTCTCTCAAGGAACAGACCTTCCAACATTTCGAGATCCTCCTGGTGGATAACGGGTCGACGGATGGTTCGGCCGACTTTGCCGAAGCGCAATACGGGGAGTTCATTCGGGTCCTTCGGAACGAGGAGAATCTCGGTTTCGCCGGAGGGAATAACGTCGGAATCCGAAGGGCGAAAGGGGAGTATATCGTCCTTTTAAATAACGATACCTCGGCTGATCCTCATTGGCTTGAGGAGTTGGTCAAAGCGACCCAGTGCGATCCATCGGTCGGGATGTGGGCTTCTAAAGTTTGTGTCTATCCTCGACGAGACCGAATCGAGGGCGTGGGAGAGCTCATCTACTGGGATGGATTGTGCCGGGCACGAGGGCAGTATGAGCAGGATCATGGCCAGTACAGCGTGATGGAAGAAATTCTCTTTCCGCCAGGATGCGGAGCCATGTATCGGAAAAGCCTGTTCGATGGGATCGGCCTTTTTGACGAGGATTTCTTCGCCTATGCCGATGACAGCGAAATCGGGATTCGGGCACGACTGGCAGGCTGGAAAGGTATCTTTGTTCCCTCGGCCATCGTCTATCACAAACACTCCGGAACATCCGGGCGATATTCTCCTCTGAAAGCCTTTTATGTCGAGAGAAACCGTTTCTGGATTACCATCAAATACTTCCCTTTTCCGCTGCTCCTTCTCAGTACCTTTTTTACACTCTATCGGTTTGCTTTCCAGGCTTATGGAGCCCTCACCCATCGAGGAGCAGCGGGAAAGTTCACAGAAATCTATTCTCCTTTAGAGTTAATCCTCATTCTCTTAAAAGCCTACGGTTCAGGTTTTCATCTCCTCCCCCGGATGGTGAAGAGGAGAAGGATGTTGGCACCGCTCCGAAAGGTCTCATACGGTGAGATCTTTAGTTGGTTCAAACGATTCGGGATTAGCGCTAAGAAAATCTCTCTTCGAAATTAACAAGAGATTCGAAGAAACAGGCGTAGACGAGATATCCCTTCATAAGGAAGGAATCGAATTGTCAGGAGGGAGGAAGTCCGAAAGGAAGAATGCAGAGACAGAAATTAACGCAAAAAGAATGGTATGAAAGTCCACCCCCCGCCAGGGGGCAGGATATTATCCAAGTGGCTGCAGGGGTTCACATTGAACAACTCAAGCGCCTGTTTCCAAGCCACAACGCCAATCTTAGTCTCAACTGCGGTTGCGGAGCGGGGGTGCAACATAACATTTTTCCCAACTCGGTGGGAATCGATCTTTCATTCCATAATGTTCGTTCTGTTGTGATGGCCGGAGGCCTGGGGGTGGTTGCGGATATGGAATCCCTGCCCTTTCGGGACAATACCTTCGACGTTGTATACGGTTTTGGAATCCTCCATCATTTGGGAGATATTCGAAAGGGGATCTCCGAAGCCGCTCGAGTCTTGAAGAAGGGAGGCTGTATTGGATTTGGGTCGGAAAACAACGGGTTTTGCCCCCTGAATTATGCGATGGCTTTTGTTTATGGAAACTGGAAAATCGAGAAAGGATTCTATCGGATTCGTCCGACGCTTCTCAGAAAGATATTTCGAGAGTCGAGTATCACAGACATCAAGATATCGCATCATGGGATGGTCATCTATGGGCTGGGGGGAGTCATCTATCGATTGACCTCTCGTATGGAAGAATGGTTCGCGGCATTCAAGCTCCTGAAACCTTTCCTGGGATATTGTTATATCTCAGGGAGAAAAATATAACCGGTCTTGTGATCCATCGCATAACCGCTGGTCGAAGAGTGATTTCGAAGGGAGAAGTAAGGAGTGTGGCCATGAAAAAGAATCAAAAAATTGGACTTATTTGTTCGCACGGAGGCCATTTCATGGAGCTTCTTCAAGTCCGAGATGCCTTTGAAGGTTATCCTACTTTTTGGTTGACTTACAGGGAAGTATCTACATCCAATCTAAAGGATACTTATTATATTGCCAATATTGGCAAAAGTCCTGTAGCGTTTATCTTCGGACTATTCAAGATCTTGTTTATCTTGTTGAAAGAGAGACCCACGGTCCTCTTTTCAACAGGGTCAGAGATTGCCATCCCTCCCTTCTATTTTGGCAAATTCCTTTTTGGCACTAAACTGATCTATCTCGAGTCTTGCGCTCAGATCTTCCGTCCTTCGATGACAGGGAAATGGGTTTATCCCATTACCGATTTATTCCTCGTCCAGTGGGAACCCTTACTCAGAAAATATGGTCCCAAAGCAAAATATGTTGGGGGGCTCCTATGATCTTTGTGACCGTGGGAAATCATTTCCAGGGATTTGAGCGTCTTCTAAAAAAGGTGGATGAAATTGCTCCCCGAATCCCTCATGAAATCGTCGTTCAGAAAGGTTATTCAAAATACGTTCCACAGAATACGAAGTATTTTGATTTTGTACCTGCGAGCGCCGCCATGGAATACATCCAGAAATCGGATTTAGTCGTTTCCCATGCAGGGATGGGGACGATTATTCTTTGTAAAGAGTATGGGACCCCCATTCTTATTTTTCCGCGGAGGGAAAAGTTTAGGGAGCACTTCAACGATCATCAAATGGAGATCGCTCAGGTCTTGGAAAAGCGGGGGGACAAAAATATCTACATTGCCTATGAAGAAAATCAGTTGGAAGAAAAAATAAGGGAGGGGGTGGGCAAGAGAGGAATTGCCCAGGTGGAAAATAGAGGAAGAGAAAATCTTGTAAGAACGATCAAAGAGTTCATCGAAACCTTCCAGGGATGATAGAACCTGTCTCTCATTGTTGAATTTACCCTCCTAATTTGCTAAAACCCTTCTCATTTTTTTTTAAGAATATACTGGAAAGACTGGCGTTTATCACCTTATTGTGTTAAACAATTTCGATAGATAGTAGAAAAAACGTGAGGTAAAATGAGACGTGCTCTGATTACTGGCATCACCGGCCAGGACGGTAGTTATCTAGCAGAATTCTTGTTAAGAAAGGGTTATGAGGTTCATGGTCTGATCCGTAGGGCCAGTACCTTTAATACGGAGAGGATCAATCACCTTTATATCGACCCTCATGATCCAAGAGCACGAATTCTTCTTCACTACGGTGACCTTTCAGATTCCGGTCAATTAACAAATTTGATTTACAACATTCAGCCTGAGGAGATCTACCACTTAGGCGCTCAAAGTCACGTGCGTGTGAGCTTTGATATGCCCGAGTACACCGGGGACATTACAGGGATTGGAAGCATCAGAATGCTGGAGACGATCCGGAGAAGCGGGATCAAGACAAAATTCTATCAGGCCTCAAGCAGCGAGATGTTTGGTGACTCCCCGCCCCCGCAGAATGAAAATACACCTTTTAGGCCTCGGAGTCCTTATGCGGCTGCGAAGGTGTATGCCTATTGGATCGCAGTGAACTACCGAGAGGCCTATAAGATTTTTGCCTGCAATGGAATCCTGTTCAATCACGAATCACCAAGGCGAGGTGAGACCTTTGTGACAAGGAAGATCACCCGCGCCTTGGCAAAGATAAAATTAGGTTTTGAGAGGAAGCTCTATCTCGGTAACCTCGATGCAAAAAGGGATTGGGGTTTTGCTGGAGACTATGTCGAAGCCATGTGGCTCATGCTCCAACAGGATGAACCTGAAGATTATGTGATCGCAACCGGAGAGTCATACTCCGTGAGGGAATTCTTGGAGGAGGCTTTTTCTTACCAAGGGCTGAACTGGAACGATTACGTCGAGATCGACCCGAGATATTTTAGACCCACGGAGGTAGAATATCTTCAGGGAGATGCCTCGAAGGCCAAGAAGGAATTAGGGTGGGAGCCCAAAGTCCATTTTAAAGAATTGATCAAGTTAATGGTCGATGCTGACCTCCGGACCCTGATTGAGGTTCAGGACCACCGAGAAATGATGAGAAACACAGTGAAGAAAAGCGCGGAGTAGGTTTGTGGGTTTTTGGAAGAATAAAAACGTTACGGTTACCGGGGAATCGGGTTTCTTGGGCTCCTATGTGGTGAAGAAACTGGAGGAGAGGGGTTGCAGGAATATCTTTGTTCCGAGAAGCAAAGACTATGACCTTGTCCATTACCGAGCCTGTGAAAAAGTTTATGAAGATTCCAGGCCTGACATTGTCATTCATCTTGCTGCGAGAGTCGGGGGGATAGGAGCCAATCGAGAAAATCCAGGAAAATTCTTTTACGAAAACCTTATGATGGGCGTTCAGATGATGGATCTCGGAAGACGGGCAGGAATAGAAAAGTTTGTGGCCATGGGGACCGTTTGCGCCTATCCCAAATTCACCCCGGTACCCTTCAAGGAAGAAGATCTCTGGAATGGGTACCCCGAAGAGACGAATGCACCTTACGGGTTGGCAAAAAAAATGATGTTGGTTCAGTCCCAGGCCTATCGTCAACAGTTTGGATTCCATTCCATTTTTCTTCTTCCGGCGAATCTTTATGGCCCGGGCGACAACTTTGATCCTGACTCTTCCCACGTCATACCAGCGCTGATAAAAAAGTGTGTCGATGCTTCGAAGATGGTCAAAAGCGAAATAACCGTTTGGGGAACAGGTGAGCCGACCCGCGAATTTCTGTATGTGGAGGACTGTGCGGAGGCGATTGCCCGGGCCACAGAGGGATATGATCAAAGCGATCCAGTCAATATCGGCACGGGCCAAGAGACTTCCATCAAGGGTCTGCTTTCGATCATCTGTAAGACCACGGGTTTTAAGGGGAGAATTATCTGGGATTCGACAAAACCGGATGGCCAACCCCGAAGATGTCTTGATGTCTCGAAGGCGGAGAGAGAATTCGGTTTTAAGGCAAGCGTTGGGCTTGAAGAAGGCTTGAGAAAGACAGTGGATTGGTATCAGGGGGGAAAGGGGCCGTGATCGATTCCATCCTGAAAGGGTCTATCATCCGTTCTGCGCTGAATCAAGCTAAATCGATGAAGACTGCCATCAAAAGCGTCCAGGAACAAAGATATCCAAATTTGAAACCGATCACTGGGGAGGGCGCTCTTCAGGCGAGACATGGAGCATCTGAGAAAATCCAAAAGGAGATAGGTTGGATCTCTGGGTATTGAACCCTTCCCATTTTCTTTGATTGGGAGTATTGAGGATGATTCGTTTTATAAATAAGATGGTTGAAAAAGTCTTCAACAATCTGGGGTATGAAGTTCAGAAAAAGGGAAGGAATTATTTTTATCCAAAAACCGGCATAATGAATCCAGTTGATCAGAGTCTTACCTTCGGTCAAAACAAAATACACTATGGATGCGGAACCACTTTGCTGAAAGACTGGTTAAATGTCGATCTCTGTCCAAGAAAGAATGCAGATTATATTTCTTTAAGTTGTAATTTAATTGGGCGGCACCCCTTTCCAGATAACTGGTTTGAATTCGGCTTTGCTGAAGACTTCATTGAACACTTAAGTCAAGAGGATTCAATCATCTTTTTGTCAGAAGCTTATAGAACGTTTAAACCTAGAGGTATTTTAAGGTTATCGTTCCCTGGGTTGGAAGGGGTGCTTAAGAAACATTATAGAGAACATGGGTATGAAGGCGCTATAACATGTAAAAAAGAAGCATATACAACGTGGAGCCATCTTCACTTTTATTCTAAAGAAGAACTGTCAACCGTTTGTAAATACCTGGGATTCAGTGTTATAAATTTTGTGGAATATAGTAAATCCATCTATGATCCTTTGAAAAATCTCGATACCAGAAAAGATCAAATTGATTTAAACACTTATGCCGAAATCATGAAATGAACTT
>Ga0209253_10005339_pt1 | contig 11145 bp, 11 predicted proteins | sample FrelakmetBRP12BR_FD_187145 | JGI IMG/M metagenome (GOLD analysis project Ga0209253, IMG submission 187145) | Freshwater lake sediment microbial communities from the University of Notre Dame, USA, for methane emissions studies - BRP12 BR (SPAdes)... | ecosystem: Environmental > Aquatic >... | reverse complement strand
TACCGAGTGGGGGTCTGCAGGAGACGAATATGGATTCTTTAACTGGCCTATAGGCGCAGCGGTAAATTCATCGGGCAAAATCTATATTGCAGATACATTGAACAATCGGATACAGATATTTAATTCTTCTGATAAAGCATGTATTGTTACATCGCTTCTTGGAGAAACCGATCCGAACATTAATAAAATTAGAAATTTTCGAGATACGGTGCTGGCAAAAAGCGTTCTGGGCAGACAAATGATTGGTCTTTATTACAAAACATCGGGTATGTTTCAGCCTTTGCTCGAAAAAAACCCCTCGGCAAAGAAAACAACAGAGATTATGCTGAAGTCTTTTTTGCCGGTAATTGATATGATTATCCAGTAAGGCTGTATCTAAACAAGATGTGACACCAATGCTTTTCATGGGAAATAACCAGGGTTGGGCAATACAAAACAATACTATCAAGAAAAGGAGGAGAAAAGATGAGAAAAACAATTAAAAGGTTAATCTGTATTGCATTATTCTTTTTTCTGCTGGCGCCACTTGCCTTTGCCGAGTCCGAGTATGTTCAAGGCTGGGTTGGCACGTGGACCGTAAAAATGAATGACGCTTCAATTGTGAACTGGGAAATAACTGATACATGGGTCAGTGATAGTGGGAAGAGTCATATAGCCTATGGTATAAAAAATCCTGGCACTGTAGAATTCCAGATTTATTATAGCCTCTTTTTTACGAAACATTATTATATTGAGGCAAGCCATGACAAAACGGTCTACGATCTGCCACAGGACCTTAATGAATATACTGAGTTGGTTCCATCTGATGACTTCAAATCATTTACCGCTAAGCCAGGGAAGTATCCCATAACTTCAGGGTATCAGGGAACGGTTGAACCCAAACCCGAGCCTGAACCTTGTGTCGCATCATATCTGTTAGGCGCTGATGACCCAAGGCTCGATAAATTGAGACACTATCGGGATGAGAAACTGGCAACAAGCAAGGCAGGCAGAGACATAATCAAGATGTATTATGATAAGAGCGATGATATTATCGCTGTCTGTGAGAAAAACCCTGCTGCAAAACGGTCTTTAAAACAGATGCTTGAGTCTATTATCCTTGTTATTCCCTGAATTTTTGTAATAGTTCTGCAAACAACAGACTACCGCAAAGCCGTTGCGGCCGGGACAGCGGCCTCAGCGGCTTTTTTATAGTAAGGGTGGAGGGTGCCATGAAAAAATTAAACCTGTTGCTGGTTTCAGCTTTTGCTTTGTGCATGCTTTTCACGGGATGCGAAAAAACAAGCACCGTCACCGACATTGACGGCAATGTTTACAAGACGGTGTTTATAGAAGGGCAGGAGTGGATGGCCGAGAACTTGAAGACCACGAAATACGACAATGGCGACCCGATACCGGAAGTAACGGACAACACCCAATGGAGCAGCCTGACAACAGGAGCCTGGAGTTATTACAACAACGATGAAAACTACAATGACCCTTATGGCAAGCTATACAACTGGTACGCAGCAGATGATTCCCGCAATGTATGCCCTACAGGCTGGCACGTGCCCAGCGATGAGGAATGGACGGTTTTAACAGATTATTTGGGTGGTGAATCTGTGGCTGGAGGCAAGATGAAAACCAAAGGTACCATACAAGCGGGCACCGGGTTGTGGCAACACCCAAACACCGCTGCAGACAACAGCAGCGGATTTGCAGGCATTCCGGGCGGCTACCGTTTCGGCTCCGGGGGATACAGCTTCGTTGGCGAGAAGGGTTGTTGGTGGAGTACTACAATTCCTGCAGTTATGCCGGAAAGAGGTGTCTGGGGCCGCTACCTGAACTACAACAGCGGCTCTGTTTTCAGAGGCCACGGCCCGGTACTATCCGGGTTTTCTGTGCGTTGCGTCAGGGATTAATATACCCTGATACACCCTCAAATAAAATAACGGGACACCCGGTACTCTTAATCAATCATTCTTTCTATCAAACATCTTCTCAAAAAGGAGGCTGCATGCACAAAGCCCGACTCTGGTTTGCGCGGATCATCATGGCCTATGCGCTGCTGATCTTCGCGTTTCTGGCCTATCTCTACATCCTCGAGCCACTGGAGCACATCGCAGGCTTTGGCATCAGGGCATCCGGTGTGCCGGAGTCCATCAATTTCTTACGCGCAGGACCCGGCGCTTTGTTTCTGGGAATGGCCCTGTTCGCTGCCTACGGGCTGGCCCGGCCCGGACAGCTGCACAGCTGCCTGTGGGTGCTGGTGATCTTCAACGCCTGCGTGGTCGCCGTGCGGCTCTTCGGCATCGCAGTGGACGGCGTTTCGCACATGCAACTGTCGGAACTGCGCAACGAGGGACTGTCTTGGCTGCTATTCGTGGCCTCGCTGGTGGCCTGCCCGCGCCAGAAATGACGTCTCACGCTCGGTAATTTTAAGATCATAGCTTGACTGCAGATTCATCCAGAACTGCGGGGTGTTGCCGAAGTAGCGGGCCAGCCTGAGTGCCGTATCGGGTGTGATGGCCCGGCGCTCACGTACAATGTCGTTTATCCGCGGCGCCGGCACCTTAAGCTCAAGGGCCAGTGCATGGGCGGTCATTCCCAGCGGGACAAGGAACTCTTCGCGCAAAATTTCTCCGTGATGAATAGGTCACATTTTATTTACTGAGAATTTTTATTAGCCCGGCTATTGTTTCTGCCCTTTTACAAATTTTGCCATGCCTCATCCTCTTCAGGAGACAGCCAATCTTTTTCTAGAGAAGATTCGCTGAGGAGGGTTACTTCCATCTTTTCCCTGCGAAGCTTTCCCTTAAGATAATTCACGAAATCAAGAAGCTCCCCTGCATATTCATCCGGCAGCGTATCGATTTCTTTATGCAATGTTTCTTTGGCTAACATAAGCATTACCTCCATGTTATTAATAATAAATAACAGATATAAAGTCAATTATGGAAATATGGGGGGAACGGCACAGATAACCCTGCGAGGAATGTGGAATACAGGTCACGGCTTGTCTGCCTGGAGAAAATCAAGGACCACTTCATTCAGCTCAAACGGCTTCTCGTCGAAAAAAGCATGCCCGCCGCCTTTGATTATCGTGAACTGGGCGCCCGTGATGGCATCAGCCAGCTGTTTACAGAGTGCCGGAGGAACCACCAGGTCAAGCTCGCCTGCCACCACCAGCACCGGCGCTTTTATATTATGCAGTCGCCCCGAAGTATCAGCCGCAATCGCTGCCTGCGCCTTCCACTGAAAACCCCTGATGCTGTAAAAAGGCTCCTGCTCCTGTATCAGCTTCCGCGCCCAGTTAAGGGCCATCTGCTGGTCTTCAAAAAATTCCCTGGTATAAAGCCAGGGCAAAATTCCCTCACAGAGCAGCAGATGGCCGGTTTTTTCAACCGACTGCATCCAGAACTTTGCCAGCTGCCGGACAAAAGCATCAGCCTTCATATACGTGCAGAGCAGTACCAGCCTGCCTGCCATCTCCGGGTATTTGATGGCAAACTCCTGGGCAATTGCGCCGCCCATTGAAGCACCGATTACGTGCGCCTTATCAATCCCCAGAGCCTGTAACAAACAGGCGAGATCATCCGCCATCTGCAGACAGGTATAGGGCCCGTGCGGTGTATCAGAAAGACCGGTGCCCCGCGTGTCATAAGTAATGACACGGAAATGTTTGGCGAGCTCTTTCCGCTGAAAGCGCATCCCGGTGTGGTCGCGGTCAAGCCCCTGCACCAGGGCGACAGCCTCGCCCTGCCCTTCCACTTCATAATAAATGCTTATCCCATTCTTAATAGTAACGTTGGCCATGACGAAAACCCTGTTTTAATCAGCACCCGCATGTGTGACGAGCAGTTGCCTGCAGCTGCTGCTGTCACACACCTGCAGCAGCGGAAAGAGCGGTGTTTTGCGGAACGCGTCGAGCACCGGCCCGTGATACTGCGCCCGGTGAGCAGCGCAGCAGTCCTCAAGAATAACAGCTGAAAAGTCATTGCTCACCGCGTCAAGCGCCGTGGCCAGAACACATACATGGGTGGCTATGCCTGCTATCACGACCGTATCCACCTGCCAGGTACGCAGCGTCTGGTCAAGATCGGTTTTAAAAAATGCGCTGAAGCGGCGCTTCTCGACGATAACGTCATGCTGCTCCCGGTGCAGTTCAGAGATCACCTCCGCGCCCCGGGAGCCGCGCAGGCTGTGCGGCTCCATTCTGCCCTGGAAAATAAAATCATCTGCAAGAAAACTGTCACAGGCAAAAACAACCGGAAGCTTTTGTTCGTGGAACCAGTCAAGCCACTCATTGAGCCGTGGCAGAAAATTACGGGCTGCCTGCACCAGCTCTGTTTCCGAGTGCCCCTCAAAGGTATCCTTCAGCATATCGACAATGAGCAATGCCGGTTTCATGGCTCTATTTCCTTTTCTGACATGAGCCATGCGGGCAATTGTGATACATCATCAATAATATACCGATCGCTGAGCCCGTTTTCCATAAAGGCGTGCCGCGAGAAATATCCGGTGAGCACGGCAACAAACTTGAGCCCTGCGCCGTGGGCGGCCTGCATGTCTCCCAGGTGGTCGCCTACATACAGCACCTGCGCCCGGTCAAGTTCGCCGAGGTGCGGCTCCAGCACATCAAAGGCCCGGGGATCAGGCTTCTGGAATGCCATCTCTTCGCTGGTGAAGATTTTTTTAATGGCAGTCATATCAATGCCTGATTGTGCCAGGCGCAGGTCAAGGAAAGTTCGTGAGCGTTTGGTTAAAATATACAGGTCATAATTTTCCCTGAGAAGGTTGAGTGTTGTATTCACGCCCTTAAACCGGTTATATACTATCTGCCGGGCAAGGTCAGTGTACACGAGGTCAAATGCTTCAGGGTCGGTATCCGGCCAGGTCTGCCTGATGAAATCGTGCCAGCTGTCCCCGTACCAGATAAAATCCTCTTCCGTGGGCACCCTGATGCCCATAACTTCCGCTGCTTTCACGCAGGTGGCGATATAATTTTTCCGCGACTCAATCAGCGTGTCATCAAAATCAAAAATTATTATCTTTATCATACACAAAAATATCCTCAGCCACGAATTCACACAAATAAATACGAATCATAGCTATAGATTCAAGACCTGGACCATCTTTATTTGTGAGCATTCGTGTTATTCGTGGCAAATTCTACTTAACCTTGAAACTTAATAAAAATCCCCCTGAATCCCCCGTTGCAGCGAGGGGACTGAGGAGGATTTTAATTTCGCATATCCGGCATACCTCATTGAGCCGCACAGCGCTCTTGTTCTGCCTGCTCTATCCTGTTTACCCGTTCACGCGCAGCCCGGACTATATCCGGGAATTCCGGCTGGTCAAACCCGAGCCTTTTCAGGGACTCATCGGTGGGTATGCCGTTCTGATCATAACCTTTTTCCTTGTAAACGACATCGGTCAGCTTTTCATACTGTGCCCGGCGATACTGGTGAAGAAGTGCCAGCCGCTCTTCATTAGATGAGCCGTCAAGGTCATATCCTGCCGCATCCTTCAGGTACGTATCGTAGTAGCTTTTGCGTGAGAGATACTCGTGCATAAATACCGGAGCCATGGCGCGCAGCGGTATGGTGTCATGCTCCCGGGTGCCGAACCCCTGCCGCAGATTGATGAGCTTCTGCAGCATATAGCAGCGCTCTGATTCAAGCAGCAGGTCATCAAGGGTCTTGTCCGTGCCGAAGGTTCCGTTGACCAGCTCAAGGTAATAGTCCACGGTGGGAAGATTTTTTGCCGGGAACGGGGTATCCTTTGCCCTGGGGTTGCGCACGTCAATCCAGGGAAGCTTGCACAGCCCGACTATGTTAAACCAGGTGCGAAACAGCGGAAACCAGAGCAGCGCCTCGGCCTTATCCTCAAACGTGGGCAGCTCTTTGCGCAGCTGGTCAATGGCAATAAGCCATGACTCATCATGCTGCGGCCCCTTCAGGGCGAAGCCGTATCCGCCCTGCTGGGCCAGAGACTCTTTGGTTATATACATGGAGAATTCAAGGCCCTTGGTCTCCATGGCAAAGAGCGACAGCTCCGCACGTATATCTTCGCGAGAGCGCTTGAGGCGCGCTGCGGCACGGTCTGCAATCCACCCCTTCATGTAGCGCACACCGTGGCCCGCGGCCGCCGGCAATCCGGGCTTTCCTGCTGCCATCGCGTGCAGGAAGTCAAGGGCGGTAGCGGCGTCGCCCCAGGTTAGCTTTAATCCGCCGGTGTCTTCTTCAGTCAGCAGGCCCCGCTCAAATGCTTCATAGACAAATGACATAACCACGCCGGCGCTGATGGTGTCAACGCTGTACTGGTCGCAGTACCACGAGTATTCGAGCATGTAATCGATCTCAAAGATGCCAAGGTTGCTCGCTGTTGCCGCGGTTTCATATTCAGGTCCGTCAACACCGACCCGGGTGCCGGCAAACGGCCCGGTTTGCAGAACGTAGTTTTCGCATCCTTTGGTGCAGGCAAGGTTGCACCCCGGGTAGCAGCCGTCCGGCACATTCTGCTTGAACACCTCACGTTCAAACACTTTTCCCGAGATGTTTTGTGACTGCTCGCTGCTGCCAAACTGAAAATTTTTAACCGGGAGAAGCTCGTTGGTGTTCATCATGTCAATGAGCGAGGTGGTGCCCTGGTTCACCAGGCGCATCGCCTGGGGATCAACCTCCCGGATAACATCGCGCAGCTTGTGACCCGCGGCTGTGACCTGTTCATGGTTTGCCGGGTGGTTGGCATTGCCGCGGTGCACGTTGCACTTTACCAGGATGCCCCACAGCCCTTTTTCGCACATCACGGTGCCGGTGCCGCCGCGGCCCGCCTGCTTTGAGCGGCAGCGCTGCCGCCGGCTGTCATAGTAAACGCTGTTCAGGCAGCCGAACCAGGTATGCTGCGCGCCAATGCCCGCGGTAACAAAGGCGACATTGGCCTCTTTCCCGTCACCCTTCCACTGTTCGATAAGTTCTTCTGCGCCATGAATGGTGACATCTACCGCAGGGGCTTCAACAATGCGTATCTCATGCGCGTCCGCATCAATCACCACCATCACCCGCTTGTCTGATTTACCGGTAACAGCAATGGCATCAAACCCCGAGAGCTTTACCAGGGGGAAGAAATGTCCCCCCACGTTGGAGTCGCAGAAGGTATTAGTCAGCGGCGAGATGGTTCCGGCGATGAATTTACCGGTGCCCACAAAACCGGTTTCACCGCAGAAGGGCCCGCCGGACAGGGCCAGCACGTTTTCCGCACTGTCATGGCGCGTTGCCGCAGTGGTCCCGTCATAGACAAATTTCAAACAGTAACCCCTGCCCCCGACGTAGGCCTTTTTAACTTCCTGCGAAATTGGTTCTATGGTAATGCGCCGGGTGCTGAGATCAATTTTTAATGCGCGGTCCGTATAGCCCTGTTCAAGCGGAGCACTCGTATAACTTATTGCTGCATACTTCATACTGCACATCTCCCGTCATATAAAAAAATAAAACTGAAAGTATAGGGGTAAGGCCTGAGGGTGTCAATCCAAAAAGCTGCTATGCGAGTGAAACGGCGGGGTAATGGCCGCGTTGATGCACCCGTTAATATTGTACAGGGTCCAAGGATTCGAGGGTTCGAGGATTCAAGGATTTCCCTGGAACCCTGGGCCACTTGACCCCTGGGACCCTTTTATTTATGCTTTCGCCACAAAATCCGCCAGCAGATCCCCCACCTGGCTGGTGCTGTAGCCCATTTTCCCGGCCGCCATGCTCTTCATGTCCGTGCTGACAACTTTCACAATCGCCCTTTCCACCAGGCCTGCGGCATCATCTTCGCCCAGGAAAGAGAGCATCATCTGCAGTGCGGCAACGGCAGCAATGGGGTTGATCACGTTCTGGCCGGTATACTTGGGTGCCGAGCCGCCCATGGGCTCAAACATGGACACGCCCTGCGGATTGATGTTGCCGCCAGCGGCCACGCCGACACCGCCCTGGATCATGGCCGCGAGGTCAGTGATGATGTCGCCGAACATATTGTCGGTGACGATGACATCAAACCACTCGGGGTTTTTCACCATCCACATGCAGATGGCGTCAACGTTTGCGTAGTCGGGGGCAATATCCGGGTACTCGTGTGCCACGCTGTTAAAGGTGCGCTGCCACAGGTCATGGGCATAGGTGAGGACATTGGTCTTGCCGCAGAAGGTGAGCTTCTTGTCTTTGCCGCGCTTGCGGCAGAAGTCAAAGGCAAAGCGCACGCAGCGCTCAACGCCTTTCCGGGTATTGATTGACTCCTGGATGGCGATCTCATCCGCTGTGCCCTTTTTTAAAAAACCGCCCGACCCGGTGTAGAGTCCCTCGGTGTTTTCCCGCACCACCACAAAATCTATGTCCGCCGGGCCCTTGTCTTTGAGCGGCGTCTCCACCCCCGGCAAAAGCTTGACCGGCCGCAGGTTTATATACTGGTCAAGCTCAAAGCGCATGGCAAGCAGAATCCCCTTTTCCAGTATGCCCGGCTTCACCTCCGGATGCCCGATGGCGCCAAGATATATGGCATGAAACTGGCGCAGCTCGTTGAGCACGCTTTCCGGCAGAAGCTCGCCGGTCTTCATGTAGCGCTCGCCGCCCAGATCATAGCTGACCAGCTCATATTTTATATTCTTTTTCTGCGCAACAGCTTTTAAAACCTTTAACCCTTCGCGAATCACTTCCGGCCCGGTTCCGTCTCCTGGTATTAAGGCAATCTTGTACATGATACTAAATCCTTTCTTCGATTATAAGCGATGAGCTCTCAGCAATCAGCTGTCAGTCCAAAATAAATCCCCTGCCTCGACAGGAGGGGACTTCGGGGCGGGCGATAACCCTGTCCCATGCTGTATACAGATAGTAAAATACCTTGTAATTATGAAGTATATGAAAAAGATACTGCTCTGTCAAGGGGCTGGCTTTACTCCAGCCGCACACCCAGAACAGCCTTGACAGCCCTGTACATTAAATAATAGGTTAACAGCATGAAGCGCAATACGAACTATCTCATACTATTTAATTATAGTTTCTCTCCTTCTTCCGGGGTGCGGATTATTAAAAAGATTCTTTGACCGGAGACCGCGCGAGCCGGTTGCGCGCAAAGGCCTTGGACATATGGGTGAGATTTGGGGCGTTGCATCAGAGAAAGCGCGGGAGCCGCTGGATGAGGCGGTGCAAGCGCTGCGGGAGGCGTTTAAAAAGTAGCTGCTGATGGCTGGAGCGCGCAAACGGCATATCTTGATGTGTGCTCTTTGGAAAGTAATACCTAAATTTTGCACAGTAGAATAAAAAAAGGTAGAAAAACCATTGAGGAGTCCTGTATTAATGGGGTTGAGAGACCCGTCAAACACTAATACAGGAGGCCCCCCGAATGGTTAAGATAAGGAAAAAAGATAGCACGGAAACGCCAGCTCATAAAGGAGAAAATGAGCAGCAGTTAGAGGCAAGAAAAATCAGTGCTTCCACACCGTATGAAACCTGCAGCGAGCCGTTGAGTGCGTTTGGCGGGGTACTGGCGCTGATCAAGTTTTTGGACCTGATACAGTTTGAGCAACTATTCGAACACTGTTACACAAAGCCTGACAGAGAGACACGGCTGGGGCACTACCGGATGGTGGTGGGGATAGTGATGCTGCTGTTTATCGGGTTCAACCGGATCGGGCATTTTGGATACATACGGTTTGACACGCTGCTGTGCCGATTTTTCCAGGTAGTGTGCTTACCGGTTGTGAGCACGTACTGGCGCTATGTGGACAGTCTGGGGATCAATCAGGGACGATCACTGGTTAGGGTCATGAGTGTCATGCGGGAGCGGGTATGGCAGCAGTGCGGGCTGAACTACCGGCAGATAGCTATTGATATCGATACGACGGTTGAGACAGTGTACGGAGAGCAACAGGGAGCCCGTGTTGGACACAATCCCCGGAATCGTGGCAAGAAGGGATACCGGCCCATAGTGGCATTCATAGAGCAGACGCGGGAATATATTGCGGGGAAGTTGCGAAAGGGTAAGACGGTCAGCGGCGAAGAGACGGCCAAGTTCATAGAACAGATCAGTAAGCAGTTGCCCGGGTGTGTGAAGCGGGTGCTGGTGCGAGCCGACAGTGAATTTTTCAGCTGGGAGAGCGTCACGTCACTGGTGGGGCTGTGCTGGGATTTCATCATATCGGCCAAGAGCTGTAATCCGCCTTTTGATCCAAAGGGGTGGTACCGTCCACGGAAGACTGAGGAGCTTGAGTACAATGAATGCATATATGCACCGATAGGATGGCAGAAGGCTATGCGGTTCGTGGCGATGCGCATTCCGAAGCATACCGGAACAAACGGAGAAGCAGTGCAATGGGAGCTGTTTGAGGATGATCGGTACAAGCACCGGATATTCTGTACGACGCGGCGTGGGAGGCCACACATCGTGATCGAGGAATATGACAAACGTGCTGATGTGGAGAATCTGATCGGTGAAGCAAAGCGAGAGGGTTTAGCGGCAATCCCGTCGAAGAAATTCAAGAACAATTATGCATGGTTTCAACTGGTGATGCTGTCCTATAACACGTGGCGGTATATGAAAATGCTGGCTGAGAAAAGCATGGATGGACCGAACCACCAAAAAACGGACACGCCGGCAAAGGGCTTTGATACTATTCGGGACAATACCATCAGGATTGCCCGGTTGAAGCTTTTGTACATTGCGGCCAAGACACCCTTTCACAATAACCGGACAACGGTAAAATACTCGGTGCATGACCTGCGCACTCCAGCGCTTATGCACCTGTTGAACTTTTTGGACAAGGCTCGATCAAAAGCCAGGGTATGGCTCAGCGGGATGTGGCAGTGCCGGTTTGCATTGAATAGCACCTGAGTGCAAAAAATATTTTGCACGGCACCGCCCAACGGTGGGAGGAAAACAGAATCCGGGCTGAAATCTGGGTACAAGAAGTTCCGATGGTTAAAAAAATAGTCGGATGGGAAATAAAGCGGATGAGTCAGTTGGAACAAAGATACTTTTAACTGCTCATAATGGGCAGTTGCGTGCAAAATTCAGGTAATACCCCGCTCAAAGTATCTTCCAGACATTCTATCCCTGCCTTCATTAACTCCGATAACAACTCAGCATGCCGATAAAAATAATCCCGCAGCTCATCGGGTATTGTTAACC
>Ga0209253_10005338_pt1 | contig 11148 bp, 8 predicted proteins | sample FrelakmetBRP12BR_FD_187145 | JGI IMG/M metagenome (GOLD analysis project Ga0209253, IMG submission 187145) | Freshwater lake sediment microbial communities from the University of Notre Dame, USA, for methane emissions studies - BRP12 BR (SPAdes)... | ecosystem: Environmental > Aquatic >... | reverse complement strand
CACAGTTGATGGCTGATGCTATCTAATATAGTCTTTATTATCAATATTTTATACAATATCAATTAATTTTTATGGCGATGAAGCGGATAACCCAATAATATTTATTATACATTGCATTGACCTCATATAAAAAAGGGTTACTATGGAAACATCAATTGTAACAGTTAAGGGTCAAATAGTTATTCCTGCCAAGATCAGGGAAAAATTTGGGATAAAAAAGGGAACTAAAATCGCTTTTATAGAGCAAAACGGCAAGCTCATCATCCAGCCACTTGACAAGAACTATTTTGAGAGGCTTGCTGGTGTTCTTGGGACAAATGGAGACATGTTGAAATCACTAATGGACGGTAAAAACCGTGAGAAGGAATTATGAAAACTAACGTTCCAGGCGATCCAACTCAGGGCATTTAATAAACTTTCTTATGCAGATTGTTTCGCAGCGGTATTAGCCATTAAGAAGAAGGTGAATTGGTTACTGGAGATAAAGAATTTAAACAAATGGAGAAAAAGTCAAGATAAGATAGATTAAACAAAAAGCCACCATTTGATTATAATTGAAAGGAGGACAGAACAGAATGGCTATTCCTGACTATCAAACAGTGATGCTTCCTCTTCTCAGATTTGCAGTCGATCAGCAGGAACACTCACTGCGCGAAGCAATCGACAAGCTTGCAGAAGAGTTTGGTTTGACCGATGAAGAAAGAAAGGAACTTCTCCCAAGTGGACAACAAGAGGTCTTCATGAACCGTGTTGGTTGGGCACGGACTTATATGAAAAAGGCTGGCCTTCTTGAAAGCACACGGCGTGGTTACTTCAAAGTAACCGAACGTGGTCTGAAAGTTCTTAGGCAGAACCTAGCGCGAATAGACATTAACTTCTTGGATCAATTTGAAGAATTTCGACAGTTCAGAGCCTTACGGCACCAAAGGATCGAGGAGGGAGAAGTAGAAGTGGAGACACCCCAAAAAACACCTGAGGAGGCCTTGGAATCTGCTTTCAAACAGCTTCGAGATGGTCTCTCTACGGATCTTCTCCAGCAGATGAAGTCGTCTTCCCCAAGCCTCTTTGAAAAGATCGTCGTGGAATTGCTTGTGAAAATGGGCTATGGCGGCAGTCGTCAGGATGCCGGTCGTGCGATAGGTAGGTGCGGAGATGAGGGAATAGATGGCATCATAAAGGAGGATCGTCTTGGTTTGGATATCATCTATATACAGGCAAAACGATGGGAAAACACGGTGGGGCGCCCAGATGTTCAAAAGTTTGCTGGTGCACTCCAGGGGCAACGAGCCAAAAAGGGAATAATGATTACAACGTCAACCTTTTCCCAAGAGGCTTACGACTATGCTTCACGGATTGATAGCAAGATAGTTCTGATTGATGGCGAGCGACTCGCTCAGCTGATGATTGATCACAATTTGGGTGTCAGCCCGATGGCTACTTACGAAATCAAGAAGGTTGACTCAGATTACTTTACAGAAGAGTAAAAAAGTGAATATGAGAATTTACTCAGGGTCCTGACAAATTCCTTAAAGTGCTCTTTTTGACCATAAAAAGTACCTCCTAATCATTACCATTCAATTTCGTCATTGATCTCTGGAATAAAAGAGATGAATCTGATAGAATTTTAGTTGGATGAATAATCACGAATTTACGAAAAACATAACTGATCGCACCGCCAAAGCAGTTGCCCGCTACTGGCAGACGAGGGTTGTCCAGCGTAAGAAACAGGAGGCAGGTGGCAAAGCCGATCAGGGTTTACGTAGTGCGGTAACCGGTGGTGCCCAGATGGATGGTTTCATTGATCTCTTCTCGGAACTTGTTACATGAACTGGTATTCCCGGGCATTGTATTTTCAGAAAAAAGACAGTTGAACTCCCCGGTTTCTTCAGACCAACCAAAGAATGGGATCTCGTCGTTGTCTGCAAGCAGACACTAATCGCTGCTATCGAAGCCAAATCCCAAGTCGGCCCTTCTTTTGGCAACAATTTCAACAATCGGACAGAAGAGGCAATTGGCAGTGCTCTCGACCTCTGGACAGCTTTTCGGGAAAAGGCATACCTTGATAGTCCACAACCATTCCTTGGATACTTCTTCATGCTGGAAGATTGTGACGCATCGAATCGCCCTGTAAGCGTCCAGGAGCCGCACTTCAAGATCTTCCCGGAGTTTGTTGGCGCCTCTTATATGCGCCGGTATGAATTGTTCTGCAGGAAACTTGTGTTGGAGAGACAGTACGCAGCATCTGCTTTCATAACTTCATCTAGCGTCGACGGTCTTAGCGGGGCATACAAAACACCAGCGGATGACCTATCAGTGGAGCGCTTTGCAAAAATACTCATTGCTCATGTAACAACCTTTGTCTGAAATCATGTCGTCAACAGTCCATAGGCTAATTAATGGTGATGCACGGGATTTATCTTTTTTAAATGATGAGTCTGTACATCTCGTCGTTACATCACCACCGTATTGGAATCTCAAACGCTATAATGAAAATCCTGACCAGCTAGGACACATTCAGGATTATGAGACCTTCTTAGTGGAACTGGAGAAAGTCTGGAAACATATTTTTCGCGTTCTTGTCTCTGGAGGTCGACTGGTATGTGTAGTTGGTGACGTCTGCATGGCCAGACGAAACTTTGGACGTCATCTTGTATTTCCCCTTCATGCTGACATCTGCGTTATATGTCGTCGCATCGGCTTTGACAACCTAAATCCGATCATCTGGCACAAAATCGCTAATGCCTCATATGAAGTGACCAACGGCTCCAAATTCCTAGGCAAGCCGTATGAGCCGAACGCGATTATCAAGAACGATATGGAATTCATCCTGATGCAGCGTAAACCCGGAGGGTATCGTAAGCCGTCCGATTCACAACGCAATGCCAGCAGAATTTCTAAAGATGAATTTAACCAGTGGTTCCAACAAATATGGAACATTCCCGGGGCATCAACCAAGCAGCACCCTGCCCCATTCCCCTTAGAGCTGGCCACCCGTCTTATCCGTATGTTTTCATTCACAGGAGATACGGTGCTCGACCCATTCTGTGGATCCGGCACGACAATGATTGCTGCCCTCCGAACCGGGCGGAACAGCATCGGTGTTGAAATTGAGCCAGAATATTGCCGAATGGCAGCACGATATTTAAAGACCGAAACTGCTGATCTCTTTTTAAATGCCAAGTTGATCTTTAAAAAGGCAACTACAGAGCATACTTGTCTTGTCGGAGAAGAGCAGGAGCTTTATCATGTCCGACCGGGGAGAAAAAAATTGAATTATGCTAACAAATCAATTCAACGGACGCGCCAAATGACACCGCGCTGATGATTTCAAACTTTGCAAAAGAAGTCTGGTCTCAATATTCAATAAGAAGAAACCATTGTTGAAAAGTTTCACTTTACAGTAGGTCTGATTTTATTAGAGCGATGCGGCAGCGTTGAGGATGATTTCACAGCCTTTGCTGAGTCCTGAGAGAAATACCTTGCTCTCAAATCCCGACTTCCACTTAAGGTCGTAAAGCTCATCAGAGATTACGAGTAATCCACCAAGCTCAACTTTCCTGAAGCAGGCAACGGTGAAAAGTGCCGACATCTCCATTTCTACTGCAAGTATACCTTCAGTCTGATACTTTTTGACCTTCTCCATCGTTTCACGATAGGGGGCGTCAGTGGTCCACACCTTTCCTAAAAAAAATCTTTTATTAGCAAGTGCGCATTGAGTCTTAAGTGCATCTACGATCCTGGGGTATGCCTCCGGAGGATGACTAAGGGGGTAGTGCGCTGAAGTGCCCTCTTCACTCACCGCGCTTGAGGGAATTACATACTCTCCGATCGAGAGGTTGCTCTGGAGGGAACCCCCACTCCCGAAGGCGATGATTTGTCTTGCACCCAGCGCGATTAACTTTTCCAAAGTAAGCACCGCCAGAGGTGCACCCAGGGCAGGGCCAATCAAGGTAAAAATTTTATTTTTGTAGTTCAGCTCATAACAGGTGTTGTTAAATAATTTTTTTCTAAGAGGTTGGAAGTTATCTGCTGAATTACAGAACATCTCCAGCTCTCTTTCAGAGAAGACGAGAATAGCAAGTGGGTGCACAGAGGGATCGTTTTTCCCTCTTCGTGGTTCAATTATAGCGCGATCATTTTCCCCATTCATAATACTTATCCTTACTTCAGCTATCCAGTGATAGCCTAGGAAGCTTCTAGTCAAAGAGAAAAATATCTTCTCGCAGATTTATCTCAAACAATATTCAAATTCTTAATTTTATTTTATATTTTTCATTCAGTTGGTCAAGGATTATGTTATTTATTTTTTATTTATTTTTTATCTTGACATACAATATATTGCATTATATGCTTTCCTTCAGCACAATATGTAGCATTGAGGTATTAAGGAATTGAGGGATTGATGAATTAGACAGGTTTGACTGTTGCTATTTAAAAATTCCTCAATTTTCAAATCCCTAAATTAAGTTCTTGGATCAGTTCATGACTCCTATGTTGAAACAGTATCGAGCTATCAAGGAAAAGGTACCAGGGGCTATCTTATTTTTCCGCCTGGGTGATTTCTATGAGATGTTTTTTGATGATGCTGAGAAGGCATCATCACTTTTAGATATCACCCTTACCTCGCGCGACGGAGGGAGTTCGGGAAAGGTACCCATGTGTGGTGTGCCTTACCACGCGGCGAAAGGTTATATTAACCGGCTCACCAGAGAAGGTTTAAAGGTAGCTATCTGCGAGCAGGTTGAAGACCCTCTCACCGCAAAGGGTATTGTGAAAAGGGAAGTGGTGAGGATTATTACACCTGGTACCAATTTAGATGATGAGGAACTGTTATCTCTTCAAAACAACTATATTGTTTCCTGCACTTACCGTGAGGGGTTGTGGGGGGTTAGCTACCTTGACCTCTCAACCGGTGTTTTTAAACTTACCGAGGTGAGTAATGATGAGGATCTACTCAATGAACTGGGTCGAATTGCCCCCAAAGAGTTAGTCATACCTGAATCATTGAGAGAACGTACTACCCTGCTCCAGTTCATCAAAAAGGAGCATGCAATAGTGGTCAATCACTACGAGGATTGGGTATTTGATCTAGAGGAATCGCAGAGACAGTTGCAAAAACAGTTTCAGCTTATTTCGCTCGAGGGATTGGGGCTTGCTCTCTACAGTGTGGGGATATCCGCCGCCGGGGCGCTCCTCTACTACCTCAAAGATAACCTCCATAACTCTCTCGCACACCTCAAGAGACCCACCCCCTATCGCTCCTCGGAATACATGATGGTAGATCGAAAGACACAAAGGAATCTGGAGTTAGTAGAACTGCTCTCAGGTGAAAAGAGGGGGCTGACGCTCTTTACCATACTTAATGAAACCTTAACCCCCATGGGAGCTCGGTTGCTCTCTCAGTGGATAAAGCAGCCACTGCTTTCTCTTCCCCAGATCAGGGAACGGTATGAAGCTATTGAAGGTCTTATAAGCAATCCGGACTGCCTCCGGACGCTGAGGGTTCAGCTTAAATTGATTCGCGATATGGAGCGCTTACTGGGGAGAATTACCTGTGGGGTATGCTCTGCGAGGGATCTGATTGCGATGAAAGAGTCACTCAAGGTAGTTCCTGAGATACGAGGAGCCATCTCACCGTTTACCTCGTCACTCATTATGAGACAAAAGCAGGAGCTTTTTGAATTAAAGGATCTCGTGGTATTGATTGAGAATGCCATAGTAGAGCAACCGCCCTTTTCTACCAAAGAGGGGGGATTAATTAAAAGAGGATACCATGCGGGACTTGATGAGCTTCGCGATGTATCTAGGCATGGGAAACAGTGGGTGGCACATTTACAAAACCAGGAAAGAGAGAGAACCGGGATTAAGTCACTTAAGGTGAGCTTCAACCAGGTGTTCGGGTACTATATTGAAGTGACCAAGCCTAACCTTTCCTTGGTACCCGACAACTACATTCGCAAACAGACGTTGGTGAATACGGAGCGATTCATCACCCCGGATTTGAAAGAGATGGAGAATAAAATTTTAGGTGCAGAAGAGAAGGCCCATGCCCTTGAGTATGAACTTTTTGAGGAGATTAGACAGCGTCTCCTTACCTATGTTCGTGAGATACAGCGAAGCGCTGATGCAGTCGCACTTCTGGACGTGCTCATTTCGTTGGCTACGGTAGCAATAAAGAATAACTATCTCAAGCCAGAGATCGGTGAGGATTCGACCATCGTTATCAAAGCAGGGCGTCACCCGGTGGTGGAAAGGGTTTTGGGAGAGGGCCAGTTTATAGAAAACGATGCCCTGCTCGATCAGGAGGATAATCAGCTGCTTATCATTACCGGACCTAATATGGCGGGCAAATCAACCTACATCCGCCAAGTGGCGCTTACCGTGCTTATGGCACAGATGGGTTCTTTTGTACCGGCAGGATATGCCCACATTGGCTTGATAGATAAAATTTTTACCCGCATTGGTGCTTCTGATAACCTCGCCAGGGGTGAGAGTACCTTCATGGTAGAGATGATTGAGACTGCTAACATTTTAAATAATGCCAGTCCTAAAAGCTTGGTCATCCTGGATGAAATAGGGAGAGGCACCTCTACCTATGATGGGGTGAGTATCGCCTGGGCGGTTGGTGAGTTCCTCAATCGAAGTGAAGGTCCGAGACCCAAAACCCTCTTTGCGACCCACTTTCATGAACTCACCGAACTGGAACATTCTCTCAAAGGCGTAAAGAACTACCATATTACCGCCCGTGAAGTGGGTGAGGAGATCGTGTTTATTAGAAAAATCGTGCCAGGGGGCGCAGACAAAAGCTATGGCATTCACGTGGGTAAATTGGCGGGATTACCTAAGGAGGTGGTGGAGAGGGCACAAGAGATACTCTCCTATCTTGAAGAAGAAAAGATTTCAGAGGAGGCGCTCGCTAAAAAATTGAGAAAGAAGGGGAAGACAGCTTCCTTAAAACCTCTTCCCCTCTTTAAAGATTTGGAGGGTGAGGATGTTGCCCAAAACATTTCCCACAAAAGGGTTTCGCGAGCAGTTTCTGAGCAGTCGGTGCGCATGATCACCCACCCTGTGGTAAAAGAGCTTGGGGAGCTTGCTATTGATGAGATGACCCCTCTCGAGGCACTCAACAGGCTTCAACAGTTAAAGGAAAAAATTACCTCTTCCTCCTCTTCTAGCTCACCGCAGGGTTTATAGTGAAGTGAAGCCTTGCGAGAGAGAGATGTGAGATACCATGGGATCGATAAGGATTTTGCCAGAACAGATCGTAAACAAGATTGCCGCTGGTGAGGTGATTGAACGTCCCAGCTCAGTGGCAAAAGAGCTCGTAGAGAATGCACTCGATGCTCAGGCAACGATGATTGCAACCACCGTAAGGCATGGGGGGAAGAATCTCATCAAAGTAGTGGACAATGGGGCAGGGATGGACCGAGAAGATGCGGTACTTTGTTTAAAGAGCCACGCCACAAGCAAAATTAAAGAGCTCGAAGATATTTTTACTATACATAGTCTGGGCTTTAGGGGCGAGGCGCTCTCTTCCATTACGTCGGTTTCTCGGATGACGTTACGGACCAGAAACAGCTCACAACAGGTGGGTACAAAAGTTGAGGCTATCGGTGGAGAGATACAATCTGTTCGGGAAGAAGGGATGCCCGTAGGAACATCCATAGAGGTATCTGACCTCTTTTTCAACACCCCTGCGAGGAAGAAATTTTTAAGAGGAGAGAGGGTTGAGTATGCGAGCATTGCAGAGCTCTTAACCACCGTGAGCCTCGCCTACCCGCAGGTTGCCTTTAAACTCTACAGAGATGACACCTTGGTCTTCGATTATCCTCCTTGTGCTCAGGTGAAAGAGCGTCTCCTCAGCACGCACTATCGAGAGTGGGTTGAGTACCTTATCCCCCTTGAAAATGAGGATCAAGGGGTTAGTGTTACAGGGTATGTTGGTAAGGCTGAACTTTCCAGGAGTAATCGCACTGCCCAGCTTTTCTTTGTTAACAAGCGGCCTATCAAAAGTTTATCGTTAAGCTACGCCCTTCAGAATGCCTATCAAGGGTTGCTTTCCCAGGGGCGATTTCCCGTTGCCCTCATCTTTTTAGAAATTGCACCTGCTGCCGTTGATGTCAATGTGCATCCCACCAAGCGAGAAGTAAGATTAGAGCAGGAAAAGGTGATTCAGGGACTTCTGACTCAGACCATAAAAGAGACATTGGGTAAGTATGACCATTCACCGAAGGTATTCCCCTCCTACACACTAGATCGGAAAAAGAGCTATCTGAAAGAAGCAGTGTCACCTACCTTTGATTTTAAGGAGATTAAAGAGAAAGTTGCGAGAGCGGTCGACTATCAGGGACCACTGCAGCAGGCCATGGCTTCTCCTTATGAGCTGAGAGAGCCGGAGGATACAAGGTGGTGTAACGAGAAAAATACATTCAAGGTGATTACCCCACTCGGACAAATCAAGGGGAGCTATATCCTGGCAGAGACCGAGGAGGGGCTAATGATCATTGATCAACACGCTGCACATGAAAGGATTATGTACGAGCACATTTTAGATGCTATAGAAAAGAAGAATGCCGTTTCTCAATCATTGCTTATCCCGGTTACGGTTGAATGTAATTTTAAAGAAGCTCAGCTATTGGAAGATAATCTCGACATCCTTACCCCCGCCGGCTTTAGTATCAGTCACTTAGGCAATAATACCTTCTGTATCGATGCCACACCTGCCCTGCTGGGGAATATCGATCCCAAAGGTATTCTTCAGGGTGTGCTTGATGAGCTGAGTGAGGGAAAAGGTAAGGTGCCTCTTCATGGTAGAAAAGAGCACATGGCTAAATTATTAGCTTGTAAGAGCCAGAGTATTAAAGCTAATGAAGAGCTGAGCGTTGAAGAGATGGAGCGCCTGATAAGTGGTCTTGCAGCGAGCCATCAGCCGTTCACCTGTCCACACGGACGGCCTACTTTTATTAAATTTACTATTGACGAGCTTGAGAAGCACTTTAAGAGGAGATAGCGCTACTGAACCAATTTTGTGCTTTCGTGCACATTGTATAATTAACTAACAATAATGGATTATTTCTCATAACTTTTTGATTCTAATGATTTTATTTTACTGTTTGGAACGAGCGGTAGGCTAAGCAGTACGGGAGTGAGATAAAAAATGCATAAAATTTAGATAGATAATTATTAAAAATGATTACGCCTGGTTTGGCTTCTGTATTGCAAAGAAGCAATATAAATGATAGCAAAAATTATTGTAGCGCTCATAGCGCCGAGGCGTTAGTGATGGGATCTGAACAAAGAAGAGGGTTGAGTATAACAGAACTTCAAGGGCTTGTTGGTTCCTGTATTCCTGAAAGCTGTGATGATTGTATCTGGTTAGAGGTGCAAGAGAGGTTATCCTGCCCGTGTTCAGAGGCTGCCCCGTGCAGGAAAAATCTCAATGAGTTTTTTAGTTTTTTAGAAAGAAAAGGCTTAATGTAATACACCAGCATTGTTTTCACTATTAATCAGCATCTTCCCCCATTTCAGAGAAATGGGTTTTTTATTTTTAAGAGGGGATATTTTTTATAGATTACATGATGAGGGCTAATTTTAATTGACACCCGTTGCTAGAGATTGTACAAGATAGCTCATAAAGATACGAGGAAGGAAATCTATGGTGGGTTGTAATCCAAAACGATTTTAATTATCAAATGTGATTAAAGCAGATGCGCTCACGGAAGAAAATCTTTAAAAGCTATGTAGTAGGTGGCCTGATAACCTTCGTCATTAGTGTACTTTCTCTTAAGGTGGTGTGCACTCAGGAAATGCCCCCAGCATTTAATCATGGGCAACTGGATAAGGCTCTCACCACTGTTGACCTTTTTGAGCTCAATCGTTTTGAGACTGTTTTAAAAAACCTACTCAGTTCCTCCTCTTCTCCAGCGCATTATCTCTACCATTTCTACCTTGGGGAAATTTACCTAAGAACGGCTCTCTACTATGAGAGTAAATCACAAGGAGGCAAAGCCCTTTTAGAAACCAGTGAATACCTGGTCAACCAGGCACGGGATCAGTTTAAAGAGGTGGTGAGGGCAAATGGTGATTTCTCTCAAGGGTACCTCTATTTGGCGATGGCCTACGCCCAAAAGATCAGGCATGTAGGTTATCCCACGCTGCTACGGTATGTGAAGCGCGTGGAGGAGAATGTTGAGAAGGCTTTAGCAAAGGAGCCTACTAATCCACGGATCTATCTTATCCAGGGCATTCAGAACATGTATAAGCCGGTAAGCCATGGGGGAGGTGTTGATAAGGCCATCAGCTTGCTACAAAAGTCCGTAGAGCTTGATCCACAATTTCATGAGGGGTACTATTGGCTGGCGAGGGCGTATGTGCAGAACTCTTTTAAAGGAAGAGATGAGGCAAAGGCACAAAATTATCTTCTCAAGGCACTTACGCTATTACCTGATGATTATTTCTATAAGCAGGGTCTCACTCCCGATGTGCAAATTCCAGAATATAAGAGGCTCGAGAAAGGTTCAAAAGTTAAAAGTGAAGAAGTAAAATGAAAGCATCAGAGTACTCACGCTTCACGAGTTGCCATGTAGTCTTCAAAAGGCATATAGTTTTTCTGTTTCCACTTTCTGCCAAATATATTAGAGAGTCCTAATTTGACATAGGTCTGTTGTTGATAGCGCAGAAAGGGGTTTGCGGAAAAGAATGCAGACCATAGCACCTTCCAATGGATAAAGTATCTTGCTAATCCCCATGTATAAGCTTTTTTTGCCTCTTCATAACTTAAGTGTTTAGTGGGCATAACTACATTGACCATAGTGAAGTTTGAAAAGTCTCTATCGGCAATGATTCCTTTTTTTTCGGCTTCCCTGTAATAGTCCGTGCCGGGGAAAGGGGTCATGGCAGTTAAGGGGTAGGTATCAGCATATTTATTATAAAACTTCCAGGTATCAATTAATGAGCTTCTATCATCATCCCAATCTCCCCACATCATCATGGTCATCAGTATCACATCACTGTCCTTGATGCTCTTCATCGCCTCGATCTGGGTTTTTATCCCAGCTGCCTTTCGTAAGTGCTTCAGCTTTTCCTTACTCATCGATTCTGTTCCCATCATCACCTGAAAAAGACCCAGTTTTTTTAGCCAGGGAAGGA
>Ga0209253_10005337_pt1 | contig 11149 bp, 9 predicted proteins | sample FrelakmetBRP12BR_FD_187145 | JGI IMG/M metagenome (GOLD analysis project Ga0209253, IMG submission 187145) | Freshwater lake sediment microbial communities from the University of Notre Dame, USA, for methane emissions studies - BRP12 BR (SPAdes)... | ecosystem: Environmental > Aquatic >... | reverse complement strand
CCAATATTATTTGATAATTGGATAGGCTTAACCATGTCTGGATTGTTAGCGTCAATAATCCAGGTTTTTGTTTCCTTTTGAACCATGACATAGTTTGAGAACGCTGATAAATTGGTAATAATCTCGCCATCATCAGGGTCAAAACTAATCTGATTAATTGCCGGGACTTGTTCGGGTTTGTCAATTTTGCTGTAATAGATATAATTCGCTGTTGCATACCAGGCGCGGTTTGCAGTGCAACAAATATAATTGCTTGGTTCGGGTCGGTCATTATCGTTTCCCAGCCCTAGATTATCAGCAATCGTTGACATGGCATTGTCACTCAAAACCCCAAAGGTTACTGTTTTATAGGTTTGTCCCGTGTCAGGAGTATTGGCTACAACGGACTCGTAGTAATAAGCTGAGTCTCCCAGCTTTGTTCGGTAGAGTTTTATTTTGTCAACCTGGGCATCTGCCGAAGGGGTTACCCGAACGGTAAAGCTTTGCACCGCTCCCCCACCTGCCAGGGTTACAGCAAACCCCGTGGCATTAAGATTGGACTCACAGCCATACGCGGTTGACCTGTAAAATGAGTACTTGACAGTATAAACGCCATCAGATAAATAACCACCACTCACAATATTTGTTGAATTGCTCGCCGTGACTGTGGGCGCGGCCACACCAATATTATAAACGCTGGTTCCATCCGTCCAGATACGGTCAGGCGTACCAACGCCATCCCCAATTCCATTGACACAGAAAGCCCTATTCTGATACATTGCCCAATCAGGTTTGCCAAAGGTCCACATATTTGTTTTTAGTTCTGTTACCGTTAATATTTTTAAACCGCTTTCCAGGCCAGTTGTATTTTTATTCAAGCGGATCAAAACGCCTTTAGTCAAATAGCCGCTAGGCATATCAACCAAATCAATATAGTATGTGGCTAACAAAATACGACTTTTCACGTTGGTTGTTGTGTTTCGCGTTGAAAGCTCAATCATCGAAGTCAGTTTATTGACGGTCGAATCAAAAATCCTGGTATCTGGTTCTGCCTCTTCCGGGTCCTCAATTATTTCAAGTATCTTATCCCAATGGCCAAACAGGCAATAATTGAGCAATTCCAACTGATCGGAAGTAATCTCTTTCACTGTATGATAATCATCCATATAGGTTTTAGTTGAAAAGATGGTTGGTGCTTCAGTTTCAAGGCATGTTTTAACAGCATCAACACTTGAAAGATTAACTTCTGTAATTATCCCATGCGTGTATTTAGCATGAAAGCCTTTTGTACCAGATGCTACGATCCAAGCATCGTAATAAGCCCCCAATAAGGCATCACTATCGAACTCAACAAACACCATAATATCTCTTTCAGCAATTGTATTAAAATTGCCTGTAACAATATAAGCAATAGGAGCTGATGTACCGCGTGCTTGAATACCACCTAGAGACGGTTTTTCAAATGCAAATGAAGGAATACCCTTCACCCAGAAAACGTAAGCCCAGATATTGCTTTCAGAATCAAGACCAAGTTGAGTAAGAGTTTCGCCAGTCAAATAAGGAGGTGTTAATAATTCGCTTCCCTTGCGCTTTTTGAAACCACCTTTGGGATTAATGATGACGTTAAGCGCATCAAGCAATTCATTAGATTTTTTAAGGGTTAAATCAGAAACAATTCCTCCGGAGAAATCCTCTATAGGGTATCTATGCTCCTGCACCCCATCAAAATTGTTTGGCATTAATAAACCCCATACTGCCCTTGATACATGGTTGGAAATTGTTGCTGTTGCCAAGGCAATTGGGGCTGTTGCGGGATTTGAGGTGTCCAAGAAGCCGGTCCTTGTCCCGTTTGCGGGCCTTGCTGGAACATAGTCTGGGGTTGAATCTGGGGTTGTAATTGCGGGTAATATGGCGGGGGTGGCTGACCTGGCCTGGCCACTTGTCCAATTTGTCCAAAAATATTTGGTTGTTGGGGTTGGGGCGGGGGTAGCTGTTGCGGATTTTGAGGCGGTGTCCATGTTCCCGGATTCTGCCCCGTTTGTGGACCAAGAGGCATCGGTTGGGGTGGGGGTGGGGGTGGCATTGGTTGAGCAGGAGGTCTACTATCTGGACTCCACGATCCTTGCCCCTGGCCAGTTCTCGGCCCTTGTGGGACAGCTAATGGTGGCTGGTTAACCGGTCCCTGTTGAACAGGCGGGGTGAAATTTGGGGGCGGGACAAAATTGTTTTGTCGCTGATTTTCGGGATTGCCTACCGGCCTGTTGTTCGGGTTCATGCGTTGAACCGGTTGCGGCTCATACGCCTGGACCGGTTGCTTAACTGCCTGCGGTCTCAACAACCGATCCGTTATTCCCCCTGTCATGGCATCATCGCCCGCGCCCGGACGCTTCCGGTTTAATGTTGGTATGTCCATTGGCGATCTATCAATCGACCCTGGCTGGACCCATTGTTTAGGCATCTCGCCCCCCTTATTTTTTAATAGCTATCAAAATTTGCGTTTATTGAACCCCTCGAAAACTTTGGAACACCTTCGATATTCTCATCCAACGCGGTCATGAACGAATCCATAGCCTGCTTGCGCCTTGGCATTAAAATACTCGGATCATGATTATCCCGGATATAAGCAATATAGCTGGCCTCATAAGCCAAAAGCTCATGATGTAAAACCGGAAAGTCAATTTCTGTTGAACCAGCAGCGATGGCCGTTGGAGTACGGAAATAGAATATCGTATAGGATTTGGCCGAACTCGGCTTGGCGTTAAAATAGACATAACCACCCGCCAAACAAATCCCGCTAGGATCATCGGTTAAGTTATGTTGAATAGTGTTGAATGGTATCCAACGCATCGGCCTATAATCGTTTTCGTTGTCCTGCACATAATAAACGATCCCTGTGCAATCAATTGGCAATGCGGCAGTATTAGCCCCAGCCAATAAGGCCAGGGCCGCCGATTTAAGGTAATACTTGTTATCGCTTTTTTGAATTATCGCGGTCCACTCGCGCAAAGCCGCATTCAGGGAAATAAGCAGATTGGCATCCGTCCAAAATGTTGCAGAAGTTTCCTGAATAAGAAACCTTGTGTAAGCCAACAATTGCGTGCCAGTCATATTATCCCCCTGCTATTTGAAAATGTTTTTTACCGCCCGGATTTATGGTAAGTTTTCTTTGCCCGTCCCTGGAAGTTATTTCAATGGGAGCTTTGGAATAATCGTAAAGGTCTTTGGCCAGCGACCGGGAAGCGTATTTAATATCCTCTTTGATCTTTTGTTTGTTATGCTCTTTCAAATCTTTCGCTTCTTTGAGAGCGTCCCGTAGTCTGCCATTTTTTATTTTCCAAAGGTGCTTTTCCACCCTCGATTTAACGAAGGGTTCCCCGGTTGTAAATTCCAGGATTTTTGAGCCATGCCAGAATACCACCCAATTTTGATTTTCACGGTCAAAGCAAACAATTACATCAGCCCAACTTTTAGACCCATCCCGGACGTACCGATCACTCATTCGTTTTTTCTTCGCCCCGGTCCTTCTTCGCAAACCTTCCAAGCTGCATCTGCAAAGCCCTGATCTTCTTCTCATTGTCGATCTTGCAATCTTGGAGGGCTTTTAACTTTGTGTTTGCGTCATGGAGTCTTGCTCCCAAAGCGTTCACTGTTTCATCGACACTGGTCGCCATTTTTTCCGTTGCAATGTCCTCAAAATGGCCATCATTGTAAAGGCGCAAAACTGCCATGTGCCAATCTCTCACCTCGGAAAAGTCCCATGAGGGATGATCATTCCACACCTGGACCGCGTGTTCATGGACCTCTTTAATTGTCCGATAACCTCTCAGTCCAATTACATGATCTTCGGTTTTACTCACTTGACCACTTCCATTGGCGTTTCGAGCATGTTCCAGGCATACCCAACCACCACGGTTGAATACATTTTTGCGACAACTTTTTTCAAGTCGGCAATGTCCTGAGATTCGATATCTACAACGCCGTCTTTTGCATTGGAAATATTCATTCCAATTTTGAAGCGTTTCATTTTCTCCTCGCCGGTAAGGTTTTGCTCATCCTGGAAAATTGCACCTAAAGAATTTAAGGCAACTTTTTTCAGCGTGAGCGGAAATTCAACCTCGACTGGTTTTCCCTGGACTTCAACCGTTTTCTTATCCAGAATCGGCTGACCCTCCCAATCAAGAATTTGTTGGTTAAAATTAATTTTCATTAAAAACTCCTTGTTTTATTTAAAGGGGGTAAAATAAATTACCCCCTTTGTTATTTTACTTTTAACTAATGTGAGCCGCCAAGGTCCATCCGGTTGACCCGTTGGTATTAACATATAGAGTTGCGTCAATAGCCTGACCGGTTCGTAAGTATATTGAACCTTGAACCGCGCTATGAGTTGGAGCGTCGGTTCCACTGCCAATCACCGCGCCGCTTTGCAGTTGAATATCATATCCAGCCGTTACAGCCCCAGCCTGCACAACAAATCCATACGGCCATTTATTAGTTGAAGAAAAATGTTTGCAAGCGACAAAGGCCCCGAACGTTGTTCCAGCAGTGATTGAACCGGCGGAAGTATAAAGCCTTGACAATACTCCACCAACGGCTCCTAGTCCAGCAGTGTTGACGATGTTTCCATCCGACCAGATTTCTCCCATGATTGGGGTATAGAACACACCCGCGCCAATGGTGAGTTGACCCGCCAATTCGCAATAGCCATGAATCGCTGTTTTAACGCTAGTGTCACCACTGAAAGTGAGGGTGGTAGCAGATTTTAACTGACCTCGGATCACATCATAATCAGACGCAAACCCTGTTTGACTGACGCTAATATAGGTTCTGGCCAAAACGTTGCGGCAAACCGTACTAGCGGTTTGAGCGGCCCCGCCATCATCCGAGAAGAATCCATTAATCCATGTCGAATTGTTGATCTTTAAGCCATCACCCGCCGTACTAGAGCTAGTTCCAACACAGATAGCCCTGGTAATAGCACCGGTTGAACTGTTTATAATCCGCAAACCATAATCAACGGTTGAAGTCGCGCTGTTATTCGTCAGTAAACAGATGTGAGAATCACCAGTCCCTAATGTTATGTCTGGTTTCCAATCTCCCCAAATTGCACTGACATATTTTGCAGTAGTCCAGGTTCCACCCGTACTCGCTGTCACACCGCCATATAAACCAGTAACCAAAACAGCCGTTCCGTTGAGAGTACCAAGCACATTCACCGTGAATTGACCACCAGTGAGAACGCCAACTGCCGGGTAAGCTGAACCAGAAAGGGTAATACCAGCCGTAAGAGTTGAATCGCCAAGGACGCTGCACATTGCACCAGTACCAGTACCAGACAAGGCGTAAATAGCACCAACGCCAATCATTGTTCCCGAAGTTGAAACAAATTCCCCTTTAAACTCATTGATGTAAGTGAGGTCATACGTTCCGCCACTGTTATTGACATTCGCATGGGTATGAATTTTAAGACCACCGCCAGTTGTAGCCGGGGCAGCATTTAACAGAATCCCGGTATTGCCACTGACATTTATTGCCGTAGTGCAGGCTCCAATGTATAAGCCCGTTGCGACTGAACTGTCAGCAATCAATAGCCCATAACCCCAGGTAGTTCTAGCTGTCGCATCTGACCAGTTTGTTGTATCATATTTGGTCACATAAAAGCCCGCCGTTTTACCTGTTTGCGTCAAGGTAGCTTTGAAATCAGATATTACAGCACAACCAGCAATAACATGATATGTGTTTACCGTTATGGTTCCGCTTGTCGTTACCGTTCCCATAAGCCCAGCCGACACGCCATACCCGCCAAACGTCATGGTCCCGGATGCTCTCACCAATTCCAGGTAGCCATAAGCTCCTGCGGCCACCTCACCATTCCATGCGCCCGGCGTTGCCGTAGCACAATAGCCCTTCAGTTGCCCCTGACTTCCATAGATACGGACGTTACCGCCTGTTTGATTTGCTGTTATTAAAACCCGCGACAAAGAGCCTCGAATGTCCGGCACACTCCCAGACCCATACAATGCAGCCCCGTTGTCATCAGCATAAATTCTGTGAGCAGCAGTATATGGACTAGTACGTGTTAATGTAACGCCATATCCGACGGTAGCCGAACTGAAAGCACCAACACTCTGCAAAAAGTTATTGAAGAGCGTTACGCTATTATGATAAATTCGTCCCGCCGTAGCATGGTCCCGTCCTTCCCTAATATAGATCGGTCCGTGTGTTGCCATGTTTCACCCCTCTTAAGAGATAGAGGATTCCTTGATGTTAATCCACTTCCCGAACTTTTGCGGATTGGTGCAAACGATCTGCCAGTACCTAGCCATAGCCCCCTCGTAAATATCGTAGTTGGGTTTCCGTTGCATTTTCGGGTTGTTTTCATCGGTGAGCCAACCAATCGGTCTTGACTCAATAATGTGCATGTAGTCAGTGTTTAGAGCGTACATGGTTTCAGGCGGCACGTCCAGCACGACCTGAAATTCAATTTTCTTTCCTGCGTAGGTGTAGGAGAGAACTTCCGCGAAGCCCACATTGCTGACAACGGGTTCCAGACTTTGATGTTTGGTCTCCATGAGCAATTGAATTGAGTTACGGACACCGGTGTTAATCATGTACAGATCAGGTATTTCACGGCCCCGCGTGTAAACTTCATCAATGAACGCATTGAAATCCAGCCAGGTCATTGCAGTGTCAAGCTGGTCTTTTTCGTAGGCTTGTAAAAAGCCATAGCCCGTGGTCGCCCGGCTTAATCCCTGGTATGCAGCAGACGGGGGATTGCTTGCGCTGATATGTCCCTTAAGGCCCATAACAGCAGTATCCAAACCCGCATCGTACATGCCATAGTGATAAATGTAGGCATCGTCAACCGCGTAGGATGTGGCATTCCCGCCAACCGTGAACGATTTTCCGGTTATGTCAATTGACTTAATTTCATAACCTGTGGCATTAGTTCCAAACTGAACAGTCTCATAGGGCATGAAATGAAACCCTGAACCATTGTCGAAATAAACGGTTGTCAGGCCAGTACCGCCATCATAAGCGGGGGTTCCATTGACCTGAGCTTTTCTTCCTGAACCATCGCCCATTGCATCGGCGTTCATGGTCCATAGCAGGTTGTCCGCGCAATCCGTAAACGCGTCTTGAATAAGGTCGATTTTCACTTCCCGGCTTTCCGCTTTGTGAAATTCAGGCCCGGTCAGGTCGATAGGGCTGTAATAATATTTGTCATCCGTGTAACCCTCAACGCCCTTCCGGCCTTTGGGGGTAGGGATTACAGCACGTTCCGCCGCGGCTGAAGCTGTGTAATTCCCGCCGATTTTGAATTTTATATAGTACCTTCTACCTGCCCAAGGAATAACCTTCAATTTGTCATGCAGATAGGTATAATTCTTGTAAACCTTCATCAGTGTTGGAAAGTAAGTATCCTTCACAAGCTCAAAAATCTGAGCCATATTTTCTGTTCCGACCGTAAGCAAAGTCATTTTAAAATCTCCTTTAATTTGTTTTTAATTTTTTCAACTCCGCATTTTTTTAAGCATTTTTTCATTCATCTGTTTCATTCGTGCACGTAAGGACATTGGCCCGGTTGGTTCTTCCTCATTATCTTCAATAGTCGGAAGTTTCCCGGCTGTTTTAGGGACTTTCGATTCCCCTTTTCTTTTTTCATCAGCCGCGTTGTATTCGGCTATAATGTCCCTTTTGATCTTGTCATATAGGCTGGCGTTTCCCTTGATTGCGTCCTCAGTCAATTCGTAATTGGGGAGTGATTTCAAGTACTCCTGGAAAGCTCCCTGCATATATTGACTAGTCGAATATTTATTGCCATGCTGATTTTGTAAAATCTGCATTAAGGCTGAAATATTCATGGCTGCGTTTTCCGGGATAGCATAGCCCTGACTTAGATACTGATCCTGAGTTTTTTTGAACTCCATCATCCAATTTGAGGTTTCATAATTGGAATGGAGTTTCCCCAGAATCCGATCTTGAAAAGACACTTTCTTTTTTAGATCGTTAATGCTCTGTTTAAGGAGCCTTTCACTTTCTGTGTCAAATTCTGAATCAATCGGGATTTCCCCGTAGTCCTCCGGTTCCTCTTTTTGCGCGAACTTTTTTACGTATTGAGACACGTCATAGCCCCGGTTTTGGAGTTGGGTAAGCAATGCTTCCGGGTCATTCATCAGATTATCCATCTGCATCTCTTTGAGTTTTGCGTCTCTCAATTTTTGTGAAGCGTGGTAGCCGTAGGAAGCATATTCCTTTAGCTGGTCTATGCTCTTAGCTTCAACTTCTTTCCCATCAGCCTTGAATCTCAAATCATTTTTTGAATAACCCTTCGGGGCTTCCTTTGGTTTGTCCTCTTGGCCTGGTTCAGATTTTGAATCCTCAGTTACCTTTGTTTCTTTTTCTTTTGGTACTTCGACCGCATCTTTGCCGGAGTGAATATGTTCGATGGTCCGTTCGTTGCTTTGCTCAGTAACCGTCGAACTTTCCCCGCTTTGCGGATTTTCCGCCACCTTAGAAGCCTGATCGCTTGCGATAGCTTCTCTCATTGTGGCTCTATCAAGTCCTGTTCTACTCATTTATTTTTACTCCTATTCCAAAATTAATGGACGGATTATTGACCATTGGTTTGCACCGTCTGTGCCGGGATATTTGGCACTTCCACCCCACCTTCACCACCTGCGCCCATAGCCGCGCTTTGCTCCATTGCATTTGGAGCAGGAGGGGGTTCACCACCAGCAGGAGGCGCGCCCGGAGGCTGACCTTCTGCCCCTGGTTTTGGTTGTTTTTGCTGCAATTGCAGTAAAGCGTCTCTTGCGCTCAATATTGCTTTTTTGTAACTTTCATCCTCATCCTGAAACTCTTCTGATATGATGTGTTCAATAAGCTTTTCGAGCATCATATCTATGTTGTCAACGCCATCGTAAATCATGGGGGCCTTTCGTTTCTTGGTTAACTGATCAAACCACCATTCAGTCCGAGCCTGGAATAGTTGCTCTTTTCGCATGGCCGTTTCGGTGTCTCCAAATTCAAGGCCAGCCAAAACAGATTGAGCGGCCTTATCTCCCTGGGCCGCGGCCTGGGGAATTTGCCGATCCCACAGGTTAAGGAACGCTTCAAACTTAGCCGATGGTGAACTGTTAACCCCGGACGTGACTTGCAGGGTAATATCAAAACTCCCGTCAAGATCGGAAGCAATAAAAGCCTGGGTTTCGTATTTATAGCCATCGCCCATGATGGTAAGATAGCGTTCCTCTTTATAGTTCTCTTTAATCAGTTTCAAGATAAGATTCCCGGCCAGTCTTAGACTAGATTGCATTAATCGCATGGATGGCGCATGGCGAACCATTTCACTATCCATAAGCATTTTTAAAGCGGAAGCTGGAAGGTGGCTTCCACGTTCGGGTAGTTGCGCTTGACTGACCTCATGGATTCCCATTGCATCTTGCATTGAACCCATGAGCATTGAGAGATGACCAGAGACAAAACCTGGTAGGGCTTGTCCGCCCAGGGTCACAGGAGCCGCGCCAAAGGCAGCATTGTATTCATAAACGTTACACATGTTCCCCATGAACTCAGATTTTTTGACTCCCCAGCCTTTGGGGAATGCCAGTGAAACGCTCGCCATTGTCCGGGCGTTAAGCATAACAATACTTGCCAAGGCATTGATTTCTTTCTGAATCGGAATTGCATCGGCCAAGGCTGAGTTACCGTGAAAGCGCATAGAGTTTTTGTCCCAAAAAAACGGAATGTAAGGGATGCTAAACAGGTCGCCATATTTGGCATTGGGGTTTATGTCATCATGGGCCAGAATAGTTTTGTTTAAGACAACGATATGTCTACCTTCTTCATAATCATCAGAGAGCTTTTCCCAATATTGCAGGCGAAAGCAAAGGTTTTTTTTGCATAAATCCTGGTTAGTATAATCCTGATGGCCATAAGCATAACGTTTTTCTTCGATCTCATTTGAGGTAATTTCTTTTATTGTATCTTTTTTAACACTATATAATTTCTTAGCTTCATCAACGTCGATATAATCAGCATGTATGAGATAGCGGATGTCCTTAAATTCTTTAGCGGAAGCGTCCGGGTAGACTTCAAAGTCATCACAAACTTTCAAATCCCAATCACCTTTTAAGGCTTCCTTGACGGATTCCTTTTTTGTTTTTGGGTCGATGGTCCTTATTTTGCGATAAAGGTTTGGGTTCCAAAAAATATGCCAATAGCTTGTGCCAAAAATATAGGCGTCCAAAAGCACTGCGTAAAGATCGCTGATCAGGTTGCGCTGGTTTTGATCAAATGCGTGTCTTAATAATTTGGTTGCAGCCCTGGCGGCTAGTTTATCTTTTTCGGAATTTCCGGTAGGAATGCCGGAAATTATTGGCAAATCCTTAACCAGTTTTGAAATAGTGATGTGTGCATAGGGTTTAATGACATTGATTTTTGATCGTTGTCTGATGCCACCGTCATCCTCATCGGTCATATCCTGGATTTGATCGTTGCTGATTTTCACATACTGATGACCGTTGTAGAAGGCCAGGTAATAAGCGCGGTTTAGATGTTCTTCGCCGTTAAGGGGATGATTGTCGTATAATTTTACGATCTGACCTGCCAGGCTGTCCTTTGATATTTTTTTATCTTCTTTCTTTAAGATCATGTCTCCTGCCTATCATCAGTTAACCAGGGGTATCTGTTTTCTTCACAGAGCAAAGAATCATCAGTATCGAGCTGAAAATACAGATTCCCAACTTTTTTGAAAACGTTCCTCGTTATCTGTTTTGAGATTTTGTGAAGCTTGACCACAATCAAAATTAATAATAAACTCACAAAAAACAGCAAAAAACAAAGCGTGTAAAATTTATACATTTTCAAACATATAGTGTAGTGGAAATCGTGATGTGTCTACTTTTAGTTAAAGATTAACTATTAATTGCAAAACAATTTTTTCAAAAAATCGTCACTATTGACAAAATTTTCTTAAAGAACGAAAATAAAACATGTCCAAGGAACGATATGAAATAAAAAACATAGCAGAATTTTTTGAATTGATTTCAACACTTCCCGAAGGATATAATAACTATTGTAATTTTGCTAGGAAAAACAATATTAAAAACTTCAATACTTTTCGCAACAATATTAAAATGGGAATAAAAAACAAAAATAATCTTGGCTC
>Ga0209253_10005336_pt1 | contig 11149 bp, 5 predicted proteins | sample FrelakmetBRP12BR_FD_187145 | JGI IMG/M metagenome (GOLD analysis project Ga0209253, IMG submission 187145) | Freshwater lake sediment microbial communities from the University of Notre Dame, USA, for methane emissions studies - BRP12 BR (SPAdes)... | ecosystem: Environmental > Aquatic >... | reverse complement strand
GTCCCAGGAGGGGATGGTCATCCCCGTGGTGATCACCGTGTTCGCGGACCGGTCGTTCACCTTCATCACCAAGACCCCGCCGGCGTCGGTCCTGCTGCTGAAGGCCGCGGGGCTCGAGAAGGGGAGCAAGACTCCCAAGAAGGAGAAGTGCGGAAAGATCTCCAGGGACAAGGTCGAGGAGATCGCGAAGCTCAAGATGGTCGACCTCGACGTCAAGGATCTGGCCGCCGCCGTCAAGACGGTCGAGGGGACGGCGCGCAGCATGGGGCTGGACGTCGTCTGACCGGAAACGGATCACAAACGCGAAGTCGCCCCCGGCGCGGTCCGCGGGGCGGGAAGGGAGGGGGAAATGCCGGGACACGGGAAAAAATACCTGGAAGCACGGGGCAAGGTGAACAGGGAGGCAAAGTACTCTCTCGACGAGTCGCTGGACCTTCTCAAGGGAACGGCCCGGGCGAAATTCGACGAGACGGTGGAGGTCGCGATGCGGCTGGGGGTCGATCCGAAATACCCGGACCAGCAGGTCCGGGGCTCGGTGGTCCTCCCCCACGGGACGGGAAAGAGCGTGCGCGTCCTCGCGTTCGCCAAGGGCGAGAAGGTGAAGGAGGCGCTGGACGCCGGGGCCGACTTCGCCGGAAGCGACGACCTGGTGGCGAAGATCCAGGGCGGATGGCTCGATTTCGACAAGGCGGTCGCGACCCCCGACATGATGGGGGCGGTCGGCCGGATCGGGAAACTGCTCGGACCCCGGGGGCTGATGCCGAACCCGAAGGTCGGGACGGTCACCTTCGACGTCGCCAGGGCGGTGCGCGACCTGAAGGGCGGGAAGGTCGAATTCCGGGTCGACAAGACCGCCACGCTCCACGCCGGGATCGGCAAGGTCAGTTTCGGGAAGGAGAAGATCCGGGAAAACTTCCTCACCTTCTTCGAGGCGATCATGAAGGCGAAGCCGTCGGGAGCCAAGGGGTCGTACATCCGTACCCTCTCGCTCTCCACGACGATGGGTCCCGGGATACGGATGAATTTCAGCGCGCTCCTGACGGAGAAGTGATCGCTCTTTGCACGCTCGGGAAACTTCCTTTGTCAAAGACCGCGGGTTCGCCGGAACGGCGACCAAGGGGGCCGAAGGGAACGCGCCTTCGCCCGTCCCGCGCAGACAAAGGGGGGTCCGGTCGAACGGGATGGTATCCGATCGCGCCGCGCCCTCTACCTTTGACGGGGGTTTCGTCATAAAGACCAAATCTTTCGAAAGGGGAAGGGGGAAACGGACGCGGTGAAAAAAATCAGCAAGAGCAAGGAAGAAACGGTCGAGGCGTTGAAGGCCGCCATCGCGGCGCAGCGCGGGGCCGTGATCGCGGAGTATCGGGGGCTGAAGGTCTCCGAGATGACCGCCCTCCGGAAGAAGCTTCGGGCGATCGATGCCGAGGTCAAGGTGGTGAAGAACACCCTGATACGGCGGGCGGCGGAGGGGACCCCGTTCGGGGAGCTCTCCGCGCATTTCACGGGGCCGACGGCGGTCGCCTTTTCGCATGGCGATCCCATTGCGCTGGCGAAGGCGATGAAGGAATTCGCGGCGGCCAGCCCCAAGGTGACGCTGCGCGCGGGGTTCGTGGAGGGACGGGTTCTCTCCGCGAAGGATGTGGAAACCCTGGCCAGCGTACCTTCCCGGGAGGTGCTCCTCTCCCGGCTGGTCGGCGGGCTGGCGTCGCCGATCACCCGCCTGGCCCAGGCGCTCTCCGGACCGCCTCGCAAACTGGTGTACGTCCTCGACTCCATCCGCAAGCAGAAGCCTGCGGAAGCGACCGCCGGCTGAACCCGAAAAACAGAATCCACAAATACCCAGGGAGGATCGAACGAAATGGCTTCCATGAACAAGGATGAATTCATCGCGATGGTGGAGGGGATGACCGTTCTCGAGCTGCACGAGATCGTGAAGGCGCTCGAGGACCGGTTTGGCGTGACGGCGGCGGCTCCCATGGCTGCTGCGGCCGCTCCCGGCGCGGCGGCCCCCGTGGCCGAGGAGAAGACGGAATTCGACGTCGTCCTCACCGGTTTCGGCGCCAACAAGATCCAGGTCATCAAGGTGGTCCGGGAGCTCACCGGTCTGGGCCTCAAGGAGGCGAAGGACCTGGTCGAGGGGGTTCCCAAGCCGCTCAAGGAAGGGATCGCCAAGAAGGACGCCGAGGGGATGAAGAAGAAGATCGAAGAGGTCGGGGGAACCGCGGACGTGAAGTAACCGCTCTCTTCGGCGCTGGAAACCGCGGCGGGGGGCGTCTGCCTCCCGCCGCACTCACGGCTCTATCCCCGGGGTGACACGATGGCTTATCTGGATTACAGGAACCGGATCAAGCGGGTGGACTTCTCGAAGAACGAGAAGGTCCAGGAGATACCGAACCTCATAGAGGTCCAGCAGGAGTCGTACGCGGAGTTCCTGCAGACGAACGTCCCTCCCGAGAAGCGGAAGGACGTCGGGCTCCAGACCGTCTTCAAGGGGATCTTCCCCATCACCGACTACAACGGGCGCGCCTCCCTCGAGTTCATCTCCTATGCGATCGGCGAGCTGAAGTGGTCGGAGGAGGAGTGCCGCGAGCGCGGCGTGACGTACGCCGCTCCCATCAAGGTGACGGTCCAGCTCGTCATCTTCGACGTGGACGAGAAGACCGGGGCGCGGACCATCCGTGACGTCAAGGAGCAGGAGGTCTTCTTCGGCGAGATCCCCCTCATGTCCGAGCGGGCCACGTTCATCATCAACGGGACCGAGCGGGTCATCGTCAGCCAGCTTCACCGGTCGCCCGGCGTCTTCTTCGAGCACGACAAGGGCCGTTCCCACGCGTCGGGGAAAGTGCTGTTCAGCGCGCGGATCATACCGTATCGGGGTTCCTGGCTCGATTTCGAATTCGACCACAAGGACGCGCTCTACATCAAAATCGACCGGAAGCGGAAGTTCCCCATCGCCGTGCTGCTGCGCGCGTTCGGACGGACGACCGAGGAACTCCTGCGGATCTTCTACGACGCGGAGGAGATCACCCTCGAAGGGGAGAAGTACTCCAAGGAGTTCCTGCCCGAACTGATGGTGGGGTTGAAGATGCCCGTGGAAGTGCGTCACCCCGGCAAGCCGGCGGAGATCGCCTTCAAGAAGGGCGTCAAGATCAGCAAGAAGCGCGTGGAGCGGTACGCCCGCGAGGGAGTCTCCTTCGGACGGATCGTCCTGCCGTCGGAAGACCTCGTCGGAAAGGTCGTCGTCTCCGACGTCGCCGATCCGGGGACCGGGGAGGTACTCCTCGAGTGCGGCCAGCAGATCACCGCGGAGATCCTCGCCCGATTGCGCGAAAAGAAGGTCGCGGGTCTCTCGGTCTTCACCCTCGAAAACTCCGACCGCGCCATCTGGGAGGGTCTTGTCTCCGACAAGATCAAGACCCGCGACGAGGCGCTGAAGGAGATCTACAAGAAGATGCGCCCCGGAGACCCTCCGACGAAGGACGCCGCCAAGACGCTCTTCGAGAACATGTTCTTCAATCCGGAGCGGTACAGCCTGTCGCGGGTCGGTCGCCTGAAGCTCGATCACAAGATCGGGGTCACGGAAAGCGACCTCGAGAAGACGGTCCTGACGCAGGAGGATATCCTTCGGGTCATCCGCTACCTCATCGGCCTGAAGAACGGCGTCGGGGAGGCGGACGACATCGACAACCTCGGAAACCGGCGCGTCCGGACCGTGGGCGAGCTTATCGAGAACCAGTTCCGGATGGGACTCGTCCGGGTCGAGCGCGCGATCCGGGAAAAGATGGGGCTGCAGGACATCGAGACGCTGATGCCCCACGACATCATCAACGCGAAGCCTGTGTCCGCGGTCATCAAGGAGTTCTTCGGGTCGTCCCAGCTCTCCCAGTTCATGGACCAGACGAACCCGCTCTCCGAGGTGACGCACAAGCGCCGCGTCTCCGCGCTCGGGCCCGGGGGGCTGACCCGGGAACGCGCGGGATTCGAGGTTCGCGACGTCCACCCGACGCACTACGGGCGGATCTGCCCGATCGAGACCCCGGAAGGGCCGAACATCGGCCTGATCGCCTCTCTGTCCACCTTCGCGAGGATCAACGAGTTCGGATTCATCGAAACGCCGTACCGTGTCGTCAAGGACTCCGCCGTGTCGAAGGAAATCGTTTTCCTCTCCGCGATGGAGGAGGAGCGGCACGTCATCGCACAGGCCAACGCGGCAGTCGATCCGAACGGGAAGTTCCTCCAGGACGTGGTGATCGCCCGGCAGGGGGGGGAGTTCGCGATGGTGCGTTCCTCCGAGGTCACCCTGATGGACGTCTCCCCGAACCAGCTGGTCTCGGTGGCCGCCTCCCTCGTACCCTTCCTCGAGCACGACGACGCCAACCGGGCCCTCATGGGATCGAACATGCAGCGCCAGGCGGTGCCGCTCCTGCGGACCGAGCCCCCGTTCGTCGGGACCGGGATGGAAGCGGTGGTGGCCCGTGATTCGGGGGCCGCGGTCGTCGCGAAACGGTCGGGAGTGGTCGAAGGCGTCGATGCCCGCCGGATCGTCGTCCGGTCCGAGGAACCCGACGCGTCGGGAATGTACGGCGCCGACATCTACACCCTGGTCAAGTACCGCCGGTCGAACCAGAACACCTGCATCAACCAGAAGCCGATCGTCACCCTCGGCCAGAAGGTCCAGGCCGGCGAGGTGATCGCCGACGGGCCGGCGACCTGCGAGGGGGATCTCTCCCTCGGGCGGAACGTCCTGGTCGCTTTCATGCCTTGGGGCGGGTACAACTTCGAGGATTCCATCCTCATCTCCGAAAAGATCGTCAAGGAAGACATCTTCACCTCGATCCACATCGAGGAGTTCGAGTGCATCGCGCGGGAGACCAAGCTCGGGAAAGAGGAGATCTCCGCCGACATCCCCAACATCAGCGAGGAGTCGCTGACGGACCTCGACGAGAGCGGGATCATCCGGATCGGCGCCCGGGTGAAGCCGATGGACATTCTCGTCGGAAAGATCACCCCGAAGGGGGAGACGCAGCTCTCCCCCGAAGAGAAACTGCTCCGGGCGATCTTCGGCGACAAGGCGGGGGACGTGAAGGACTCCTCCCTGCGGGTCCCCCCGGGCATCGAGGGGATCGTCATCGACGCGAAGGTCTTCACCCGGAAAGGCGGGGAGAAGGACGACCGCGCCCGGATGCTGGAGGACCGGGAACTCGAACGGCTCTACCGGGACCAGGAGGACGAGACCCGGATCATCATCGATGCCGCCCTCGGAAAGATCAGGGCGCAGCTGCTGGGGAATACCTCCGCCGTCCGGCTCACCTCGGACGACAGGACCGAGGTGCTTCTCGCGAAGCGGAAGAAGATCACGGAAGAGGTGCTGGACGAAATCCCGAAAGAGCGATGGGCCGAGATCGGGATCGAGGAGGATCCCGAGCTGAAGACGCGTTTGTCCGACGCCTGGCGCATCTGCCTGGACCAGGTGGCGCTCGTCAAGGCCCTGTTCGACGAAAAAATCGCCCGGATCCGCCGCGGCGACGAGCTTCCTCCCGGCGTCCTCAAGATGGTGAAGGTCTTCATCGCGATGAAACGGAAGCTGTCCGTCGGCGACAAGATGGCCGGTCGCCACGGGAACAAGGGCGTCATCTCCCGGATCCTGCCGGAAGAGGACATGCCGTACACCGCCGACGGCGCGCCGGTCGACGTGGTGTTGAATCCGCTCGGGGTCCCTTCCCGGATGAACGTCGGCCAGATCATGGAGGCGCACCTCGGGTGGGCGGCCAAGGGACTCGGGGAGCAGCTCGAGCGGATGATGGAGAAGGAGTTCTCTCCCGCTTCCATGCGGGAGTGGCTCAGGAAGATCTACAACTCGGAGCGGTTCGAGACGTATCTCAAGGGGCTCACGGACGACGAGCTGCGGGGGGTCGTCCGCAAGATGCACGGAGGAGTGTTCCTCGCTTCGCCCGTCTTCAGCGGAGCGACGGAAAGCGAAATCAAGGACTACCTGCGCCTCGCGGGGATGCCGGAGCGCGGACAGGCGATGCTCTACGACGGAAAGACCGGGACGCCGTTCCAGCAGGCGGTCACCATCGGATCGATGTACATGCTGAAGCTGCACCACCTGGTGGACGACAAGATCCATGCCCGTTCGACCGGACCGTACTCCCTGGTCACCCAGCAGCCGTTGGGGGGGAAGGCGCAGTTCGGCGGGCAGCGTCTCGGCGAGATGGAGGTGTGGGCGCTCGAGGCGTACGGCGCCGCGTACACCTTGCAGGAATTCCTGACCGTCAAGTCGGACGACGTCCCGGGGCGCGCGAGGATGTACGAGTCCATCGTGAAGGGGAACTTCTCCCTCGAACCCGGACTCCCCGAGTCGTTCAACGTGCTGATCAAGGAGCTCCAGGCCCTTGGCCTGGACGTCGAGCTGATCAGCGACGAAGTCCAGCAGTAAACCGCAGAGGAAACGGAACCGGGAGGCACCCGTGGAAGACCTTTTCACCCGCGTTGAAAAACCGAAGGATCCTGTCCGTTTTTCGGGGATCCGGATCTCGATCGCTTCCCCCGAGCAGATCCGCAAGTGGTCCCACGGGGAGGTGAAGAAGCCGGAGACGCTGAACTACCGGACCTTCAAGCCGGAGCGGGACGGCCTGTTCTGCGCGAAGATCTTCGGTCCCATCAAGGACTACGAGTGCAACTGCGGAAAGTACAAGCGGATGAAGCACCGGGGGGTCGTCTGCGAGAAGTGCGGCGTGGAGGTCATCCAGTCGAAGGTCCGACGCGAGCGGATGGGCCACATCGAACTGGCGTCCCCGGTCGCCCATATCTGGTTCCTGAAAAGTCTGCCGAGCCGGATCGCGACGATCCTCGACATGCCGATGAAGGATGTAGAGGCCGTCATCTACTTCGAGAAGTACATCGTCATCGACCCGTGGGAGACCGACACGCAGCCGCAGGAGGTCCTCACCGAGGGGAAATACCGGGAGAAGTACGAGGAGTTCCGCGAGATCTTCAAGGGGAACAAGGAGAAGCAGGATCTGCTTCGGGAGCGGTTTCGCGTCGGGATGGGCGCCGAGGCGGTCCGGACCCTGTTGGCCGGGCTCGATCTGGCGAAGCTGTCCGAGACGCTGCGCAAGGAGATGGCCGACACCGCCTCCGAGGCGAAGAAGAAGAAGATCTCCAAGCGGTTGAAGATCGTCGAGGCGTTCCGCGACAGCGGACAGCGGCCGGAATGGATGGTCCAGGAAGTCATTCCCGTCCTGCCGCCGGACCTTCGCCCGCTCGTCCCGCTGGACGGGGGGCGGTTCGCCACCTCCGACCTGAACGACCTGTACCGTCGCGTCATCAACCGGAACAACCGGCTGAAGCGCCTCCTCGACCTTTCCGCGCCCGAGATCATCATCCGGAACGAGAAGCGGATGCTGCAGGAGGCCGTTGACGCCCTGTTCGACAACGGGCGTCGCGGGAAGCTCATCACCGGATCGAACAAGCGCCCCCTCAAGTCGCTCTCCGACATGCTGAAGGGGAAGGGCGGCCGGTTCCGGCAGAACCTCCTCGGGAAACGCGTCGACTACTCGGGACGATCGGTGATCGTCGTCGGGCCGGAGCTCAAGCTCCACCAGTGCGGCCTTCCCAAGAAGATGGCGCTCGAGCTGTTCAAGCCGTTCATCTTCAACAAGCTCGAGGAGGGGGGGTTCGCCACCACCATCAAACAGGCGAAGAAGATGGTGGAGAAGGAGAAGCGGGAGGTCTGGGACGCCCTCGACGAGGTCATCCGGCAGCTCCCCGTGATGCTGAACCGGGCCCCGACGCTCCATCGCCTCGGCGTGCAGGCCTTCGAGCCGGTCCTGATCGAGGGGAAGGCGATCCAGCTGCACCCGCTGGTCTGCTTCGCCTTCAACGCCGACTTCGACGGCGACCAGATGGCGGTTCACGTTCCGCTCTCCATCGAGGCGCAGATGGAGGCGCGGGTCCTCATGATGTCCACGAACAACATCCTCTCCCCGGCCCACGGGAAGCCCGTGATCGGTCCCTCCCAGGACATCGTGCTGGGGATCTACTACCTCACTCGGCTGCGCGAGGGGCGAAAGGGCGAGGGGAAGAAGTTCGCCAGCCCCGACGAGGTCCGGATCGCCTACGACGCGGGCGAAGTGGACCTCCAGTCGCCGATCCGGGTGCGCATCGACGGGAAGATGATCGACACGACCACCGGGCGGGTGCTGCTCTACGAGGTCGTACCGAAGGAGGTCCCCTTCGAGTACGTCAACAAGGTGATGAAGAAGAAGGACCTGGCCGAGCTGATCGACATCACCTACCGGAACTGCGGCCAGAAGGCGACCGTCATCCTTGCGGACCAGTTGAAGAACACGGGGTTCCAGTACGCGACGATCTCGGGGATCTCGATCTGCATCGACGACATGGTCATACCGACCAGCAAGAAAGCGATCCTGGACCGCGCATCGGTCGATCTGGAGAAAGTCATCAACGAGCACCTCGAGGGGCTCATCACACCGGGCGAGAGATACAACAAGGTCGTCGACATCTGGTCGGCCGCGACGGAGAAAGTCGCCAAGGAGATGCTCAAGGAGATGGGTACGGAGACCGTCCGGGGGAAGGACGGCAAGGAGAAGAAGGTTCCCAGCTTCAACCCGATTTACATGATGGCGGACTCCGGGGCACGTGGATCCGACAAGCAGATGATGCAGCTGGCCGGCATGCGCGGCCTCATGGCGAAGCCGTCCGGCGAGATCATCGAGACGCCGATCCGGTCGAACTTCCGCGAGGGGCTGTCCGTGGGCGAATACTTCATCTCTACCCACGGCGCGCGGAAAGGACTCGCGGACACCGCGTTGAAGACCGCGAATTCCGGGTACCTCACCCGCCGTCTGGTCGACGTGGCGCAGGACTGCATCGTCGTCGAGGAGGATTGCCGGACGCTCGACGGGATCGGGGTTCGCGCCCTGATCGAAGGCGGCGAGATCATCGACCGCCTCTCGGACCGGATTCTCGGGCGCGCGGCGCTCGAAGATCTGTACGACGTCGAGGGGAAACTGCTGGTGGCCGCCAACCGGGAGATCACCGAGGAGGTCGCCAAGCAGATCGAGATGTCCGGTCTGGACGTGGTCAAGATCCGCTCCGCGTTGACCTGCGAGAGCAAGCGGGGGGTTTGCGCGCTCTGCTACGGACGCGACCTGGCACGCGGAAAGATGGTAGCGATCGGCGAGGCGGTGGGGATCATCTCCGCCCAGTCGATCGGGGAGCCCGGCACGCAGCTGACGATGCGGACGTTCCACATCGGCGGCATCGCGACGGCCGGATCGATCGCGCAGAGCTCCCATCAGACCAAGCAGGGGGGGCGCATCAAGTTCCAGGGGATCGTCGCCGTGCAGAACCGGGAAAAGAACCTCGTGGCGATGAACCGGAACGGGTACCTTATCCTGCTCGACGAGAACCAGCGGGAGAGGGAGAAGTACCAGATCCCGTACGGAGCCGTCCTGATGGTCGCCGACGGGGAGAAGGTGAAGGAAGGGACCCGTCTCGCGGAATGGGATCCGTACAATATCCCGATCCTCACCGAAGTCGGCGGCGAGATCAAGTTCGGCGACATCATCGAAGGCGTGACCATGCGGGAGCAGCTGGACGAAGTGACGGGGCGCTCCACGCGCGTCGTGATCGAGTCCAAGGACGCCGACGTCCGTCCCCGCATCTCCCTCAAGGAGGCGGGGAGCCGGACGACCCGGAAACTCCCGGGCTCCTCGAGCGAGGCCCGGTACCTTCTCCCGATCGGGTCGAACATCCTCGTCGACGAGGGACAGAAGGTCCAGGCGGGCGACATCATCGCCAAGATCCCGAGGGAGACGACCAAGACCAAGGACATCACCGGAGGTCTTCCGCGCGTCGCGGAGCTTTTCGAGGCGCGAAAGCCGAAAGAGTACGCACTCATCTCCGAGATCGACGGCATCGTCCAGATGGGGAAGGACTTCAAGGGGAAGCGGAAGATCCAGGTGGTTCCGGAAGTAGGGGCACCCCGGGAATACACGATCCCGCGCGGAAAGCACATCACGGTCCACGACGGGGAGCGTGTTCGCGCGGGGGAGGCCCTCATGGACGGTTCGCCGAATCCCCACGACATCCTTCGGGTGCTCGGGGACAAGGAACTCGCGAGATTCCTCGTGAACGAGATCCAGGAGGTGTACCGTCTCCAGGGCGTTCGGATCAACGACAAGCACATCGAAACGATCGTCCGCCAGATGCTGCGGCGGGTGAAGATCGCAGACCCCGGCGACACCTCGTTCCTCGTGGGGCAAAGCGTCGAGAAATGGATCTTCCGCGATGAGAACGAACGCGTGGTGAAGCAGGCGGGCGGAAAGCCGGCGACGGCGGAGCCTCAGCTTCTCGGGATCACGAAGGCGTCCCTTTCGACGGAGTCGTGGATCTCCGCCGCCTCCTTCCAGGAGACGACCAAGATCCTCACGGATGCATCGGTGCACGGCCGGGTGGACTACCTCGCCGGGCTCAAGGAGAACGTGATCATGGGCCGCCTCATCCCCGGAGGAACAGGGGCCGCGGCGTACTCTTCCCCGCAATTCGAGTCCGACCCGCCGCTCGTGGTGGAAGCTCCGCCCGTACCCGAAACGGAGCCGGAATTTCCCGTGGACGAGGAAGAGGGCCGGTAGGGGGCTCGATCGTCGGTCCGGATCGCGGGAAAAGGGAAGAAAGTCGTTGACAGCACAGAGGACTGTTGTTATAAGTATCAGTTCGTTCTGTTGAAATAGAGTTACCAATACCGGAAGGAACAGGAATGCCCACGATCAACCAGTTGGTCCGGAAGGGGCGGGAAGTCGTCGCCAACAAGAGCAACTCGCCGGCGCTCGATTCCTGCCCGCAGAAGCGGGGGGTTTGCCTCCGCGTGTACACCACCACTCCCAAGAAGCCGAACTCCGCGCTTCGGAAAGTCGCGAGGGTCCGGCTCACCAACGGCATCGAGGTGACGGTCTACATTCCGGGCGAAGGGCACAACCTTCAGGAGCACTCCGTCGTCATGATCCGGGGGGGACGGGTGAAAGACCTTCCCGGCGTTCGCTATCACATCATCCGTGGGAAGCTGGATTCCGTTGGTGTCCAGGACAGACGGAAGTCGCGGTCGAAGTACGGTACCAAGCGA
>Ga0209253_10005335_pt1 | contig 11151 bp, 9 predicted proteins | sample FrelakmetBRP12BR_FD_187145 | JGI IMG/M metagenome (GOLD analysis project Ga0209253, IMG submission 187145) | Freshwater lake sediment microbial communities from the University of Notre Dame, USA, for methane emissions studies - BRP12 BR (SPAdes)... | ecosystem: Environmental > Aquatic >... | reverse complement strand
CGGGTTAAAGGCTTGGGAAGCCTTTGTGCTGCCTCTACACCACTACCGCGACAATGCGGCTACATACTCCGTTCTTATGCATAAATGTTGTTACAAGGGTTATTACTCAAAATGCAGCCTAGACGGAAGACATTTAAGCGCAGATGCTGATGTATGACTGGGGTTTTTTATGCCAAATGATCTGAGGACACCTATAGTTGCAGTGCTCGGTCACGTAGATCATGGTAAAACCACCATTCTTGACAAGATACGTGGCACTACCATTGCTGAAAAAGAACCGGGGCTAATTACTCAACATATAGGTGCAACTGAGGTTCCGCTAGGTATTATTTCAAAGCTTTGCGGGTCACTCTTAGAGGGCATTCGAGTTCCTGGGTTACTTTTCATCGATACGCCTGGTCATCATGCGTTCACGACTCTGCGTGCTCGTGGAGGTGCTTTAGCAGACATCGCGATACTAGTCGTCGATTTGAATGAAGGCTTTCAGCCGCAGACCATAGAAAGCGTCAACATTTTAAAACAGCATAAAACTCCTTTCATCGTCGCTGCCAACAAAATTGATAGGATCCATGGGTGGCTACCCCACGATAATATGCTTTTCACCGAAACCTTCAAGCTTCAGAGCGAGAGAACTCAACGCCTTCTTGACGAGAGAATCTACGCACTCGTAGAAGGCCTTTACAATGCGGGCTTTAGTTCGGATAGGTATGACAGAATCAGAGATTTTACTCAAAATATAAGCGTCGTCCCTACAAGCGCACGAACAGGCGAAGGAATCCCGGACCTGCTCATGGTTTCGCTTGGTCTCGCTCAGCGATTTCTCGAAAAGGATTTGCGGCTCCACGCCAACGGCCCGGCTCTAGGCACCGTTATTGAGATTAAAGAAGAAAAAGGGTTTGGCATAACGCTTGACGCCATCATATATGATGGCGTTCTCAAGACCGGTGATCAGATCGTGGTTGGGGCTTTTGAGCAACCAATCGTGACAAAAGTGAGGGCGTTGTTAAAACCTGAACCGACAGGGGGCTTCAAACGGGTTGAAAGAGTGATCGCAGCTGCAGGAGTTAAGATCGCCGCCCCAGGCATTGAAAATGCACTTGCAGGGTCACCTGTTAGAGTCGCTGCAAACGATTCCGACAAAGTAGTTGCAGATGTCGAGAGAGAGATGCGTGAGATAACGATCAGCACTCAAGACGTTGGAGTGATAATCAAAGCAGATACTATAGGCGCTTTGGAAGCGCTTGTGGGGGAGCTAAGCCGTGCTGAGGTCCCGATTAGCACAGCTGGGCTGGGAGAAGTCTCTCGACGCGACATCATCGAAGCAGAAACAATAAGTGACCCATTATACGGAGTTGTTCTCGGCTTCAATGTCGATGTCTTGCCAGATGCTAAAGATGAAGCCGAGAAATCAGATGTGAGTGTGTTTATAGGTGACGTAATCTACAAGCTAATCGAAGAATATCAGACCTGGTTCGAAAAACAAAAAACATTGCACGGAAAAAAACGTTATGAGACTATCGTGAGGCCCGGGAAATTCAAAATATTACCTGGATTCGTTTTCAGGCAGAGCAAGCCTGCGATAGTAGGAATTCAGGTCCTCGGTGGCACGCTGAGGAATGGGGTCTCTTTACTGCGAGAAGACGGAGTCAGAGTTGGGACGCTAAAGGGTATGCAAGATAGAGGCGAAAACGTAAGCGAAATAAGCGAAGGAAAAGAAGTTGCGGTCTCTATTGACGGACCAACGGTCGGAAGACAAATAAATGAAGGGGACTTACTTTACGTGGAAGTGCCAGAAAAGCACGCAAAAGTAATGGAGCAAGAACTCTACGATGCGCTTGGCCAGAGCGAGAGATTGATGCTTGATGAGTTTTTAACGATCAAGCGCAAAGATAACCCGTTTTGGGCTAAGTGAGTTTTTCTTGCTACTTTCCATCCTGTAAGACATCAAAGCAGAGGATGGAGGGGCCGCTGAAGAGGAGAGTAACATAAATGGCAGACTTTAGGTTAATCATTTCTGACCCAAGCAAAAAGAGCGCATATAAGATGGAAGTAGCAGGAGCGCAAGCAAATAAGCTATTTGGTTTAGGTATTGGTGACTCGGTACAGGGTGAGGTTCTAGGCCTCAACGATTACGAGCTTGTCATAACGGGTGGTTCCGACAAAGATGGCGTCGCTATGCGGCGCGACCTTCCTGGGACGGTTCGAAAGAGATTGCTGTTAACTGGCGGTGTCGGCTATCATCCAAAGAGAACAGGGATTAGAAGGCGTAAGAGCGTCCGAGGTAGAGTCATTTCCGCAGAAACTGGTCAGATTAATCTCGTTGTGCAGAAAAGCGGAGCTAAATCCCTCGATGAGATTTTTAAAGCGACAGAGCCTGAGGGATAGCGATATACAGTTCTCTTTGCTTTTAAGCGCGTTTCAATGCGCTCTGCTATGCGCCGCGGTGTTCAATTTTTTTTAAATAGCGACACAAACGTCTAGCGTGCCTCTCCAATGGCGTCTTGGCTGCGGAAAAATCTCTGAAAATCTGTGGGCAATTAATCTTGCGCACGATCTCAGACAAAAATCGCTCGAATTTAAAGCCTTTTCCCTAACCAAGCAAGGCGGTGTCTTGTCCTCTTACGAGACTGCGAAATTTGGCATGCACTGCTGCGATTTGCTGCAGCTGGTCATCAGTTTTGCATGTCAAAACGTTAAAACGCGGGAAGACCGTGTTGTCAGGAGCAAAGACAAAGAAACGCGATAGCTCTGGTGTTGTAGCTTGATTTGGAATCAAGCGCGGGTCGCTTAAAAATTCGCTTAACCGATCTTCCCATAAGGTAGCAACATCGAACGCAGAGTTTACGCCACCTGCTCTGAACTCTTTAAGGAGTAGGTACAAGGGGCGGATATCAACACACGCAATTCCAATGTTGGCATGAGGTAGCGAATACATATTTCCATTGAATGCTACTGAAAGTCCGCCAGCGCTTCGAAGCCGCTGAAGCATTTTATAGTCAGTTATACTATCACCGATTGCTGTAGTTTGTTTCGCTTGTGCGCTCCCGATCACTGACATTAGGGCTTCAACCTTACGCTTGCCACCAACTACCGAGACCCTTTCGAAAATTTCATTAATTCGCGTATTTGGCACTTTTTCAAAGAAGAATTTGTTAAGCCGGGCGGCCAGTTTCTCAATCCCAACATTTTCGTCGTCACAAGAACAAAACGAGAGTATTTCGTTTTGAATCTCGCTTATCCATTCTGTCTCTGCATCGTCTAGCAAGTCATAAAATGAATCTAATGGAAAACGGGTACAATATACTTTTTTTCGTTCAATGCCAAGCTGCGACGCGATGTTGTAAGCATGTTGTTCGTAGCTTGTTGAAATGACGTTAACATTCCACATATCATCTTGCAACCACTTAATGAGCTCCTTAGCACCGCGTACCAACTTTGCACGTTTTGAGACCTTTACGATATCCCGTTCTTTTACGCCATTAACTAGCAAAAATGGCACGATCAGCTTTAGCGTGTCACCAGGCTCGTACTCTGGAGTGTTTCGAAGAGCAAGATAATCGTCATACCTGCTTAAAACTTCAAAAAGAGATGACCCGTCTTTTATTAAGTGCATTACTTCGTACGCATTATCTTGCGGCGATAATGGCCCTTCTAAATCGAATGCAGCTATGAATTCACGAGTCACGCTTATCAACTGTCCTTTAAAACCTCATAAACGTTGCTTAGGAGTGGTGTATGGCAACCTAGCTATTGTTCGAATGTTCTCATCAGCTTTCAATCCACAATTTAGGTGCGATGCTCGCGCTGTTAGTTCAGCAATTAAAGGGCTAGATGAGGTGACAGACGTAGAACAAACTCACCGTCGAGCTGGTATCGCACAGCATTATTCGATCAGTGGTAGAGGTTCGTGGACGATACCAAGTAATTTATGTCATTACAGATTCGCCGATCTCACGCAGGCGCCGCAGTCGGTACGAAATTAGCCATCGGAGCTCTGACACGTCGTGTTTTTTGGCGCTTATAGGCACAACCCGATCGATCCATTGCCTGTATGGAGGAAGCATTCCAAGTTGCGCTACTATTTTGTTTAAGTTGGCTTCGTGCGCTTCGATTTTATCCATCTTGTTGACTGCAACGATTGGGTCAATCTCGAGATCCAGTAAATACTCAAAAAGGTCAACATCAAGCGGTCTAGAATGCTTTTCAATTATTTGCAAGAATGATTTCGCATCGATGATTTGCACTGCTAAAGGGGGTTGTTGATTTTTGTTACGTGATTTTTCGGTAATATCGTGCAACATGGATCGAAAACTAATCAGCCCTCGCCGGAATCCCATCCCGGGCAAATCTATTACTGTCAAGTCATCAAGTTCATATCGCACAGGCACCTTAGTGACGCCAGGCTTTCTTCCCCGTCGCGTTTTTAGTCCGAAAAGTTCCTTGATGACGGTAGACTTGCCTGCATTTGTTCTTCCAATAAAAAACACTTCAATGCTCTTCATAATTGAACTTAGGCAGCGGCAAGCGCTAGTTTATCTAAGGGCATGGATATCCTCCTCTTGCCTCTGAGTTACGTTTCGCTCTTTCTTTCGCCCATATTTCAGGTACAGCCAGGCGAGTACGATAATTAATACTGCTGCGTTGGCTAGCGCGAGATTTGAGGCAGTTAGACCTAAACTACCGGGCAAACTAAGTAAGATTGAAATCATCGTTAGCACTCCGACGCCGATGCCGAAAGACGCCGTGAGCATATCAATAAAGTCAAAATTGTGTATCTTTGTGCTGATGAGAATCAGATAACCTGGGAGCATAATCAAGTAAAGCAGTCCTAGAATGAAGAATAAGATGCTTGAAAACTCTATGTTCACTTTTTGTTCTCCTTACAACAAATAAGTTAAACAGTTCGCTATTTCCGACGCATGTTAACTACCCTTCAATTTGTATATGTTGACCGACGGATTTGAGTATACAATCTCAAAGTAGTTTGGATCTTTCACTGTTGTTGCTATCTCATACTGTTGTTCATGCGAGCCGACGAAAACGTAGGACACGTTGTGTTGTTTGAGGCTGAGACTTAAAACCTGTGGGCTGCGTTCGTTCATCAACGCGTTAATCTCTTGCTGCAAGTCGACTCCGTTATACTGAATTGCATAAAGCTCGCCTGCAAAAGCAAGCCGCCGGCCGGTCTCAAATGGGATCCGAGGGAATGTGGACGGTTCTTCGAGAAAGATTGCATCTTTTGATGTATTTGTTTTTATCCACTGCATAGCTTGTAATTCGCCAGTCGAAGCTAAGACGTACGTTTCGCCGTTATAGAACTCCCATAGCATGAATGACGTGGGAAGCGCGAGGCAAAGTGCTGCTATAACAGCCAGAATTTTGAGAGCTTTAGTTTTTGACCAAAAATATTCACGGGGCGACTTTGCGAAAACGGTTGCCGCATAAAAGCTGGCGAAAATGGCAACGGGAAGCCACAGATAAACCAAGAAGCGATAGCTGTTAATAGTAAGCGGAAGTGCGACAACGTTCACCGCGACTAATGCGCTTAGCGCGAAGAATATGAGGGGTCTGCTTGTTTCCGCTCTCAACGACTTGTAAGCACCGATGCACGCTAAGATTCCAACTAGGCCATAAACGAGAGATATGAAAAAGAGTGAGTAAGTTGAAAATGCTAGCTCAGCTTGATTTGGGCCCCCCACAACGAGGAAGAGTAAAGGTGAGGCAGTAGCCCCCCCAACTATGAGGGCGCCTAGATGATATTGTGCGCGCTTGAGCCTTCTTCTTGCGTATTCATATAACACATAGGCCGCCACCGCAAAAAACAATGTAAACGCTGTGATGAGATGGAAATATGGGAGTAAGCCGAGAATTAACCCAAAAAGCAGCGCATTTCGCACGCGCAGCTCATTTATCAACGTTATCCACAAAATGAAAGCAAATGTAAGAACAACTAGTGCAAATGTTTGCGTTTGTGGCAGCAAATAGAACAGCAGAGTTTGGTCGTACTTGACGGCCGCTATGTCTGTAAAACGGTAGATAAGAGCGGGAAACAGGTCACTTGGGCTTTGAGCGAGAATTATTATCCACGCAAGCCCTCCACCGAGCGAGTACAGAATCATCGCAATTAACCCGGTTACGTTGTTGAATGCCCTCCGACAAAGCACGTAGATATTCATCGACAGTGTGAAGAAGAGGAGAGGGATACAAATCTTGAAGATTGTTAGTGAGCTGATGCCGGTTAGGATACTGAGTGTCCCTACGTACACATGCATAAAAAAATCATAAACGATGTAATGCGCAGGAAGATAGGGATTTTCAGGCGGTATCTGCGGGGATTCATGGAATCTCGCTAATATCGAAAGGTGAAAGTTGAGGTCAGAAGCTTGAGTTGGATTCATTATTAGCCCTTCGGTGTCAACGACCAGCGATTTAGAGAGCGGAACACTGACCACGAGTGCAAGCAAAAGTGCTAGCAGCAAGGGCGATGCAAGAGCTACAAACTTGTTTTCACGCTTATCTATTTGGCTGTCGACCTCGGGGGGCATTACGCCTTTTTTTCTAATAGCAAATGACAGTATCGACGCTGTAATGATCGCGAGACCGATGGCCACGCTAGTTAGGCCAATATCTACCCCTGCGAAGTAAACGAACGTCGCGGCAGTCGGTATGACTACGAGGGAGAGTGAAATAGAGTACGTCAAAGTCTCTAAAATATCTATCTGCTTGGCGCCCTTATAAAGCAGAAAAAAAGCTAAGCCAGGGAGGAAAAAAAGCAATGGAAGCGAAAAAATCTGCAAAGGAAGCAACAAGACCACTCCTAGTGCAACCGTCAATAGCTGAAACGGAAAGGATAGCGGCCTAATCATAGCTCGTTTACGCACCTTGGGGTTTTTTTATCGAATTTAAAACACGAGTTTCAAGGAAATGAAGGACTGCAAATGCTCCAATTCCAGCTGCCACTATTAAGGACTCAACAAAAAAAGTCAGAAACCGGTCCATGAATATCCCTATACCTAGCAAATCGTTTTTCGTGAGCAAAAGAGAAGCTAGGATCCATGAATAAAGCAGGAATCGCTTGTTACTTCTATTTCGTTCGAGCCACGCAAGTCCGATTGCGGCAAAAGGCACAAGAAGCACCCCGGCTCGCTCGAAGAATCCCACGCTAAACTCACTTGCTAAGAAATCGACAGGGGTCCCCTCGTGAAACTTAACTTGAGAAAGTCCCAAGATGCTTACCGTATGCAAAGTGTATACCTGCCATAAAACATAAACCGCTAGGACAGTCACGAGCGGGACAAACGCCTTTAGAAACTCGTTTTTACTCTTGATTTGTGTGAGTGCGTAAATTCCTAAAACGAGGGCGAGGGTCAGCAACGTCATTTGATGCGTCAATGCCGTAACTGCTGCGGACACGACAGAGAGTGCTACATATGCATTGAGTTTAAACGACCCCTCGATTCTGTTAGCCAAAACAAAAATGAGCGTAAGCGGTAACATGAAGAGCCCTAGGAGCTCGGGCAATGCCCTGATCGTGAATATCGTAATTTCTGGCGACACGGTCAGGAAGAACAAAGCACAAACGGCTGCGCTCGCATGCACAAGTTGCTTAGTGAATGTGTAAATGACGCAGAACACGGCGACAGAAAGCGTGATCGTGATCAGTCCCGAAACCACCATGGGATCGATTCCGGATAGCAGTGCCTGCGCCGCTACCAGCAGGCGATATGCTGGGACATAGAAGTGTGGGAAGCCGCCGTTGTAAGACAGCTCTTGCGTCGGATAATACCCAGATTCAAGAATCAGCCGTTCTATTCCTACGTGATACATGGTATTTCCGTACGTCGGGATAACATAACCTCGGAGGACATTCAAGCGATAGCTAAAGAATATGATGAACAATCCAAGAATAGTACCATATCTAAGAACGGCGATGGCGTCGAGTGACCACAAGCGATCGCGGATTTTTGTTTTGTTAAGCCACCGCATAGATTCGTACGTCCTCGTTTGAATATTGGAGCTTGAAATAGTCGCTATTGTCAAACTTCGTTGCGTTAACTGGTATCCATCCAAATCCGCAAAAAACCAGTCTGTTGAGGGGAACAAAAACGTAACTCAAGTTATATTGTTTGCTCAGCGCATGTGCTTCGCTAGCGGAGTCCGTTTGGTAAATCTGTTGGGAATCTCTCATGTTCGCGATAGGGTCTGGTGCGTTGGCCCAGTCACCGCCAACGATTGGGATGCGCGTGGTCATGCCCATTATCAGCTCTCCACCGAAGATATCTGACTGAAAATGATCTGTCGAATTGGTGTTTGTAATTATCCACGCAGTAGATTCTAATTCCCCTTTGGTTACAACTGGGTCAAGCCAAAGGTCGCCCTCTTTCTGCACGTTTGCCATACCGTATGTGGCTGTTAATATTAGCACAACTGTCAAAAACAAGATTCGAATCAGATTTCTTCCTATGTGAACCATGAACCTTCGTTTGAGATTGTATCTCTAGTATTAAGTTTTTATATTGCCCTCGGGTGCGCCGCAACATGCGCCGAAAAGAGCCTATCACACAAAGACAAAAAGCGGGTCGGCCAGGTTAAACGATTTATGTCAATTCCTCTCTGCTACTTTGTCAATTTGCTCATATTCTAGTCAGTCAGAACATCTATTTTGGCTCCCTTGTCGATACGTAGTAAAGCCACGTCGCTTGTTACTTTAGCAAGAATCCGCACTGCTTTCTTGAGAGCTTATGACATATGACTTTCGGCGAAGACGTAGATCGTTTCTATCAAACTTTTACGCCTAAAAAAAGCACAAAAAATTAAACAGTCAATCTCTCCAACTTTTCGTTAGTGCGAGATTATCAAGTTGATATCTATGTGGATAAGTCGATTATCCGGGTTAGACCCATCATTCGGCAAAATACCTCAATCCGCCCTACGTTAGCTAGTAAATCCTATTTAAGGCTAATAACACAACAGCTGAGATAATACACGCGACGATAATTGATCGTGGAGGAATATGTATGGCGTTTTTATCTTCTGATTCGTAGTACCTTACCAGGCCAGCGCTCGACATAGGCCCGCCTGTTTCACGTTTCCCCTTCGCCATAGTTTAAAATACCGTTTGCTACGATTTATAAGTTGTGATAGCGGATTCTGTAGTCGGCGGATACATTCTAAATGGCGATGATTTTGATTTAGTAACTGGCTATGTCTACATTGAGGAAGGTAGAATCGTCGAAATAGAAGAACGATCTAACGTCAGACCCGACAATTGTGAAGCAACTGGCATCGTAATGCCTGCTTTCATTAACGCACATACGCATCTCGCCGATTCCATAATCAAAGATGTCCCCTATAGTGGCTTAGACACTCTGGTTAAACCTCCTAACGGCTTGAAACATCGTGCTCTCCGTGAGGCGGTACTAGGCGTGTTAGTCGAGGCGATGCAGCAGTCGCTTTTAGACGCTATTACTTCGGGAACTACTATGATCGCAGACTTCAGAGAGGGTGGAATATCTGGCATAAATGCGCTTAGAACCGCGATAGACTTGGTAAAACAAGTGAGGGTCATGATTCTTGGCAGGCCAAACGATGGACGGGATTATATAGTAGAAGATGAAATTGATACCATTCTCGATATCGCGCACGGCCTAGGGGTAAGCGGAAGTCGCGATTGCGGTAGTTCAGCCATTGGTGCTATGTTCAACAGGGCACGGACACGTGGCAAGTTTGTTGCAATTCACGCAGGTGAAAAAGACGCCTCGGATATTGAAACTGCGATATCATTCAATCCAGACTGCCTTATTCACATGACGTATGCTTCCAAACACCAGATTGAAAGCGGGATTCCCATCGTGGTATGTCCGAGGTCAAACTTCGTAACTGGTGTCGGCTCATCTTTTCGCCGGCCGCCAATAGGAGAAATGTTGCAGGCGACCACGGTTGGGCTGGGTACTGATAATGTGATGCTCAATTCAGTAAACATGTTTGCGGAAATGGAGTTTGCATCAAAAGCATTTCTGCACGATGACATCAAGGTGCTCGAAATGGCGACGCTCAACAATGCCAAAATTCTAGGGGTTGATAATGAACTTGGCTCAATTGTCTCCGGTAAGCACGCTAATCTCCTAGTTATTAACAGCCGATCACCCAACCTCTTTGGAACTCAGAGCATCATCAGTAGCGTGGTCAGAAGAGCTCGTCCAGACGATATTGTCCTCTTTACTCACGGGGGCTAGGTGCTTAAATTAGGGCGCGAACTACGCAAGTTGAAGCTACAGTGGAAGACCGCAAGCGACACGCGCATAAGCGCAACAGCGGACCCACGGCAGTTTAAGCTGAGCTTTGAAGAATGAACCCCGCTCGGAACTAGAACGATTGAGTCGCAGAGGCTAAAAAATGAACGTCGAAGATGTGATGACAAGGGATGTTGTCTTCGTTGAAGTACCTGGATCTCGAGACACAGCCCTCAAAATCATGAAGGATAAGGGGATAACAAGCGTTCCTGTCGTCAAGAATCGCACGCTTGTAGGTATAATCACGCGAGGCGACATTTTTAGGAATCCTGAGGAAGATCAAATCGCCCTTCTTATGACGAGGCAGCCCGTTTTTGTGCCTCCGACTGCAACCATCGAAGATGCAGCCCACATCCTCATTGAGCACGCGATTCGACGTATGCCTGTAGTCGAAAATTCGCAACTTATCGGTTTTATTACCGTTACTGATATAGTACGTGCAATAGCAGATTTGGATATCAAGACCCCGGTGGACGACTATATCATACGTGAAATCGTTGCAGTTTGGGAAATGACGCCCGTGGATGTTGTAGGTGAGATTATGAAGCTCGCGAACGCTGAAGCGAGTCCAGTCCTTGATTCTGCTAACAAGGTCGTGGGTATAGTTACTGAGGGCGCTCTGCTAAAAGCTAGCAAAATTGAAGATACCATAGAAAAGGCAGATCTGTCAGCTGGTTCAGACGAAGATGCTTGGACATGGGAAGCGGTGAGGGACACGATGAGTCTTTACTATGGTGTGTCTCGAGTCGAACTTCCAAACTCACCGGTCAAGGATATAATGATGGCTGAATATGAATCGGTGTATCATAAGACAGGTATAAGCGAATGTGCGAGACAGATGCGGCGTTTTGACGTAGAG
>Ga0209253_10005334_pt1 | contig 11151 bp, 6 predicted proteins | sample FrelakmetBRP12BR_FD_187145 | JGI IMG/M metagenome (GOLD analysis project Ga0209253, IMG submission 187145) | Freshwater lake sediment microbial communities from the University of Notre Dame, USA, for methane emissions studies - BRP12 BR (SPAdes)... | ecosystem: Environmental > Aquatic >... | reverse complement strand
CCAGGACGCTCTCGCGTCCCCCAACCGTGGAGCAAATTCCAGGCGCCGTTGGCGACGCCTGAGCGGTCGCGCCATGGGTTCCCATGCGGAGCGTGGGAACCAGGGAGAATAGTTTTCGGAATTGGGTTTAGTTTCCAATAATGTCTAATGCTTCAACTCAACTGCGGAAGCTTGCTCTGGTTGAGGTGATAAACGAGCCTATCGAACATGTAGTCGATCTGATCGTAGTTGTTGTACATGGCGTGGGTGGAGATCCGGAAGCCGATCCTGTCGTCGGCGGTCGCCGTCTGGGACGAGCGCCAGGTAACGCTGCGGATATAAATCTTCGGCGTCTCCGCGGCCAGATTAGTGAGTATTGTATTGATCGCGGTCCTCATCGTCGAAAACTGGCTACTAACGTCTTTCCCCGTGAACGGGTTAAAAGAGGTTAAGAAGGTAGCAAACTTAGGGTCATCGTTCTTTTGTACCCATAGGGCACTCTTTCCCCATTTGCTGGCTATCTTGTCCTTGAGGTAGTCACCGAGCGCCACGCCGCGATCATAAATAGTCTCGAGACCAATGTGATTAAAGAATGAAAGCGAATCGGTCATTGCATAGAGGGCCGGCGTATTGGCCTCGCCGCGGGATTGGATATAGCTGTTCGGCGTCCAGTCGCGGTTGTTGTAGCGAACACTAGGATCCGTGAACAAATCGCCGTAGATAAAGAAATTCCCCATGGCAAAGGGCGGCAGATTATCGCCAGACTTTCTGACATAGAAAATGCCGGTTCCCGGGCCTCCACAGAGCCATTTATGACCGGCGCCGGCGATGAAGTCGGCTCCATAATCGTGACAATCGATCGGTATCATCCCCCAACCGTGCGCCGCGTCGACAATAGTGTAAGCCCCATGGTCCTTCGCCAACTGGCAGATTTCCTTGACCGGCATGCGCAAGCCGTTTTTGTAGAAAATCTCCGAGAAGGCCACGTATTGTTTATTGTCCGCGGCCAGGGGTTTGCGGAATTCGGCGGCGAACAACGCCAGCACATCGTCTACGGTCAAGTCCGCGGTGAACGGGGAAGGAATGTCAATGATCACGACTTCAACGCCGTGATAATCCCTGGCCCAGGCGATGGGTCCCGCCAGGGCCGGATGCTCAAACGATGTGGTGATGATTCTATCGGCCGCTTGCCAGGGGGTGCCGGCAAAAATCAAGTTGCAGGCGTCGGTTGTGTTATAGCTGAGGACGATTTCGTCTGCGTTAGCGCCGTAAACCCCTGCCACCGCCGCCTGTCGGGCGGCAATAGCTGATGGGGTAATTGGGAACAGATCAGGATAGTCCGCAGCTAAGTTTAACTGCCAGTCCCTCGGATCCTCACCCTTGTAAGCGTTATAAACCGCGAGGTTATTGAGGGAGAACAGAGGCTGGGATCCGGTCGTGCCCGTGTTCATGTGAATGTAGTCTTTTGGCAGCGGAAACGCCTTGCTCACTTCTTTCCAGAATTTCTCTGCAGCAGGATCTCCCTTGATTTGGGGATAAGGCATCAACTTACCAGGGCGTTCAATTTCCTTGGAAGGCTGCGCAAGAACCGGCGCAGCATTAGGGCCGACGAATCCTGCCACCAGGGCGGTCGAGGCGGCGCCTTTCAGAAAATCTCTTCGATTCAACATCGGCTTTTCTTGCTGAGTCATAATGGAACGCCTTCTCTCACGAGTTCGGTAGTAACTCATCGTTACCAGTAAGTGTTATCCCCCTCCTACAAGATACTGCTGGCGAATTCAAAGTGGAGTCATTTCTATCCCACCCGATAGGGTATTCAGCAGGTTTAATAGGATATAATTCCCACATTGATCCCTTTTTGCGCCAGTTTCAGGTAATCCTTTCCCACTTACTTGATTTCGCCAGCAGTATCCTACAAGGGGGAGAGGGTTAGGGTTCACTGGGGTAGACCCTGCCCGGCGGCAAAAAAATTACTACCCTTGTTACTGATGAAACGATGACCATGACCATTTCTTACTTTTCTGTTTTGCCGCGATAACAGAGATTTCAACCTTTAATGGTTGTGCTTTCGTGGATCCGGGTATTTCAACCCCTCCCACGGTTGCGCGGGCGGGTAAGACGGGTTCGTCGTTATCTTTATCAACGCAGTCGCTGAAGTAGCTCGTGTATGCTTTGTTGAAATCATTGAAATCATCTAGAGTGGCCAAATACACGGTGGCCATAACGACATCGCAGAAGTCTAGCCTGGCGGCGTTAAGGATTGCCCCAATATTATCCATGACACGTGTCGTCTGCTCCGTGATGTCACCAGTCACGTTTGAGCCGTCTGGATTACGCGAGATTTGTCCAGACACGAAGACAAAATCATTGAACTTCATTCCCTGCGAATACGATTTTGATTTTGGCGCCTCATCTGTAGAGATCACCTTAATTTTATTGTCGTGTGCGAGGGAAACCGTCGAAAACAGCGTCAGCATCAGGAACGCAGCAAAGTAACGGGTATACAGGTTCATATATATCCTTTTTTTTAACACAGTTTATTGGTATGAAGGGAATTTCAAGCAAACTTCGGACCCCACAAAGAGGCAAAAGGATCAGAGTCTTCAGTTAGGCTCAGGCTATCCACTTAAGGCGGGACGCTATCAGGGCAGCGTCGGATAAAGCGGCGCTTTCGACCAGCCTACGACTGTCCCACCTTGAATTACCGACCCGGCGTGCTTTACCGGCCAGGTTTGTAAGCAATACCCCATGTGCAACTTCTGCTGTTATTCCGGCAGGGAATGCCGGAATCCAGGGCCAGGGATGGTTGGCAGCCCCGCCCCCGCCTTCACCTCCCTGTGGCTGGGTCCCGGCATTCCCTAGCCGGAACGACGGGTCGCACTAACTGAGAATAAAGTTGCACGTGAGGTAAACAATTGTAAAATCTTCTTGTTTGTTATTGTTTAATCGAGCGACGGTCAGGCCCAAGATTTTACGATTGTTTACAAACCTGACTTTGGCCGCCCATGGCCAGTCCCCTTGTTGTCAAGGTATGAGCTACGGTCAGCAAACCTGAAGCGAGGTGGATGTCATCTGCCCTGCGCCTGCAGCAGACTTGTCAGTCCGTCCTGCAAGGGGGTGTCCACGCCCGCGCCCTGAAGCGCTGACTGAGGCGGCTGTTGTCTGCCCATAGATATAAGCGCAGGTAAAATCCGCCCGCCAGCTTGTCGATGGCGTAGGGCGACAGCGGATTCAACGCGCTGTCCTCTCGCGGCGGCGACTCGGCGGGCTGGCCGTAAACGGCGGCTGAACTGGCGTAGATGAACCGCTGCGCCCGGTGCGCTGGGCGGGCCGCCTCCCGCAACTGCCAGGTGCCTGCCAGGTTGCTCTGGTGAGCACCCAGGGTATTGGCAGTGGAGGCCTGCACCGCTTTTGCAGGGACGCTACTACTTCACGGTCGAGGAGGGCGGGGACGGGTCCTGCCCGATGGTTGTCAGACCGGCTTGTTTGGCCTTGTCAGTGACGTTGATGTCGGCAAAATAGTCTTTATAAAAGAATTTGACGGAAGGATAGTATTTATTGATAAGCTGCAGGTAAATGCCGTTCTCCTTGATTTTGCCCAGGAATTGATTAAAGGTTTCCCTTAGCTGCGGGGACTCTTTGGCGAAGGCGGCGCCCATTTCCTGCGGCGGCGTCAGCGGTCCGATGACTTTGATCTGGCCGGGCCACTTGTCCAGGGCAATCAACGCATCGGGGGCGTCGGCGAGGGTTAATTCCGCCTCCCCCTTCAAGATGGCGGGCACCATTTCATTCAGATTGCGGTGGGAATCGAACAGCTCAATCTGGGCGCCGGTTTGCTCCAGGTCATATAATTTAGGGTCGAGACAGCTGCCTGCCTGACCTAACACCGTGCGGTTATTAAGCAGCCCCCGAACCTTTTCAATATCCACCTGAACATCCCCGGTGGGCTCGACGGGCTGCAAGGACGAATCAGCTCGGGCGATTACCCAGATCCCGGTGGGAAAAATCGTTTCGGAAAAGGCGACGATCTCCTGCCGCCAAGGCAGGACGGTTAGGCCGCTGGCGAGGAGATCACCGCGCACCGGGGTTGGCTTGCCGAACACCACCTGGCCGTTGGACAGAGTGACGGTTTGGCCGATCAGATCTCCAAACGCCTCGTCGAAATTGGTCTCTACAAATTCGTACTGCACCCCAAGGGAGGCGGCGAACAGCTTAACGATGTCAACATCGAGGCCATCCCCGGCGCCGGTTACGAAATTCCCATACACGATACCCATATGGCGCAGCACACCGCGGTTCAAGATTTGTGGGAGGTCATCGCCGCAGGCGGCAGTCTGGGAAACAAGCAAGACCAGAGCGATCAGGATGTCGATCAGATGGCGAAAGCTGGGCATGACCTACATCCTCCCCATATAAAGTTGATGACGCGGATAATGTAACAAAGTGATTAAAGGAAATTTGTTTTCAGTCATCGGGTGGCTCAGGAGTGGTGGAAACATAGCTTGGCTTAGGCATGTGTGGAGGCGCTTGCGGTCTGATGCCGACGGAAGCGAATCACGTTGCCAACGTTATTGTCGGCCGTTGTTGGCATATTGACGTCCCCAAGCAATTCCTCGAGCTCCGCCGCGGGAACCGGTTTGCTGAACAGGTTACCCTGCCATTCGTCGCAACCCCAGGCTTCCAGAAATGTTAACTGCTCCATGGATTCCACGCCTTCGCTGTTAACGGTGAGCGGTATGCCATGCCCCAGGGCAATAATCGCTTTGGTGATCGCAGCGTCTTGCCGACTGTGCGGAATATCCTGAATGAAAGAGCGGTCGATTTTCAGCTTGCTCAAGCTGAAGCGCTTCAGGTAATTCATCGAGGAGTAACCCGTGCCAAAATCATCAAGCACGATGCCTATGCCCAGGGCATACAACTCTCCTAATACGTTGATGGCCCGCTGAGGGTCATGCATGAGGGAGCTTTCCGTGAGCTCCAGTTCGATGCTCGACGGCGCAACGCCGGTTTCTTCAAGGCAACTGATGATCGTGTGCGTCAGCCTGGGATTCATGATCTGCTTGCTGGACAGATTGACGGCCATGTGCAGCGGCGGGAAAGCCAGCGACTGCCAGCGCTTGGACTGGCGGCACGCCTCCCGTAATACCCACTCGCCGATCGATTCGATGAGACCGCTTTCTTCGGCCAGCGGGATGAACCGATCGGGCAACATGAAGCCCAGCTCCGGATGCTCCCAGCGCAACAGCGCTTCCACACCGGTGATCTGGCCTGTGCGGAAAGAAAACTGTGGTTGGTAATAAACCATCAGTTCCTCCCGCTCCAGGGCGCGGCGCAGGCTATTCTCCAGGGAGAACCGCTGCAGAGCCGCCGCCGTGAGTTCCGTCGAATAGAACTGGAAATTGTTGCGACCCAGCGCTTTGGCCCGGTACATGGCGGCGTCGGCGTTCATGATCATCTCGGTGACGTCCTGGCCGTGGCTCGGATACAGACTGATGCCGATGCTGGCTGTGAGGAACACTTCCCGGCTGTGGATGGTGAAGGGCTGTGACAGTGCATCCAGTAATTTCTCGGCCACCAATCCCGCATCTTGCGCAATGCCGAGGCGTTCCAGGATGACGATAAACTCATCCCCCCCCAAACGGGCGATCAGATCCTCGTTGCGCAGGACGGTCGTGAGGCGCGCCGCTGTGGCGCGCAGCAGTTCATCCCCGACCGGGTGGCCCAGGGTGTCGTTGACGTTCTTGAAGCGGTCCAGATCGATAAACAATACCGCCACCTGGTGGCCATGGCGGTGAGCTTGCTGCAGCGCCTGCTTCAGGTGCTGTTGCAGGCGCAGCTGATTGGGCAGATCGGTCAGCGTGTCATGGTGCGCCAAATGAGCGAGCAGGCGTTCGCCTTCCTGGCGCTTGAGGATTTCCTGTTGCAATTGCGTATTCCTGGATGCAAGCGTCTTCTGCTGTTTTTCGCTTTCTTCAAAGCGCGCATGGAGGACCAGATTTTCGGTATTGATGCGCATGCCCACCAGGACGCCGTAGAGGATCAAAGCGGCCAACAGCGCCATCGCCACGATGAGTTGCGTCGGTGTGATGGGACCAAAAACCTCGCTCGTGGGTATCAGGGTGATGAGTGAGAAAGGCGTGCCGTAGATAGCCGTGTTGACCAGAACCATCTCATTGAGCAAATCAGCTACGGTGGTGTAGATTTTAATAGTCTGCACCGAGTTTGCGCCGACGATGAACGCCTCCAGCGAGGCGTTAATTAAGTCGTTATCGATAGACCCCTGATGGATACAGCGCTCCGTGGCGGCGATACACATCTGCTTGGCGGAGGACCCAGACGATGCCTCAATGAAATACATGACGGTGGCAGGGAAGTTCAATTCAGCGAGCAACTGGCCTTTATAGCGATCTTTATGATAAACAGCGATTGTAGTCAAAATCGTTACCTGACCGTCACTGCCCGCTGTCTGAATTGTCGGCGTTGTGATATCGGGATCCAGCCAGCGCTTAACGTCCGCCCTTAGGATTGGCGATAGCTGTGGCTTGTCCATCGTGCTTGCCAGCACGTTTCCGTCCTGGTCGAGGAGTGTTATCCAGCGATAGATATCATCATTTTTGATTTTCTTGTGGGCAACCGTAGTCAAGAAAAGGTTGTTGATTGCCGTCAGGCTGGCCTTTAAGCCATATTCCATGGACATGCCAAGGTCTTTGTTGGTGAAAAAATTGCCAAGTGCCGGCGCCATAATCAGGGTTGTTATGTCATCTTTGCGTTCGGAAAAAAAATAACTCAGGGCTTCAGCCCGTTTTTCCGCATCGATGGTTAACTGATCCAAAGCGGATTCGTTGCGTGCGCTGTAAGAATAAAAACTCACCACCAAAAGCGTGACAATATAAGCGCTTAAGGCTCCACCGGCCAGCAATATGCTGAACTGGCCTTGTTTAAAGATCTTAATCATTCGGTTGACGGCGTTAACGTGAGTTGGGGTTGCAAGAAGTTAAAGTAATCGGTGAAATGATAAACGGCCATGGGATAATATTTTCTAATCAGCTGTATATAGGTACCGTCTTCCTTGATCCCGCGGAGATAGGCATTAAAGGCCTCGCGCAACTGGGGAGCGTGCTTGGCGAACGCCACCCCCATTTCCTGGCGGGTCGATACCGGTCCGATGATCTTGATTTGGCCTGGCCATCGCTCCAAGCCGATAAGCGCTTCTGGCACATCGAGCAGCGTCGCCTCGGCTTCCCCCCTGAGCAGGTTCGGCACCATATCATCGGGGCTAACGACCTGGGCAGGCAATCTTACATCCGCTCCCGTCCGGTCCAGATCATATAACGCCGGGTCGAGGCAGCTGAATTTGAGGCCCAACACACTGCGTCCTTTAAGGATTTTTTGGACTTCAGCAATATCCTTGTGAATGTCGCCGCTGGGCTGGATCGGTTGCAGCGACGAATCGGCTCTAGCGATCAGCCATACGCCGGTCGGGAACGTGGAATCGGAAAAGTCGGCGATGATCTGCCGCCAGGGCAGAATTGTCAGACCGTTAGCAATGAGGTCTCCCCGGACGGGCGCTTCGCCCAGAAACTCAACGTGCTCGCCGTCAATATTGATTTTCCTGCCCGTTAAATCGCTAAACGCCCGTCGCCAGTCGGTCTGTATATATTCGTATTCAACGTTCAATTGTTTTGCAAACAGCCGCATCAGTTCTATGTCGAACCCGTCTCCGGCGCGGGTGACGAAGTTGGCGTAGGGAATGCCCAGGTGCCGCAATACCCCCCGCTGCTGAATCTCAGCAAGATCCTGGCTGTGAGCCACGCCTTGCCAACAGATGATAAACAATAAGATCCCTCCCCATAGCCTGTAGATAAGGGAGCATATCTGTTGAATCGCAGAGGGGGTCTTGGTAAGGAATCTAACAATTGCCCAATCCAATATAAGTCTTTGGAAAACAAAAGTTATATGGTAGATTGCTTTCATTTCAGAGAGTTAGTCTCAAATCGGTCAGGGTTTTATGGGATACAAATTCATAACACACTGCAAATTAAATTGCAAACTTTTGTAAAATTCTGCTATTCCACTATTGCTTTGTTAACAAATAATAAAAAATCGGCATTTGATCAAAACGCCTCCAGATTGCATGAGGCAGGGTTTTCCCCTGCGCGCTATGCAACCCGCACCTGATTGCCGCCGTTTCGCTTAGCCCGGTAAAGGGCCAGGTCAGCAGCGCTGATCAACTCATTGGCGCTGACGGGCAGCGGTGTTAACGCAGATTGTGAGTTATAACTGAAAACGCCCACGCTGCAGGTCACGTGGAAGGTGTGATCAGTACTTTGGAAGGAAATCTTCCCGATCATTTCACGTATCTTCTCTAATCTTAAGATAGCCGCTTGATATTTGGCCTCGATCAGCACTATGGCGAACTCGTCGCCGCCGTAGCGGGCCACAATATCGGTGCCGCGCACCCCGTTCGTCAATAACCGGGCAATGTTTTTCAGCGTGATGTCGCCGGCAAGATGACCATAACGGTCGTTGACGCTCTTGAAGCGGTCCATATCGAACATGGCCAGCACGAATGTATTCACCTGTTTCCTGGCGGCGAGCCCTAATAGGCTTTCCAGTCGCTCAATAAAAGCATCATGATTCAGCAGGTCGGTGAGGGAATCACGGGCAATCATTTTTTGCAACTGGCGTCCGCGGCGCATCCGGGCGGAAACTAAACTGACCAGATAATCGAACGCCACCGGTTTGGTCACAAAATCGTCGGCTCCAATCCCAATGCAGGTAAGGCGCTTCTGGGGATCGGTTTCCTGGCTGACAAAGATGATGGGTAACTGGGTATAAGTGTCTTCCTGGCGCAACGCGACTGCCAGGTCCAGGCCGCTGCAACCTGGCATAGAGAAATCAAGCAGCAGTAATTCCGGCCGAAAATCAATCAGGGGTTGCATGACCTGCAGAGGATCGTTGACCACCAGGGTTTCCATGCCGGCTTCCTGGAGCGCGTGCTGATAAAGATTCGCCAGTTCGCGGTCATCATCCACGATGAGGATACGATAGGGTTCGGTTGTTTCCGGCCTTAGCAATTCATCCAGACGGACGACCATGTCCCTCGGATTGACCGGTTTCGTGAAATAGGCTACGGCGCCCGCCTTTAAGGCCTGAAGCCGCGACTGAAGATCGATGCGGGCCGAGACAAAGAGCACAGGGGCCGGGTTTGCCAGCCGCTGACTGAGTTGCCGAACCGCGTCCATGTGGGCGATGGAACTCTCCGAAAACATGATATCCAGGATAACCGCCTGCGGCGGCCGCCTTTGGGCGGCCTCCATGAAAGCGTCGATATCGGAAAAGACGCCAATCCGGTACCCGTATGCAGACAATTGCTGCGCCAGCGTCTTCGCCTGTAATTCGCCTTCCTCCACCAGGTACAGTAGCTCAGGAGCATGGCCGTCGCCCCGATGGGTGCGGTCAGGCGCCAATTGTTCAACAGGGGCCGCGCTGTATCCGCCTGGATTCGCCGAGTTCTCCAACACCGTGCACAGCGCTTCAAGGGATTCCTCCAGCTGGATGATTCTCTCCGCGCTGACATGGCTTTCCTCCCCCTTGATCAGTTGCAACAGCGCTAAGACAGCTCGCGCCGTGTCGGTGATCGTAGGAAAGCCAAACACCGCCCCCGAGCCGGCCAATTGATGGACTATCCGGCTGAGCCGCTCCCAGACATCGCTGCGCGACTGATCGTGCCTGGCCATTTGCCATAACGCCCTCACTTCAGCCATCTTTTCGGGCAGGGCGGCAATGTAAGCGTGGACCAGTTCCTGATGCTTATCGCTGGTTTTATTGCTGGTGTTGTTAAATCGCGGCATTAGGTTAGATTAGTAGCTCATGCAAGGCCTGGTGTTCATAGCGATCAAGTGTCCCCCTGTTTCAGTGGATACACGGGTTATCCGCTTAAGCTGGGATACCTTCAGGCAGACGTTGGATAACCGCCGTGCTTTCGCCCTGGCTAAAACTGGCTCACCTTGGTTTGATAATGCCGTCTACTTTACAGGCTTCGCTTGGTTGTTTATAGAATCGAGCGACGGTCAGGCAGAAGATTTTACAAATCATTACAAAGCCAGTGATTCCTGCTCGCTCGTAACCTTCTGGTTTTAATATTTGTTATTTTGCAATAAAAGCATAAGAATTTACTAATATTCTTTTTAAATAAGATGTTATGGAATTTTGAGCGGGAATTGCTGTTACAAAGCGGACTTTGGCCGCTTATGGTGAGCATTCCGTGTCAAGGAATGAGCTACGGCCAGCAGGCCTGAAGAGAGGTGGATGTCATCTGCCCTGCGCCTGCAGCAGACTTGTCAGTCCGTCCTGCAAGGGCGTCCACGCCCGCGCTCCGAAGCGCTGACTGAGGCGGCTGTTGTCGGCAACCGAGTGGCGGCTATCGCCCGGCCGGTGCTCCGCAAACCGGATCTCGAAGTTGTTGCCGGTCAGCGCTTCGAGCGCAGCCACCAGGTCCAGCAGCGTGGACTGCCGGCCAGTTCCCACATTCAGCGTCAGATTGGTGGAAGCCAATGGCATGGTCAACGCCTGCAGCAGCACGGCCACCAAATCCGACACGTAGACAAAGTCACGGCTTTGCAGGCCGTCGCCGAAGACCGTAATGGGCTCCCTGGCCAGCAACCGGGCGGTAAAGATGCTGATCACGCCGGAATAAGGCGAAGCCGGATCCTGGCGCGGGCCATAGATATTGAAAAAGCGCAGGCCCACACCCGCGAAACCGTATTGGTGGGCATAAAAGCGCAGGTAATGTTCGCCCGCCAGCTTATCGATGGCGTAGGGCGACAGCGGATTCAACACGCTGTCCTCGCGGAGCGGCAACTCTGCGGGCTGGCCGTAAACGGCGGCTGAGCTGGCGTAGATGAATCGCTGCACCCCGTGATGGCGGGCCGCCTCCAGCAACTGCAGGGTGCCCACCAGGTTGCTCTGATGAGCGCCCAGGGTATCGGCAATGGAGGCCGTCACCGAGGCGACCGCCGCCAGGTGAATTACGGCGGCGGCATCTTTGATGCCGTGGGCGACGGCTTCGGGGTTGCAAATATCGTCGGCGACAACGGTGAGCGCCGGGTGATGAACAGGCAAATTCTGTAATTTGCCTGTGGACAGATTATCGAGAACAGTGACCGCATA
>Ga0209253_10005333_pt1 | contig 11152 bp, 11 predicted proteins | sample FrelakmetBRP12BR_FD_187145 | JGI IMG/M metagenome (GOLD analysis project Ga0209253, IMG submission 187145) | Freshwater lake sediment microbial communities from the University of Notre Dame, USA, for methane emissions studies - BRP12 BR (SPAdes)... | ecosystem: Environmental > Aquatic >... | reverse complement strand
GAAACGTTCAAGACAGGTGCAGCATCCACCGCGCACACTGTCTGAAGCAGAAGGGCATTGAGAGCGACGTGCCATGGCAGCGGATCGCGTCGTGAACGACAAGACTTGTTCGGGGCGCGGCCCTGCTGTCGAACTACCTCCTGGTGGCCAGCTCTCCGGGCCCAGGGTGCCGAGAAGGTGCTGCTGCTCGGACCCGCACGCGCTGGGGGCTCGACCACTGAACGACCATGACCCGAGCACCGCTGAGGGTCTTGCGTCGAGCACAATCCGCGCCGGGCGAACCCACCCCCAGCCACCGATGTACACCGCCACCTTCACCTTTGCCAAGCGCGAGTTCGATGACGCTTTCCATGCCCTGGACCAGGTCATCGCCCATATCGCCAAGTCCATTCCCGGATACCGCGGCGAAGAGAGCTGGGAGAACTCGGGCACGGGGCTGGTGTGCAACGTCTACTACTGGGACAGCCTAGACGCCTTGCAGCAGCTCATCGACCATCCGTCCCATCAAGCGGCCAAGCAGCGCCAGGGGCAATGGCTCAATGGCTACCAGGTGACCATTGCGCAGGTCATGAAGAGCTATGGCGACGGCGGCATCGCTCATCCACTGGCGACAGCGCAAGGTGGATCCTTGCCAGCGTCGGGCCAGCCGACATTCGACCGCTAACATGGGCATTGCCGAGGACAAACACATGGCATGGGTTCTGCGGGTGGTGGCCGGCCTGCTGGAAGTGGGATGGGCCATCGGGCTGAAGTACACGCAAGGCTTCACGCGGCCCTGGCCCAGCGTCTTCACGCTGACCGCCATGGTGCTCAGCGTCGTGCTGCTGGGCATTGCGATGAAGTCGCTGCCGGTGGGGATGTCTTACGCCGTGTGGGTGGGTGTGGGTGCCGTCGGCACGGCAGTCCTTGGCATGGTGCTCTTCGGTGAACCGGCAACGGCGGGACGACTGGTCAGCCTGGGCTTGATCGTTGCCGGCATCGTCGGGCTCAAGCTGGCCAGCTCGGCATGAGACTTTGCACGTTGTGCAGATTCGTGCCTGCCCCATCCACGACCGCCATCGCAATTACCGTTGCAACCGCCATTGCAACCCTTGATCAAGGATCACTGCCGTGACACCGCATCCGACCGATCTGCAACTCGAATCCTGGCTCGTCACCGCCGGCAGGCGATCCGAGCCCGGCGCGCCGCTCAACGTCCCGTTGGTGCCGGCCAGCAACTTCATCATCGGCGGCGGGCGCGAGTATTCACGCGACGATGGCACACCGACCTGGGAGGCGCTGGAAGAAGTGGTGGGCGGCCTGGAGTCGGGCCGGGCCGTCGCCTTCGCCTCCGGCATGGCCGCGATCGCGGCGGTCTTCGACCAACTGCCGGCGGGCTCGACCGTCGTCCTGTCCGATGACTGCTACCAAGGGGTTGCCGGCCTAGCTGCCGCCGGGTCGCAGCGCGGCCGCTGGTCGGTCCAGCGGGTGGCGCTGGACGACACGGCCGGTTGGATCCAGGCCTGTGCCCAGGCCGACCTGGTCTGGCTCGAATCACCTTCGAACCCGCTGCTCGGCGTGGCCGATCTACAAGCCATCTGCGCGGCAGCCCGCAAGCCGGGCGCCATCGTGGCCGTGGACAACACCTTTGCGACACCGCTCAACCAGCGCCCGCTGGACTTCGGCGCCACCGTGTCGCTGCAATCGGCCACCAAGTTCATCGGCGGCCACTCCGACCTGCTGGCGGGCGTGGCAACGACGAAGAGCGATGCGTTGTGGCACGCGCTGAAGAAGTCACGTGAACTGGCCGGCGCCACACCGGGCACCCTGGAGTGCTTCCTGGCAGTGCGGGGCGCCAGGACCATGGCGCTGCGCCTGGAGCGGGCGCAGCAATCGGCGGCAGTGCTCGCCACGCGGCTGGAATCTCATCCGATGGTCGAGCTGACTCGGTATCCCGGCCTGCCATCGCACCCCACGCATGCCGTGGCCCGGCGCGTGCTCAAGGGCTTCGGATCCCTGATTTCGTTCGACGTCCGGGGCGGCGCTGCCGCAGCCGATGCCGTGTGCAAGGCCGTCAGGCTCATCCGACACGCGACCAGCCTGGGTGCGGTGGAGTCGACGATGGAACGCCGTGCGGCGATCCCGGGGCAGGAGCATCTGCCACCTGCGTTGCTGCGCCTGAGCGTCGGCATCGAGAACGTCGACGACCTCTGGAACGATCTCGAGACCGCACTGCGCGCCGCTGCGGCCTGATCCGACAGGCCCGCGGCGACTGCCCGTAAAGCGGCGCCAGAACACCGATCGTTCAGGGCTTGCCCGGACCACTTGTCCAGACCCGGATGGAACTGCGTCCGGACAGTCTTCGGGCCCGTGTTCCGCAACTTTGGCGTCTTCGACGCGATCGACGACTTCGGTTCTTGGAGTAACTGCCGAAGGTCCAGCGCTGGCGTTGCGCGCTGGCGGCGAGGCTGTCGGTCGCTGCGGCGGCACATCTCGACTACCAGGAGCTGCTTCGCCTGTTCCTGTTGGCCCGTCGCTCGGCGCTGTCGCGGCGCACGGCCGCAGCGCAAGCAGTGAGCTGACGGTTGGGACACGACGGAGTCAATCCGGACGTCCGGTTTCGGATCAGGCGCGGTGTGTCAGCTTTTGGCCGGGACTGCCTGTTCGCGGTCAGCGCCGACAGCTGCCATTCAATTCGGCGCGGGCAGAGTGATCGGTACCCAAGGTCGCGAGCTCAATATCTCGACCCATTTCGGTCCCACGACAACCCAGATCGCATACCCGCAATCTGCTTGTCGGCTTGAGTCTAGTTGGCTACGGGTTGCGGCTGGGAGCGCCGTTGGCAGTAGACGTCCGCGTTCACGCCGCCGCCATCAGAAGTTCAGCGTTCACGGTCACAAAGAAGTCGCATCTCAGTCGAGCGCAGGCCTGGCGCCGTGCGCCAGGCCGCAGGTTCATTCTTGATCGGCCCCGCTATCTCCTTGCCGCAGGCGGCCTATATGTGCTCGAGATATCGCACCCGCAGGATGTGTTCAGAATCGGCTCTTCGACGGCGATTGAACTCGCGATGGAACTGCCCATGACACCGATGCGACGACTGCTGTACCTGATCCTGCTGTGCCTGAACCTCGGCGCAGGCGTGGCCGTTGCTCAGACAGGCGCCGCGCCGACGGCCGGGGTGCAGCCACCGAAGCCCACAGCCGTGCTGATCGAGAACGTGCGCGTGTTCGATGGCAAATCCGAACGGCTGTCGGCGTCTTCGAACGTGCTCGTCGTCGGCAACAAGATCCAGTCGATCTCGGCCACGCCGATCAGTCCACCGGCCGACGCCACGCTGACGCGCATTGCCGGCGGCGGCCGCACGCTGATGCCGGGGCTGATCGACAACCACGTGCACATCGTGATGACAGCCAGCACCATGGCCCAGATGTCCGATCCGAGTGCCAAGTTCGAGGAGATCGAGGCGCGCGGCGCCGAGGAAGCGCGGCAGACACTGCTGCGCGGCTTCACCACCGTGCGCGACCTCGGGGGTTCGGTGTTCGGCATCAAGAAGGCCATCGACGCCGGCTTAGAAGTTGGCCCGCGCATCTATCCGAGCGGCGCCATGATTTCTCAGACCTCGGGCCACGGCGACTCGAGGCTGCCCCACGAGCGCTCGCGGCGCTTCTTCGGCAAGCCCTCGCTCGGTGAGGAGATGGGCTTCAGCTTCATCGCCGACGGCCGCGACGAGGTCCTGACCGCGACGCGCGAGAACCTGCGCTACGGCGCCACGCAGATCAAGGTGCATGCCGGCGGCGGCGCGGCCACCGCCTACGATCCGCTAGACGTCACGCAGTACACACTCGACGAACTGAAAGCCGCGGTCGAGGCTGCCGACGACTGGAACACCTACGTCACCGTGCACGCCTACAACGCGAAATCCGTGCGTCGATCGGTCGAGGCCGGCGTGAAGGTGATCGAACACGGCCAGCTGCTCGACGAGGCCACCGTCAAGCTGCTCGGCGACAAGGGCATCTTTCTCAGCCTGCAGGCGCTGGACCCGGCACCGCCGTGGGCACCGGCGAACGTCCGCGAGAAGAAGGACGAAGTCATTCGCGGCACCGACAGTGCCTTCAAGTGGGCTAAGCAGCACAAGGTCAAACTGCTGTGGGGCACGGACTTCCTGTTCAACCCCGAGCAGAACAAGAACCAGAACAAGGACATCCCGAAGCTGCGCCAGTGGTTCACTCCGGCCGAGGTGTTGAGGCTCGTCACTTACGACAATGCCCAGGTGTTTCAGCTGTCGGGGCCGCGCAACCCCTACCCGGGCAAGCTTGGTGTGGTCGAGCCCGGAGCCTACGCGGACCTGCTGCTTGTCGATGGTGACCCCCTGGTTAACTTGGAGCTGGTCGCCGACCCGGCGAAGAACTTCTTGGTCATCATGAAGGACGGCAGAATTCACAAGAACCTACTGCAACCCTGACGCGCAGGCTCGGGTCGTTGCTCACGGGCGATTCGAGCAGGTTGCAACTGGCGCAGACGGCAAATGGCCAAGGGACTTCTTGTCGGCCGTGCCGACGGGACATGAATCTGCATAGGCATAGTGAATTGCCAGCTGTCGATATTCCGCGGATCTACGACGAACCTGCGGTCGTGAAAGCGGACTGTCGTGTGCGATCGGTTATGGCCGAGACTTGCCGACCACGAACGGCAGCTGACTGGCAACCTGATTCCAGTGCTGATGCGGGCGGATCTGGATCACGCGTTCGCGGTGCGCTGGTTACAAACTCCGAACTGGGCTGCTCCAGACCGGCTGTTCACCGGTACCGGCAGTCGGCCATGAGCCGTCGCTCGCGACTGGCAGCTCTCCGGCAGGCCAACAGCCAGGGCGACTGACTTGAACCGCCTGACACTTCGATGCCGTGCAGCCACCCGCTACGGGCTGCACTCCGCGGCCCGATACACCGACTCAGGCGGTCTCGAAGCCATTACTGCACGGGCAGCACGGCATTCACCTGCCCCGTGCCAGAGGCAACGAAGTACGGTGTGACGATCTCCGCCTTGCCCCGGTAGGCATCCCAACCCAGAGCACCGAGCAACATGGCCGTGTCGTGCATCCAGCCTTCGCCGTAGCAGGTCTTGGCGTAGGTGGGCAGCATGGCGCTGAACTCCTGCCAGCGACCGGCCTGCCACAGCTCGAGCGCCCGCAGGTCGCACTGGCGGAAGAATTCGTCGCTGATCTCGTAGGGCCGGTTGAACACCTCGCGGTTGTCGTGGATGCGGTGCGACAAGGAACCGCTGGCGATCAGCGCGACCTTCCCGGGGTAGGCATCGATGGCCTCGCGGAATGCCGCGCCCACACGGCGGCTTTCCTCGATGGTCGAGTAGGCACACCAGCCCGAAACCGACACGACCTTGACCTTGCGTCCCAGTTGCATGAAGTGCATCGGCACCAGCGTGCCGTACTCGAGCGGCAGCAGCTTGCTGCGATGCGCGATCGTGGTCACACCGCGTTCGGTGGCCTTGGCGGCGAGCGTGATCGCCAGCTCCGAGTTGCCGGCATGATCGAACTCCAGCGACTCGATCTGGGTGGGAAACTCGGTGCTCTGGAACACGCCCTGGAACGAGTCGTGCGCGTTGACGTGGTACGCCGCGTTGCTGAGCCAATGCGTGTCGAGGATCACAACGGTGTCGATGCCGGCCTGCAGAATGCGGTCGCCGATCTGCTTGAGTCCGTCGATCGCGTCCTGCCTGCAACCCTGCAGCGGACCAGGCAGTTCGGACAGCACCATTCTCGGTATGTGGGTGACCTTGGCAGCAAGGGTCAGGCTCATCGGTGTCTCCTGTGATGTGTGAATCGAAGCGCCAGTTTGGCTGCCATGCCTGTGGGCGGGAAGCAATGCTTTCAGGGGCATTCGAAAGCCACGCTGGAGAATCCGGCCGGCATGTCTCGCGCACGATCTGGCTGCGCTTGTACCGCTCACGCGCAGCGGCGATTCACTGCTTCGTGTTCGCTCGAGCCCAGTGCGGCAACCAGCCGGCCAGGTGCTCCGCAAAGCTCTCTCCGGCAGGCGGCACCGATCGCGCCAGCGGGCGGTAGAGGCAGACCTTGCGCACGGTCTCCGGGTCGACCACCCTGCGCATCTGCAGTCCGAGCGTCTGCGCCCAGACGCCGACATAAGCCGGCGCCAGCGTGGCGGCCAGGCCCTGGGCGGCGATACCCAAGGCCGTCGTGATGTTCTCGACCACGTCCACCGGAACCACCCGAGAGTCCTCCGGCGCGTTCAGGCGCATTTGAGCGACGCTTCGTTCATGGTCCCGTCCGGCCGCCACCAAGGGCACCTGTCGCAGATCCGACCAGCGAACCGTCCGCTTCTTCGCCAGCGGGTGGTCCGGTGAACACCACAGGACCCACGGGCTGTCGAACAGCGCAATGCGTTCCACCTCCGGTGGCGTGTGTCGATCCGGCCCGATCGCCAGATCGACATCGCCCGCGGCCACGGCATCGACCAGGGCGTCGACCGCCACGTCTCGCACCCTGACCACCACCTTGGGCCGTTCCTCGTGATAGGCCTTGATGGCCGCTGGCAGGGCCGTGGCCGCCAGCACCAGCGGCGCGCCCACGCGAACCACGCCTGCAGCCCGGTTGCGCACGTCGCCTGCGGCACTTTCCGCGGCTCTCACGTGCCTGAGCATCGTTTCGGCCGATGCCAGGAAATCGCGCCCGGCGCTGGACAGGCTGACACGCCGCGTCGTTCTGTCGAAGAGCCGGAAGCCGACTGTCGACTCCAGTTCGGCGACCAGTTGGCTGACAGCCTGTGCCGTCAAGCCCATGCGCTCGCCAGCGCCGCTGAAGCTGTGCAGATCGGCCACGACGACGAAGGCCTCGATCTGCCTGAGCGAGAAGCGTGTCAGTGCCATGCCGGTATCAGGATGGCCGGGTTCTGTGCCGACAGCACGGCGGTGGTGACGATGTGCCCGCCGGTGTGCTCGACGACCAGATCTTCGATGTTGCGCATTGCCTCCCGCACCCGATCGTCACCGACGGGCGGCAGCCCGTCGATGTTGAAGAAGACTGCGCGGGTCTGCGCAAGCGTCTGTGTTCCCGCGGCCTGCCGCCATGTCCAGCGCCGCGTCAGCACCACGGCACCTTGGGCGAAGACCACCTCGCCCTGTGCCGGCGCTTGGGCAGCCGAGCCGTCAGCCGCAACGAAGCTGTCGCCAGCCTGTGCGCGGCGCAGTTGCAGCCCCGGCTCCGATGCGGGCAAGGGATGGACGCCTGCAGGCAGCAGATGGCGCAGCGACACGATGTTGCCGATATCCACCAGCGGGTTGATCGAGGGCAGCCGGTCCGGCTTGAGCACGCGGCGCAGCATGGCCTCGATCGAGCTGCGGTGCTCGGAAGGCTTGGCACCGAAGCGGCGGTAGGCTTCGCGCCAGGAAGCCACTTCGGGGCGTTCGACCACGGGACCGTCGCCCAGTCGCTCGCGTACGCGCTCTTCCTCGGCGCGAAGCTGGATTTCGAGCCTTAACGCGTCGCGGCCGTTGTCGGCACCGGACACCACCACGACGCCGCGGCTGTAGCCGGGGTAGGCGCCGAAGATGTCCGCTGCGATCCTGTACTGCATTCACTCGTCCCGTCGTGCGGTTTCAGACCAGGGACTGTTGCACAAAGCCCGCGCCCCTTGCGCGCTCGGCCGGGCTCAGGGCTGCACGTAGATGGTCTTCACCGTCGTGTAGAACTCGGCGGCGTACCGGCCCTGTTCGCGCGGCCCGAAGCTCGAGCCCTTGCGTCCGCCGAAAGGCACATGCGCATCGACACCCGCGGTGGGCGCATTGACCATCACCATGCCGGCCTGCAGATGGCGCTTGAAATGCGCCGCGCTCTTCAACGAGGTCGTGCACACACCCGACGACAGGCCGTAAGGCGTGTCGTTGGCCAGCGCCAGCGCTTCGTCGGCATCGGCGGCGCGGATCACCGCCGCCACCGGCCCGAAGATCTCCTCGCGGCTGATGCGCATCGCATTGGTGGCGTCGGTGAACAACGTCGGCTGCAGGTAGAAGCCCGGCTGGCCGTCGACGACCGGCAGGGCATCGCCGCCGAAGGCCAGCGTCGCCCCTTCGGCGCGACCGATGCGGATGTAGTCCAGGTCCTGCTGCAGCTGCGCCGCATCCACCACCGGGCCGATCACCGTGCTCGCACGACGCGCATCACCGACCGTCAGCGTGCGCAGCCTGGCCAGCATCGCCTCGACGAAGCGGTCATGGATGCCTGCAGTGACGATCAGGCGCGAGCTGGCGGTGCAGCGCTGCCCCGTGGAGTAGTAGGCGCCGTTGATGGCGCAGGCCACGGCCACGTCCAGATCGGCGTCGTCCAGCACGACCAGCGGATTCTTGCCGCCCATCTCGAGCTGGAAACGGGCCATCGGTCCGGGCCGGCCGACACAGGCCTGCGCGACCTTGCGGCCCGTGGCCTCGGAGCCGGTGAAACTGACCCCGGCCACGCGCGTGTCGTTCAGCAGCGCATCGCCGACATCGCGGCCGCGGCCCATCACCAGGTTGAAGCTGCCTGCCGGCAGGCCGGCACGGCTGAGGATCTCGGCCAGCGCCCAGGCGCTGCCTGGCACCAGTTCAGCCGGTTTGAAGACCACCGTGTTGCCATAGGCCAGCGCCGGGGCGATCTTCCACGCAGGAATGGCGATCGGGAAGTTCCACGGTGTGATGATCGCCACCACGCCGATCGGCTCGCGCGTGATCTCGACGCTCATGCCGGGCCGCGTGGAAGCCAGCAGTTCGCCGGGCACGCGCAGCGATTCGCCGGCGAAGAACTTGAAGATCTGCGCGGCACGTTGCACCTCGCCCATCGCATCGGGCAAGGCCTTGCCTTCTTCCCGGGCCAGCAGGTCCGCCAGCTCGGCCTGGCGCGCCGCGATCTCCGAGCCGACCTTGTCCAGCGCGTCCGCTCGCTGCTGCGGCGTGAACGCCGCCCACCGCGGCAGCGCCGCCTGGGCTGCATCGATCGCCTGCGTGGCCTGCGCGGCACCGGCGCGGGCAAAGCTGCCGACCACGTCGCGCGTGTCCGACGGGTTGATGTTGTCGGCTGCGCCAGTGCCGTCGACCCAATCGCCGGCGATGAAGTTGCGCTTTACGGTCATGTCAGTCCCTCGGACGGTGGAGCGTGCCTTCAGCCGCCGTGGGCGCGGCGCAGGTTGTTCTTGAAATGCTCGGGCACACGCTCGTCGAAGCCGAAGGCAACGCGCCGCACCTCGGGGCTGTCGGTCGGTGCATGGCCGACGCCGAGCGCGCTGGCGCGTGGCGCCTCGATGCCGACCACGGTGCCGGTAATGCGGCCGATGCCGGTGATCTCGCACTCGACCAGGTCGCCCGGGTCGACGCTGCGCGAATGGCACGGCGTACCCATCAGGATCACGTCGCCCGGCACCAGCGTGATGTGGCGCGCCAGATCGGCGATCACGTAGTGCGGGCCCCAGATCGTCTCGTCGCCGATGTGTGCCTCCTGCACGACCAGGCCGTTGACGTAGGTGTGCAAGGTCTGCTCGAAGAGATTCACGCCGCGCACGATGCCCGGGCCGATGGGCAGCAGCGTGTCGGCCCCCTTGACGCGCAGCATGCTGCCCTGGTCGGTGTCGCGGAAGTTCTGCAGGCCCATGTCCAGCGCCGGGCAGAAGCCCTCGATGCAGTCCCAGGCCTCGTCCGGTGTGACGTTTCGGCAGGTGCGGCCGATGACCACCGCGTATTCACCTTCGTAGTTCAGGTACTGGCAGTCGGCCGGCTTCAGGATCTGCCCCCGATGGCCGTTGAGCGAGGTCGGCGGCTTGGTGAAGTAGGTCGGCGTCTCGGTCGGCTTCGGCTTGCTGCGCGTCTCGATGCTGCGCGAGCTGTACGAGATGTGCACGGCGATGATCTTGCTCGGCTCCACCGGCGGCAGATAGCTGGCCGCGTCGGCATCGAGCAGCCGGCCATCGTCGAGCCTGAGCTTGCCAGCGTCGGCGCCGGATTCGAGCATCGTGCCCCAGAAGGCGCTGCCGCCCACCAGCACCCGACGGCGCTCGACACGCGGGCCACGCATCACGGCCGGAAGTTCGGTGAACGGAAACTCGAAGTTCATGCGACCACCTCGTCGGTGGGTTCGAACCAGATGTGGATATTGCCGGTGCCGCGCGCGTTCTCGTAAGCCGACAGCGGCTGGCCCTTGGCGCGGCAGTCCGCGCCGCCCATGGCGCCGAGCATCTGCAGGTAATGCGCGCCGAAGGCCTCCCACGGCAACTTGCGGTATTCGTCGTTCCAGCGCTCCAGCACCGTGTCGTGCCGCCCTTGCTGCAACAACTCGATCGCGCCCTTGTCGCTTTCGATGTTCTCGGGCCGCGAGACGTTGCTCTCATGGAAGATGCGCGGGTGTTTCGGCGTCCAGTCGATGCCGTTGAAGCGGTGGCTCAGCGCGCCCGAGGCGAGCAGCACCGCGCGCAGGCCGCTGCGCCGAACGGCCTCGCCGATGGCCTCGCCGGACTTCAGGAAGTGCGGCCAGTCGCAGTTCTGGCAAGAGCTCAGGGTCAGCACCGGCGTATCGCTGAGTTCCAGCCGCAGGTGCTTGACCAGGTTGATCGTCGCGTACTGACGGCCCAGCTCGGGATGGCAGATGGCGCGGTTGTAGCCACCGCGTTCGCGCGACACCGCCTCGATCTCGTGCGCCAGCCGCGGATGGCCGCGGTAGTCGTAGGGCACACCGTGCAGGTACCAGGGCATCTCGTCGGAGACGTAAGTGCCGCGGTAGCGCTCGCCGCCGTCGGCCAGGTGGTAGCCGGTGGTGAACCAGTGCGAGTCGAAGATCAGCACCACATCCGGCCGGGCCGCCGCAATGTGCTGGCGCAGCCGGGCGTAGCCGCCGATCAGGTCGGAGTCCTCGCCTGCGCCCATGGCGCGGCGGAACTCCTCGCACTGCATCAGGCCCGGGTGGTGCGATACCAAAGCGGCACCGACGATGCTTCCATCCATGAAGACTGCTCCTGTGTTCTGCGGGTTGATGCCCGTGTTAGTCGAAAGTCCTGGCGGCCCACAGCAGGCGCCGTGTCGCCAGCGGATCGGGCAGCTCAATGCCTTTGACTTGCAATGCAAGTTCTGGTCTTATCGGCATGATGTGTCCTTAAACGTAAACGGACGATCGAATCTGGTTAGT
>Ga0209253_10005332_pt1 | contig 11152 bp, 12 predicted proteins | sample FrelakmetBRP12BR_FD_187145 | JGI IMG/M metagenome (GOLD analysis project Ga0209253, IMG submission 187145) | Freshwater lake sediment microbial communities from the University of Notre Dame, USA, for methane emissions studies - BRP12 BR (SPAdes)... | ecosystem: Environmental > Aquatic >... | reverse complement strand
GGGTCGAACTGAGCCCGTCGAGCAGACGGCTCGACGCGACCCGGACCGGTCCACCGAACTCCTGCAAAGCGCCGTCCCATGAAGGAGAAGCAGACACTCGGCCACGCGTTCCCGAGGCGGTGAAACAGCACTGCCCTCGCCGGGTTGCCGCGCTTCCAGGAATTCGTTGACCGGTCATGTCTCCCGATTGGCCGCCTGCGCGCGCTGCCAGGGCCAGCGCCCGCTGACCTCCAGTTCGAGCGCGAAGCTCAGGAGCGTCCGGATCGCCACGATCACGGCGAGCACCCCCAGATTCTGCAACGTGGGTTCGATGGCCACCGTGCCAATGATGTCGGCAATCACAAGCAGTTCGAGCCCGAGCAGGATCGCCCGGCCGAGGTCGGCCCGCAAGGCGTGGTACGCGTCCTGGAAAGTGGCGCGGCGCACAAGGCGCCTACCGAAGGCCGCTGCAGCGAGGAGCGCGCCGAGAAGAAGCACGCCGACGCCGACGAATTCGACAACGCGTGCGGCCGCAACGACAAAGTGTTCGTAGTCCATGATGACTCGGCTCGTCCATTGAGGGCCGATCACGACCCGGCCCGATATTGCATTGAACCACAGGAGCGGCGATTCGGCTCCTGGTCCGGACTGGCGGGGCGGGTTCCGGGCCGACCGTGGAGCACGCGAACCGTCCGCAACGGATCGCTTCCCGTGGAATCGTCGCAAGCATTGATCGTCGTCAAATTATAGTTTAACGTTAAACTATAGGATTACCTCGGGAGCGTGCGAGGAGGCATCGATGGAACGGCGCGATTTCATTCGTATCGTCGGCGGCGGCATCGTGGTGGCCGCCGGCGCGGGAACGCTCGGCGGGTGCTCGTTCGCGGAGGTGCCGCGGTCGGCGGTGGCGGCATGGCAGAGCCCCCCGAAGGAGATGGACCTGCGACGCTGGGTCCTTTCGTATGCGCTGTTGGCGCCGAATCCGCACAACCGGCAGCCCTGGCTGGCCGACCTGGCCAAGGACGGCGAGATCACGCTGCGCGTGGACACCGAGCGCCTGCTGCCGGCCACCGATCCGTACGGGCGGCAGATCCTGATGGGGGCCGGTGCATTCCTGGAGCTGCTGCTGATGGCTGCCGCCGAGCACGGCCATCGCGCCGAACTGACACTGTTTCCCGAAGGCGAGCCGGGCGAGCACCTCGACCGCAAGGCTGTTGCCAGAGTCCGGCTGGTGGCCGACGCCGGGGCGGCGCGCGACCCGCTGTTCGCCCAGGTGTTGACGCGCCGTACCGACCGGCGCGCCTACGATCCCGGGCGGCCCGTTGCCGCTGCCGATGTGGCGCGCTTGCGCGCGGCCGCAGGTGCGCTGCCCGTGCGCTTCGGCCTCGCGGGACGTGCCGACGCAGAGGCCGCCGACGCGCCCCGCGTCGAGGCCGTCCGCGCCATCGCCCGCGAGGCCTGGCGCATCGAGCTGACGACCGAGGCGACCATGATGGAATCGATGCGTCTGCTGCGCGTCGGCAGCGGCGAGATCGACCATTACCGCGACGGCATCGCGATCACCAGCCCCTTCCTGGTGGTAATGACCAGGACCGGCCTGTTCGACCGCAGCAAGTTCCCGGCGCCCGATTCGCAGGCCACGGTGGGACAGATCAGGGACTTCGATGCGATCACCGCTTCCACCCCGGCCTACCTCTGGCTCATCACCGAAGGCAACCGCAGGTCTCAGCAGCTGGATGCCGGCCGCGCCTACGTGCGCGTGAACCTGGCCGGCACGGCGGCCGGGCTGGCGATGCATCCGAACGAGCAGTCGCTGCAGGAGTTCGCGGAGATGGCAAGGCCGTATCGGGCGATTCACGCGCTGCTCGACGCGCCGGCCCCGCAGTACACGGTGCAAATGCTGGCGCGGGTCGGGCATCTGCCGGCCGATGCGGCGGCGGCGTCACCGGCGCCGCGCCGCGGTCTGGCCGCCCATCTCGTGAACTAGCGGGCCGTGCGATGCCGCGCAAGTCCCGGCCGGCTCCCGTCGAGGATCCGGTCGTCTTCCAGGTGCTGAACGAGATCGGAATCATCGATCAGCTGGCCCGGCACAAGGCCGGCCAGGTATTGGCGCCGGAACTCAACATGGCGCAGTTCATCGTCCTGAACCACTTCGCGCGTCTTGGCGGAGAATGCTCGTTGGTTCGATTGGCCGACGCCATGCAGGTGACCAAGGGCGCGATGACCAATACGGTGTCGCGTTTGCGCGCCAAGGGACTGATCGAGGTGCGGAGAGATCCGGAGGATGGGCGAGGGAAGCTCGTCACCCTGAACGCGCGGGGCAGGAAGGCGCGTGACCTCGCCGTGAAGAAACTCGGCCTGGTTCTGGCAGACCTGCGAGGCGTTGCCTCGTCTGATGAACTCGGCGTAGCCCTTGCGACGCTGCGCAGGCTTCGCGTCTGGTTTGACCGGAACCGATGAATCGAAAAGCAGCATCAGCCTGCGGCGACGTCGCGTCTGGCGAGATCCAGCTCGGTCTCGCACGCGTCCGCGTGGGCGAGCGGCATGGCGCCGATCGCCCACGCCATGGCGATGCCCGCGACGATGCCCCTCATCGCGACCCGAGGACGACCCGTGCGTGCACGAGCTCGGGCCGGTTGGCAGCCGAATCCTTGGCGAGCGCAGCGAGCTTCTCGTTGTACTTCCGGGCCGCAGCCGCATCGCCCGCCGCCTCGGCGCCGCGCGCGCACAGCGCGTAGTTGCGGAAGCGGTTGGGCTCGCGCTGCTGCGAAGCCTCGAGCTCCTTCAGCGCCGCCTGGGGCTGCTTGAGCTCGAGCAGCATCTCGCCCAGCAGCTCGCGTGCCGGCAGCAGGCGCGCGGGCGTCACGATGTGCTTCTCGTTGTGGTCCTCGAGGTCGGCGGAGGCGCGCATGAACTTGAGCGCCTCGTCGTTCTTGCCTTCGGCGAGCGCGATCCAGCCCGCGGCGCCCAGGCGCTGGATCTCGACTTCGGTCGCCCAGTACTTGTTCTTCGCGGCCTCGAGCGCGAGCTGCGCTGCCGCCAGCTGCTCGGCGTCCTTCCTGGCCGCGGCGAGATCGCCGGTGCGCGCGGACCCGAGTGCGCGCGCGTAGTACGTGATCGCGCTGACGAACGGATAGGTCGTGGCCGCCGGCACGAGGCTCGCGGCGGACTTCCAGTCGCCACGCTCGACCGCGTAGCGCGCAGGCATCGCGGCGATCGAGTACGGCGCGGTGAATCGCGCCGAGATCCCCGTCACCTTGTTCGCCGCGTCGATCGTCGCGCGCGCCTCGGCGTCGCGGGCGAGCTGCAGGTAGGCATACACCATGTAGTCGGCCGCGTGATAGGCCTCATCGGGCTCGTTGCCTTGCTTGGCGACCGCGGCCGAGCGTTCGTTCGTGCCGGCCGACTCTTCCCACGACCCCACGCGGGTGAAGATGTGCGAGGGCATGTGCAGCGCGTGCGGCGCGTCAGGCGCGATGGCAGCGTAGCGGCGCGCGGCGCCGAGGCCCTTCTCGGCGATCGGCGGCGCGTCGTAGCTGTGGATCAGGTAATGGGCGACGCCCGGGTGGCCGGGATACTTCTGGAACTGGGCTTCGAGAATCGCGGCGGCCTTGAGGTAGGCGGCGTATGTCTGGTCCGCCTGTGACTGCGTGCCGGCGATATAGAGCGCGGAGAAGATCTGCGCCTCGTCGTCGGCCGGGTAGCGCGCCGCGAGCGCTTCGAAGGCCCGGGCCCGGCTTGCCTGGCGATCCCGCTCGGGGCGGTTGGCGTAATCCTCGTAGTAGGCAGCGACGGCCTCGATGTAGTCGCGCTCGCGCTGGGTCTTGGCCCCGATGCGCCGGCCCTCGTCGATGGCCGCCTGCGCCTGCTCCGCGCCCCTGGGCGAGGCGCCTTGCCCCGCGAGCGGATTGGACATGAGGATCGCGGCGATGCCCCAGGTGGCGATCGCGCAGCCGGGATCTTTGGCGAGCACGTCGCGGAACGTCGCCTCGCCGGCGGAATACCAGAACGAGTGCAGCATCGCCACGGCGCGCTCGAAATCGGGCTGCACCCTGGGGTCGCACGAGGTGGCGAACGAGACCTTGCCGAGCTTGCCCCTGCCCGGTTCATCGTCGTGGGCGGAGGCGATGGCGGGGGCCAGCAGCAGGAACGCGGCAGCGAGGTGAATCGAGAGACGGGTGTTCATGGACGGCCTGCGTCAGAGGGTGGGGGAGGGACTCTGCGCCGCCGCCCGGTGTTCGTCAACGGGCTTCGGCGGCCAATGAACAGCGGATTATGGTCGGCCCGAGGTCACGCGCGACCCGATCGCCGCTACCGCACTTCCCCGAGCCCGGTCCCTCGAGTCAATCGTGCCGTGGTCACGCAGATCAGAAACCCATGCGCGCGCCTTCGCCCGTGCCCTCGACGCCGCTTTCGGTCGGCTTGCCCGCCTGATCGAACGCGTCCCATCGAATGAGCGACTTGAACGACTTGCCGTCTTCGGAGAGGGTGATCTTCTCGAACAGCACTCCGTGGCCGTCGGGCTGCCAGCCGCCGCCCCTGGCAATGTCCTCGAGAGGCTTGGGGGACTTCGTCAGGAAGACCTCGTACCTGGCCTCGAATTGTCTCGCGCCGGTGTTTCTCCACACCCCATAGGCGGGCGGTCCCGGCGGCGAAGCCGTTGGCAACCTTTCGGGGCGACGCGTTTCCCGCCAACCCGCGATCCGTCAGATGCGGCGAATCAGCGCCGGCAGGTTGCGTACGTCGATCGTCCGTGCACGCTCGGCGATGTCGCCACCGTAGCGGCCGATCAGCCCCTGGCCCTGCTCGAGGAGTGGCGCGAACGCGGCCTTGAGCTTTCCCGCATCGAGCGTGCGGCCGCCGCCGTAGTACTGCTTGGCGAGCTGTCCGAGCGCCCACGTGGTGGCAAACGCCATGCCGGAGCTTGCGCCCTGGCGGCCGACCGCGCGGCCCATGCCGCCCAGCACGGCGCCCAGCAAGCCGCCCAGCAGCTTGCGGCCGAACTGTTCGATGTACTGTCCGGCAAGGCCGACACCCAGCGTTGCGATGAATTCCTTGATGTGTCCCTGATCGAGCTCGTAGCCATAGGCGTTGCCGATCCGGTAGACGAGACGCACCTGCAGCGGCAGGATCGCCATCGAGGCGAGCGATTCCGGCAGCAGTTCCAGCGCGGCATTGGTGATGGACGCATTCACGATCTGCTGGTCCAGCGCGGCCGCGTCCGGCATCACGTGTCCCGGCACCTGGCGGACCGGCTCGGAACCGCTCGCGCCGGCGACGCCGGCGGCCTCCGCGACCGCGTCGGCCTGCTCCACGTAGCCTTGCGCTTCCGGCGCGGGCAATCCGAGCGCCGCGGCGAGATCGCGCAGGAACGCGCCTTCCGCCGGCGAGTGAACTCCGTCGGCGTCGGCGACCGCGACGGCGGTTTCGTAGGCCTGGCGGCGGGTTTCGGGCGTGGCGAGGGAGCGCACCGCATCCGCGATCGGGATCTTGCGCACCAGGACATCGTCGTAGACGTCGGTGAGGTCGATCCGGCCCTCGCCGAGCCGCGCGGCGAGGCTCTTCAGCGCGGCGCGCTCGCGCTCATCCTTGCCGCCGTCGGCGAGCGCCGCCATGAGGGCAATGGTCAGCAGTGCGCGAATCTCCGCATCGTTCATCGGAATCTCTCCCGGGTTCGTCGGACAATGGGTGGGCACAGGGCAACGCGGCACGCGGGCTCGGGGGAGCTCGCTCCAGGCGACTACGCCTCGCGCAGATCCCGGTGCTTGAGCGGCAGCGCACGGATGCGCTTGCCGGTGGCGGCCGCTATCGCATTGCACACGGCGGGGGCCAACGGAAGGATGACCGGCTCGCCGTGTCCGCCCCAGAATCCGCCGGTCGGCGCGAGCACCGTCTCGACCTTCGGCATCTCGTCGATGCGCGGCAGCGGGAAGTCGTGGAAGTTGGACTCCACGACGCGCCCGTCCTTCACGTTGATCTCCTGGTAGAGGATGCTGCCGAGACCATACACCACGTTGCTCTCGGCCTGCGCGCGACAGGTATCGGGATTGACCACGTAGCCCGAGTCGATCGCGACGACGATCCGGTGCACCCGGGGCGCACCGGCCGCGTTCACCGACACCTCCGCCACCATCGCGGAATAGCTGCCGAAGCCGTCGGCGACCGCGACGCCGCGGTACACGCCCGCCGGCAGTGCCGACCCCCAGCCCGCGGCCTTCGCCACGGCTTCGAGCACCCGCCGGTTCTTGTCGCCCTCCTTCAGCATCGCCAGCCGGAACTCGACCGGGTCCCTGCCCGCGGCCGCGGCCAGCTCGTCGATGAAGCACTCGCGGTAGAACGCATTCTGCTGGCCCGGTGCGCGCCAGTTGCCCACCTGCACGTGGCCGTTGCGCATTGCGTAGTCGACCTGCTGGTTCGCCACCGCATAGGGCATGTCGCTGAACGAACGCACTGCCGAGAGCTCGATGCCGTCCTTGCTGAGCGCCGCCGGATTGAGGACCTTCTGGATCGACGGACAGGCGATCGTCGTGTGCATGGCGACGAGATTGCCCTGCGCATCGAGACCCGCTTTCATCCGCACGATGCTGGCAGGGCGATAGAAGTCGTGCTGCATGTCCTCGTCGCGCGACCACATCAGCTTTACCGGCACGCCGGGCACCGCCTTGGCGATCGCCACGCCTTGCCGGACGAAATCCTGGGACATGCCGCGGCGGCCGAAACCGCCGCCCAGCATCATCTTGTGCACCTCGATCTTCTCGAGCGGCAGGCCCGCGACTTCCGCCGCAGCCGCCATGGACGCCTCTCCGTTCTGCGTGGACGTCCACACTTCCAGGAAGCCTTCCGGCTTGAGCCACGCCGTGCACGTCTGCGGCTCCATCGTCGCGTGGCTGAGGTACGGCGACCGGTATTCCGCCTCGACGACCTTCGCCGCCGCAGCGAGACTTGCCTGAACGTCACCCAGTTTGCGCGCCTGCGGCAGCCGGGTATCGGCGAGGCCTTCACGCAGCATCGCCGCGATGGTCTCGTTGCTGGCGTTGCCGTTGCCGCCCGTATCCCACTCGACATTGACCTTCTTCAGCGCCTCGTTCGCGCGCCACCAGCTGTCGGCGACGACCGCGACGAAGCTCTCCTCGCGGACAACCTTCTTCACGCCGCGCATCCTTTGCGCCTCGCCCGCGTCGACGCGTAGGACCTTGCCGCCGAACACCGGGCATTGCGCGATGGAAGCGTGCAGCATTCCGGGCAGTGCGACGTCGACGCCGAAGACCGGCTTGCCGAGCACCTTGTCCGGGATGTCGAGGCGGTGCACCGGCTTGCCCGCGATCTTCCAGTCCCTGGGATCGCGCAGCTTCACTTCCCTCGGCGGCGCAAGCCTGGCCGCGTCGGCGGCGACCTGCCCATAACGAAGCTTCCTCCTGGTCGGCCCGTGCGATATGACCCCGCTCTCGGCCGTGCACTCGGCGGCCGGAACCTTCCACCGTGCGGCCGCCGCCATGACCAGCATCTCCCGGGCGCTGGCGCCCGCCTTGCGCACGTAGTCCTGCGACGAGCGCACGCCCTGGCTGCCGCCCGTGGACATCGATCCCCAGATGCGGTTTCTCCTGACGTGCTCGTTGGGTGAGGCGAACTCCGCGCTCACCTTTGCCCAGTCGCAGTCGAGCTCTTCGGCGACAAGTTGTGCGAGTGCGGTGTAGGTGCCCTGGCCCATCTCGGAACGGGCGATGCGAATCACGACCCGGTCGTCGGGATGGATCACGATCCAGGCGTTCACTTCGGTGGCAGCCGCTCCGCCGGCGGCCCTGGCCGCGACCGGAAACCGGAATTCGAGTGCGAGGCCGCCGCCCACCGCCGCGGAAACCTTGAGGAACTCGCGCCGTGAAAGTGCGATCGTCATGGCCGTCCTCCTCACCCTTTCTTCGCCGCGGGCGCGACGTTCTGTCCGCCAAGGGCGTGGATCGCCTTTCGCACCCGGGCGTAGGTTCCGCAGCGGCACAGGTTGGTCATCGTCCGGTCGATGTCCTCGTCCGTGGGCGTCGGAATCTTCGCGAGCAGGGCGGCGGCCGACATGATGATGCCCGTCTGGCAGTAGCCGCATTGCGGGACCTCGTGTTCGATCCACGCCTTCTGGATCCGGTGCAGACCCTTCGCCGACAGGCCTTCGATCGTGACGATCTTCCTGCCGACCGCTGCCGACACCGGCATCGTGCAGGACCGCACCGCGTCGCCGTCGACGTGCACGGTGCACGCGCCGCAGGCGGCAATGCCGCAGCCGTACTTGGTCCCGGGGAGCTCGAGGTGGTCGCGCAGCACCCAGAGCAGCGGCATCTCGGGCTCGACGTCGACGGTCCGGGTGCGGCCGTTCACGTTCAATGTGAGCATTCGCGTCTCCTCCGAACGGTTGGCCGGGCGCGGCGGGGCATCGCGCGTCCGGCGGCTGCGGACCAGGCCGTCGCGCGCTGCCAGCAGTACGGGACGGCGAGGTCCGACGGTGCCTGTCCGGCCGCCGCGCGTACTAACCACACCCGGCGCGGACCGGGAATCCAGTCCGGCCATTACGCGCCGAACGTCCGCGGGTCGCTTTGACGTCCGTCAATGCCGGCGATTGCGCCGATGAAAGTCCGACCGGACGGATTGCGGTCCGGGACCAGTGTCGCTATCGTTGATCCGGAAACGCGACATCCTGCCGCGCGAACCCCGGCATTTCGGGATTGATGCTGGTGCTCAGAAGGTAATCCGGGACCGGGAATGACGACGAACCGCACGCGAGTACTGGCCGCGATCGTCGCGGCCGCTGTGGCCGCGTTGTCCGCATGCAGCCACGCACCGCCGGGCAACGCCGCGGGCACAGGCGCAGCAGGCGACGACGACCCGTGGGTCGTTCGCGGCTCCGTGAGCGCCGGCGCCAGGGACGCGAGCGTGCCCGGGCCCTACGGTCCGCGCTAGCGACGGACCGCAGCGCGCCGCCCTTTCAACGCCAGGCAGCGCCCGCTCTCCGTTCACTCGAAGCGATTGATCAGCGTGCCGATGCCAGCGATCGAGACGGCGACGGTGCTTCCGGACTTCATCGAGCCGACGCCGATCGACGTGCCGCACGCGATGACGTCGCCCGGATCGAGCGTCATGTCCTGCGAAATCAGGCTGACGAGTCTTGCCGGCGGGAACACCATGTCCGACAACGGGTAGTTCTGGCGTTCCTGATCGTTGAGAACCGTCCTGACCGAGAGCTGCATCGGATCGAGGTCGGTCGCGACCACCGGCCCGAACACGCCGAACGTGTCGAAGCTCTTGGCGCGCGTCCATTGGGCAAAGGTGTTGTCCCGATGGAGGAGGTCGACCGCGGTCACGTCGTTGATGCAGGTGTAGCCGAAGATGTGGCTCTGCGCCTCGGTTTCCGGGACCGCGCGGCAGGTCTTGCCGATCACGATGCCGAGCTCTCCCTCGAAGACGACCTTGCCGCTGTACGACTTCGGCATGCGGATGGTCTGGCCGGTCGCCAGGTAGGAGCTGTTCGCCTTGATGAAGTACAGGGGCTCGGCCGGCACCGGGTTGCCGAGCTTCTCGGCCAGCGCGCGAAAATTGTTCCACAGCGCGACCATCTTCCCCGCCGCGGTCGGCGTCAGCACCACGACCGCGTCGAGCGCGAGCGTCCTGCCGGTCGGTTGCTTCGATCCGAACAGGTCGCCCGCGTACGCGTCGATCCGCGTCCCGTCGAGCCGGCCGAAGCCGGGAACGCCACCTTCGGCATACCGGATCCACTGCGTCATGCGAGACCCCACGCGATCCTGGATGCAACCGGCCACGACCCTCGGCTTCCGATGGCCGGCTCCGGCGTTGCGATACCCGGGCCGCAGGCGGCCGCGGGCGGCAGACCCGCGCGCGTTCGCACCCTCGTTGCGGTCAAGATTACACCATCGCAATCGGTCGCGGCATGCCCGTCACGGTCGCGGTCGGAGCTCGTCATCGTCCGGCGCTTCTTCGTACTCGTCCGTCTCGTCTTCCCAGGAATACCGCTTGCGCGGTGGATTGTCCCGGTGCCGCAGGATGATCGCCAGCAGGACGCCGAGGAGCGCCGCCGCAAGATGGGTTTCCCAGGACATGCCCTCCCTGATCGGCAGCACCCCCCAGACCAGCGTGCCGTACATGAAGGCGACGAGCAGCGACGCGGCAATGGCGCGCCGTTCGCGCCGGATCAGTCCGGCCACGAAGATATAGGCGACCAGGCCGTAGACCAGGCCGCTGGCGCCGACGTGGACGCCCCCCCGGGCGAACAGCCACACCGCGATTCCCGGCCCAAGGTAGACGGCCGGCAACACACGAAGCGCCGCGTTCGGATAGAGCTGCAGCATTGCCGTGCCAAGCACCGCCAGGGGCAGCGAGTTGGCGATCAGGTGCATGAAGCTGCCGTGCAGCAGCGGCGCCGCCAGAATCCCGGGCAGTCCGCTCCATTCCCGGGGACGAACGCCGAAGCGCTCCAGTTCCAGGCCCCAGCCCAGCAGCGGGACGAGCCAGAGCAGGGCGACGAAGCCCAGCGAGAGCTTCACCGCGAGCCGGAAGTTCTCGCGGGCACGCTCGGGATCGATGAAGGCCGGGTCGGGCGTGTCAATCTGCATCCGGCCGCAGGATACCAGCCCGGCGCGCGCGCTCCCGCCGGCGGGCACGATGCCGATCGCGCGAAAGTGGTTGAAGCGCCGAAGTCCACGTCTGTACACTTGACGTCTCCGCGACCGCCGACACGATCGGTCCGGGACCCGCGCCTCGGGCTGCACGCGCGCGGGAACGCCGATGGGGCAAGGGTCGTCGACAGGAGTCCGCCATGACGAAAGCGCTGAACATCGTGCCCGACAAGTGCACGGGCTGCATGCAGTGCGAGCTGGCCTGCTCGTGGGTGCAGACGGGCACGTTTGCTCCGTCGAAGAGCATGATCCGCGTCAACGTCTTCGACGAGGAGGCGAGCTACGCCCCCTACACGTGCCTGCAATGCGACGAGGCGTGGTGCATGAACGCCTGCCCGGTGAATGCGATCGCGGTCGACCCGGAATCGGGCGCGAAGGTGGTGGTCGACGCGCTGTGCATCGGCTGCCACTTGTGCACGATCACCTGCCCGTTCGGCACCGTGTTCACGCTGCCGCAGTCCGACAAGGCCGCGAAGTGCAACCTGTGCGGCGGGGAACCG
>Ga0209253_10005331_pt1 | contig 11155 bp, 4 predicted proteins | sample FrelakmetBRP12BR_FD_187145 | JGI IMG/M metagenome (GOLD analysis project Ga0209253, IMG submission 187145) | Freshwater lake sediment microbial communities from the University of Notre Dame, USA, for methane emissions studies - BRP12 BR (SPAdes)... | ecosystem: Environmental > Aquatic >... | reverse complement strand
CTCGAAAAGGCGGGCAGGTGTGGTTCCTCTTTTCTTCAGAACGTATACTGCACCCTCATCACAGGCACCGGCGTCATACCGAACTGCGTCGGCACCACCTGCAGTCCCGCCTCCGCGTGAACGCCATTGTCCCTCGGCGCGCTCCACGCCGCTTCAATCGCGCTGACCACGTGGTTCACGAGAGCAATCGTCACGTAGGTCGTCGCAGACGAGTAATACTCATTCGCCTTTCCGCGCTCCCCGGCATAGTAGGTGAACTGCGGAGTCAGGTTCGCCTTGATAACATCGTAGTTCGGCGGCAGCGACAGATCCGCATCGTCCCACCCCTGGTTGAACTGCGGGTACTTCCCTATCAGCTCGTAATATTGCTGTTCGCCGTGCGGGGGGAGCGTGTGGGAGTAGTACCCGCCAATGTCTCTCTCCATCCTGTTCAGCTCCGCCCAGTTCACCTGCTCCCACGGGGGCCGGCCTTCCGTACCGGGTATCCTCCAGTTGTACGGAGGGCGCGAGGGCTTCAGGTTCCCTTCGGTGTACTGGCCGTACTGGACGACGTCCCAGTGCTCATCAGCATACCCCTGGAAGTAGTCGGTTTGCTGGTCCCCCTTCTTGTCGTAATGGTACGCCAGCGCCCAGGCCCCGACTTCCACCGCGAGGAAGAGCGCCGTCTTCCAGTAATCCCCGTTGTACGCCTGCCCCGCGCCCGGAACAACCAGCGACATCCCTGCCGCGAGCCACGGCGACTTTCCGCCGGCATGTCCCATGCTGTCCGCACGTCCCCCGGCTGCGGGCCCTCTGCTCATGGCCGCCTCGCCCAGAAGGTCAACACGGACACTGCCCGTCCATGGCATCTCCCGGGCCACCTCGCCATTCATTCGCACCAGACCCTCCTGTGCAATCGCACCACACACGGACATCGCAAGCAGCAGGACAACTCCAATATTCTTCATGGTTCCTTTCGCGTGATGGCTGTCAGTCGAAGTCAAACCCGAACAGGATGCCGAAATAGAATAGCCATTCTCCGCCGTATGCCACCGTTTGATTGACGCTGCGAACGTATTTGTCGAACCGATCGAACCCGTAGGTGGCGTCAAAGAAAATCCGGGTGGGATAGGAATAGAACGAGAATGACTCAAGCCGGAGTTGGAAGCCGACGTCTTTCCTCAAATCCTTGAGGGTAGGGGAATACCCCGTCCATGCGTTCCCCACGTCCGCGTAGACGGAGGCGTAAAGCTTGTCGAAATAGAACGGCAGGAAACGGATGTCAATGTTCTGGATCAGCGGGAACCGGTAATTCAGACCAAACATCACCATCTCGTTGCCGCCGATGGCATAGTAGGGATACCCTTTCATCCCTACCAGTCCCCCCGCGTAGAAGTCGAAATAGTCATCCACCGGCGGGCCGAAAATGGTTCCTCCGCGGAGTGTCGCCGTCAGCGTGTGCCGCCGGAAAGGCATCGGAATATGCTCTTTCCAGTTGAGTTCGAGACGGGTGAAATTGATGTCCTCGTATTTCGGCTTCAAGCCCGTTGGACCGACTTCGTACTCCCCGTTGCTGAACTTGTTGAGTTCCCGATCCACCCTGAGCCGTATCTTCCGTCCGACCGGGTTGATTTCGCTCGTTGTGGAGGGGACGATCGCGTCAACCCGGAAGGTCAGCGAAAGGTCGTTCGCGATGAGATACAGGTCGCTTGACGCGGGGACCAACTCCCCGGCCTCGGGGAGCACGAAGCTCCCCAGGATTGATGTGTAGCGGCTGTGCGCGTACCGGAACTCCACCTCACTGAACCGCGAGACGAACTTCTGATTCAATGCGAGGTCGAATTCGAGAAGACTGTAGTCCACGTCAATGGCGATCGTGTCCGAGCCAAGTCCAATGACCCCGGGTGTTCCCTTTCGCGTGACATTGAAGATCTCCGCAGTTGCCACCGGCTCGAGGCCGAGAGAATAGAGCAGGGGGATCTTTCCGCGGTACGCAAACTCAAAATAGATGTCACGCTCCAGGTTCAGATTCATCGCCGCCGCCGCGAAGATCGACGTCCGGTCAAGGAGATCGCTGGAGAAGAGATAGATGCCCGGCTTTAGAAGGTCGATCCCCTTGCTCTTCGGATTATAGTTGTCGATCCGGAGGAACGGCACAAGGGTGAGACTCGAGAAGATGCTTTTGTACGGCCTTGATTCGAGCGGGCGCAGCTGGGTATCGTCGTAAGAGCGAAGGGCGTTCCAGTCATACCGGGCCGTGCCGCCTCCCTCGGATGCAGCGGCGTGGTTTCCCGCGGCCGCGGGAGGATCCGGAACGCCGTTGCGGACGTAGTCTGCGCCAGGGCCCAGATCTCCCTGGGACGCCGGCAGATGAAACAGCTTATAGCCGCCCGACGTGTATCCTGCATAGATGATGTCACCGCCCGGACTCACGGTAGGGAGAAAAGCCCCGCCGACGACATTGGAAACCTGTTCAATCGCACCAGACCCGAACGTGTAGGAGTAGATATTGAAGATCCCGGTCCGGTCGGAGGCGAAGAGGAGCTTTGTCCCGTCTCGCGTGAAGACCGCTGAACGGGAGTCATCGTCACCCGTGATCAGGAATGTGAGATCCGTCCCGTCGGGCCTGACCGTGGCGATGTCGCGCCCATCCCGGATCGAGTAGTCAAACACAATCCTGTCCCCGGCCGGGCTCCACTGCGGGGCGTACACCTGTTCACCGTTCACGTAGGGCGTTATCACCGTGAGATCACTCCCGTCGACCTTCGCGACCGCCAGGTTCGTCGTGCCGTCGCCGTTCACGATAAAGGCAATCCGCGATCCATCCGGCGATACCGTCGGACTGATCGCCCTCTTGCCGTTCGACAAACGTTTTTCGTCCTCTTTGTCAAGGTCGTACTCGTAGAGATCGAACTGGAGCTCCCAGTGGGGATTGTCCCGGCTCATTTTCCCGTAATACAGTCTCTTCCCGTCCGGCGACCATGCCGGCGCCGACCTGACCCGCGGCTGGACCAGGATTTCCGATTTCTTTTCAAAGTCGTACACAAACAGGGCCGACTGACCGAAGTAGTCCGCCCCTTTCGTGCTTGTATAGGCGACCTTCTTTCCGTCAGGTGAGTACGCGGGATAGAGATTGGCGAACCCGGTCGCCGCGCTGTACCGGCAGCATGGCTCCATCGGAGCCATCTGCACAGGCCCGTGTTTTCGCATCATGACCTGGATGTCACCTCCTTCACCTGGGACCTCGACATCGCCGGTCGAATCAAATTTGAGACGCTCGCCTTCACGAAGCCGGGTGCGGACCGGTGCAATGCGGGCCGCGTATTCCTTCTTCACCTCTTCGCGCCATTCGTCGTACACCTTCTGTCCGTTCTTCCCTACCGCTCTCTCGATGGCACCGTCGATCGTGAATTCCGTGAACGACGAGAGGTTACGGGAGATCTCAACAATCTTCTCTTCTCCATACGTGCGGGCGATATAGCTGACAAAGGCGAACCCCGCGTTGTACGACGATTCGTTCCCGAGGCTTGTCTTCCCGAACACTCCCATCTGTTCCCAGGTCAGCATATTCCCATCCAGCGCGTACGAACGCAGAATCATGTCACGGTGGGAATCCCAGAAGTCGTACCGCAGCTCCTTCCTGTTGAACTGCGCAACGCCTTCCGCAAACCAGGCAGGGACGACAAAACCGGAGATCGGATAGGAGACAACGACGTTGGGATAGCCGTACAGCACGTCCGGTCTCCGTTCCGATTCGTAGTTCAGCCACTGGAAATAGAAGCCGGGGATCCTCCGCCCGAACTTCATAGACGTCTGGATCTGAATGATATGGGTGAATTCGTGGGTAATGACGTTGCGCAGCCAGTTGTGTGTGCCGCGCAATTCAAAATCCATGCTGGAGGCATAAATCTCGATCTTGTTGTCAAAGAAGTACGCCGCCCCGTTCGAAATGTCGTCGTGGTCCCGGATAACGAAACTGACTTTCTGATCGGGCTTGTGGTTGTAGAGCGAGGTGACCGGGTCGTAAATCTCCTCCGCAATCTTCGCTACGACTCTCCCCGTCCGCTCCGCTCCGTCATGATAGTGGACGAAGAAGTGCTCTGTCTCGATGGTCTTCCATTCGAGATTCGGGAAATAGAAGTCTTCCTGGCTGAGGGCTAGAGGAGAGAATGAGAGAAAGCAACAAAACGACAAAAATCCCAAAACCTTCATTTCACCACCGCAATCTTCACGATCGCCACGCCGCTGCCGGCGGGCCCATTCGCTTCGATGTGCGCGAAATATATCCCGCTCTGTACGCCGCTAATATCCCAGGGCACTTCGTTGTCGACGCCGCCGATACCCGAACCAGACAGCTCTGCGACGAGATCTCCGGCGAGGTCGAAGATCCTGATCCTTACGTCGGAGTTCTCTTTCACAAAATAGCGGATGAACGTTGTTCCGCCGCGCACCGGGTTCGGCCAGTTGTAGGCACGCTCTTTCGGAAAGAACTGGGAGCTCACGGGAACCCCGGACAGTGCCGACACATCCAGTCCGCTGTGCCGCGCATCGCGCTGGTACTGCGGCCAGGGGTAGAGCGACGCCGACCGCGGCACGGCTGCTTTCCCCGTTACCCAGGCCGAAACCGATCCGTCTTCCGACGAGGCCACAGCGAGACAGACGGAGTCCCCCCGGAAAAATACGGCCGCTGACTGGCTGCCTCTCCCCGCCTGCAGGGGGAATCCCTTCGCCATGCGTCCGTCACGGTTGTAGGCCACCACGAGCCCGTCGGCCGTCACGCCCACAACGTCAACAAGACCGTCACCGTCGACGTCACCCACCACAGGTGCCGAGGCGAAGGGCGATGACGACGGGCTGGCGATTGGAAAGTTCGATAGGTTGGCCCCGGCGTCGTTGAAGACGACTATCCGGGATCCGGTGAACACGACAATGTCGCGCCTGCCGTCGCCGTCAACGTCGGCGAGGGCCGGTGGACCGGCGATGGAATCACCCGTGGCTGCCGGGAAACCCGGCACGTTCGACAGGAGCGTTGTGTCACTCCGTATAACGGAGCCGTCCCGTGTCGCGAAAACGATTCCGTCGGTCAGAGTTCCCGCTTGCGAAAGGAACACTCCCGCAACCGGCGGACCGGCGATTGGCTTTCCGAACGTCTTCGCGTGAACCGGACCCGCAGGGGCTCCGCCCCCGGTGCGGGTCGACACCACAACCGACCCGTTCCCCCCCGTTGCAGCAAATGTGTTCCCCCCGGGCCAGCTCACGCCAACAACGTCTTGCGCGGGATCGAGGAACGACGTCACACTGTCGGCAGCCTCTCCGTTGAACCGCAGCAGATATGATTTTCCCGAACCTCCTCCAACTGCAAGCAGCGAGTCTCCTGCCGCGACACCGGTAGTGAGAAAGCCAACCAGTGGCGTTGAAAACCGGACATCGGCGAGACTGTCGCCGGCGAGATTCTGCGTTGAGAACGCCTGGACGCGTCCGCGCGCGCCGGACCCGGCATATGCGCCGCTGATGATGACATCGGGCACGCCATCACGGTTGACGTCCATGCTTGCCGCCGGGCCGATCCAGCGAAGGCCGGTGTCTCCGCTGGCTGCGAACAGGCCGCTGGCCGGAAGACCCGGCAGCACTGCCAGACCGTCAGACTTCCAGGCGAAGAGCTTGGAGCCCGGGAGCCCCGGGCGCGCCGGCGCAGAACCGCTCTGGTATGAGAGCTTGCCGGTTGTTGTGACAAGGACGTCTTCATCGGGGCCCGGACGAAGATTCGCGACGGCGAGAGCATGAGGAGGAAGCGTTTCGCCCGTCTGTTTCGGGAACCCCGGAAGCGGGCGCACGTCTCCGTCCCCCCGCACCACCGTTGCTGCCATCCTCGGGCTGCGCGTGCTGAAATTCCGGATCGTCACGTGCGAGCTGGCACCGCTGTTGCTGCGACTGTCGGGGAAAGACGTCGGCGAAAAGATGTTCTTGTTCACCGGCGACGCATTCCCCTCATACCAGAAATCAAGAGCGGTCCCCTCCTCGCTTCCCGAGCCGGCGGAGAATGTGCCATACTGCTGCCCGATATCCTGCGAACCGTCGGCCTCTTCCACATCGACGCCGCGTCGCTTCAAATCGGCATTGACACTGTTCGACGCGAGATTTTCGTTGATCACCGCTTCATCGACGTGCCAGATCAGGACACCACCGTCGTAAAAGACCCCCTTGTCGTCCACCCCCCCCGGGAGACTCCAGTCAAAGTCCTCGACATCCATCACAACGCCCGCGAGAGCGGAAATGTCGAACGCAAAAAAACCGGCTGTATCGCGGGGGAACACCTGTTGCCGGATCGCCCCGCGATACCGCGAAGTGACTGTCTGGCCGTTCCGGAGCGGGTCGCGGTTCCGGTTCTCCAGGAGATAGTACTCAGCTCCACCGATGGGAACACGGTAGACAGTATCCCGTCGCGACGGATCGGCCACACCGAACCCGATAGCCGGAAGGCTCAGCGCCGTTGTTCCCGGCGGCAAATCGATCGGCTCGATCCAACCCAGCCAGTATTTCTCCCATGCCGATGGTTCCGGAGGAAATGTGCCGGCAAAGCTGAAGATCGCCTGGCCGTCCATCAGTCCGAACCGTCCGATACCCGACCGTCCCGTCTTCGTGTCGAAGAGATCAGGGAGTCCAAGGAAATTGCCGAAGGAGGCGCAAAGCAGTCCGTTGATCGTGAGCTCGAGCGTGACATCGCCCGTGAGGCCGGGGATCGACCGGGTCTCTGTCTCAGGAACGATCGTGGAATTCGCGATATAGTATGTCCCTCCGTTCACCGGAATCCCGCGGAAATCGGGACCGTAGTAGCCCTGGAATGCTTTGAGCCCGAAGTAGAGGGATGGGATGTCCAATGGTGTCGGGTCGTAGCCCAGCGTTCCAACAAGGTCAATGTCCCTTCCCACTCCGGCATGAAAGACCACGAAACACTGATAGCGGGAGAAATCGGGGACGAGCCCGGAGGAATCGACTTTGCCCCATGTATCGCGTGCGAGGTTTGCCACCGCAATATTGGAACCGTTTTTGGGCGGACTGTAGGTTGCCATCACCGTCGGGAGGGTAAAGACGGAGTCGACCAGCGTCGTTTGCACAATCACCTTGCCGCGCGAGACTTTCCGGTAGTAGTTTTCGAGGAACATAAGGTGGTCACGGAAGTACTGACGGTCCCTCGGCGGTGCGTCGAGCGTGGAGTCCGGGGTTGGCGCGATAACGAACTGTCCGGTCCCGCTGGTCTTCCCGTCGTTGTCCGGCTGGAACTGCACCATGGCCGCAAGCACCCGCACCGTATCGGGAAACTGGAGAAGCTGGCGGGGAGCCCGGGGGGTATCATCCCGTGAGGCCGTCACGGAATGACTGAACTGTTGGGCAAAAACGGATGACGAGAGCAAGCATGTCAGAAGAAGAACAACGCTTCGAGGAGAGGTCATGGAAGAAATGCAGGTGACGTATGGATCGTCCAACTCCACCCTTCGGAGCTGCCCGAGAGGTCCGTACCGGTCAGATTGCCCGACTCCGTCGGGACCCTCGCCCGCTGGAAGCGAGAGGGGTGTCCCCCAAGGGGGCGGACTTCGCCCCGACGGAAAAGAATCGGGGGTCGCAATGACCTTCGTGGTTCTTTCTGGTCGCTCGCTCAGGGAGTGGTTGGACGAAAATGGCTTATGCTCTTTTCTATACTCCGCCCCAGCCGATCAGCAGCGAGAAACGGATCGTATCCGACAGGGGGTGATCCGTCCCGGCCGAAATGTAGCTGAAGTCGAATCCGTAAATATCATACCGTATGCCGGCGCCAAATGTGAGGAATTTCCGGTTGCCGAAATTCGGGTTCTCATAAAAGTAGCCGATGCGCAGCGCGATCAGCTTTGGCGCGCCATACCAGTATTCCATACCGGCACTGACAATCACCTTCTTGAAACCGCCATCGCCCCAGGCCGTGACGAGGGATTTCGGAAGAGCGTCGGAGGTGCCATCGCTGTACCGCCGGACAAGCAGCCGGGAGAAATCCAGAGAAGCGGTCAGCTGGTTGTATTCATCATTGAGCACCCTGTAGCCAAACCCGAGCCGGAGATTCGTCGGAAGAGGATCGGCCTGCGCGGCGTCAACGTACGTCACTTTCGGTCCGAGGTTCGACAGGTTAACGCCCATGCTGAACTTCTTGCCGAGATCGCCGAGCAGCGGTACGTCAAGGATCTGGGGCCGCCACATGGCAGCAAGGTCAACGCTGACCGTCGAAGCGATCCCGTTTCCTTTCTCCGATTCAGTTCCGATGGGTGAAAGGGCGCTGTGAATGAACCGGAGATTGATGCCAACGCCGAAATCGTCGAACGCCCTGGTGGCATAGCCCGCGGTCACAGCGTACTCATAGGACTTGAATCGTCCCTTTTCTGTCGGGCTGTCGGACCCGGTGATGATGAACTCCCCCAGACTGAGGTACGTCACGCTCGCCGCGATGGTCCCGCCGATCGCATCGATCCGCTGGCGGTAGTTCAGGTGGTCATAGAACAGGTCCGGCAAATTGAACTGGGGAAGCCAGTTGGCGTGCGTGAGGCTGACTTCCGACCCGTCGAGGAACGCAAGCGCCCCGGGGTTCCAGAAGACGGCCGACACGTCATCGACGGACCCGGTTCCGGTCTCTCCGATGCCGCTGGCGCGTGAATTGGGTGCGATCAGCAGAAACGGCACTGCCGATTCACCCCCCTGGGCCGCGGCACGATCCACTGTCCAGAACGAGAGCATCGCCAGGGCGGCGAAAAGAACCACGATGCGTACATGCAAAGCTCTTGCCATATCAACCTCCCGAAGATATACCGAAAAAGTGAATCACACTCTATTTCAACACCGACAACTTGCCGAGGGCTTCCGAGCTGAACCGGCCGTCCATCGTTCTCGCAACCACCTTGTACAGATAAACACCGTTCGCGAGCACATCGCCGTCTCTGTCGCGTCCATCCCACGGAAGATGGACGTATGGCTCTCCCGCTGTGGCCCAGTCCAGCACCTGGATCACGCGACCAGCGAGGGTATAGATCTTGACTGTCACCGAGAGCGGGACGTTCTGATTCTGCCGAAACGTGAAGGCGGTATTGCTGTTGAACGGGTTCGGATAGTTCATCACGTCCGCGAGCGTGAGCTGGTCGGACGCGGCCACCGTGAAGAACGTCTCACCCACCGAGGAATTGTTGAAGGAATCCCAGGCGCGGACCTTCAGGGAGTTTCTCCCGCTGGGGAGATCCGCCAACTGGTACTGGACCGTTCCTTCGCGATATTCGTCCAGCTTACTGCTGTAGTATTCGGTCAGGTCACTGCTCTGCAGCGCATTGTTGACCCACCCCTCGATCCGGTGCCCGATGCCCGAACCCGAAGTGTTGATGCCATTCGAATCGCGGAGATCGACATAGAGGATGGGGTTCTCGGACACCAGATCACCAGGCCTGAACCCGCGGCTGTTGAGGGCGATCGTGATCTCAGGACCTTTGCCGTCGTTCTGCACGGTGGTATCGGTCCCTCCGACGCGGACGTTCCCTGTGTACGCCGAGCCGTCCGCTGTCGCACCCGAAAGGTAGGCGACCAGTCGGGCGCGTGCCGTTGAGTCAGCATAGGCGATATCTTTGGGGACAATGAACGTTGCGGTGAATCGGCCGTTCGTCACCGAATTGTCGCCGCGGTAGATTGTCCCACCCGTGGCCATGTATTCCCAATTGGTGCCGGGATAGAAATTCACGATCACCTGCTTCCGCGTGGCGTCGTTCATAATCACCGAGACACGGCCGTTGAACGATGCGTCGACCTGGTTGGCCGCTCCCCGGACCGTCCCGCTTACGGTAACGCGTGAGAGCGACGAAACGAGCAGGGGTGATCCCCGGGGCACACCCCCGACACTGTCAACCGGCTGCCCGTTGATGCTGTCGATCGTGGCATACGAGGCCGGATATTGCAGCCGCATGGTCGGATCACCCATGTAGCAGAACTTCTGATCGTTATCGATGTTGCCGCTCGCAGCTTTGTACATGAAAAGCGCGGTGGCAGGACGCTCCACCTGCAGCCGCCCGTACGCGTCGCGGGTGAACATGCGTCGGAACGTCCCCTGGTTCAGCGCGGCATTGGCACCCGCATAGACTTTCCTTGTGGCCGACACAACACCAACGGCCCCCCCATCGGGTTTGTTGATCAGCACTTCACTCCCGGTGTACGTCTTCGGGTCGTCGAACTGCGAGAATCCGCACGTCGCCAGGAACCAGACGGCCAGCTTGCTGGCATTCGTCAGCTGCGGGACGTTGGTCTGGACTTCAAAGATGTGCTCGTGCGCAAGAAGGTCAGCCCTGCCGTGCCCGGTATAATTGAAGATCAGGACGCCCTGGTTGACCTGATCCACGATCGCCTGATTTGCCGAGGATTTCCTCCGTCCCTGCGTGGTATTGACTGTCGGGTACTCTGCAATGTAGATTTTCCTCTTCTCAAATTCATCCGGCGTGAAGGAAGTTGCCAGCGCCTCCGCGTCGTCACTGTGGAGCGTGCGGTCCCCTACTTCCCCTCCCTCCGTCGTGTATGCGTCGTCGCCGATGAACAGCACGCGCATTTTCCATGCGTCGCGGGAGGAACTCTCTTCGTACCGGATGATCTTGTCGACCACCACGTCGGCCTCCGCCACGGTCCGCGCGGAGATGCGGCCGAGAACGAGGGAGAGATTGTCTGAGGCGCCGAATTTCGCAAAGAAGTCGTCCGTGGAGTAACTGCTGATCTCATCGCGCGATTCAAGACTCTGCCATGTGGGTGCATAGCTCGACTTTGCCCCCAGAATCCCCTTGTAGTCGAACGACGCTCCTCCAAGGAACAGAACAAATTGTGGCCGGGGCGTCCAGTTATCATAGGCGAACTTCAAGAAATCACGTATCCCCGCGACATCAGGGAGCCCGCCGCTGAATTCGTTGGCGATCCTGCCGACGTCGGCGATGATCGTCTTCAGCCCGCCGTGAGCCGGCTGTTCACGGAACGCTTTGAGCCGCTCCGCCGTGGCGCGGAATTCTTCGCTCGTCACGATGATGAAATCCGCACCATCGCGGTACCCGTGAAGGTCCTGGTTCGCCATCTTCTGGATTCCCGCCGGCGCCTTCCACGATGCGGGCCCACCGGCGCAGTACTCCGACACGCGGCCGGG